>Ga0209079_10000732_pt1 | contig 12799 bp, 12 predicted proteins | sample PPLLaktember2015_2_FD_187259 | JGI IMG/M metagenome (GOLD analysis project Ga0209079, IMG submission 187259) | Freshwater sediment microbial communities from Prairie Pothole Lake near Jamestown, North Dakota, USA - PPLs Lake P7 Core (6) Depth... | ecosystem: Environmental > Aquatic > Freshwater... | reverse complement strand
TGCTCGGCGGCGGTGGCGAGCACATGTCGGGCGTGCCCTACGCTGTACCCGCGGCACGCTGGGGCTGCCGCCTGCAGAACCAGGTCTTCGAGGACTCCATGATCGAGGCCCTCTACTGCGGCTCGCGCCTCCAGCCGGGTCTCGAAAAAGGGCCCGCCAAGGAGGGACCCATCGTGGAGATGTTCCGGGGCAAACCCTATATCATGGGGCACACGACGGAACTCATCGCCCAGATGTACAACATCTCCCGCGAGGAGATGGACGTGGTGGCGCTTCGCAGCCACAACAACGCAGAGAGGGCGACGAAGGAAGGCGACTTCAAGGAGGAGATCGTCCCCATCGAGATCCCCCAGAAGAAGGGCAAGCCGCCCATCATCTTCGACAAGGACGAGCACTTCATTCCCGGGCTCACCATGGACAAACTCGCGGCCCTGCCGCCTGCCTTCATTCCCAAGGTGGGTAAGGTCACGGCGGGAAATGCCTCAGGGATCAATGACGGCGCTGCGGCCATGATCATCATGTCGGCCGAGAAAGCCAAGGAACTGGGCTGCAAACCGATCGCGAAGATCAAGGCCGTTGGCTATGGCGGCGTTCACCCCTCGGTGATGGGTCTGGGCCCGGTGCCGGCCGTGCGCGATCTCATGAAGCGCTCCGGCATGAAACTGGCGGATTTCCAGCTCATCGAGCTCAACGAGGCCTTTGCCGGCCAGTACATCGGCTGTGAGAAGGAACTGGGCATCAACCGGGAGATCACCAACGTGAACGGCTCGGGCTGCGGACTGGGGCACCCTGTGGGGGCGACGGGCTGCCGTATCATGGTGACGCTCATCCATGCGATGAAGAAGCGGGGCAAGACGCTGGGCCTCGCCACCCTCTGCGGGGGAGGCGGCGTGTCGATGGCGACGGCCCTGGAGATGATCTGAGAGCATCCCGGCCCGACGCGCAGGAATCTCGGACAGGACAGAAATGGTGAACCCGCACGGCCCGGTTTCAGGAGGCCGGGCCGTGCGGCAGTCCATAAAAAAGGGGAGGAAATCTATGAGTCTGATGGATCAGTACAAGAAGAAACTCGTTTCCGCGGAACAGGCTGCCCGAGTCGTCAAATCCGGCGACTGGGTGGAGTATGGATCCTTCCTGGGCATGGTCCGGGCCTGCGACAAGGCCCTGGCCGCACGCAAGGGAGAGCTCAAGGACGTCAAGGTCCGCAGCTGCGTCACGGCCTATGCGCCGGAGGTGGTCCTGGCAGACCCCAAGGGCGAGGTATTCACCTGGGTGAGCTGGCACTTCTCGGGGGCCGACCGGAAGTTCGCCGACAAGGGCGTCCCGGTCTACTACACCCCCGTCAAATACTGCGAGGTCCCCCGGTATTGCCGTGAGGAAATCGACGATCTCGACGTCTTCATGCTCCAGGTCACACCCATGGACAAGAACGGTTTCTTCAACTTCGGGCCCCAGTGCTCCCACTCCAAGGCCCTCTGCGACCGGGCGAAAATTGTCATCGTCGAGGTCAACAAGAACCAGCCCCGCTGCCTCGGCGGATACGAGGAAGCGATTCACATCAGTCAGGTCGACTACATCGTCGAGGGGGAAAACCCGCCGCTCACCCAGATCCCGGCACCGCCCATCTCCGAGATAGACAAGAAGGTGGCCTGGTACATCGTCGAGGAAATGAGGGACGGCTGCTGCATCCAGCTGGGGATCGGCGGCATGCCCAACGCCGTGGGCATGATGATCGCCGAGTCTGACCTCAAGGACCTGGGCTGCCACACGGAGATGCTCGTCGATGCCTACGTCCACATGTTCAATGCAGGCAAGCTCACGGGCACCAGGAAGCAGATCGACCCCGGCAAGCTCGTTTATACCTTCGCCCTGGGAACGCAGCTCCTCTACGATTTCCTCAACGACAACCCCTGGTGCGCCACCTACCCGGTGAACTACACCAACAAGCCCTCCATCGTCGCGCTCAACGACAACGCCGTGACGATCAACAACGCCATCGAAGTGGACCTTTACGGGCAGGTCTGCTCCGAGTCCTCGGGCTTCCGCCAGATCACCGGGACGGGCGGACAGCTCGACTTCGTGCTTGCGGGCTATGAGTCCAAGGGCGGCAAATCCTTCGTGTGCCTGCCCTCGAGCTACAAGGACAAGGAAGGCAAAATCCGCTCGCGGATCGTCCCCTTCCTGCCGCCGGGAGGGATCGTCACCGTATCGAGGACGATCAACCACATCGTCGTCACCGAGTTCGGCAAGGTGAACATGAAAGCGAAGAACACCTGGCAGCGGGCCGAGGGGCTCATCAACATCGCCCACCCCGACACGCGGGAGGAACTCATCAAGGCGGCCGAGGCGCAGGGCATCTGGCGCAACAGCAACAAGCGGTAACGCCCGATCCGTCAAAGGGGAACGGGCGCGGATAGAAGGACCACAGGCAAGGCTTCGCCGCCTTCAAGGGGGAGGCGGCGAAGCCCCGGCCGTGGCCTGCTGGCGATCGTGAACTCATCCCATGCAAAGGAGGGAAAGGATGAACAACAATTGGCAGGAATACTACAAGAGTCGCTGTGTGTCTTTCGCCGATGTCGCCAAGCAGGTGAAATCGGGCGATTTTATCGGGATCGGGCTCGCCATCGGCGCCTGCTCACCGCCCATGTTTGAAGCCATCCTGGCACGGGGGGAGGAACTGAAGGGGGTCCAGATCTGCGACTCCGTGCCGGTGCGGCCCTCGAAGCTCTATGACGTCGAGTTCATGTCCAAGCTCGACGGGCACATCAACTACAAGCCCTGTTTCGGGATGATGCTCTCCCGGAAGATCAACGAGGCGATGCTCTCGGATTTCCTGCCGCTGATGAGCTCCGACGGGGGCGACAAGTATGCCAGGTTGTCCGACGTCTTCATCTGCATGACAACCCCGCCCAACTCCCAGGGCTACGTCAATCTCGGCCTCACCAATTTTTACCACATGGAAGCGATCCGGTGGGGGCGCAAGAGCGGTAAGCTCCGCCTGGCCGTTGCCGAGGTCAACGACCAGATGCCCACCATTTTCGGCAACAACTGGATCCACGTCTCGGAGTTCGACTGCTTCGTGGAGAACTCCTCGAAGATCCCCGCCCCGCCGCGCCCCACGCCGGGGGAGGTGGAACAAAAGGTCGGCGAGCATGTCCTGGAACTCATCAACGACGGCGACACGATCCAGATGGGCATCGGCGGCATCCCCGAGGCCGTCGTGGCCGGCCTCGACGGGAAGCATGACCTCGGCGTCCTCACGGAGCTCTTCCCCATCGGGCTGCAGAACCTCGTGGCCAAGGACATCGTGACCAACGAGCGCAAGCCCTTCCACAAGGGCGTTACGGTGGCCACCTTCTGCGTGGGCGACCAGGCGATGTACGACTACGTGGACCACAACCCGGCCTGCGAGTTCTACCCGGCCTCCTACACGAACAACCCCGCCTTCATCGCCCAGCACCCCAACGTCGTGGCCATCAACATGGCCCTGATGGTCGACTTCTCGGGGCAGATCGCCTCCGAGGGGCTTGGCCACCGCATGGTGAGCGGCTCGGGCGGGCAGCTCGACTTCATGACGGGCGCCTTCTACTCGCCGGGCGGCAAGGGGATCACCGTCATGACCTCGGCGAGGAAGCTCAAGGACGGGACGCTGGTCTCGTCCATCGTGCCGGAGCTTCCGGGGGGAACGCCCATCACGGTCCCCCGGACCTACGCCAACTATGTCATCACGGAGTACGGCATCGCCCACCTGCGCTACAAGAGCCGCCGCGAGCGGGCGGAGGCCCTTATCGCCATCGCCCACCCCGACCTGCGGGGCGAGCTGAAAAAGTCGCTTCAAAAGAATTTCTACATGAGCAAATAACGCGAAGGTCAAGAGCCCCTGTCCCGCCCGGCGGGCGGGACAGGGGCAAATCCAATAAAAGGAAAGTTGAGAGACGTCTATGCCTGCCAAATTTTCGCATTCGACAAGGGACCACAAATTCATTCTCAAAGAGTGGCTGGACATGAAAAAGGTCTTCGAGACGGAACGCTTCAAGGGCGGCTACTCCGTGGAAGACCTTGATTTTATTTTGGACAATGCATGGAAAGGCGCCCGCGACGCCGTGGCCCCCTCCTGCGCAGACTCCGATCACATCGGTTGCCGTTTCGAAAACGGCAAGGTTGTGACCCCTCCGTCGACCAAGGACGCATATTTTTTCATCGTCAACAACGGGTTCGGCGCAAACAACGTGAACCCCGAGGATTCGTCGGCCCTCCCCGTCACCGTGCTGTGGGCGCTCTACGAGTATTTCATCGCCGCCAACCCGGGACTTCAGACCTACTGGCTCGCCAACTCGGGCTGTGCGGGCCTGATCCGGGATTTCGGGAGCGACAATCTCAAGCGAGCCTACCTGCCCATGCTCTACAGCGGCCAGTGGTCGGGCACCATGGACCTCACGGAGCCCCAGGCGGGCTCGGACGTGGGCGACTCCACGACGAAGGCCGTCCCGACGGGCGAACCGGGCGCCTACCTCATCAAGGGGACCAAGTGCTTCATCAGCGGCGGCGAACAGGACATCACGGAAAACATCGTGCACCTCACACTCGCCCGGATCGAGGGGGCCGCCCCCGGCACGCGGGGCCTTTCGCTCTTTGTCGTGCCGAAGTACCTGCCCGACGAAAACGGCAAACCCGGGACCTGGAACGACATCACCTGCGCCGGCATCGAGCACAAGCTCGGGCTCAGAGGCTCCTCCACCTGTGTCATCAGCTACGGCGATGAAGGCAAATGCAGGGGCTTTCTCCTGGGCAGCCCCCCCGGCGAAGACGGCACGGCCCAGGGAATGGCCCAGATGTTCAAGATGATGAACGAGGAGAGGCTCATGTCAGGGCTCTCCGGGTGCGCCCTTGCGGCCTCGGCCTACCACAGCGCCGTCCAGTACTGCAGCGAGCGGATCCAGGGCCGGCCCACGGCCAACCCCAAGTCGGGCCGCTGCGCGATCATCAAGCACGAGGACGTCAAGCGGATGCTCCTCTACCAGAAGGCACACATCGAGGCCTTCCGCGCCATGGCGCTCCAGACCTTCTGGTGGGTGGACATCGAGAACCACAGCACCGATCCGGAACTGCACAAACAGGCCCGGGTCTTTCTCGAGATCAACACGCCCATCGTGAAGGCCTGGTGCTCCGATGCGGCCCTGCAGTGCATCTCCGAGGCCCTGCAGTGCTATGGCGGCTACGGATTCTCCGAGGAGTACCCCGCCGCGCAGCTCTACCGCGACGCGAGGATCTACCCGATCTGGGAGGGGACCAACTACATCCAGTCCCTGGACCTGATCGGCCGGAAGATGACCATGAAAAAGGGCGAGTTGTTCCTGGCCTGGGTGAGACACATCCAGGAATTCGCCGAGGCGAATAAAAATGCTGCGGGCTTCGAGAAGGAATTCGAGATCCTCCTGGGAACGCTCGGCAAATACATGGGAATCCTGAAAACCCTGCAGGGCTTGCTCGCCATCCCGGGCATGCCCCAGCTTTACGCCACACGGGTCCTGCACGCCACGGGGAAGCTCTGGGGCGCAAAGCTGCTGCTGGAGATGGCCCTCATCGCCCGGAAGAAGATGGACGAGTTGGGCAAGGACCATTTCGATTACGCCTTCTACCAGGGCAAGGTCGCTTCGGCCCGTTTCTTTGCGAGAAACATCCTGCCGGAGATCGGCGCCCTGGCCGAGGTGCTGAAGACAGGCGATTCGACGGCCCTCGAGGCACAGGAGGCCATATTCCTCGCCTAGAGCCGAATCACGCCATGAGCCGATCGGGACCTGAAACCGGGCTCATGGGAACCATGCAATGAATTCTCACGAAAGGAGAAGAGAGATGAATTTTGAACTGTCCGAAGAACTCAAGATGTTGAGGGAGATGACCTACAAGTTTGCCGTGGCGGAATTCACGCCCCACATCCGGGAGTGCGACGAGCACGAGAAGTACACCCCCGAAATCCGCAAGAAGGCCGCCGAAAACGGCCTCGTGGGGGCCTGGATCCCCGAACAGTACGGCGGCTCCGGCGCAGGCTTCCTGGGCAACGCCATCATCACCGAGGAGCTCTCCCGGGTGGACATGGGGATCGGCCTCAACGTGATCGCCGCCCCCTTCGGCTGCGAGGCCATCTTCCAGAACGGCACGGAAGAGCAGAAGCAGAAGTACCTGCCCCCCGTCTGCAAGGGAGACTGGGTCGCCGCAGGCGCCTACACGGAGCCCAACGCGGGCACCGACGTGGCGGGCTACAAGACGCGCGCCGTCCGCGACGGCAATGACTTCGTCATCAACGGCAACAAGATGTTCATCACCAACGGCACCGTCTGCGACTTCATGGTGGTCCAGGCCATCACGAAGCCCGAAGAGAAGAAGCACAACAGCTTCAGCATGATCATCGTCGACGCCAAGGCCAAGGGCATCACCCGCAACAAGATCAAGGGCAAGATGGGCATCCGCTCCAGCGACACGGCCGAGATCGCTTTCGAGGACGTGCGGGTCCCGCAGGCAAACCTCCTGGGCAAGGAGGGCCGCGGCTTCTACCAGCTCATGCACTTCTTCGACACGACGCGCTCCATGATCGCCGCGCAGGCCCTGGGCCTGTCGGTTGCCTGTCTCGACGCGAGCGTCAAGTACTGCAAGGAGCGCACGGCCTTCGGCGCGCCGCTGGGCTCGTACCAGCTCACCCAGAAGAAGCTCGCCGAGATGGCGATCCATATCGAGGCGCTCCGGACCCTCACCTACCGCGCGGCCTGGACCTTCGACATCGGCAAGCCCGACTACACCCTGTCCGCCATGGCGAAGTTCCTGGGTGGCCAGACGGCAGTTTTCTGCGCCAATTACGCCGTCGAGCTCCACGGGGGCTACGGCTACATCGACGAATATGTCGTCCAGAAGTACTACCGCGACGCCAAGATCCTCGAGCTCTACGAGGGGACGAAGGAAGCGGAGATCATGACGATCGGCCGCGTGCTGCAGTCGAAGTAGGTTTATAATCAAATCCCCCTCTGTCCCCCTTTTTCAAAGGGGGATGAAGGGGGATTTTCTTGTCTGCCTCTTTTCTGAACCCATCCCACGAACGGAACCCATCGGAGAGTCTTCTACTTCGTGAAGACCTTTTTCAGCAGTTCCGTCGTCCGCGCGGCGGGGTTGGTGCGGATCTTTGCCTCCTCCTGTCCTACCATGTGAAAAAGGCCGTCGAGGGACTTGTTCGTCACGTAGGTGTCGAGGTCGAGGGATTCCATCTTCGCAAAGGGCATCATCGCGGTGTAGCGGTCCGTCATGGCCTTGTAGGCCTTCGTCACACCGACCTCGTTCATGCTCTGAGAGATATCGGGCTTGAATGCATTGAAGAGCTGCGACGAGGTCTTCGACTTGAAGTACTCCGTGGCAGCCGTGTTCCCTCCGTTCAGGATCTTCTGCGCATCGTCGATGGACATGGACTGGATCGCACCGGCAAAGATGTCGGCGGCCTTCGGAGCCGCCTTTTCCGCCGCCCGGTTCATGCTGAGGACAAAGGCGTCCACCTCCTTCTGGTAGCCCGCCATCCGCAGGGCGTCGCCCACCCGGCGGATGTTTTCCGGCAGGAGGATCTTGACGGCCTCGTTGCCGAAATAGCCGTCCCTCTTTGACAGCAGGCCGACCGCATTCTTCGTCCCCACGGAGAGGGCTTCCTTCAGGCCCGAGGCGACGGTGCCCGAATCCTGCGTGGAGCCCCCGGCCGGGATTGCCGGCAGGGCCTTCAGCAGGTCGGTCATATCGGCCGCGTGAACTGCAGGGCCAACCAGCAGAACGGCCATGCAGACGGTTAACAGGACCTTTTTCATTATTCTCTTCCTCCTTCTTTCTGTCGGTTTGCCCCGCGCGCCGGGGCCGTTTTCAGACCCGGGAACGGATGGCGGCCGCGATCTCTTCGACCGTCAGGACGGCCACCCCGATGTTGCGAATCTCCTCGATGCCGCGGTCATAGAGACCCGAGACGCCGTCCCGCACCATGACGATCCGGAAGTCCCGTTCGCTTGCCTCGTAAATCGTCGTCCGGGGGCAGTTGGGGAAATTGAACCCGCAAACGACGAGGGTCGTCACACCCAGCGACCGCAGGTGCCCTTCCAGCGGCGTTGAGTAGAAGGCGCCCCAGCGCGGCTTGTAGATCACCCACTCCCGCTCCGACCAGGCCTGCAACCCGCCTTTCAGGAGCCGATCCCCGTCAAGCCGCAACGCGGCCGACGGCTTCAGCGCAGAGACGATCTCCGCCCCGTCGGTGCCGGGCGCCACAGCACTGCGGCCCGATTCCAGTTTTTGCCTCCGGCAGGAATCGGAATTGGTCCCGTCAGGCAGGTAGAGCCTCACGACGTGGATGACGGGCATCCCTCTTTCGCGAAACAGGGCCAGCAGGCGGGCCATGGCGGGAATCACGAGTTCCTTGTCCGGGCTCCAGGTGGCCGAACCGGGGCGCACGAAATCCTCCTGAACATCGACGGTGAGAAGAACCGCCCGGTCCCAATGTGGCTCCGTATATCGATCCGTCATTGCCGTAATCTCCGCTTTAAGGTATCCTGTCCGTGTTTTTAATCCCTATACAGGTTAAATTACCATGAGCACAGTTGCCTCGAAAAGAAAATATCTCCAGGAACTTCTTTTCCCCCGGGGGATCCCGCCCCTGTGGTGCCCCCCGCTGACGCATTTCGATGCAGGCCGCCGGATCGACCTCACCCGGATGGAGGCCCATCTGGCGTGGATGATGCCCCACGTGAAGGGCTATCTCGTCCCCGGTTCAACGGGCGACGGATGGGACCTCGACGACGCCGAAACGGATACGGTTGTCCGGTTTGCCGTCGAAATGGCGCGAACGAGAGGCGTATCGCTTCTGCTGGGGGCCCTCCGGAAAAAGACGACGGACGTGACGGTAAGCATCGAGAGGTTTCTCGGCATCCTGCACAAGCTGACCGGCAAGACCGATCCCCTTGCGGCCCTGGTTGCGGCCGGCGTCAGCGGTTTCACCATCTGCCCGCCCGCCGGGAAGGACCTCGACCAGGCGACGATCGTCGCGGCCCTGGAAATCATCCTGGATATGGGCCTGCCCGTGGCCCTCTACCAGCTTCCCCAGGTCACCGAAAATGAGACGGCGCCGGAGACCTTCGCGAAGCTCGTCGCCAAATACCCGAATCTGATCCTCTTCAAGGATTCGAGCGGCGCCGACCGCATTGCCCTCTCCGGTGTCGACGCGCGCGGAGTATTCCTCGTGCGGGGCGCCGAAGGGGATTACGCCCGTTGGCTCCGTTCGGCCGGAGGGGCCTACGACGGGTTTCTGCTGAGCACGGCCAACAGTTTCCCGGCCGGGCTCCTGAGCGTTGTCAACGGGATCCGGGAGGGCCGCCTCGCGGAGGCGCTCAGGGTATCCACGGCTCTTTCCGGGACCGTGGGAGAGGTCTTCGGCCTCGTCGGGGAGATCCCCTGCGGCAATGCCTTTACCAACGCCAACAAGGCGATCGAGCACTTCATGGCCTTCGGGCCCGGCGCGACAGACCGGGAAGGCCCCATGCTCCACGGGGGCATCCGCATCCCGGCCGGCATCATCTCGGCCACGGGCGACATCCTGAAGCGCTACGGGCTGATGCCGGAAAAAGGATACCTGGAGTAAAAGACTGAACAGCGAGGAAGACAAGAGAGCGTACTGAACCTCGAAAGGGAGATCGTTATGGGCAAGATGAAGATCGTGATGATGGGGACGCTGCTGTTCGCAGCGGCGCTGCTGACCCTGTCCTGTGCCTCCCCCATGCGCCTGACGGACAACTGGAAGAGCTCGACCTATACGGGACCGGCCTACAAGAAGATCATGGTCGTCGCCATGACCAAGCGGATCGAAATGCGGCAGTCTTTCGAGGACGAGTTCGTCAAACAGCTCAAGTCGCGTGGCGTCGAAGCGGCCGCATGCCATGAATGCATCCCCGACCCCGACAAGGTGACCCGGGAGGAGCTGATCAAGGTGAGCCAGGGGATGGGAATCGAGGCCTATCTCGTCGTGCGGGTCCTGAGGTTGGGATCCGAAGTCCAGTCCTACCAGGGGCAAAGCCCTTCCCCCATGGCAGCCACCACCGGCATGGATTCGATGGCAAACATGCAGTGGTTCGGCCCCGAGCCGTCGATGGGCAAACGCAGTGACGTGGCAACGCTGGAGTCGAGGATCTACGACGGGAAGACCTCCAATCTCGTCTGGCGATCCACCGTCGATGCCGTCAACCCGTACGGGAACGAAGAGCAGGTCTCCCGGTTCGTCAGCCTGATCGTGAAAACCCTTGGCGATTACAAATTGATCCCGGCACAATGAAAACAAGATTTGAGCCGATGAGAGGGTGGAGCGCCCGCATGAGAGTGATCCTGCTGGCCATGGCGCTGATGGTTGCCGTCGCGCCCATGGCCTCGGCGGCCCAGAAGATCGTGGAATTCTCCGTCCCCGCCTGCCAGTGACCGGACACCGCGGACAGGATCCGTGGGATCCTGACAAAGGTGGAGGGCGTCCAGGACGTCTGGACGGACATGGAGAAACACCTCGTCGCCATCGCCTTTGATGACACAAAGACGAATCCTTCCGCCCTGCGCGACGCCCTGGCGAAGGGCGACTACCCGCCCCAGGGAGAGCCCCGCCCGCTTGCAGCCATGCCCGCAGGCGGGCCCGAAAGGATGATCGTGGGGAAAACATCCCAGGGAAATCTCTTCCGGGACTATCCCGCATTCTGGAACCGATACCGGGACTACACGCCCCGGAAGGACGTCGTCGAGAAGATCACAGGCGTCCAAGGCTCCTTCGACATCCTCCTCTTCTTCGGCACCTGGTGCAAGGACTCCGTCAGCGAGGTCCCGAAGATCCTGAGGGTCCTCGATGCGGCGGACAACAAGAATCTCAAGCTTACCCTCTACGGCGTCGATCGCGCCAAAAAGGAAGGGCTCGGGATGTCGGAGAAATTCAACATCCAGCGCGTGCCGACAACGATCGTGCTTCGCGACGGCGCGGAACTGGGCAGGATCGTGGAGTACCCAAAGAAGTCCAGCGAGGAGGACCTGCTGAGAATCCTTGAAAAGAAGTGAGAAGAAGAGAGTTCCATTCGTTCCACTGGTTCGATTGGTTCTACTTGTTCGAAGAAGGGACAGCCAACCGTTACACAAAAAAAGAGGAATGCGATGAAGAACAGGGTTCTCCCGGCACTCTTGGCCGTACTCTGCGGCGCGTTGTTCGCCTGTGCGGGGCCGGCGGCACTTGACCCGTCGAGGGTTCCGCCAACGGTTGCACGCGTCGAGCTTGCCCGCTACCAGGGGACCTGGTACGAGATCGCCAGACTCCCGATGTGGTTCCAGAGAAACTGCCTTCGCTCGCAGGCTACCTACGGGATCCTCGAAACGGGCGAGGTCTCAGTCCTCAACGAGTGCGAAACCGCCGGCGGCGGCAAAGAGTCCATCCGCGGACGGGCCCGGGCGGTGGATGCGAAGACGAACGCCAGGCTCGAGGTCCGCTTCGACAACTGGTTTTCGGTATTCATCCCCTCGCAGCCCCAGGGAAACTACTGGATACTCTATCTCGACGGGGATTACCGGACGGTGATTGTCGGAACGCCCGACCGTAAAAACCTCTGGATCATGGCCCGGACGCCGGCGATCGACGAGGCCCGCTATACCGAGCTCGTCGGGATCGCCCGAGGCCTGGGATTCGATACGGAGAACCTGATCAGAAGAAAGTGATGAAGGAAAAGGGGTATCGGGTATCGGCACATGAAGAAGGGTATCGGGTTTCGGGTCTAGGGTATCGGGAAGGAAACAGATTTCGTTTATAAAAATCTTTCGTACCTTCAGCCCCTATACCCTAGCCCCGAGACCCTATACCCCATAAGTTGCAATGGACATCATTCCCTACAAAGACCAATATGACCCGACACTGCTCCAGCCGGTGCCTCGCGCACCGTACCGCAGGGAGATCGGGATTGAGGGCGCCCTGCCCTTCACCGGCGCCGATCTCTGGACGGCCTACGAGCTTTCATGGCTCGATCCAAAGGGCAAACCCAGGGTGGCCATGGCCACCTTTATCGTTCCCGTCGATTCGCCGAACCTCATCGAATCGAAGTCTTTCAAGCTCTACCTGAACTCCTTCAACCAGACCCCTGTCGAATCCCTGGAGGCCCTGCGGGAAATTCTCCGCAAGGACCTGGGAAGCGCCTGCGGTGCGCCCATCGGCGCGGAGATCCTTCCGCCCGGGGATTTCCCCGATGCGCAGATCGAGGAGATGGACGGGGAAATCCTCGACGAAATCGACGCGGAGATACGAGACTACCGGCCGAACCCCGGACATCTCTCGACAGGACAGTCTGTTGCAGAGGAAACGCTCGTCTCGAATCTCCTGAAGACCAACTGCCCGCTGACGGGCCAGCCCGACTGGGCCAGCATCCAGGTCCGCTACAGCGGCCCGCGGATCGACCGTGCGGGCCTTCTGAGATATATCGTGTCGTTGCGGCGTCACGGCGGTTTCCACGAGCACTGCGTCGAGAGCATCTTCATGGACATCCTGACGCGTTGCCGGCCTGAAAGGCTCACGGTCTACGCCCGTTACACGCGCCGTGGCGGCCTCGACATCAACCCCTTCCGGACGAACTGCGGCGAAAAATTACCGCGCAACGTGCGGACGGCCAGGCAGTAGAAGATGAGGTGACAGGTTACAGGTGGCAGGTGTCAGGAATACCTACCGGTAGGGAAGTCCTGTTACCTGTTACCTGTTACCTGTCAGCGAAAATCAGCAGCAGAAGCA
>Ga0209079_10000725_pt1 | contig 12866 bp, 9 predicted proteins | sample PPLLaktember2015_2_FD_187259 | JGI IMG/M metagenome (GOLD analysis project Ga0209079, IMG submission 187259) | Freshwater sediment microbial communities from Prairie Pothole Lake near Jamestown, North Dakota, USA - PPLs Lake P7 Core (6) Depth... | ecosystem: Environmental > Aquatic > Freshwater... | reverse complement strand
CAGCGGCTTCGTCGTCATCAGTGAGCGCCAGATCTCCCTGGAGCTCCTCTTCGATGTCGCCTTCCGCTTCGCTCTCGACCTCTAATTCCTCTTCCACCAACTCTTCATCCACATCCATCTCTCTCGGTATCGACACCGGAGCCGGTCTGGCTGCCACTGGAGGCCTCGGGGCTTCCTCAACCGGAGTCACCACGGACTTCACCGGAGCAACGGGCTTAGGGGCTGAAAGGGCCGCAGGCTTCTTCGCGGCGGCGGCTTTCTTGGGCGCTGGCTTGGCAGGCGCCTTCTTCTTCGCTGCCGGCTTAGCGGCCTTCTTGGCAACGGCCTTTTTAGCAGGCTTCTTCGCGACCGCTTTCTTGGCCGACTTTTTCACGGCGGCTTTCTTCGCGGGCTTCTTGGCGACCGCTTTCTTAGCCGGCTTGGCGGCCTTCTTCTTAGCGGACGACTTCTTGACGGCCTTCTTTGCGACGACCTTCTTCTTAGACTTCGCCATCAGATTTCCTCCTGATCAAGTGCACAACGCATGGCGGATCGCATTGCGGCCTCCATCTAGCATGAACCCATAGCCTCTTGCAACCGGTAGAATTATCGACTGAAGCCGGCGCAATTTTGGCTAGGAAGCACTCCCTTCGGTAGCGTCCTCACCGGGGACCTCCCCCTCCCAGCCTCACATCCGTCCGATTTCCACGCCCCGAGGGCTAGCCTCGCAGGGAGGGAGCCGTGGTAGACTGAATTGGATTGCCGAGTCATAGGATGAATCGTTTGTCGTAAGAGCGGCTCTATTAGTTTAGGAAAGAGAAAAAAGGACCAGTCGACCAATGACACGAAGTCTAATGATCGTCTTATTAAGCTTATTTATAACCAGTCTGGCATGGTCGATGACAGCTACGCCTACCGCTACCCAGATCATGATTGAGGACGGATCGCCCTACTTCGCGCCGGCCAAAGCCACCGTCGCCAGTGGGAGTCCGATTAGCTGGTACAATCCGACACCTACTGATCATACGGTGACCCAGAACGGCTGTGTCGAAGATGGGACCACCTGCCTTTTCGATTCAGGCATTATCCCTCCGGGTGAACAATTCAGTATTCAAGGGCTTCCTCCCGGCCGCTATCCCTACCATTGCCGCATCCACCCCATCATGCGCGGTGTGCTGACCGTGACGGATGCCGCTGCCATGCCGTCCCAGCTCTAAACTCGTCGCTCGTATCTCGTCGTTCGTCTTTAGCAAACTGTGTTTCTATCGAGATACACTTCACGAACGACGCTTCACGTGGGACTCTTGCGAGTTCACCTTCCGCTCAGGTAGTCTGCGCCGTCCCACGGGGTAGGAACACAGGTCATGAAGCTCGTTGCCGCAGTTCAAGAACCGCTCCAGTTGACCGGCGAGACGCTGAATCTCCTCGCCTGGCACATTCCCGACCTCGTCGCCTATCAACATCGCGAGGATGAATACTGGCTCGCGCCGCTTGACGATAATTTCCCACTGATCCGACTGAACCTGACCGGCATCGAAATGCTGAAATCGATGAACGGCCACATCACCGTCGGCGCCCTGCTCGAAAAATACGGTACCAAAATCTGCGGACCGGACGGCCAACCCGGCCAATGGCATCTGGAACGTTGGGCCACTCCGAACTTCTCCCTCTGCTACTTCGGCACCGAACCACCCGGCGGACACCGGCACCAGGCCAAGTGGGACATTCTGCTTCAACAGATCCGCGAGGGCTGGTCAGGGCAGGAAGGCTTCGAAGGCGAAGAGCACCTGGAAGATTTTCACCATCATGAATTGACTGAGAGCGCCGAGGACGACGGCCACTTCGACCTGATCGAAACCACCGTCTCGCACCTGTTTCGTGAGCCGAACGAGGCGCTGAACGGCCTCACCTATGGCCGGCTCCTCATGCGGCAGCTCCGTCAGCTAGGCTGGTTTAACCCCAAACCTAAAGTCATCGTAGAAGTCGGCGGCGGACTCGGTTACGTGGCGCGAGAACTCGCCAAAGAGCTGCTGCCGTTCGAGCGGCAGAGCATCCGCTACATCTCTCTCGATATCACCAGCCCATTTTTGAAATTGCAGACCAAACGGGCCAAAGAGGGCGGCTGGGGTGGACTTGGAACCAGGGCCAATGCCGAGGCCCTCCCCTTCACGGACAACTCAATCGATCTCGTCATCGACAACGAAAACATGGCCGACATGACGCCGGTCAAACTGACGCGCAACGAACTGCTCACCAACAAAGGCGAGACCGAGCAGCATCAAGAGGCGCTGGACTGGATCAGACGCCTCAGGCTTCCGATCGAAGCCAATCCACCGGACGATGTCATTTTTAACCTGGGCCCGATCCGCTTTGTCGCCGAGCTCTGGCGGGTGCTGAAACCGGGAGGCCATGCCTTCCTGACCGAATTCGGTGTGGAAGCAGGCTGGCCCGCCTCAGTGAAACTGCCGGGCCATACCGAATATGAAGTGCAATACAGTCATCTGCGGCAAGCCGTGCGCTGGCTGGGATTTCAGGAACGCTACCTCTCGCTCCCGCAGTTCCTGGCCATGAAGCCGGATACCAAAGTCCTCTGCACCGGCGCGGCCTATACGATTCAGCGGTTCTGCCAGGCCATGAACAAACCCTTCACCGTCCGCGCCTACACCGAGAGCGAACTGAAGCAGACCCTCAACGACATGCTCCCCAAGATCCACGGCGCCCACTACCACGACGTGGTCGATCCCGCCTGGTTCGGCCTCATCGACTTCAAAGTGCTGTTGCTGGAAAAGCCCGGCGGCGCGCCGAAAGCCCAGTTTACCGAGAACAAGGGCTATCGGTGGTACTCACAGAAGTAGAAGCAGTGGTCGGCTCTCACTGTCTGCTTGACCGGCTCTACTCGCCGGCAGCTTCCTGACTTGGCATGGTTTCTTTCACAACGGCCGTCGCTTCCCGCAGAGGCAAGAAAAAGCTGCCGGGAGAGCGCGCAAACTCTTTGAACAGCCGCTTGGCCAGTTCGGCCAATTCTGAGCGGGGAAACCCGTAAGCGCGCAAAGCGGTGTGCAGCGAGAGAAAAAAGCTGACGCCCAAGTTCAGCACAAACATGACGGCCACACCGGCGGTGGCATAAAGAAACCATCCGTCTCGATACCATTCCGCCTGCAGCGACGCGCTGGCCAGCGCTAGCATGCCGCTTGAAAGGGTGACGTGACGGACATCCAGGGGAAATCCGAAAAACATCCCGATGGCCGGTGTCATGCCCAGCATCATCCCGAGCGACACATTCGTCCCCCATCCGGCAATGTTGTGCGAGAACCGGTCCGCCCACCGGGTCATCCGCGCGCCCCCGAAGACCCGGACGCCCCAGGAGTGCTCCGCCAGCGCCTGCGGCACGTTGTGGTATACGGCCCAGTTTTCAATCCACCCGCCCGCCAGACTCGACAACCACAGAGTCACCCCGGTCAGAGCGGCAAAGATCACCGTCCCGCTATTCACCGGGCTGAGCGTTTCATACACATGTTCGGCTGCGTGCAGATCAAGAATCGGCGAGCCGGTGACCGCCCGCCAGCCTGCGTCGAGCAGATAGGCCGAAGCCGAGACGACCAAAACGTTGCTGACCGCCGCCGCAATCTGAGAGTAGGAAATCCTCTTGATGAATGTGACGATCTCATCTAATCGCGCTGCCCCGGCTTGTTCACGCATAATCGTCGCGAGCGTTGCCGCCGTCATCGCCGGCTGCTTGGTGGCGAGAATCAAGTGGAAGGTCTGCATCAGCAGAAAACTGACCGAATAATTGAGCCCGTATCCCAAGCCCGCCAGAAACGGCGCCAGGCCCAGCGCAAAGATCGACATCTTCATCGCCGCGGTGAAGGCAGTGAGCACCCCGCCACCGGCGGCCGCCGCCCAGATCTGCCGATACTCGCGCCGATCCTGCGCGATGTAGTGCTCACCCGTGGCACCCGACCGGTCGACGATCTTCCGATGTAATAACCGTGTGTTCGTTTCGAGCAGATGCCCGACGCTGCACTCGTGCAAGCTGGCTTCAACCAGGGCGGTGAGAAAGGCCTGGACGGCTCTGGCATGGGACGCTTCGTCCCGGCTCGCCATCACTTCGACCATCGTTTCCATGCGTCTGAGACAATGCGTCAGGACCTCCAGGCCATACACGATATCGAGGCTGACTCCGGCAACTTCCAGTTGACGACGGATCCAGCGGATTTCGTTCTGACACTCCACCGCCGCCTCCGCCCAGGCCGCTTCCAAAGAGTCGATTCCCGCGCCCGATTGCCAGCGACCGGCGAGTTGCTCGCTGGCACAAGCCAACCGGTAGAACGGTGATTCCATAATTGCCGAAGGCCGCCGGCTCCTTGCGCGAAGCTTGTCCGACAAGCCCTGCGCCTGCACACGAATGGCCAGCAGACGAAACCCGTCAGTAAACGCCCGGACAAGCGGATTGGGCCGTACCGGAATCGACGGCGGGGTCAGGACAGCGAGAATTCTGGAGAACAGTCGGGGAGGAAGTTGCGAAAACCATTTCACCTCGACCATGCTCCGATATTGCCGTTGAAGGAGGTGTGTCAGGTCCCGATCGTTTCTCACGGCCGGAAGTACCTTGTGCAGAATCCGGTTGGCCACCTCCACCAGCAACCCGCGATCGCAGGGCAACCCGGCCTCACCCACCAGATTGACCGCATCGGTCTCCTGGAGGATCTGTCCGACGGCTTCCTGCACCCGCTGCCTGACCTCGGGGACCCCTTCAAGCACATCCAGCAAGAGTTCCCAATAGAGATACGCCTCGCGCCATCGCATGCGCGCATGCAGCACGTGCAGCGACTGGCTCGTCCCCACCCGCGTCCAATGAACCAGACGAAGCCAGGTATCGAGCCGGTCCCCGAGCGTGCTTGCGCCGACAAAGTCCTGCAGAGCCGAGGCGAGGGCTTGCCTGGTGGCATTGTCCGCACTGGAAGACCCAAAAAACGCCAGTACCTGGTCACGCACCGATCCCGCAGCAGGCGGAACACCCCCCTGGCTGAAATCTGCCGGCACATCTTCAAGTTTGTCAGTCATGCGTAGTCCTCGCTCGAATCAAACCAGAACCGACTGTACAAGACTCTCAGGAAGAGGGGCAACCCGACGATGGCCTCATCGACTTCAACGTGCTGTTATTAGAAAAGCCCGGCGGCGCGCCGGAAGCCCAGTTCACCGAGACCAAGGGTTACCGGTGGTATTCGCAGAAGTAGCAGAGCTGATGATCTCCCGATACCTATAACGTCTTGCCTCCGTTTCCCCCCATCACCCCGGACATAAGAGTCTTGCCCGGATAATCCAACCGCGCCCCCTTGAACTCTGCAACATCGTGACTATCTAAACATTTAGCATGTTGTACGCTGCCCCTGCTCAATGAATATTCCCTGGGGAGCCAGGCAAACATTCACGGGTCCGGCTAGAGAGGGAGATGCAAGTCATGAACGCTCGTTTCAGCATATCAGCGGTACTCTGTCTGACTATTGCACTGGTATTGATGCACGCGGAAAGAACTCTGGCTTCCTCCACTCTTGTCGGCAACAGTACCGGGATCCATTCCCTGCAGAAGGATGCCGGCTCTGACTCTGCCACAGTGCCTGTCACGCCATCTGCCAATTCACTATACCGTGATGTGCCGTCGCTGAGCGGACGCTACTCTGCCGGTGGGATGACGTTGCTTCCATATATCGGCGCGGGCTTTGGGGCCGGCTACAGCTCCGAACTCAACCGTGCATTCGCGCCGAATCCAGAACCTCAACAAAACCTGAATCTTGGCGGTCCATTGGGACAAAAGATGGTTCCGAATGAATTTCAAATGGGAATCCGAATCCCCTTCTAGGACTCTGAACCAACAAGCGTTGGGGCATCAGACCCGTAGTGAAATCGGCCCATACTTCGGAAAGGCCAACCTTTCAACTCATTGTCGCTCGAAAGATGAGGCAAGGCTCAGAAAACCAGCTGCTCGGTAACCAAGGGCTATCGGTGGTATTTGCAGAAGCAGCAGAACATCTCAGGTGTACTTTTGAAGAAGACTTGCCTGAAATTCACCAAACGTCTTCAAGAACCACGTAAATGCATCCTTGTGAATATCCAACTCGCTATCAGAGATCATCAGCTCGCCTACCGTCTTAGGATGAGTAATCCGATGCCGCAACTTAAGGGAGCAGGACAAAGCTCTCCAATCTTGACCACTGAAATCAGGAGTCCATTCTGACTCAAACTTGCACACCGCAATTTTCAATGTCTGTTTTAGATTCGACAGGGTACGCTCGTGCACACGCTCAAGCTCCGCGATCCCGTTCTCGTCCACAATTATCCGTATCTCTGACAAAAATGTGTGCTCATTTGCGGAAAGACTCTTTCCTCCTAGCTCACAAGCACGAAGAGCGAACTGCTTCAAGCAGAACACTTCCCCTTCGATCATTGCCCAGCAGGAACGTACAAACAATCGACGAAAGGGTTGGCTAGACCAATCATCTCGATATGCGTCCGCAAGATTCTCAATATCTTGGCGAAGGGCATTAGAAACATCCCGCCACTCAATGAGCGGCTTCCCCAAATTGTGAGCGAAGGCTGGTAAGTCCTCTGTCATAGACCTTCCACTCTTCGCTCTCGCATGGCTAATTCAATCAACACTCCCTCCCTCAACCCCAAATCGCTCACCAACACCGCCGACATCCCCAGCGTCTCCATCACCGTCCGGATAATGATGGCACCGGCGGCGATGACTTCTTCGCGGTTCTTTTCCAAACCAGGGAGGCCGACACGGTCGGCTTTCTTGCGGCTCAGCAGGGTCTGTTCAAGTTCTTGCACCGTGGCGAGTGTCAGTCGATAGTTATGAATGCGGGCCGGATCGTAGGAGGGAAGTTTCTGCGCCATGGCAGCCATGGCCGTAATCGTTCCGGCGGTTCCCACGAAGGTTCCCGCTTCATAGCCTGTCATCTCCGTGACGGCTGACATCGTTTCCCGCGCAATCCATTCCCGCGCCTGCCCAACTTCCTCGCTCGTCGGAGGATCGTGATGGAGCAATCGTTCACACAAACGCACGACTCCGATATCTATGGAGCGGACAACCGGCTGCTTGCCTTGCCGATCCAGAATGAACTCGGTGCTGCCGCCGCCGATGTCCAGCGCCAGCATGTCGGTCACGCCGGGCGGCAGGCCGGAGCGAATGCCGAGCAATGTGCGCCGGGCTTCTTCGTCGCCGGTGATGACTTCGACATCGAATCCGGCTTCGCGCTTCACCTTCTCCAGAAACTCGGCACGATTGACGGCATCGCGGACTGCGCTCGTCGCGACAGCCGTACAGCCATCCACTCGGTAGGTATCGATGACAGCCTTCCACTCCTGCAAGCACTCGATTACCCGATCCATCGCTGCCTGGCTCAAGCGCTTATTCTGATCGACGCCTTCGCCCAGGCGAAGAATGCGCCGCTCGGATCGCAGCTCTTTGAGAGGCATGTTCGGTGAGAGATCGGCGATGAGGAGCCGGCAGGTCAGCGTGCCGATATCAATACCGGCGAGCCGGTGCGGGCGAACGGAGGGGGCGCTCATTGCTCGTTCCGGATCTCGTCCATCTCGGATTCGAGTTTCTTCCGGGCGTCTTTCAACTGCTCAATCTCGCGGACCACACGGCCGATTTCTTCGTCGTACGTCACCCGTTCGGCCGTCTCGCCCCGTTCTTTCATTTCAACGGCCCGTTCACCGATGTCTTTATAGAGATCAGACAATTCCTGATCGATTTTCCGGACATCCAGCCGCATCCGGAGTAGTTCCGTCTCTTCCAGCGCGCGGCCGGCGACATGCGCCGTGCCCAATCGCAAGGTTGCGAGCCCTGACCGGAAATCGTCTTTCAACCGCTGCAATAATCCCATGCATCTCCTTAACTGATCGAGCCCAACTCCAACTTCTGCTCCCACTTCCTCAACATCGCTTCCTTCAATCCCTGATGCCCCGGCGCGCTCAACTGCGGATCCTGCTTGAGCAGCGAGAATGCTTCCAGCCTGGCCTGCTGTAACAAATCACCGTCACGCACAATGTTGGCCACACGAAACTCCGGCATGCCCCACTGGCGAAACCCGAAGAATTCGCCCGGCCCCCTGATGCGCAAATCCTCTTCCGCAATCACAAAGCCGTCGTTCGATTGCACCAGGGCATCCAGCCGCTCTCGCGCGTTGGACTGCGGCTCGTCCCCACCGAGCGGATGCCGCCCCAGCGTCGGACGATTCCGCCCCAGTCCGGCCGCCATGAGCAGACAATACGACTGTTCCGCTCCCCGCCCGACCCGGCCGCGCAGTTGATGCAATTGCGCCAGGCCGAAGCGCTCGGCATGCTCAATCATCATAATCGTCGCGTTCGGCACATCGACACCGACTTCAATCACGGTGGTGGCGACGAGCATGTGCAGTTTCCCGGCCTTGAAGTCGGCCATCACCGATTCCTTCTCCGCCGACTTCATTCGTCCGTGCAACAAGCCGACTTTGAATTCGGCAAACTCGCCGTTCTGCAACTGCTCAGCCCCTTGGATCGCCGCCTGCAAATCCGTCTTCTCTGACTCCTCGACTAACGGATACACAACATAGGCCTGCCGTTTGCTTCGCAATTCATCCTTGAGAATCTGATAGGCCCGGCGTCGCTGGGCATCGCCGAAGAGGAAGGTCCGAACCGGTCGGCGCCCGGGCGGCAGCATGTTGATGACGGACACATCCAGATCGCCATACACTGTCATCGCCAACGTGCGCGGGATCGGCGTCGCTGTGAGCACGAGCACATCCGGTTTGTAGCCTTTATCGATCAGATTCTTCCGCTGCATTACGCCGAACTTGTGCTGTTCATCGACAACGGCGAGGCCGAGGTTCTTGAAGGCGACACCTTTCTGGATCAAGGCATGGGTCCCGATCGCCACCTGCACCTCTCCGGAGGCCAGCTGCGCGGCTTGCACCTTCTTGACTGCCGCCTTATCGCTCCCGCGTAGCAACGCCACACTCAACCCCAGCGCCTCCAACGTACCTTTAAGATTGCGATAGTGTTGCTCGGCCAGAATTTCCGTCGGCGCCATGAGTGCGGCCTGGTAACCGGATCCGCAGGCCATGACGATGGCATGCAGCCCCACCACGGTCTTCCCCGAACCGACATCACCCTGCACCAGCCGGTTCATCGGCTTAGATGAAATCATGTCCCGATAGATCTCGCGAATGACTTGATCCTGCGCTGCCGTCAAGCGGAACGGCAGCAGGCGACTCAACTTATCGACGATCGGCGCCCGCGGATTGAACTTCAACCCCTTTGGTTGCTCCTGCACTGAGCGCTGCCTGGTGGCCAAGGCCATCTGCAGCAGAAATAATTCTTCGAACGCGAGCCGGCGATGTGCCGCGGTCTTGCCCTGCTCCAACAGTCGGGCATCTGCCTCCGCTTTGGGGAAGTGCACATCTTGAATGGCCTCTTGAATCGGAATCAGCCGTTGGCGCGCTCGCAGGGTCACCGGCAGATGATCGCGCAACTCTCTGGCATACTCATCCAGCAATCCCTTCACCAACACCCGCGACTGCCGGGAAGTCCAGCCCTTCGTCTCATGGTAGATCGGCACAATACGGCCCACATGCAGCGCCGACTCCGCCGCCTCTCCCACCACTTCATACTGCGCCACGTCCATGCGCGGGACCATCCACCCCTGCTTTCCGGCAATGACGCGGCCGCTCATCATGACGACTTTCCCGACCGTCAAGACGTCCTCAAGATAGGCCTGATTGAAGAACACCACCTGCATCTTCCCGGTCTCATCCTCGACACCGACCTCCAGCACGGACAGGCGGCGATTCCTCGTGCGCTTCGCGTCGCATTTCGCGATCGTGCCGCAAATCGACGTGACCATGCCCGGCACCAGATTGCCGATGGGGGTCATCACAGATCGATCTTCGTAGCGCCAGGGAATCGTCCACAAGGCATCTTCTACTGTCGCCACCCCGAGCCGTTGCAACAGGACCATGCGTTTCGGCCCGACCCCTTTCACAAACTGGACTGGAAGATTCCAGACGTCACCTCGCGCAGATCCCGCGGACGGCGCTGCCTCGTCGATCTGGTCCTCGCGGACAGGCATCGCGTCAGGCGCCGTTTCACGGAGCCGACCGAGAATGGCGCAGGCCGCTTGAAGCCGCCGCTGCTGCTCGTCGATCGGAAGGGCCTGCTGGAAATCGATGAAGAGTTCGCGGAGAGACCGCAGACGCGACTCAATAGCCGGGGGAATCCATTCCTGAGCGAGGGCGGATTGGACCTGACTCGACACAAAGCTGCTGAGATTCTTCACGGCCCCGGCATGGGCGCAATCGTCCTTCGTCGCAAACTCAATCGGCCGCGCAAGGCGATCGAGCCACTCGTGAAACGTCGCAGGCAAGCTGGACTCGGCGGGAGGCTCCATAACTGGGCGGGATCGTAGCATACCGCCGCAAGTCACTCAATGAAGTCCTGTGGCTCTCACGCGCAGCTCGTTGGCCTTGCTCTGACCGGTCGTCCGCATTGTGGCGATTGCTTGGTCCGCTTCCCCTCAGGTGTTACACTGAGCCCCTAACCACCATGTATCGCCGCAACATACAACATGTCCTGATTCCCCTGGCCCTGGGCTTGGCCCTGTTCCTGGCCTATCAGCTGTATTTCAAAGCCCTGTGGGTCACAGTACCGGTTCCGCACGCACCCGCCCGGGCAAATAACGAGTCAACAGAACCTCGCACGGCTGGATTGCAGGCTGAGCCACCTCCGACCGACGAAGAGATCAAACAGGTTCGCGGGATTGATCCCACCATCGTTCCAGAAACCGTTTCCAGCCACCTCTTGGAAACCATTCGCGACGAAATTGAAAAGAAACATCTCCCTGTCGCTGAACGACATCTGATGAACCTGACCCCATCAGTCCTCGCCGATGACAAAGCCAAGCCCTATGTCGCGATTCTTTGGAACAATCTTGGGTTGGAACAGGAACGGATCGACGGAACAAAGGTGTCCGTCAAAGCCTTCAAGAAAGCCGCCGCACTCGACAACACCAATCCGATCATCCAATTGAACCTGGCCCACGCCTATTGGGAACTGCGTGATCCCGCTCTTAATCAGGACTTCCTGACCGGTTTGATGACGCTCGCTCCCAACGAACCCTTTCCGCATCTCGCACTGGCCGATCTGCTCTACGAACAAGACCGGCTGAGTGAGGCTACCAAGCACCTGACGCAGGCGACGGAACGGGCCGGCAAAGATCCGCGTGTCCAGTCCTACCTCGCGACCGTCACGGAGAAAGTGCGCCATACCGACGCGGTGGAATCCCGCATGAACGCCAGAAGCAGCAGCCACTTCCTGGTGAAATACGACGGAGCAGAAGATCAACACACTTGGACAGTGGTGCTGGAAATTTTAGAGGAGGCCTATCGCGAAATCGGTCAACGATTCGGCCATTTCCCCGCCAAGCCGATCGTGGTGGTCCTGCACACCAAAGACACCTTTCAAACGGCCACCGGCAGCCCGGCCTGGGCCGACGGCCTGTACGATCCGACGCTCGGCCGCATCCAAATACCGACACAAGGCGCCACCACCGATATGAAGTGGCTCACCAATGTCCTACGACATGAGTATGTTCACGCCTTGTTGCACGACCGGTTGGAGGGTCAGATCGGCTCGCTACCGGTGTGGCTCAATGAAGGACTGGCCATGCAACTGGCCGGCAGTTCCTGGCCGGACCTCGACCAGGCCATGCCGAACGGCGGCTCAGTCCTGCACTTGCGCTATTTGGAAGGGGGATGGGGACAGATGCCGCCCAACGTAGCGACGCTGGCCTACCTCGAAGCCAATTCCGCCACGCACTACCTGATCGACCGATTCGGGATGAGCCGTGTGGTCGACCTCCTGGATGCGTTTAGGGGGAAGGCCACCGTGGCAACCGCGCTCCAGGATAAAATCTTTCTCTCCTACGATCAGTTTCACCAGCAGTGGCTGGATACGTTTCTGCAAAAACGCGGTTAGCACCCGCGAGCCCCTTAGATCAATTCTTCCTGGACCTGTCGTCCCGTTTGCCCGGACCAGGTCGGCAACTGCAGCGCCTTCTCCTCCACCGCTTCTGATTCAACGACCTCCTCGGCTTCAGTCTGAGCAAACTGATCCTCCCAGAGGATGTGGCGGCCCTCGTCCTCAGACATCCGGATCCTGAAGTCAAAGGAGCGGCTTAGTTCGGGCTTATCACGATCCTCACTCACCTGTCGATCGGCGATACGATCCATCCTGACACGGTTGTTTCCATCTGTTGAAAACTCATCTTGCCAGACCAGCCCGCCGGTTTCAGGGTCGAGTGCGCGGAGCAAGAAAGACGGTTGGGGAGACAGGACCGACGTCTCGCGGACTCTGGTCACCGTCGCACGCCGCGGCACCACGGTCGAGACCAGCTGCCCCGTACTCTCTGCATCACGGGGCGTCAGATTCAAATTCCCTTCCCATTGAAACTTTCCGGTCGTCGCGTCATAGACCCGCAACACAAAATTGGAGAGGTCCGTCGCTCCCGGGCCGACTCCGCCGGCAAAGATCCGAGCCTGTGGCTGCGGTCCTTTCGTCGCGCTCTCTTCTTTCACATTCAACTCATAGGTGTCATCCGAAAGCACCTCGCCACTCTGCGGGTCGTAGATCCTCACGGTGATCGTCGAGACGTCCCCGACTTGATAGCCGAACCCGGCCGCGACAATCCCCGCTTTGACCGGAGCAACCTCTGCCCACGCCAGCGACGGGCCGAGCATGATGCCCACAAGAACCCAGGCCAGACTTTTTATGGAATGACGCAGACGACGGGACGAGTGGAGCTTCTTCACTTGAACCTTGGGAGACATGGCCCCGGTCACTGA
>Ga0209079_10000719_pt1 | contig 12938 bp, 13 predicted proteins | sample PPLLaktember2015_2_FD_187259 | JGI IMG/M metagenome (GOLD analysis project Ga0209079, IMG submission 187259) | Freshwater sediment microbial communities from Prairie Pothole Lake near Jamestown, North Dakota, USA - PPLs Lake P7 Core (6) Depth... | ecosystem: Environmental > Aquatic > Freshwater... | reverse complement strand
ACATGCGCGTGCGGGTGCAGGTGCGGCTGTCTATGAGAGTGGCTGTGCGAGAGCTCCCGCCGCCAGAATCAGCAGCAGGGCCGCCGCCCGCTGAACAATCACTGCGCCACTTCTCACCGCACCCGCTCTCGGTTCTTGGCCTTGCGCTGAGGAAGCATGGAGGAGTACGCCGCGCGTTAAGCGCTAGAGAAGTGTGACCGGGTGGGGCACTTGGCCAGATTGCAGCAGGCAAGCGCCGCCTTCGCTGAGCGGTGCAGTTGCTGCTCAGCCAGTCAAAGCTCGGCGCGACCCAAGAGGGCGCACGGGCCTAGCCTGACGTCCGCCCACCAGTCTCCGGCCCCTTGGCCGTCGGCGGCGTTTCGGCCGGCAGCAGCCCTTCGACCGACATGCCGGTTGCCTTCGCGCGCTTGTGCCACAGCTGCCGCGCCATCGCCTGCAAGTCCGCGACCTTGTCTCCCTCGTCCATGATTTCTTCGCCGATCAGGGTCTCGACGAGATCCTCCAGCGTGACCAGGCCGCGCGTCTCGCCAAACTCGCCGATGACCACGGCGATGTGCTGATGACGCTTCATCAGCACGTCCATCAACGTGGTCAGCGTGCTGCTGGCGGGCACCGGGAGCAGGTCGCGCCGCAGGGTCGAAACCGGATCGGCGTCGTGGTCACGCAGGTGCGCGAGCAGGATGTCCTCGAACAGCACGAAACCGAGGATGTCGTCCCTGTCCCGCCCGTACAGCGGCAGGCGCGAGAACGGGATGCGGTCGCGCAGCTCGTAGGCCTGCGCCACCGTCGTGTCAGCCTGCAGCGCCACCATGACCGTGCGCGGCGTCATGATGTCCTCGGCGGTCAGCGCCTTGAAGCGGAACAGGTTGCGGATGATCTTGCTCTCGCGCTCGTCGATTTGCCCGCTCTGCTGGCCGATGGTGCTCATCGCGATGAATTCCTCGCGACTGAAGACGTGCACCTTCTGGCCGCGCGAGATCAGCCGGGTCAGCACCTCGGAGACGCGGATCAGCGGGTAAGTCAGAACTATCAGCAGCCGGATATACGTTGCGGTGAATCCGGTCAGCCGACGCCAGTGCACCGCGCCGATGGTCTTGGGCACGATCTCCGACAGGAACAGGATCAGCAGCGTCATCACCGCCGAGAACACGCCGAACAGCGCGTCGCCGAACACGGCCGTTGCCTTGGAGCCGGCGCCGATGGCTCCCACGGTATGGGCGATGGTATTGATCGTCAGGATCGCGGCCAGCGAGCGGTCGATGTTCTCGCTCTTCAACTGGTGCAGTCGCTCGGCCTGCTTGGGGCTGCGTTCGCGCAGTTCCGCGATGTAGCTTGGCGTGATGCTCAGGAGTACCGCCTCGGCCACCGAGCAGAGGAAGGAGAAAAACAGCGCCAGTGCAACGTAGGTCAGCAGCAACGCGACGTCGGGGCCGAGGGCGAAGAGGCCCCTCGAGTCGCCCGGGTCGGCGGTCGGAGCCAGCGTCTGCGACGCGGCGGGCAGCACCCACCACGCGATCAACGCCAGGCCGAGCGCAAGGGTCGGCAGCCGGCTGCCGGAGATGAGTCTCATGAGTGAATCAGCGCGGTATGGGCGCCGCTCAGCGGGCTTCACATGCTCGCATTCTGCACGAGCGTCACTCGCGCACACCGATCAACCTGCGACCGCGGTTACAGCGCGGCGGGCACGCCTGTAGCAGCACGAGTAGTGCAAGTGGTGACGATTGGGGACGTCTGCTCAGTGGCGTCCGTGAACGTCCGCCAACTAAGAATCCAGAAGTCGGCTTCGGGTCGTTGAGTGAAGGTCTCTACGCGGCCATGAGCCGCCCTTCGCCGCGGTACCCGTAGGCTGACGTTGGCGCAGTCGACGACGGCTAGAAGGAGTGAGTCCGGGCTGGATCTCCGTGGTCGGCACCACTTCCTTGACCGTGCCGGTCGTGACCAACCCTTCGTACATCCCGTTGCCAGCCACCTCCTCGCGAACCAACTCGCCGTCCGCACCGTGCTGGAAGCGCGTGAGACGCTTGGCTCCGCGCGTCGAAGCACGCCCGTGCCTGCTCCGATCCACTGGACTTGCCATCGCATTGCTGGCTGCAGGCGTGCCGATGTTCGGCAGCGCACCGACAGTTCGATGGCCCGGACGGACGATTCAATGGCTTCCACCCCATCGGGCCGCCTCTCGCAACTTGGACATCGCATGCACTGCACCCGCCACGCCGCGCACAGACTCGTAATCACGGCGCCTCCCTTTCCGGGGGCGAGCGTTCTGGCGCGGTTGCGCGGCCAGATCCGACGCCGGTAGCTCGTTTACCCATGACCAAGATCCGCACCGGCCAGGCGCCAGCGGCCTTGACGCGCGCTCAGTTCCATGAGCGCTTTCAGGTGCGTTTCTACGACCCGGCGTTCGAAGGCGAACGCGAGGCCATCGCCCGGTCATGAGCCTGCGCGAACTGGTTCGCGACGACGAATTGCTCGGTCGAACGCAGGTCGAGCGCGTTGGCGCCCGTGTGCTGCGTCCATTCCAGCTCTTCGCTCGACGGCAGGCCTCTGGTGGCCTGCTGCTGCTGGTCTGTGCCGTGCTGGCGCTGGCGTGGGCCAACTCGCCGTGGGCGGCGGCCTACGAGCAGATCCTGCACGTCCCGTTCGGCATTTCCGCGGGCGAGCAACTGCTGCGTCTGGACTTGCGTCACTGGGTCAACGACGGACTGATGGCGGTCTTCTTCTTCGGTGTCGGACTCGAGATCAAGCGCGAGTTTCTCGTCGGCGAACTGGCCGAGCGGCACAAGGCGATGCTGCCGATCGCAGCCGCCGTCGGGGGCATGGTGGCGCCGGCGCTGATCTACGCCGGCTTCAATGCCGGCGGCGGCGGTGCCCACGGCTGGGGCATCCCGATGGCCACCGACATCGCCTTCGCGCTCGGGGCGCTGGCGGTCCTCGGCTCGCGCATCCCCGAGGGATTGAAGGTCTTCCTGGTCGCGCTGGCGATCGTCGACGACCTCGGCGCGCTGCTGGTCATCGCAATCTTCTACACCGCGTCGGTCCACTGGGGTGGCGTGGCCCTCGCCGCCGCCTGCCTGGGAGCGCTCTTCCTGGCCAACCGCGCCGGCGCTCGCCGGGGGCCAATCTACCTGCTGCTGGGGTTGGTGTTGTGGGGCAGCCTGTTCTATTCGGGCCTTCACGCGACATTGGCCGGCGTGCTGACGGCGTTCTTCGTTCCCGCGCGGACGAGGATCGTGCCTGCCGCGCTGGCGCAGGTGATCCACCGCAGCGCTGCCGTCCTCGAGGCACGGGCGGCAGACGGCGCAGGAGCCATGAACGCCGAGCGCTTCGGCGCCATCAGCGTCCTGAGCCGCACCCTGGACGCCGCCAACTGCCCGCTGCAGCGCTTCGAGCACATGGTCCAGCCGTGGGTGACCTTCGGCGTTCTGCCGCTGTTCGCACTGCTCAATGCCGGCGTCGCGATCGACGCCCCGGCACTACGCAGCCTGCCTACGGCCGTGCCTCTGGGCATCATGCTCGGGCTCGTCATCGGCAAGCCGCTGGGCATCGGGGTGGCCAGTTGGCTGGCCGTGAAGTCCGGGCTGGCCACGCTGCCCGACGGCGTGAGCTGGCGGCATCTGCTCGGTACCGCGTTCCTGGCCGGCATCGGCTTCACGATGGCGCTCTTCATCAGCGGCCTGGCCTTCCCGGGCACGCCCTTCGAGAGCCAGGCCAAGCTTGCCATCCTGCTCGGCTCGCTGCTGGCGGCCGCGCTCGGCATCGCGATCCCGCTCACGACTCGGCCGCTCGAGCCCGACTCGACCTGACGCTGCGGGTGCATGCCCGCCACATGCGCAAACCCGGTGCCCAGCGTAACTTCGTCGCGACCGTCAGGACATGGCCGCGCCGGGCTGCAGCACCATCGTGATGTTCGCTGCCGCACAGACCTGACCGACACTCGGGTGCAGCCTGACCATCGGTAAACGGGCTTGCAGTTGCCTCGTTCGGCAAGTTGCCGGCCATCATCGTCGCCATTGAAAGGCACCGGAGAGCTAGGCACCCCTGGCCTGAATTGATCGCTCATTGAAGGACGGTGAGCTGAGGGCTTCGCGGGTGGATCGATGTCGCGATCCGCGGCATCGCTTGGAAGTACATGACAAGTTGCGCCGCATCCACGCCACCATGGGAGTGTGCCTTGGCCACGACACTGATTCAGGCCCGCAAACTACTCACCGCATCCGAACTCGAAGTCTTCGTCGCCAGCCGCGGGGATGCGGTCAAGGCCATGCTCCCGACGCAACTGCGTGCCAAGGTGAAGCGGTCGCGAACTCTGCGAGACAAGTACCAAGATCTGCTGCGCCGGCAAAAGCTCGCCACGCGCGAGCGCGTTGGCACCAAGGTCGGCCGCAGCGGCGCGGCCAACGCGCGCACGGCACAAAAGGCGGAGGTCTTCGCGGAGGTGCTCGAGCGTTTCACCCGGCGCCTGACCCAGGTCGAGGAAGCCGCGGCACGCTCCGCGAAGCAGGCCGCCGGCGCGAGGGCGAAGCAGGCATTGGAGACAAAGCGGCGCGTGCAGGTTGAGGCGCAAAAGGCTGGTGCGAGCGCGCGCAGCCCGAAGGCGCCGTCAAAGGGGCCGTTGGCAGCAGGCAAGCTCGGCCCGACGAGTGAGAGTGCCCGCGTCGCACGGCATGCGATGCAGCCGAAGCTGGCCGGTCAGCAGAACGTGCATGCACACGTCGCGGCACGAGGCCGTCGCAACCAGGCAAAACGAGACAGCAAGCGCTGAGGGCGGGCCGCCACGGCACCCAGCCGCCTGGTGTCGCGGAGAGTCAGGATAGGATCCAGTTGGCATGTCAGTTAACAGATCAGTAGGTCGTCGCGCGTTCTTGCTCGTCTTGACATCGACGGCGTTCTCCGCCCATGCGCAATCGAGCGCCAGCAGCGAGCAGCGCTTTCCCGACGTTGTCGCCGTCAAGGTGAGGGCTACTGGACCCGACCGGTTCGACTTCGATGTGACGATCTCATCGCCGTACGACACGCCCCGCCGCTACGCCGACGGTTTTCGCGTCTACACGTCCGACGACTTGGTGCTTGGGGAAAGAAAGCTGTTGCACGATCATCAAGATGAGCAACCCTTCACGCGGGATCTTCACGCGGTCAAGATTCCTCCGGGGCTGAAGAAGGTGCTGGTTCAGGCACGCGACCAGAAGTACGGGTACGGAGGCAAGGTCGTCGAGGTTGTCCTACCCGGTCGGTCGTCGAAGTCGGGGCAACCCGGATGATGTGATCTCAGCGCCTCAACACGAGGCTTTCGATTCCGAGCGCCGACTCGCGGATGCGGCGAGTGGCAAGAGCTGGACAAGTGAGCCGGTCAATGGCTCCGACAATTTGCAGCGACCGGTTTCGACGAGACGGCCCTGCCGAAGGGCGATGATGCGCAGGTGTTCGCGGTTCGAGTCGGGCACCACCAGGTGAGCGCGGCCGTCAATCGAAATCGCTGCCGACAAGCCTAGTTCGGCAGATCCATAGAGGTGGTTCGAGAATCCGTCGAGCGCCGCGAACTCGACCAGGCTCGCTTCCGCGAGCCGGTAAACACGCAGAGTGCCGCCGATATGGGGCGTCGTGACCGCTGCGATTTCGGCTTGTCCGTCGCCGTCGAGATCGGCCACGGCGACAGGGTTGAGCCAACGCATGGGAGTACCGATCGGCGAGGACTCGGCAACGATCTGCAGCCGGTCGTTCTGCGCGCCTATCAGCGCCAGCCGAGCGCCGTCGCCGCGCCGACTGACGATGGCGAGCAGTCGATGAGGGCCGCTCTTCTCCAGTTGAACACGCCTCGGCGCAACGTCCTCGAAAACCTCGTCGGCCGCGAGCTCGAGCGTCAAGCGGCGCCCTGAGTCAGTTGTGGCAGAGAGCCTTGCGTACTCGTGCGGCCGACCTGCGGCGAAGTGTCCGTAGCGCTCCACTGGCACTTCGTAATGAGCGTCGGCGATCCCGCTCGCGAACGCGGGCAACGCCGCCGCGAGGAACGATGAGACGCCAAGCAACCAGACCGTGCCCGCTTTCAATGAAAGGTCGCCCCTACCTATGCACAAAGACTTCGCATTATCGCCGGGCGGCGCGAGCCGTCGCCACTTGGTCGATTGGATTTGAGGCGCGCATGCTGCTCCGGTCGCCGACCGAAGACCAGGCCTTGGTCGCGGTCCGGCCAGTAGCGGTCGGCTGCCAGTTGAGTCAAGATCGACTTAAGGGAGGTCTTGTTGACCCGTGCTCGCAATCGTTCCGTACGACCAAAACTGGCCGCGCCAGTTTGATGCTGAGGCCGAAGCGCTTGGGGCGGCTCTGGGGTCCATCGTCGAGCGCATCGAGCACGTTGGTTCGACCTCGATAATCGGGCTGGCAGCGAAGCCGATCATCGATGTCCAGATCTCGGTGGCGTCTCTCGAGCGGCTCGAAGCCTTCGCAACTCCTCTGGCTTCAGTCGGTTACGTTCATGTTCCCGACCCTGATCCTGAGTTCGAGCGCGCTTATCCGCATTTTCGCAAACCAGCTGTCGGCGTCGCGACTTGCCACGTCCATCTTTGTGTATCAGGGTCCGAAATGGAACGCCGTCACCTGGCGTTCCGGGACTATCTGCGCGATCACGTCGACACCGCGAAGCAGTACGCATCGCTGAAGAGGGACCTGGCTGAGGTCAACGGTTTGACTGGCAGGGAAGCCAGACTTCGGTACACGGCGGCGAAGGGGCCGTTTATCGAGAGTGTCATCGAGTGCGCGATCGCTGCTGGCTATCCGAAAAGGTAAAGGTGCAGGGCGGCTAACCCGCGCCACCTGCACATCGACTCCGTCGGCTTTCGGCCGCGAAGCGCCTATCGGGGAAAGGTCGCTGAACGGCCATTTGCGGACATCGTGTGCCCCGGTGAAAATCACTCCGTCGCCTGCCTCAGCGACCGTAGACACCTTCCAGCTCCTAGAGATGCCCAATATGGCCTCGCGCGTGTTCAAGCAGGTCGACGTATTCACATCCGTACCGTTTCACGGCAATCCGGTAGCTGTCGTGCTGAACTCCGACGGCCTCGACACGGTCGAGATGCAGCGCATTGCGAACTGGACCAACTTGTCGGAGACGACGTTCGTCATTCCGGCCACGGAGGCGGGAGCCGACTACGGCGTTCGCATCTTCACGCCGGGATCGGAGTTGCCTTTTGCCGGGCATCCGACCATCGGCACTGCACACGCTCTGCTGGAAGCGGGGTTGGTGGTTGCACGGGATGGCCAACTCGTTCAGCAGTGTGGAGCGGGACTTGTGAAGCTCAGCGTGGGTGACACCGCGACCGGCGAGCGGGTCATCGCGTTCGAACTACCCCAGCCAGGTGTTTCTGAGTTGACTGACGCGCAGGTCGACGAGCTGCGCGCAATCATCGGCAAGGATCTGGTTCGGGAGGCTCACCCGCGCCTCATCGACGTTGGTGCTCGCTGGATCGTTGCCCAGTTGGCCGACGCCAACGCGGTGATCACAGCGCGGCCGGATCTTGCGCGAATGAAGCTCCAGGACACGCACGCAGGCGCTACTGGTGTCGTGATCTTTGGCGCGCACGCGCCGGGAAACTCGGCCGCGGTCGAGGTGCGCGCATTCGCGCCCTCGTGTGGTGTCAACGAGGACCCGGTGTGTGGTAGCGGCAATGGGTGCATGGCTGTGTTCGTGCGGGACTCAGGTCAGCTCGGTCGGTTCGGGCGGAGGTTCGTCGCCTCGCAAGGACAAGTGGTCGGACGCGCCGGTCTCCTGCAAATCGGAATCGAACAGGACCGGATCACCATCGGTGGCGCGGCGGTCACTTGCGTCGATGGAACCTTGATGTCCTGAGCTTCTCATTCAACTGTCGGCTATGGGTCGCGAAGCGCCGATTGGCGAAAGGTCGCTGTCCGGCCAGCAGCGGACTTCCATCATCGACATCGATGGAATCGATCTGCGGATCGAGACGACGTCGAGCCTCTGTCTTTCGCGGTGCTTCGGATGACCGCTTTCCGCCGCCGGGCCAATACGGCTCCGCCGCCGGCAGCCCAGGACAAAAGCGCCGCTAAACTGAACCGCATGGTCACTCGTCGACAAGAGGAATTCGTGGAAGCTTTTGGTCGCAGCCATCGCGTTTGTCCCCGACACCCGAACTGAACGGAGAACCATGAATCCCACCGTGGTTGCCGTAATCACCTTCTGCTTCGCCTTCGGAGGTGCGCTGCTGGGAATTTGGCTGGCGAAGTCGTCGCGCTGGCGGCCTCCATCTGACGACGAAAAGTCGAAAGACACGGTCAAGCTGGCGATGGGCCTGGTGTCCACCATGACCGCTCTGGTACTTGGCCTGGTGACGGCTTCGGCGAAGAGTTCTTACGACCAGATGGACTCCGCCGTTAAGCAGGCGTCGATCAATCTGCTTGCGCTGGACCGTGTTTTAGCCCGCTATGGCCCCGAAGCGAAGGACATCCGCGCTCAACTCAAGGCCGTGGCCGAGTCGCGGATCGCAACCATGTGGCCGGGCGGGGCGTCCCAGCCGCCGGCAATGGCGCGTCCAGCCGCCAGCGCGCCCACCACCGTCGAAGGGCTCGTTGACTCGATACGCGGGCTTGGTCCTGGCAACGAACTGCAGAGTGCGCTGAAGGCCCGTGCAGTCGAACTTGCCGAAGACGGTCTTCAGTTGCGCTGGCTCGCCATGGCATCGGCCGAGACCGACGTGCCAGCCGCCTTCCTCGTCATCGTCATCTTCTGGCTCACGGTGATCTTTGCCAGCTTCGGGCTGTATGCGCCTCGGAACCTTGCCGCAACGACGGCGCTCGTCGTCGGTTCGCTCTCCGTTGCGTGTGCCCTCTTTCTGGTGCTGGAGCTCGGTTCCCCGTTCAGCGGCGTCATATCGGTGTCGGATCAACCGCTGTTGCGCGCGCTGGGATTGATGAACGGCTGACTCGATCCTTCATAGGGGAGCGGTCGGGAGCGCATCGGGTGACGAGGTGGACTGAGGGCCGCCCCGTCAGGGATTTCGCGTGCCGCTATCGGATCGGCAGCTCCGGGGAGAGGACGCTCTTTGCATCGCTCGCAAGCGGCAGTCGCGAGGACGGCTTCGCAGCTGAAAGCTGACGGAATCGAGCATGCGACTCGTCTCCAGAGCTGACTTCCCGGCGACCGTCCAGCCTCTCGTAGCGCTATCCCGCTCGGTTGGTGACTCCATCGATTGCGCGCCTGCGTCCGGAACACAGAACAGCCCCGGCGCCGCAGTGGCGAGCACTGAATGCGATGCGCGCCAAAGACCCGTCAGGGGGCGACGGTCGGAGCGCCGACGACCTTGACGCCGGCATCCTTCAGCATTCGCTGGAACTCGGGCGACGCGGCGATGATCGTCCCCGCCGCGGCGCGCAGGCGATCCACGGCCTCGGGCGGCAGCACGAAGGTCGTGGGTTGCTGGTTCAGGTAGTCGCGCTCGGCCTTGTCCTGCAGCGCCGGAAACGACACGTCGATGGCGTAGATCTTCGCTTGCGGCACGCGTATGGCCGTGCAGACCGGCGCGTCCTTGTTGACGTCGCACCCGGCCAGGTCGCGCAGACGCCGGGCCGTGTCCCACCGCGCCGAGATGTCCTTCAGCAACTCGACCGCCTCATACGAGTAGTGATCGATCGGCACGCCAGTGGACTTGAGCAACACATCCACCACGCCGGGCCCGTGTTCCGAGGCATCCCACGCTGTCGGGGGCGACGACAACGAGTTGACGACGATCACGACGATTCTCTTCACATGGTCGAGCGGCGTCGGGATGCCAGCAGCGTGCAAGGCTTCGAGCAGCTGCAGCGCATCGAGCACGCCGCGCATGCCAACGTTGTCGGAAATGCCGCCGTCTACCAGGTGGACGTACGGCCGGCTCACGCCGTCGGCAAGGGCCCGGGCTTCAGTCAGCTCGCGTATCGCACGGGCTGCCGGCCGCGGTGGATCGTCGGACTGGATGAACAACTTGACCCAGGGTGGCACATCGAAGCCGCAGCTGCCACCATAGTTGTTGATGGTGACGGTGGACAGTACGACCGGGACGGCCGACGATGCGGCGGCAGCGCGGGACAGTCGCACGGCATTGAGATCCGAGCACATCAGGTTGAAGACGCTCTGGTTGAAGGGGAGGCGGCTGCCGGTCGAGATGTCGGTGGCCGACGCCACGATGTAGGGGCCATCGCCGCGGTTGAGGTCGCCGAAGGTCGCACCGTTGAACAGGATCTCGTCGTAGTAGTTCGCCGCGAGTTCCGAGCGCCCGGCCGTGCCGCCGCTGTAGTCGGGCCAGTACTTGGGACTGAAGGCGCGAGCGATCAATTCACCCTGCACGTTGCGCTTGAGGAAGCGCTGCTCGTAGTCGGCGAACAACTTGTCGCCGTACAGGCCATAGGCGAGCGCAGTGAAGCTGCCGCCCGAAACGCCGGTGATCATGTTGACTGCGTCGATCAGGCGAAGCTTGGCGCCATTCGCTGCCACGACCTCAGTGCGCCGGAGGAACTCCAGTACCCCATAGGAGAACGCGGCAGCCCGAGTGCCACCGCCGGAGAAGGCAAGCACGACCAGGGTGTCCTGGCTCTTGAAGTGCTTCTGGCGCGTCTGGAAGGTGTAGCCGCCATTCGGATCGACCTGGGTGATGGGCGGGTTGACCGGGCGGGTGGCGCAGCCGGTGAGGCCGAGCAGGGCGGCGCATGCAGTTGCCCACAGGAATCGTCGGTTCGTCATGATGGTCCAGGGTTACGGGGTTGCATGCGGGCCATGGTTGTTCATGCACCCATCCGAAAAGGCTCAACGTGGTGGCCGGCGCGCGGCGCGTGGACGAGATCGCAGGCGACTACCTCAAGACCGGGCGCGCATTCACCGGCTGCACCGGACGGTTGTTGTCGAACCCGAGCGTGGTCTTGAAGGCTTCGAGCTGCTCCTTCGAAATCGTCATCGGTTGTTTCATGACGACCCAGCGCACGCCTTCGGTGCAGGGGGGCGTAGTCAGCGATCCGTTGTAGCGGTAGTAATCGCGGTTGGCGGGCAGCAGGCCGTTGGCCGACACCTTGGCCGGCAGCGACGCCTTGCCCTCGGCCTTGGGCATCGTTCCCCACGCTGCACCCACAGCCGGGTTGGCCGGGCCCAGGTCGAAGACCACCGACACGACGGCGAGGTTGCCGTCCTTGTCGGCATGGACCAGGTGGGCCTCGAGCGGGTACGACTTGCCGTTGATCTGGTTCTCGCTCGGCGAATGAAAGTGGAACTGCTTCAGCTCGAACTGGATGCCGTCCATCGAGACGCCGTTGCCCGGTTCGTAGTTCACCTGGATGGTGTGGCCGTTGTTGACGACTTCGGTGCCGCCGGCCTTGTAGTTGAAACGAACGGGCGGCAACCGGGCATCGACCGTCCCGGCCACATTGATAGGCGACTGGTTCTTGCCGGCACAGGCGCTGAACTCGGGCTTCAGCTTCGTCCAGGCATTGGGGCCGATGTCGCCCTGGTATCCCCAGTGCGTTCCGTGCCCGGCGTGCTCGCCTGCGGCATGTGCGATTCCTGACATGGCCATCACCACTGCCGCCAAGACCGTCATCGTCGATTTCATTGTTCTCTCCCCTGGTTACGCGCTCGACCGGCTGCTTCCCCTTGGTGGGATGCCGATGTCAGAGCACAGTTTCAAATCGTCGCTCGCGCAGCGAGAGCCGGCCGCTTCGCACGAGAAGCGCCCAACGTTCGCAGCCTCGCGTTCAACGCACCCCGACTCGATTGACCGGGCCACCTCGATTCGCGGGCGCAGCACCCACTCCGGGGGCGCCCACGCCCACACCTGGGGCACCGACACCCGGAGCGACGCCTACACCCGGAGCGCCCACGCCGACACCGGGCGCACCGACACCAGGAGCGACGCCGACACCGGGTGCTCCCACACCGACGCCGGGAGCGACGCCCACACCCGGCGCACCCGCACCGACAGTGGATCGGCGTGCCACGCCGGCGTAGCTGACCGGTGTCGCGGGTGCGCCGACAACGGCTTGCGCCGTAACCACCGGGCCGCTGCTGCCATATCCAAGCCAGCCGGCTGCGGCCAAGCCAGTCATCAGCAAAACTTTGCGCGTGGCATTCGTCATTTCCTTGCTCCAGTGCTTGCTTCGGCCGGCAACTCGTCGAGCCCGATCAGGGCGTCCGGGCTGAGTCTCTGCGCCTTCGCCGGTGGCACGAAGACGAACGCATCGGGAGCTGGCTTGACGTCGGTCTTCCAGGTCTTGACGCGCAGCGTGTACTGCGGCGCGCTGTTCAGGGTCTTGCTGGTGATGACCATCTTGCGCGGTATCGGGCTCGCACCTGCTTCGACCCAGAGTTGCCAGTCGGTATCGAAGTTTCGAAAGGCAAGGTGCTCGCACTCCCGGCCATCGATGACGCCGCGTCCGACGTGCTTGGCCTCCATGACACCGGCTACGAGGGCCTCATAGGAATTCGTCAGCAACAGATCTGCGAACGGCAATGCGACCCCGTGGCCAGCCCGCAGTGCTTCGAACAACTGATCCACGCTGCCCGGTGCGTCGAACTGCGTGTAGGCGTTGAGGTGCTTTCCGAGGATGCTGACGGTCTTGCCATCGAAGGACAAGGCCACATCCGCATAGCCGCCCACGCGGTGGGCGCGCAGCTTGTTCGGCCGCTGCAGCAGGGCTTCGCCGGAATTGGTGAACTGGATCTTCTCCAGACTTGGCGTGATTACTTCGATGTCGCTGTCGAAGCTGAGTTCGATGGTCTTCTGGCGACCCACATAGTCGGACATGGCCTTGAGCATGGCCTTGGCATCGCCCGCTTGCGCCCAGGCGCCGGGAACGGCCAGCAAGAGGGCGGCACTCAGTACCCACGGGGCACGCCGCGCCCCTTGTCGAGCGCTGACGCTCGTTTCGAAATTCATGTTCACATTTCTTCTCCGAATCGTTCAGATAGG
>Ga0209079_10000713_pt1 | contig 12984 bp, 12 predicted proteins | sample PPLLaktember2015_2_FD_187259 | JGI IMG/M metagenome (GOLD analysis project Ga0209079, IMG submission 187259) | Freshwater sediment microbial communities from Prairie Pothole Lake near Jamestown, North Dakota, USA - PPLs Lake P7 Core (6) Depth... | ecosystem: Environmental > Aquatic > Freshwater... | reverse complement strand
CGAGCGGATCCAGTATGAGTGTTTCGGAAGACATCTCATCGATACCGTGCAGCTCGCGGAGGCGCACTTCAACGCGACGCTCAACCCCGAGCCCGTCTCGCTCGGCTCCATCGAGCGAGCCCTGGGACATGGAGAGAGCGCACCTCCGCCTTCGATCGAGGACTTGTGGAAGCTTCATGGGCGCGATGCGGAACAAGCTCTCGCCGGGACTCTTCGCCGTCTGCGCGGTGTGCGGCGAGCAACCGATGGACTTCTGCCCGTGCTGGTCGCACAAGCGAGAATGTGCCCGCTCACACTCGAGTATCTCGCACAAGCGAGCATCTCCGCGCGCGTCGAGTCCCTCATGCTCCGCGAGTACATCCGCCAGAAACACTCCATCCCTCGCGTGACGACGGGCTCTCCAACCGCCCCGCCAGTTGCGGAAGCATTCCGAACCGGTGCATTCGGCGGGGGACTTGCGCTCGACAGCCGCATCCTGTGCGGCACGATCATTCATCGCGAATCGCTCTCGCCGGAAGCAGACCAGCTCGCCGTCTATCCGCAGCTCGCGGGAACGCTGTTACAGCAGGCAACGGGAACAGACGACAACGCCAAGGGTGCACGCGTGTTGCTTTCCGGACTGTATCCCTACGTGGCGAGTGCACGCGCGATGTTCCAGGACGAGACGCTCGCGGCGCTCCTGTCGCGACACATGCAGACCTATTTTGCAGAACTGCGGGTGCAGCTCGAACGTCACAACGCCATCGCACTTCATGTCGATGAGCAACGCGTTTGGTTCATCCCGCCGGACAACGTCGCCGGAACTGCGAACGAAGAGACATTCGTCGAGCGCGTCTTCAGACGACTCGAGCCCGCGCTCCCGCTCGCCAGCCGGTTCGAGGCATTCCTGGTACATCATCGACGATCGTATGCGTATCTTAATGAGCGATCGGAACTGCATCTGATCCAGACAGGACTCGTCCCGCGAGGGTCCGAGCGGTTCATCCGGCGCTTCCTCCTCCGCTGCATCGAATGCCTGCTCACGCGCGACATTCCTCGCCTGCACCACACGTACGCGACATTTCACACGATGATCGCGAAGCATCAATGGTCGGTGGTCGATTTCTGCCGGCAGGAAACGGTGCGCGAGGAGATGGAGAAGTACATACGGGACCTGGGCTCCGGTGCGCGAACGCCGGCCCCCGGCATGGAAGCCGCGCGGCGGGCGCAAGTCTATGTCAAGCCCGGGACGCATGTCCTCTACTACGTCTCGGGTACTCAGCATGACGTACGGGTGTCAGAGGCTTCGCGCGTTGCGGAGGAATGGGATGAGAACTTCCCGAACGAGAACTCGGCTTACTACCTCCAACGGCTCAAGGACGGGGCTGAGCGCCTACGTGGATTCTTCGAGCCGGGGGATTTCGAACTGATCTTCTCGCTCGACGACCTCTTTGGATTCTCCGAAAACGGCGTAAAAATCGTGGAACGGACGCTCACGGAGGAGGGGGATGGCGAAGCGGGTGAACCAAGCGGCGGAGAAGAGTTCGGGATATGGCTTGCGGAGGACGATGGGAGCAAGTTTCCATGATCGCGCCGGGACTCATCTGTTGCATTTTTTCAGGTCAAGTGGTACTATTCACTTAATCCACCACACCGTTGTTGTTTCATCGTTCGTTTGATTGCTTCAGGTCACCCCGGCTCTCCGGATGTCTGTCGCACGTTCGTGAACAATGACCCGGTGTTCATGTTTAACCAATAGGGTATCGGGAACCTTATGGAACAGGGTACAGTGAAGTGGTTCAACAATGCAAAAGGATACGGCTTCATCAAGCGGGGCACGGGGGAAGACGTATTCGTGCACTACAAGTCCATTTCCGGCGACGGCTACAAGACTCTGAACGAGGGTGATAAGGTCGAGTTTGAGGTGGAGCAGGGGCCAAAGGGACTTCAGGCCGTCAAGGTATCGAAGGTCGCGTAGTTCCTGAAGAATCGAAAATGAAAAACCCGCTGAGCAGATCGTTCAGCGGGTTTTTTTGTTGCATCCGAAACATTGCTACGCGCGTTCAGGAATGGATGAGGTCAGATACGAGACGATGTCCTTCGTCGAAGCGCCCGGAGTGAAGAGCGCGCCGACGCCGATCCTCTTGAGCTCATCGATATCCTTTTGCGGAATGATCCCGCCTCCGAACAGCAGCACATCGTTCATTCCCCGCTCTTTCATGAGACCCAAGACCTTGGGGAAGATCGTCATGTGCGCACCGCTCAACAAGCTGATCCCGACCGCATCCACGTCCTCCTGAAGGGCCGCCTCGACGATCGACTCGGGGGTCTTGCGCAGCCCGGTGTAGATGACCTCCATGCCGGCATCGCGGAGCGCGGCCGCCACCACTTTCGCCCCTCGGTCGTGACCGTCAAGTCCTGCCTTGGCGATCAGCACTCTGATCTTTCGTTCCATGCTCATACCTCGTTTGGTCTGATTCCAATGTCGCTGAGGAGACGCTTCCATTCGATGAAGAATCTCGACAGTGGAAAGCCGACAACATTATAGAAACAACCATTCACTTTGTCAACGAAGACGGCGCCGAAATCGTCCTGAATCCCGTACGCTCCCGCCTTGTCCATCGGCGAACCCGAACGGACATACTCCGCGACTTCCTCCGTCGAAAGCGGTCGGAACCTCACTTTTGTTGACACAGCTCCCGAGCGCTTCTTCCCTGTTCTCGCGTCCACGAGCGCGAAGCCCGTGTAGACGACATGTTCCCGCCCGCTGAGCAGGCGCAACATTCTGCGGGCGTCCGCCGCCGTCTTCGGCTTCCCCAACACATGATGGTCCAGCACCACGACGGTATCAGCGCCGATGACGATCCCCCGCTTGACTCGGGATGCGACCTCATTCGCCTTATCAAGTGCGATCCGCTTCGCATTCGACGCGGGCGACTCCTTCTTCCGGATCCGCTCCGGAACATGGCTCGGAATGACGCGAAACCGGAGCCCGATCTGACGCAGGAGTTGCCGGCGGCGCGGTGATTGTGAAGCCAGGATCAAGGGATGCATGCGGTCAGAAACAAAAAAAAGCGATAGGAGAGTATCGCTTCAGAGGTGAACGTCCAATGCTGCATCGTCTAACGGAACATCGCCTTGATGCTTCCCCACGTCCGCTTCGCGGTGGAACTTAGGCCATCATAGCTGGCCGTGACTTCGAACGCGGCCTCTTCAGCGCCGCTCGTACTGACGAGTTGGATCTTGTATTTGAAAGCGCGCGACTGGTCTTTGAACACCGCGTTATCCAGGTAGGAATAATCCTTTCCTCCGTCCGTGCGCGCCTGGATCGACGCGAGCCACGTCCAACTCCCCGCCGTTGACGAAGCTTCCTTGCGGTAGACATCGAACTTCGCCACGCCGGATTGATCTTGCATTCCCCATCTCACCGTGATCCCGTTCGCATCTCCCTTCGCGTCGTAATACTGCACGACGGCGGCGAAAAGAGTCGTTGTCAGGATGAACAGCGCGAGAAGGGCAAGCGTTGGATGGAGAAACTGTCTCATAACGTGTCTAATATAGACTCGAGGAAAGAAACATTCAAGTCCTGCAATGTTAATCTTTGCTAAGGTCCTTTTCCCCCCGACCTCTGAAGATCATGTCCGATAGCTCTGAGACCAGAAGGCCCAGGAGAATCACCCCGCCCCCGGCGGCCCCGACCCATCCAAGTGCTTCTCCCAGAAGGAGATACGCGAAAATCGCGGCGATCACGGGCTCGACTGAGAAGATGATCACACTTCGGGTCGGCGTCGTATCCTTCTGATACTTCGCCTGGACGAAAAGCGCGATGATCGTCGGGAAGATGATCATGTAGATCATGATCGCGCCTGTTGTCGTTGAGAGCGTCATACGCGGCGACTCAAGGAAGAAGAGCGAGCCAAACGCGAGCGCCGACGTCGTGACAAATTGCATGAGCGTCAGGTGACTCGGGTCCTGCTGCTTGCCGAAGACATCCATGTAGACAATGTACACGCCAAACACGGCGGCGCAGATGAGGGTCAGGGCATCACCCACGTTGAATGATGCCCCCTCAGGAGATGTCAAGAGGAACAACCCGATCGTCACCAGTACGACGCCGATCACATTCCCCAACCTCGGAGGCTTGCGCTCGATGAGGAGCTGCGAAATGGGCGTAAAGACCACCATCATTCCGGTGATGAACGCGGACTTTGAGGCGCTTGTGTAGAGCAACCCGACCGTTTGCGTTGCGAAGCCGACGAAGAGCAATACACCGAGAATGCCCCCTTGGATGACAGCCGATCGGGGAATCTGTCGAAGCCGACGGAAGAAGAAGATCGCGAACAGCAGTGCGGCCGCACCAAAGCGAACGGCGATGTACGCAAACGGGGTCACATCCGTGAGGAGGAACTTCGACAGAACGAACGTGCTCCCCCAAATGAGGGTCACGGAGAGCAGATAGAGTTCAGCGCGGGTTCGGGAGGACATGTTGGGTATGAAGGTAGCCTGGAGCAAAGAGCCAAGAGCACAGAGAACAAGTCATAAAGCAAAAGTCAAAAGGGTTGGCAGAGGCGGACCTTCAATGGCCAATCTTATTGGCTTCTGATTATTGACTTTCGCTCAAGGCTCCAGGCTTCTCGGCTCAAGGCTCATCTCTCTCCCCCCTCATACGACTCGAACAACTTTCCCCATTGCGAGGTCTTCAGCCATGTGCGATAGACCCGTTTGTCGATGAGCGGCCAGCGGTAGTAGTCGTGATAAAAGTCCGAGCCGAAGATGAACAGATGGACGAGCGGCGAGCGGAAGAAGAAGCTCTGAAACTTCTTCAGCGGCCCGAACCAGAGGATGTCTCCCACCATGCTCGCGCCGTTGTCGCCGACGGAGAACTTCCAGTTTTCTCCGGACACATCGTCCCCCACGAGCTTGATCTCGCGCGGATCCCCCGTTCCTAGTCCCCGTTCGTGCGCCAACTTGATGTAGTTGATGGACATCGGATCGAAGCCCATGAGCTTTGCGGCCACTGCATCGATCGCAACCTGGTCTGCGCTCGCGAGGATGATGTTCTTCTCCTCAGGATACATCGTTCGAGGTCCTGGACCGTTCCCTGCGGTTGTTCCGTCCATGACCGCGAAGATGCCGGGATGGATCTCCTTCTGGATCGCAAGCAGATCGACCAATGTCTCGTGAATCCATGTGTGCGTGTAATGACGATAGGTTGCCAGGAGTCCGCCGAAGGCGTTCTTCATCGCACCCGTTGTCGTGGTGTAGATATGGCACTTGACGGTCGGCAGGTGAACGATGTTCTTTCCGAAAAAATAGTCGGGGATGCGGATGCCTTTATCGAAGATCTGGTCGAGAACGAGGAGCGGCGTCTTCGGCTTGTACTCCACCCATTTCATGTCGCTCTCCCGGAAGTTGAACAGGACCGGGATATTGTACTTTCGAAAGATGGGGGTGTACTTGTTCAAGTCTTCGCCTTTGAACGCATCTGTCACGACGGTCTTGTTCTGCACGCAGACCACGTCGGAGAGCCCCGCGTTCTTCAGACCGAGAACCGTTCCCTCCATTTGCCAGGGAGTCGAATTCGCCCCCGGAAACGGGAAATGCCAACTGATGTTGTCTTTGAGAATCGTGGTCGTGCCCGGCTTGAGTGCATCCTTCAAACCGGCGAGTTCCATCGCTCGCTGCGTGTCCTGGAGCACCGTGGCCGGCGTCGTGCGGACGACGGCGACCGGAGCAGGACTGACCGGAAGGCCAGTGACCTTCGAAGGGGATTTGGGGACGGGAAGAACCATGTTACGCGATCCAGAGTGCGAGTTCTTTGGAATAGATGATCAAGACGCAGGATACAAACCAGGCAAACACGTTTACGATCAATGCGACATCCGAAACGATGACGTGCGTCGGATTGTCATCGGTGCCACGCTTTCGGACGACATAAAGGTACCGAAATATCCCAAACAAGACAAAGACCGTGGTAAAGATGAGGTTTTCGGTGCCGAAGATGTGAACGGTCCGCTCGGCGACCGTGTACAGCGCATACGAGATCGCGACACCCGCCGCTGCGACGGTCATCATCTGATCGATGTACTCGATGCTGTAATGCTTCAACACCGGTCGGCCGGTCGAAGACTCGACCTCGGCGGACAACAGAATCTCTCCGCGCCGTTTCGAGACCGCGAGGAACACCGAGACGAACAGTGTGCATAGCACCAGCCAAGGGGAGATGAGGACATTGATGGCGAAAACGCCCGCGAGCACGCGAAGCATGAATCCCGCCGCGACGACGAATACATCCACAAGAATGACTTGTTTGAGTCCGAAGGAATACCCGAGATTCAACACGAGGTACACCAGAACCGTGACCCAGAACCGCACATCGAACCGGAGGGCGATCCCCGCCGCGATCGCTGCGAGCACGACGGCGACGACGATGCCCATCCAGACTGGAATGATGCCGGATGCAATGGGACGATATCGCTTCTTGGGGTGGAGACGGTCCGCATCGCGGTCTGCGATGTCGTTGAGGACATACACAACACTCGACACCAAGCTGAATACGACGAATGCGATGACGGCGCTCAGGAGAAAGGGGGGTTCGAACAGATGGCGCGAAAAGACGAGCGGGGCGAACAGGAAGACGTTCTTCAACCACTGCTGCGGGCGCAGTAAGCGGAAGATACCTGTGATCGTTGAAGAGGATTCATTCGCCATGGTGGTTGTGCCTCCAGGTTCAGAAGACTGCCGGCTCCTCATACACGCCAAACACCTCTGCCAGCACGCTGCACATTTCTCCCAGGGTCGCATAGGCCCGCGCGCACTCCACGAGCTTCGGCATGGTGTTCGATCCATCTTGCGCCGCAGCATGCAGCGCTTCCAAGGCTCGTGATACGGCCTCCGGGTTTCGGCTCTGTCGGAGATCGGCCAGTCGCTGTCTCTGACGGCGCTCGACTTCCGGGGAAATCTCGAGGAGAGGGATGTTGATGATCTCGTCGGATTCCACAAATTCGTTGACGCCGACGATCACCTTCTCCTTCTCGTCGAGAGCCCGTTGATACGTATAGGCCGCCTCGGCGATCTCTCGTTGGAAAAAGCCCGCCTCGATGGCCGGGATGACGCCTCCGAGCGAATCGATGCGTTCGAAATACTTCTCGGCCTCCTCCTCCATCCGGGTCGTCAGTGCCTCCACAAAGTAGCTTCCCGCCAACGGATCGATGACATTCGCTACGCCGGTTTCATGTGCGAGGATCTGCTGCGTGCGCAACGCGATCTTGACCGCCTTCTCTGAAGGGAGCGCCAGCGTCTCATCCATGGAATTCGTGTGGAGCGACTGTGTTCCTCCCAAGACTCCGGCGAGGGCCTCATACGCCGTTCGCACGATGTTGTTCTCCGGCTGCTGCGCCGTCAAGGAGCATCCGGCCGTCTGCGTGTGGAACCGCAGCATCCACGATCGCGGGTTCTTCGCGCCGTACGTGTCCCGCATCCGCTTCGCCCAGATGCGCCGTGCAGCGCGATACTTCGCGATCTCTTCGAAGAAATCAATGTGTGCGTTGAAGAAGAAGGAGATGCGCGGTGCGAAGTCGTCGACATTCAAGCCGCGCGCGATCCCGTGCTCGACATACGCGAATCCGTCCGCGAGCGTAAAGGCCAATTCCTGCACGGCCGTGGAGCCGGCTTCCCGAATATGGTATCCGCTCACCGAAATGGGATTCCATTGCGGAGCTTCGCGGTTCAAGTACTCGAACATGTCGATGATCAACCGCATCGACGGGGTCGGCGGGTAGATCCATTCCTTCTGCGCGATGTATTCCTTCAGAATGTCCGCCTGGATCGTCCCGCGCAGGTCCTTGAACGGGACGCCCTGCTTTTCCGCGACCGCCAGGTAGAACGCCATCACCATCGCCGCCGGCGCGTTGATGGTCATGGAGGTCGAGATCGCGCCAAGGTCGATCCCGCGGAAGAGGATCTCCATATCCGCAAGGGAACTGATCGACACGCCGCAGATGCCCACTTCCCCTTCCGACACCGCGTCATCGGCATCGCGCCCCATGAGCGTGGGAAGATCGAACGCGACCGACAGGCCGTGCTGTCCGTGGCTGAGCAAGTACTGATACCGTTCGTTTGTGTCCTCGGGTGTACCGAACCCGGCGAATTGCCGCATCGTCCAGAGCTTACCCCGGTACATCGATGGATGAATGCCGCGGGTGTACGGGAACTCCCCGGGGAAGCCAATATCGTGCACCGGATCGATGCCCGCGACGTCGGCAGGCGTGTACAGCATCTTCACCTCGTCGCCGCTGAGCGTCGTGAACGACACTTGGCGGAGCCTGCCGCCGCGTTGAACGCCGGCCTCCCATTTCGCGCGCGCTTCATCGAACGATGCCATCTCTTCGGGTCTCCTTCACTCGGGGATGATGCGGATTACGAGGTCCGGCCGAATCGCCGGTCGAGTTCTTCCAACGGGATCTTCACGACCACCGGACGTCCATGCGGACAGACATACGGCATTTTGGTAAGGAACAAATGCTCGATCAAAGCGACCATCTCGGGGATCTTCAGACGGTCACCGGCTTTGATGGCCGCTTTGCAAGCGAAGGATTTCGCAAGCGCATCGCGGATGTCGAACTTGGCGTCATGCTCGTTGGTGCGGAATTCGTCAAGCAGCTCCTGAAGGATGTCCCGTTCGCTCCCGATCCGGACGTCGGCCGGAATGCCGTCGATCACCACCGTGTTCCTGCCGAACAGCTTCATGTCAAATCCGAGCTTCTGCAATTCGGGAAGCAACTCCTTGATCAGCGAATAGTCGCTCGGACTCATTTCGACGGTCTCGGGGAAGAGCAACTGTTGCGTCGCCGGCAACGCGTTCTCAAAATTCGCTCGCGCACGCTCGTACAGGATGCGCTCGTGCGCCACGTGCTGGTCGACGATCATCAGCCCGTTCCGCACTTGCGCGACGATGTACTTGTTGTGCACTTGCCAGACCGGCCGCTGCTCGCTTCCCCCCAGTCCTTCCTCACGGCCCCGATTCTCCAGAATACGTCCGGAGGCGGGAAGCGTCCGCGGAGGAATCGCGCTTCCATCCTGCGTCTCCGAACGGCGCTCGAACAACTCCTCGAAATTCACGAACGCCGATTCCTGTTGAGGCATCGGATGCGCGAGAAACGGGATGACCGTGGCCGGCTCACGCGGAGCGCCGGCAAACGGGTCGTCGGCGGTCGGAGACGCGAAGCGGAACTTCCCTTCCGCGTCGTCAACCGCATTCCCTTCCCGGAAATTCATGGTGGGAACAAGGTTGTGCTTGGCGAGCGCCTTCCGCACGACGGACAGGACGAGCCGATAGACGTCCGATTCGCGTTCGAACTTCACCTCCATCTTGGACGGATGAACATTGACGTCCACATGGCACGGGTCAAGCTCCAGGTTCAGGATAAAGAAGGGATATGCACCATGATGCAAGAGGTGTTCGAATGCCTGGAAGACCGCATGATTGATCATGCGGCTCATGATGAAGCGATTGTTGAAGAAGACGAACTGTTCCACGCGACTCTTGCGGCTGAAGTCGGGCCGGCCGATGAATCCGCGGATGGCGAGGATGTCGGTCGTTTCCTCGATCGGGATCAGCGCCTCCGAGAGCGCCTTTCCGAAGATGTCGGCCAAGCGCTCGCGGATCGGCTTCACGGTGAGGTCCATCAGCGTTTCGTCGTCGCTGACGTATTTCCATTCCACGTGCGGGAATGCAATGGCCATCCTCGTCACGACGTCCGTTATGTTCTTCAGTTCTGTCTGCCGCGTCTTGAGGAAGTTCCTCCGCGCGGGGGTGTTGTAGAAGAGATTGCGGACGGTGATGGAGGTTCCGCGTTCATGCGCAGTCTTCGACCGCTCCTTCTCCTCGTTGCCGTCGATGCGGACCAGCGTGGCGACATCGTCCGAATCGCGCCGCGTCTTGAGTTCGACCTGCGCGACGGCCGCGATCGAAGCAAGTGCTTCGCCACGGAATCCAAGGGTGCGGATCCGCTCGAGATCTTCGGCGGCGAACACTTTGCTCGTGGCATGGCGCCGGAATGCGAGGATCGCATCCGTTTCGCTCATCCCCTCCCCGTTGTCAACGACCTGGATGAGCGATTTCCCCGCTTCCTTGACGATGACGGTGATACGCGTGGCGTTCGCGTCGAGAGCATTCTCAACGAGTTCCTTGACGACGGATGCCGGACGCTGGACGACCTCGCCCGCGGCGATCTTGTTCGCCAGTTCCGCCGTCATAATATGGATCTTCCCAAGGGACATTCGTTGTCATCCGCGCAAATGCACGCCCAAACCGGGTTCGGTCGGGAGGATGAGCGTTCCCCCGTCGAACTTCACCCCTTCATACGGATCGTTCGTCGTCAACATGCTTCCATCCAGGTCCACGTAGTCGAGCAACGGCGTCAGGTGGGCGCCCGCCGTGATGCCGATCGAGGTCTCGATCATGCAACCGATCATTACCTTCATGCCGCACGCCCGGGCCGTGTTCACCATCCGCATCGCCTCACGCAAACCGGTGCACTTCATCAGCTTGATGTTGATGCCATCGAAGGCACCCATCAGTTTGGGAACATCCGTGAGGCGCAGAGAGTTCTCGTCCGCGATCAGCGGGAGGTTGACCCGTTCGCGCACCCAAGCCGTCCCGGCAAGATCCGACGCGGGCATTGGTTGCTCGATGAACTCCACCCCCTCCTGCTCGAGCCACGTGATCCGCTCAACAGCCAGCTGACGGTCCTTCCATCCCTCGTTCGCGTCGACGCGAAGGGGCTTCTTCGTCGCCCGACGGACCGCAGCCATGATCTCCCTGTCGTTCTCGCCACCGAGCTTGATTTTCAGAATGGGGAACGCTTCCGCTTCGTGCACCTTCTGTTCGATCACGTCGGGCCGATCAATGCCGATGGTGAACGATGTCTCCGGAGCGCGTCCCGGGTCCAGTCCCCAGAGCTTCCACAGCGGCAAACCGACCTTCTTTCCGATCCAATCATGGAGCGCGAGATCGATGGCGGTCTTCGCAGCGGCATTGCCCGGAGCGGAGAGGTCCAGAGCCCACAGGATCGACTCAACCGCGAACGGATCCTGGATCGTGTTCAGGTTCAGATTCCGAAGAAACTGCTCGACCGTTTCCACCGATTCGCCGTAGCGCGCGATCGGAGCCGCTTCACCCAGGCCGACGATGCCGTCCTGCTCCAGCCGCACAACGACAACCCGGCGCGAGGCGGAAGATCCGCGTGCGATCGTGAACGGATGCTTCAACGTCAACTCGTGGACGGTCCATTCAAGTTTCATGATGTAGTCGTCGCATTCTCTGTGGTGAGCGAGGATCCCGAGAACAACGCATCGACGAAGGCCGCCCGATCGAACACCTGGAGATCGTCGATCTTCTCGCCGACGCCGATGAACCGCACCGGCGTTTTGAGATCATGACTGATCGCGATGACGATCCCGCCTTTCGCCGTTCCATCCAACTTTGTCAACACGAGTCCGGTCACGTCGACCGCGTCGGTGAAGTGCCGAACCTGCTGAAGACCATTCTGTCCCGTGGTGGCGTCGAGAACAAGAAGAACCTCATGCGGGGCACCGGGGAGGCGCTTCTCCATCACGCGGCGGATCTTCTTCAATTCCTCCATCAAGTTCTGCTTCGTATGGAGCCGGCCCGCGGTATCGATGATCACAACGTCGGCATTGCGGGCAATGGCGGCGTTAAGTGCGTCAAATGCCACGGCCGCGGGATCGGAGCCCTGCGACTGTTGGATGATCTCCACCCCCGCGCGCTGCGCCCAGATCTCGAGCTGTTCGTTCGCCGCCGCTCGAAAGGTGTCCGCCGCGCCGATGACCACCCTGAATCCCGCGCGCTTGTAATTGTGCGCGAGCTTCCCGATGGTCGTCGTCTTTCCGACACCATTGACGCCAACGACCATGATCACAAACGGACGCGCCCCGGCCGGAAGCACATCGAGTCGAGGGGAAGCCGCATCTTCGGCGTGGAGGATGGAACGTATTTCCTCCTTCAAGAGCACGAGGAGTTGGTCGGTCGTCTGGTATTTCTCTTCACGGACCCGGCGCCGAAGATTCTCGAGGATGAGGCCCGTGGTGGACATGCCGATGTCCGCGCTCAGGAGCGATTCCTCGATCTCGTCGAGGACGGCATCGTCGATGTGCCGCTTTGATGCGGCGATCTCCTGGATCTTTCCGAGGAGCGCATCGCGTGTTTTCGCGAGTCCCTGCGTGAATTTTGACAACGCGTCGAACAAGCCCATCTCACACTCCGGACGCGACCCGCCGGCCAATGAACAGCCGCGTCGCATAATTGGCGGTCGAAACGATCATCATCAGCACACTCAGCCAGAGCAGCACATCCTCCAGCCACCCAAGCGAAGGCTGCCGCACCATGCAAGCGAACATGTACGCGGCGATCAACGTCACCGCGACCTTTCCCGGCCAATTCGATTGCGGAATGATCCCCTTCTTCCGACGGATGTACATGCCGCCGGCAAAGATGATCGCATCGCGCGCAAGGACAGTTACCAGGTACCAGACGGGGATGTCGTTCGTCAGAACAAGCAGAACGGCGATCGTTCCCACCGCGATCTTGTCCGCGAGCGGGTCGATCACCTTGCCAAGCTCCGACACCTGATGCAGGCGTCGCGCAAGATACCCATCAAAGAAATCGGTGGAGATCGCCAGTAGGATCACCCAGGTGGCCATGATCCGGTCACCGGGATCTCCGGAAAGAAGGAGGAATGCAATGGGGACGACCAACACGACGCGCAACGCGCTGATCGCATTGGAAATGGTCAGGACTCGATCTGCCATCAGGCGTCGTTCTCGTTCTTGGAGCCTTCAGAATCGATCGGGATCGGATACTTGCCGCTGAAGCATGCCGTGCAGTATTGCCGGCCGTCCTCTGAGGGGGCCGCTTCAAGGAGGCGTTCCAGCGACAGATAGGCGAGGCTGTCGACGCCGAGCTCCCGCCCGATGGCCTCGACG
>Ga0209079_10000711_pt1 | contig 13002 bp, 8 predicted proteins | sample PPLLaktember2015_2_FD_187259 | JGI IMG/M metagenome (GOLD analysis project Ga0209079, IMG submission 187259) | Freshwater sediment microbial communities from Prairie Pothole Lake near Jamestown, North Dakota, USA - PPLs Lake P7 Core (6) Depth... | ecosystem: Environmental > Aquatic > Freshwater... | reverse complement strand
CCCCTGAGGCCAGCATCAAGTGCATCGAGGCGGCAGCCCGGCTGCCGATGGACGAGGGCCTGAAGTTCGAGCGTGCCGAGTTCATGAAGCTGGTCTCGGGCGTGCAGAGCCAGGCGCAGCGCTACATGTTCTTCGCCGAGCGGCAGGCGGCCAAGATCGACGGCCTGCCCGAGGGCACGGCCACGCGGCCGGTGAAGAAGGTGGGCATCATCGGCGCCGGCACCATGGGTGGCGGCATCGGCATGAACTTCCTCAACAAGGACATTCCGGTGACCATCGTCGAGACTCAAGCCTCTGCGCTGGAGCGTGGCACCGCGACGATCCGCAAGAACTACGAAAACACCGCGGCCAAGGGCCGCATGACGGCCGACGACGTGGAAAAGCGCATGGGCCTGCTCGCGCCCACGCTGGACCTGTCGGCGCTGGCCGATTGCGACCTGATCATCGAAGCCGTGTTCGAAAACATGGCGATCAAGAAGGAACTGTTCGCCAAGCTCGACAAGATCGCCAAGCCCGGTGCGGTGCTGGCCAGCAACACCAGCTACCTGAACGTCGACGAGATCGCCTCGGCGACGAGCCGGCCGCAGGACGTGGTCGGCATGCACTTCTTCAGCCCGGCCAACGTGATGAAGCTGCTGGAGGTGGTGCGCGGCGCGAAGACCGCGCCCGACGTGCTGGCCACCGCCATGGACATCGGCAAGACCATCGGCAAGGTGGCCGTGGTCTCCGGCGTGTGCCACGGCTTCATTGGCAACCGCATGCTGGCGCAGCGCCAGGCGCAGGCAACGGCGCTGATCCTGGAAGGCGCGATGCCCTGGGACGTGGACCGCGTGGCCTTCGACTTCGGCTGGCCGATGGGCCCGTTCCAGATGTCCGACCTGGCCGGCCTGGACATCGGCTGGTCCAAGGAAACGAGCAAGGGCGCGACCATCCGCGAGCGGCTGTGCGAACTGGACCGCCGCGGCCAGAAGACCGGTGCCGGCTTCTACGATTACGACGCCAAGCGCAACCGCAGCAACGCAGGCCTGGTGGAAAAGCTGATCCTCGAATTCGCGGCCGAAAAGGGCATCACCCGTCGCAAGATCGACGACCAGGAGATCCTGGAACGCCTGGTCTACCCGATGATCAACGAGGGTGCGAAGATCCTTTCCGAAGGCATCGCGCAGCGCGCCAGCGACGTCGACGTGGTGTGGATCTACGGCTACGGCTGGCCTGTGTACCGCGGCGGACCGATGTTCTATGCCGACACCGTCGGTGCGGCCGAGGTGCTGGCGGCGCTGGAGAAGCACCTGCCGAAGCTGGGGCCGGATTTCGTGATAGCGCCGTTGCTCAAGCAGATGGCCACGGAGAAGAAGCGCTTTACCGCTTGAGGCGGCGCGATGAGCGACGCCATCACGCCGTATCGCATTGCAGCCAGCGACGAGCAGTTGGCCGACCTGAAACGTCGGCTGCTGGCCACCCGCTGGCCCGACAAGGAGCCTGTGGCCGACTGGTCGCAGGGCCTGCCACTGGCCTATGCCCAGGAGCTGTGTGCCTACTGGGCGACGCAGTACGACTGGCGCGCACGCGAGGCGCGGCTGAACCGCTTCGACCAGTTCAAGACCACGATCGACGGCGTGGAGATCCATTTCATTCACGTGCGGTCGAAGCACGCCGATGCGCTGCCGCTGGTGATGACACACGGCTGGCCGGGCTCGATCGCCGAGTTCCACAAGGTGATCGAGCCGCTGACCGACCCCACCGCGCATCGGGGTGCGGCGTCCGATGCCTTTCACATGGTGTGCCCGGCGCTGCCGGGCTACGGCTTCTCGGGCAAGCCCACTGAAGCAGGCTGGAGCGTGGAGCGCATCGCCCGTGCCTGGAGCGTGCTGATGCAGCGGCTGGGCTACTCGCGCTTTGTGGCGCAGGGGGGAGACTGGGGTTCGATGGTCACCACGGCGATCGGCCTGCAGGACCGCGAGGGCTGCGCCGGCATCCACCTGACGATGCCGATCGTTGCGCCCGACCCGGCGACGATGAACGACCTGACACCGGCCGAGAAGTCGGCCCTGGCTGGCTTGAAGCGCTACCGCGCCGAGGGCTCGGGCTACGCGCGCCAGCAGGGCACGCGGCCGCAGACGCTGGGCTACGGCCTGGCCGATTCGCCCGCCGGCCAGGCCGCCTGGGTGGTGGAGAAGTACCAGGCCTGGATGGATTGCGACGGCCACCCCGAGAACGTGCTGACGCGCGATGAGCTGCTCGACCAGGTGATGCTGTACTGGCTGCCGAACAGTGCGGCCTCGTCGGCGCGGCTGTATTGGGAGAGCTTCGCCAAGGTCAACCGCGACAGCGTGGAGCTGCCCACCGGCATCAGCCTGTTCCCGAAGGAGATCTTCCGCAGCTCACGCCGCTGGGCCGAACAGCGCTTCCGGAACCTCATCCATTGGCGCGAGTTCGAGCGCGGCGGCCATTTCGCCGCACTGGAGCGGCCCGACGTGCTGGTCGACGAGATCCGCACTTGCTTCCGCACGCTACGCAACGCTTGAAAGGCATGCCATGCAGATGAACATCGGACAGTTCCTCGCCCGTCGCGCCTTCCTCAGCCCGACGGTGGAGGCCGTGGTCGAGCCGGCGGCCGGCAACCGGCGCATCAACTTCCGCGAATTGAACGCACGCTGCAACCGCGTGGCACATGCGCTGCGCGGTGCGGGCGTCAAACCGGGCGACCGCGTCGCGCTGTTGCTGATGAACGGCGCCGAGTTCATGGAGTCGTTCTTCGCGGCGGCGAAGATCGGTGCGGTCAACGTGCCGTTGAACTGGCGGCTGGTGGCCGACGAGCTGGAGTTCATCCTCAAGGATTCCGGCGCCACCGTGCTGCTCTATGCCGACAACTTCGCGCCAGTGGTGGCCGAGCTGCAGCGCCGCGGCGACAAGACCGACCTGCGCACCTGGGTTCAGGTGGGCGGCACGGTGCCGGCCTTCGCGCAGGACTACCAGGCCTGGATGGGCGCGATGCCGGCCGACGAGCCAGGTTTCGCAGGCGCTGACGACGACCTGCTGTTCATCATGTACACCTCGGGCACCACCGGGCTGCCCAAGGGCGTGATGCACAGCCACCGCACGGTGATGTGGTCGGCCTTCACCGTCACCGCCACGGCCGACTTCCACTACAAGGACCGCTTCCTCACCGCGCTGCCGCTGTTCCATGTGGGCGCGCTGATGCCCTCGCTGTGCTGCGTCTATACCGGCAGCACCCAGGTCATCCTGAAGTCCTTTGACCCCAAGCTGGCCTGGGAACTGATCCGCGACGAGAAGATCAGCACCACGCTGCTGGTGCCGGCGATGCTGCAGTTCATGCAGGCCACCTATGACCGGTCGGTGCACGACGCGAGCACGCTGCGCTGGGTGCTGTGCGGTGCGGCGCCGGTGCCGGTGACGCTGATCAAGGCCTACGAGGAGATCGGCGTCGAGGTGCACCAGCTCTACGGCCTGACCGAGAGCTGCGGCCCGGGCTGCCTGATCATGGGCGAGGACGCATTGAAGCGCGCCGGCTCCACCGGCCGCGCCTACTTCTACACCGACGTGCGTGTGGTCGATGGCGACGGCAAGGACTGCGCGCCGGGCGAGCCGGGCGAGATCATCCTGCGCGGCCCGCACAACATGGTCGGCTATTGGAACCGCCCGGAGGCCACCGCGCTGGCGCTGCGCGACGGCTGGCTGCACACCGGCGACGTGGGCACGATGGACGCGGACGGCTTCGTCACCATCCGCGACCGGCTGAAGGACATGCTGATCTCCGGTGGCGAGAACATCTACCCGGCCGAGGTCGAGAACATGCTGCTTGGCCATCCGGCCGTGGCCGATGCGGCGGTGATCGGCCTGCCCTCGCCGAAGTGGGGCGAGGTGCCGCTGGCCGTGGTGGTGGCCAAGAAGGGCGCCACGCTCGGTGACGCTGAACTGCTGGCCTGGTGCAAGGGCAAGCTCGCCACCTTCAAGCTGCCGAAGGCCGCAGTGGTGGTGGCCGAGATCCCGCGCAACCCCAGCGGCAAGATCCTGAAGCGCGTGCTGCGCGAGCAGTTCAAGGATTCAGTGCGCGCGCCGGAGTGATCGCATCAGCGCCCAGATTCGCCGCTACACCCCCATGCCAGGAGACCCGCCATGACCCAGCCCACCCCGACCACGGCACTGCAACTGCGTTCGCTGGTGCGCGCCAGCGGCGAACTAGAGGTCTCGCTGCAGGAGGTGCCGGTGCCCGAGCCCGGCGCCGACGAGGTATTGGTGCGCATCGAGGCCACGCCGATCAACCCATCGGACCTGGGGCTGCTGTTCGGGCCGGCCGACATGAGCACGCTGCACGTCGCGGGCACCTTCGAGCGGCCGGTGATCAGCGCGCGCATCGCCGAGAAGTTCATGAAGGCCATGGCCGGCCGCGCCGACCAGTCGCTGCCGGTGGGCAACGAAGGCGCCGGTACGGTGGTCAAGGTGGGTGCCTCGCCCGCGGCGCAGGCGCTGCTGGGCAAGAAGGTGGCGGTCATTGGCGGCGCGATGTACGCGCAATACCGCTGCATGCCGGCCGCCCAATGCCTGGTGCTGCCGGCCGATGCCACGGCCGCCGACGGCGCGTCTTGCTTCGTCAACCCGCTGACCGCATTGGGCATGGTCGAGACGATGAAGCGCGAGGGCCACAGCGCACTGGTGCACACCGCGGCAGCGTCGAACCTGGGGCAGATGCTCAACAGGATCTGCCTGAAGGACGGCATCGCGCTGGTGAACATCGTGCGCAAGCCCGAGCAGGCGGCGCTGCTGCGCGAGCAGGGGGCCAGGCATGTATGCAGCATCTCATCGCCGAGCTTCATGGACGAACTGACCGATGCGCTGGCCGAAACGGGCGCCACCATCGCCTTCGATGCCATCGGAGGCGGCAAGCTGGCCGGGCAGATCCTCACGTGCATGGAAGCGGCCATCAACCGCAATGCCAAGGAGTACAGCCGCTACGGCTCGGCGGTGCACAAGCAGGTCTACCTGTACGGCATGCTCGACACCGGACCCACCGAGGTGGTGCGCAACTTCGGCATGGCCTGGGGCATTGGCGGATGGCTGCTGTTTCCGTTCCTGCAGAAGATCGGCCCTGCCGCGGCGCAGGCGCTGCGCGAGCGCGTGGCCGCCGAGCTGAAGACCACCTTCGCCAGCCACTACACACGCACGGTGTCGCTGGCCGAGGCGCTGACGCCTGCGGCGATCGCCGTCTACGCCAAGCGCGCCACCGGCGAGAAGTTCCTCATCGACCCGAGCCGCGGCTGAGCGCGCGGCAGTTCAGCCGTCCGTTGCCGGCACGAAGACCTGGTCGATGCGGCGCCCGGCCTGCGCACGGTAGTCAGCCGCGGCTTGCTCCAGCTGCTTGCGCAGCGCCTCACGCAACGGCTCGCGCTGGCCCTGCAGTTCCTCGAGCAGCTCGGCGCGCAGCGACTTGCGGAACAGCGCCTCGTCGATGGCCATCATCGCCATGTCCACACCCAGCCACGTGACCACGCCGGCCACGGCTGCGCAGGCCAGCGCCAGTGGCCCGCCGGGGGCGCAGACCGCGCCGGCTGCACCGGCTGACAGCAGCACCGACGCGCCGCGCTTGGAGGCGGTGGCGCCGGCGGCACTGGCGGCGGCCTTCACGGTCTGCCGGGCTGCTGCCTGGGCCAGCGCCGCCTCGCCCGCTCGCAGCGCCAGGGGCAGCACCGCACGCGACAGGGGCAGGGCGATGGCCGCGGACATCGCCACGCGCATCGTGTCGCGCTCCAGGCCCGGCAGTGCGACCGGCCGCAAGCTCTCGTGCAGGCAGGGTTGCAACTTCAGTTCCCGCGCGAAAGCTTGGCCGACCGCCTGGGCTTCCTTGGCAATCCGGTCCAGCAATTCGGCGTCGGCCTCGGCGCCGAGGCGGGCGACGTGTTGCTCGAAGCCGCTGCCAGCGAACACCAGGGCGCTGAATTGCTTGCGCATGTGCTGGTCCAGATCGGGGATGACCAGTGCGCCCAGCCGTGTGTAGTTGCCGACGAAGCTGAAGTACCAGTCCAGGTAGGCGTCGATGCCGGTTTCCGCCGCCGCGAAGGCCCGCTCCAGGCCTGCGTCCACACCGCGCATCGCAGTGTCCTGTGCCTGGCGCGAGGCGCTGTCCAACTGCCGCTGCGCATCGGCCTGCAAGGCTCGGGCCTTGCCGGACGCAGGGCGGCAGGGGTTGGCGACCTGCGCCAGCTGCAGGGCGCCTTGCCCGAGCGCGGCTGCATCGACGCGCAGCCCTTGAGCGGTCAACAGGCCGACAATCGCCAAGGTGGCCAGGCTCGTCACCACGAACAAGCGGCCAGATCGCGCGTCCGCGCCGTCACCTGTCTTGTCAGTGCCCCCTTCATCGAGCAGCGCATGCGCGCCGAGCAGATAGCGCGTGAACAGGTAGGCCCCGAATGCGGTGAAGGCCAGCAGCAACAGCCAGGCCAACAGCTTGATGCGCGAGTCGGCCAGGCCCGGCAGGAACAGCATGGCTGCGTGCCGTGGCAGTTGATCGGCCAGCGCCGCCACGCCGAGCAGTGCTGCAACCGTGGGGCAGGCCGCATCGGCTTGCCGGGACTGCAGCGTCCATGCGACCAGTTCACCCCATGACAGCGCGCGTGTATCGGCGAAGCCGAGGTGGTAGTCGTGGGCGACGAAGGCGATCAGCAAGAGCAGCGTGTTGCCCAGCAGCACCGGCCAGCGGCGTGCGACGGTGCCGACAAACTGCGGCGCGATCTCGTGGCGCAGCAGGTGCCGCAGTACCGGCGCCAGTGCGGCCAGCAGCACCGCGTCGGCCGCCAGAATGCCCCATTGCGCAGGGGTCAGCTGTGCCGTCATCAGCAGCATCGCCCCGGCCCAGAGCAGCGCGGTCACGACACCCAGCGATTGCACGACGGTGCCGCGCCAGAACCAGCGTCGCACCCGGCCGGACTCGGTGGTGGCTCCGGCAAGCAGCAGGCGGCGCACGAACATCAGCTGCTCGCGGCGATGGGCCCAAAGCGGCCAGGCCATCGCGGCGATCAGCGGCGCCAAGAGCCAGCAGTCCAGTCGCGAAAGGCCCAGCGTGGCCAGCTTCAGGACCAGCGTCGCGGCCAGCCCGGCCAGCAGCAAGGGCAGGCAGCGCCGGAGTGGAAGTGTGGTCATGCAGCGCGTCGAGGCAAGGCCTGTGGCGTGGCGGAACCGCAGTGCATCGGAGGCCGACTGCGCGCAGCTCTCAGGGCTGCGCCCTCGACGCCACCAACCACGCTTGCCATGACGAAGATTGTGCCTCCGCCATGTCCGCTCTCAGGCCTGCTGCAGGCCGAGTTGGCGTCGCGCTTCGTCGCATGACTGCTGCGGCCCGGTGACGTCGAACCAGACCGCCGCCATGCCCGCGGCCACGGCGCCTTCGACATTGCGCCTCTGGTCATCGACGAACACGCACTCCCCCGGCGCCACGCCGAGTTGGTCCGTGCACAGCACATAGGCGCGCGGGTCGGGTTTCAGGATTCCGGTGTAGGTGGCGTCGATGATCAGCTCCACGTCGCGCAGCGCGGCCATGCGCTGGCGCAGCGTGGCGCCGTAGAACAGGTCCAGCTCGTTCGACAGGATCGCCAGCCGCAGGCCGGCGGCATGGGCCTCGCGCATCAGCGCCAGCGTCTCGGGCCGCGCCACCGCGTCGGGTTCGGCGCCGCGGGCGCGCTGTACCAGCGTCTGCATCTCGCTCCAGTCCTCGCCCAGCAGCCGGCCGACCTCGCGCGTGCGTTGTAGCCAGTAGTCGCGCTCGCTCAGGCGGCCGGCCTGCATGTCGCACCACAGTGCATCGCTGGCGGGATCGAAGGGGCCGCGCCAGGTGAGCGTGCCGGCGGGCAGGCCGAGCGCGGCTTCGGTCTGGCCGTGCGTCTCGAACAGCGTGCGGCTGATGACGCCGCCGAAGTCCAGCACCAGCGCGCGCACGCTCAGCGCACCCCGGGCGGCACCAGCCCCTGCGCCACCCAGTCGTCGAAAACGGCGAGCGCGGCATCGCAGAAGGCGTCGTCGTTGATGTGCGCATCGAGCTCGATGCAGCGCAGCCGCGGCTGCACCGCGGCGCGCATCGCTTTGATGAAGGCCTGCAGGCCCTCGGTATCGTGCAGCGGCTCGCCGGGCCGGTCCCACTGCTCGACGCCGCGTAGCGGCAGCAGCAGGCAGCTCGGGCCCTTCGCCGCGGCGAGCCTTGCGCCGATCTCGGCGGCGATCGTGCGGCGCAGCGGCGGCGCCGAGGTGGCACTGGCGATCAGCCGGTTGTGCACGTGCACTGCGCGGCCGGCCAGCGCCGCGGGCACCGGCTGCCAGGCCGGGAAGTCGACCATGTCCACCGCGCCCGGCGCGACGATCTGCGGCGTGCCGCGCCGGCCTGCGCCGGTGAGCCGGCTGGCACCGGAGCTGACCACCGAGCCGCCCAGGTGGTTGGCCAGCTCCTGCAGGCAGAAGTCCATCACCGCGCAGAAGGCGCCCGCTTCGGCCAGCGCCTCGAAGGCACGCCCGCCCATGCCGGTGCTGTGGAACACCGCCAGCTCGTAGCCGCGCGCCTCCAGTGCGGGCTTCAGCTGCACCATGTAGCGCAGGCAGCTCTTGCCCAGCGAGCTCATGCCCACCAGCGGCCGGTCGCGGCGCGGCGCTCGGGCCGCCTGCATCGCGCCGACCACCGCGCCCGCCCCCTGCGCCAGCGTCGATCGGCACAGGCTGTTCAGCCCGTACAGGCCGCCAGCCCACAGCAGCATCATCAGGTCGGGCGTGATGCGCTCGGGCGGGATCAGGTGCGAATAGGCGATGGTGCTGACGAGAACCTTCGGCACGCCAATGGGTAGCGCCGCGGCGACATCGAAGGCCAGGTCGGTACCCATGCTGCCGCCCAGCGCCAGCAGGCCGTGGATGCGGCCCTCGGCGTGCAGCTTTGCAGCGAGGGCGGCGGCGCCCTGGGCCATCCGCGTCATCGCCGTGTTCTCGTCGCCGCTGTCGATGACCTGCTGCAGCGTGCAGCCGGCCGCGGCGGCCACGTCGGCATTCGCGATGTCCACCGGTGCGTGGCCCGCCGCCAGCACGCCCACGTCCATGACCAGCACCATCGCGCCCAGCGCCAGCACCTGTTCGCGCAGGAAGGCGATCTCGTCGCTCTTGGTGTCGGCGGTGCCGACCAGCAGCACGGTATTCATTGGCCCGCTGCCACCTCGTCGAAGGCGGCTTCCAGCGTGCCGCACAGCAAGTCGAGCTCCGCCTCGCTGATGACCAGCGGCGGCGACAGGATCAGGTTGGCGCCCGACACGCGCACCATCAGCCCGCGCCGGTAGGCCGCCTTGGCCACACGCGCCGGGATGTCGCTGCTCTTCGGCGGCGGCGTCTTCGTCGCCTTGTCGGCCACCATTTCGATGCCCAGCATCAGCCCCTTGCCGCGCACGTTGCCGACGAAGGGGCTGCGCTGCTCCAGCCCGCGCAGCCGCTGCTGGAAGGCCGGCGCCACCCGCGCCACATGGCCGGGCACGTCCTCGGCCTGCAGGATCTGCAGCGTGGCCAGGGCCGCGGCCGCGGCCACCGGATGCGCGCTGTAGGTGTAGCCGTGCGACACCTGGCCGGCGCCGGTGGCGTCGGCATCGAAGACCTCGGCCACCTTGTCCGAGATGGCGGTGGCGCCCAGCGGGATGTAGCCGCTGCTGATGCCCTTGGCCAGGCACCACAGGTCGGCCTTCACGTCCCACAGCCGCGTGCCGAACATCGCACCGCCACGGCCGAAGCCGGTGACCACCTCGTCGGCGATCAGCAGCACGCCGTGGCGGCTGCAGACCTCGCGCACCAGGGGCCAGAAGTTGGCCGGCGGCACGATCACGCCGCCGGCGCCCTGGATCGGCTCGGCGATGAAGGCGGCCACCGTGTCCGGGCCCTGAAAGACGATCTCGCGCTCCAGCTGCGCGGCGACGATGCGGCCGAGTTCGTCCGGATCCTGCGTGTAGGCATTGCGGTACAGCCACGGGCTGTCGATGTGGAACACGCCGGGCAGCAGCGGCTCGTAGGCGCGGCGGAAGTTGCTGTTGCCGTTGACGCTCATGCCGCCGAAGTGCACGCCGTGGTAGCCCTGCTTGAGCGCGATGAACTTGAATCGGTCCTTGTCGCCGCGCAGCTTGTGGTACTGGCGTGCCAGCTTCAACGCGCCTTCCACCGCGTCGCTGCCGCCGTTGCTGAACATCATCGCGGCCACGCCGTCGGGGCGCATCAGGTCGACCAGCGCGCGGCTCAGCTCGATGGCGCGCGGGTGCGTGGTGCCGCGGAAGGTGTTGAAGAAGGGCAGTTCGTCCAGCTGCGCGACGATGGCGTCGCGCACCGGCTTGCAGCTGTGGCCCAGGTTGCAGCTCCACAGGCCAGCCACGCCGTCGAGCAGCTTGTGGCCATCGATGTCCCAGACCCAGCAGCCTTCTCCGCGGTGGATGATGTCGGGCCGCGCGCCCTCGGCCTTCATCGCCTTGGGGTGGGCCATCGGGTGCCACAGGAACTGGGCGTTGTCGCGCTTCAGCTGTTCGATGGTGTTCATGCCGGGCCCTCAGAGGTGGCGGATGTAGAAGTCGCGCGCGCCGAGCACGTCGCGGCCGGCGGTCTTGGCGATCTCGTCGCGCTTCATGAACACATGGTTGGCGACCAGGCCTTCGCCCACCGCCTGCGCCAGCGTGCTGTCGGCCTCCAGCGCATCCAGCGCCTCGCCCAGGCTCGCCGGCACGCTGATGGTTGCGTCCTGGCCGGTCAGGCCGTCGCCGGTTTCCATCGGTTGCAGCGCATAGCCCTGCTGCACGCCCAGCCGCGCCGCCTGCAGCACCGTGGCCACCAGCGTGTAGGGGTTGGCGGCGCCGTCGCCCATGCGGTGTTCCAGCCGCGCCGCGGCGCCGCCTTCGGCCGAAGCGCGCACGGTGACGTTGCGGTGGTCGATGCCCCAGTTCTGCCAGAAGCCCGACAGCGTGGCCGGCTTGAGCCGCTCGTAGGAGTTGACGCAGGGCGCGGCCAGGCCGGCGATGGCGCGGTGGTGCTGCATCAGCCCGGCGATGCAGCCGCGCGTCAGTTCGTTCAGCGCCGCCGGGTCGGCGCCGCCGCTGAAGGCATTGCGGCCGGCCTGCGGCCCTTCGCGGTGGCGGAACGAGAAGTTCACGTGCACGCCGCTGCCGCCCTGCGCCGGCAGCGGCTTGGGCAGGAAACTCAGCAGGATGCCGTGGCGGAAGGCCACCTCGCGCGCCAGCAGGCGGAACAGCACGATGTCGTCCACCGCCTTCAGCGCGCTGTCGAAGGTCAGCGTCAGCTCGTACTGCGGCGCGTCGTATTCGGTGTTCAGGCTGTCGATCGGCAACCCGCAGGCGGCCGCCTGCTCCCACAGCGCGTCGGTGAAGCCGCGCGGGTCGGCAAAGGGCCCGGTGGCGTAGACATGCGAGGACGGCGTGTCGTAGGGCTTCAGGCTGCCGTCGGGCTCGATCTGGAAGGCATAGGCCTCCAGCTCGATGCCCACCATCGGCTCGTAGCCCAGCGCGTGCCAGCCGGCGATGGCGCGCTTGAGCGCACCGCGGGCGCACTGCGGCAGCGGCTGGCCGTGGTTGTCGAGCAGGTCGCACATCACCACGCGGGTGTTGCGCTCCCAGCCGGGCCGCGCGGCCGCGGCCTCGTACACCGCCTCCATGTCGGGCAGGCCTTCCAGCACGGTGGCGCCGGGCGCGGGGATCAGGTCCTTGTCGTAGCCGACGCCGAAGGTGCCGCGGCAGAAGCGCGCAGCGCCGTCGCGGCCGCGCCAGGGCACGTACTTGCCGCGCACGATGTTCAGGTGGTCGCAGAACAGCACGCGCAGGCGCTCGGGGGACAGGGCTTCGATCATGGCGACGGTCGCTCCGCGGTCATTGCAGGGTGAAGCGCAGCGGCAGCCGCTTGAGGCCGCCGACGAAGTTGCTGCGCAGGAACTGGTGCTCGCCGGCCGGCTCGACCTGGCGCACGCGGGCCGCGAATTCCTGCAGCAGCACGCGCACTTCCAGGCGGGCCAGCCACATGCCCAGGCAGACATGCGGCCCGCCCTGGCCGAAGGCCAGGTGGCGGTTCGGGCTGCGCTGCAGGTTCACGCGCATCGGCTGGTCGAAGGAGGTCTCGTCGCGGTTGCCCGAGACGAACCAGAACACCACCTTGTCGCCCTGGCGCACCGGCTTGCCCTGGAACTCGAAGTCGCGCAGCGCGGTGCGGCGGAAGTACATCGCGGGCGAGGCCCAGCGGATGAACTCGTCGGCCGCGGTGTCCCACAGCGGCGCGGCCATCGGCTGGCCCTGCAGTTGCTCCAGCAGCCCGTCCTGGTGCGCGAAGGCATGCAGCGCAGCGGCGATCGAGTAGCGCGTGGTGTCGTTGCCGGCGGCCACCAGCAGGCAGAAGAAGTTGCGGAACTCGGTGTCGCTGATGACGTTACCGGCCATGTCCGGCTGGGTGATCAGGTGCAGCACGCCGCTGGTGTCGCCGCGCACGCGCTTGTCGGCCATCAGCCGCTGCGCGTAGTCGTACAGCTCGGCGCCGGCCGGCGAGCGGAAGGGCATCAGGCGGTAAGCCTCGGTGTCGGCCTGGTCGAGCACGTGGGTGGTGAAGTCGGAATCGGTATTGGCGATCAGCGCATCGCCCCTGGCCACCAGCCAGTCCAGGTCTGCGTCGGGCGTGCCCAGGATGCGTCCCAGCATGCGCATCGGCAGCTGCCGCGCGATGTGCTTGACGGCGCAGAACTCCTGCTGCGGCAGTGCGCTGTCCAGGATCTCGCGGCACAGGTCGCGGATCTGCTCTTCGAACAGCGCCACCATCGGCTTGGAAAAGGCCTTGGCCACCAGCAGCCGGGTGCGCGAATGCTCCGGCGGATCGGTCTCCTGGAAGGTGCGGCGCGCGATCACCTCTTCTTCGGTCTGGTCCTCCAGGCGGATGCCGTGCGCCGACGACAAGGTGGTGACCTCGCGGTTCAGCGCCAGGATGTCGGCATGCCGCGTC
>Ga0209079_10000708_pt1 | contig 13025 bp, 10 predicted proteins | sample PPLLaktember2015_2_FD_187259 | JGI IMG/M metagenome (GOLD analysis project Ga0209079, IMG submission 187259) | Freshwater sediment microbial communities from Prairie Pothole Lake near Jamestown, North Dakota, USA - PPLs Lake P7 Core (6) Depth... | ecosystem: Environmental > Aquatic > Freshwater... | reverse complement strand
AGTTGGTCCTTCGGTGCTGATCCTGCAGCGCTCTATCGGAAGATCTCCACGGCCCCAGCCTATCCTGAGCAATTCGCCAAGCCGCTGCATCTTGCGGCAGAATGGTTGAAGTCGAACACTCCCCCCTCGGCGGTGATCACAAGCCGCTGGAAGGAAATTGGCTATTGGACCGGAGGTCGAAAGGTCATCGATACCGATCCCAATGTGACGCCGGATCATTTCAATCAGATGCTGCGGAACTACAATGTGCGGTATATCGTGACGATCGCATCGCGCGTTGGATTGTGGGAACACGAGGCGCTGTTCGTGCAGTCGGGCAAGTACACATTCCGCATGGTTCATTCCGTCGCGAATGTCGGGATCTTCGAAGTGCATCCGCTGGGTGAGCGGCATGATGACCCGCCGGTGGTGTCCACGCGAGCCGACAGCGTCCGGCTGCAGTTCACTGCCGCACTTCGGCTTCTTGACGGCGGATCGCCTGAGGTGGCTGAAACCCTCCTGACTCGCCTGGCCGCGCGGGTTGGACGCTACGGCGCGATCATCTTTCACATCGGCGTGGCGAAAGAGTTCGCTGGCCACCTCGATGATGCGGCACGCCAGTTCGAGGGATTTCGCGCCGTGCAGCAGGCTGGATCCTACATCCAGCAGGCGTGGTATCACCAGGAGATCATCGCGCGACTCCGAGCTGCGGAACAGACGACGCGTGCTGAAGACCGGGCCAACCGGCTTCATGTGGTGGCCGTGAACTACTGGGAGCTGGGATTCCGACGACAATCGCTCCGCCTGCTCGACCGTGCGATACAGGCCGACTCGTCCTTCTTCCCGGCGCACATCTTCTCTGCGATTTTTCGGCTGAAGCTCGGTGAGCATGCCCGTGCCCGTATCGACTACGAACGGGCCAAGGCTCTCGCGGCGGAGAATGTGCTGGTCTCCGGCGTGAACGCTGCTCTCCAGACGACGGACTCTCTGCGGAGGAATCCTGATCCCGTGACGACGGTCGCACTTCTCCGCCGCCGGGCGGAAGCTTATGGGGAAATGGGGATGTGGGATGACGTCATCGACGACATGCTAGCGGTCCTTGCACTCTATCCCGATGATCCAGCAGCGCTTCGGAAGCTGGGAGATCTGTTCTCTCTCAAAGCACACCTCGAACCGGCGTTCCGGATGTACGCCCGTCTCGAGGCATTGAATCGGTCGGATGAAGTCGTCCATTCGCGGTTGGAGGAACTCCGGCGGCGCTGGGAGTAGGACGACTCGAAATTCCTCGCCGGCATCGTCTTCGATTACGATGATCTGGCGGAGCTTGCCCACCTGGACAAAAGCCGCGTTCTCAAGATGATCGCCCAGTTCGTCCAGATGGTCCAGTATCTTGCCCGGCTCAAGGACGAAGCGGTCGCCGGAGAGAACAAGCGCGAGGCCGTTCTGCTCCATCCAAAGCGAGTGGTGACGGAGGGGATGAACGGAAGCGACCAGATCGAACATTCCTTTGATATCCGCATCTCGATTCAAGAGGCTGCAATCCGCTCACCGCAACCTCCGGAAACAGAAAATTGCACAGAAACGCCCGTTTGATTGCGGTTGATTTTCCCTCCGTATTTGCCTACTTTGATTGGCCAGCCGTGGATTTCCATGCACGACCCGGGAGGACTCGGGAAACGAGATCGGGCCCTTAGCTCAGTTGGTTAGAGCAGCGGACTCATAATCCGCGGGTCGCAGGTTCGAGCCCTGCAGGGCCCACGGAGGAAACTGGGAAACGAGGAGGCGGGCAAGCGGGCAAAGTGAGTGAGCGGGCCAGCCTCGTGAGTCCCGACTTGTCCGCTGGAGCGACAGCGGAAGGGACGAACGGGGGAAGCACGGGATTGAGGAAGTTGAGTGGCGGCGTTTGGGTTCCCTCCGCAGGCTGAGGGCTCCTAACCAACGATGAGAGGAAGGAGTACACGATATGGGACAACAACAATTGCTGCTGATCATTCTGGGGGTGATCATCGTGGGGATCGCGATCGCTGTCGGTCTCAGCCTCTTTTCCGCCCAGAGCATCCAGGCGAACAAGGATGCGATGATCAATGACATGAACAACATCGCGGCGCATGCCTATCAGTTCAAGATCCGACCACGATCGATGGGGGGAGGAAGCGGATCATTCACAAGCTACATCATCCCGCAGAAGCTCGCGACGAATGAGAATGCGACATACACCGCGACCTCGAGTGCGACAAACGTCACGATCCTCGGAACGTCAGTCCAGAATTCGACCAATACGATAACGGCAATCGTCGGAAGCGACGGCAAGTTAGGGAGTTGGCAATACGCAGGTGATTTCCAGTGATCGGATGTCCAGGACGGTCCTTCAATCAGAGGCGGAATCATCGACACGGTGATTCCGCTTTTTGTTGCTGTTGAGTTTTTCTACATCGGGCCAGATAAAATCTCGCCGACTCTTGTGGTTCCCCCTTTTGAGGCTTACATTCGGGAAAGCCCAACCAGCGCACGGAGAGACACATGCTTCTTCACCACATGTTCATACACGCCGCCAAGAAATATGAGGAGAAATTGGCGATCATCGACCGTACGCTCGACCGGAAGGTCACATACGGCAAGGCGCTGATCGCGACCCTCATCCTCTCGGACAAGTTCAAGAAGTACGATCCCGGCTTCATTGGCGTGATGTTGCCGAACTCCGCCGGAAGCGTCTTGACCATCCTTGGCGCGCTGATGAGCGGGCGGACGCCGGTCATGATCAACTACTCGACCGGTGCGTCGCAGAACTGTGAGTTCGCGCAGAAGAAATGCGATTTTCAGACGATCATCACATCGCGCGCTCTTCTGGACAAGATCAACGCGAGGAAGGTCGACGGCATGGTCTTCCTCGAGGACATCATGAAGAGCATCGGTCTGTTGGACAAGATCAAGGCTGCGCTGACGGCGAAGCTTCCGATCGATCGGCTCCTCCAGCGGGTCCATAACGGACCAGAAGACGACAATGCCGTCATCCTCTTCACGAGCGGGAGCGAGAAGGAGCCGAAGGCCGTCCAACTCACCCATGCAAACATCTGGGCGAACCTGGAGGGCATGTCGGATATCTTCCAATTCTATCATGAGGATCTCTTCCTCTCGACTCTGCCGTTCTTCCATGTCTTCGGCTTGACGGTTCATCTCTGGCTTCCTATCTCATACGGCATGACGTTTGTCACGTATGCCAATCCCCTCGACTTCAAAGTCATCTGCAGTATTGTAAGAGAAGAGAAGTGCACATTCCTTGTCGGAACGCCCATCTTCTTGTGGGGATATCTGCAGAAATCCGAGCGAGGAGACTTTGAGACCGTTCGCATTGCACTCACCGGCGCGGACAAGTGTCCCGAGTCACTACGCCAAGCGTTCATCGAGAAGCACGGTATCACATTGCTCGAAGGCTATGGCACAACGGAAACGAGTCCGGTCATTTCTGTGAACACGCCGGACTTCAACAAGCCCGGCAGCGTCGGTCGCACACTGAAGAATGTGACCGTGCGTGTCGAGAACTACGAAACCGGGGAAGCGTGCGCAACGGGGGAGATCGGCAAGATTCTCGTCAAAGGCCCCAACGTGATGAAGGGGTACTTCGACGATTTTGAACAGACGTCGCTGAGTATCCGCCACGGCTACTACGACACGGGGGATATGGGATACATGGACGAGGACGGATACATCTGGCATGTCGGACGCCTGCGTCGATTCGTCAAGGTCGGCGGCGAGATGGTCTCTCTCATTCGTGTCGAAGATACGCTGGAGCGGTTCCTGCCTAAAGGGGTTGCTTGTTGCGTGGTCGAAGTCCCGGACGCGGTGCGCGGTTCCCGGATCGTGGCGGCCGTGACGCATCAGATCGACGAGAAGGCGACGCTCAAGCAGATGGCTGAGCATCTGCCGAACATCGCGATGCCGAAGCAGTTCGTGGTTCTCGACGAGTTCCCCCGCATGGGAAGCGGCAAGATCGACTTCCGCAAGATCACCGATTTGGTACGGGATGCTGCCCATCTGCGCAAGTAGATAATGGGTAGTCCCATGGAAGGCAGCACCATGCTGCTGCATCACCAGTTCATACGGATGGCGCGTAGACACCGGTCTCGCATGGCGATCGTGGACCGCGTGACCAACCGGCGTCTCACGTACGGCCGAGCCCTCGTCGCATCTCTGCTTCTGTCTGAACGGATGCGATCGTTCGACGAGGGATTTGTCGGCATCATGCTACCCAATTCGGCTCCCTCCATCCTGGCGATCGTCGCGACGCTCCTTAGCGGTCGTATCCCCGTCCTCATCAACTTTTCCACCGGTGCCGCGCAGAATGTTCAGTACGCCCAGCAGAAATGCGGGTTCCGAACCGTCCTCACAGCGCGGGTACTCCTTGAGAAGCTCAAGTGTCCCGCCATGCCAGGGATGGTGTTCATGGAAGACGTGGCGCAATCTGTTTCCTTCGTGAGCAAACTCCGCGGAGCGCTCCGCGCATCCCGTTCCGCTGAGCACTTGCTTGACCGGGTTGCGGGGGGAATGCCCGACGACACGGCGGTGATGCTCTTCACCAGCGGAAGCGAGAGCGAGCCGAAGGCCGTTCCGCTGTCCCACAATAACATCGTCGCCAACATCCGGGGAGTCTCTCAGTATTGGCCATATTCGGAGCAGGACGTCGTCCTCGCGAATCTTCCGTATTTCCATGTCTTCGGCCTCACGCTGAACCTCTGGCTGCCGCTGTATTACGGGATGACGATCGTGCCGTTCGCGAATCCGCTCGATTTCAAAGGAGTGTGTGAGGCGGTGCGGGAAGAACGCGTTGTGTACGTCGGAGGGACCCCGTCCTTTCTTTCCGGGTACCTCGAAGCGTCGCAACCGGGGGATTTCTCATCCGTGCGCATGGTGCTGACCGGAGGCGATAAATGTCCCGAGATGCTTCGGCAGGGCTACCGGCGCAAACACAGCCTCGAACTCCACGAAGGCTATGGCACGACGGAAACGAGTCCGATTATCTCCGTGAACGTTCCGGGAGCGTCCAAACCGGGAAGCGGAGGACGACCGCTCCCGAATGTCTCCATTCGCATCGAGGACTTCGATACAGGTGATGACTGCCCCGTGGGGAAGACCGGCAAGATCCTCGTGTCAGGACCATGCGTGATGTCGGGATATTTCGACGATCTGGAGCAGACGTCGCTGAGCCTGCGCAAGGGGTGGTACGACACAGGGGACATGGGATGGATGGATGAGGAGGGCTACCTTTGGTTGGCGGGGCGGCTCAAGCGCTTTGTGAAGATCCACGGAGAAATGGTTTCCTTGGTCCGCGTGGAAGATGTGTTGCGCAAATGCCTTCCCGAAGATGTGCCATGCTGCGTCGTTGAACTCCCGGATGCCCTGCGCGGAGCACAGATCATCGCTGCGGTCACTCATCCGGTCGATGAGCGGGCGGTCCTTCAGGCCATGGCGAAGGAATTGACGAATCTCCAGCTCCCCCGCCGGTTCGTTGTTGTTCAGGCGCTTGATAGATTGGGGAGCGGGAAGGTCGATATCCGTGCCGTGACGAATAGGGTGCGGGCCGTGCTCGTCGGTGAGTCTTCTTGACTGAAACTGCGAAAAGCGGTATCATTCAATGATGTATGAACAGATCGGACCAAACGTATGGCTGAGTTCAAGATAGACGGTATCACCCTCTCCGGCAAAACGATTTCCGGTGTCATCAACGCCGAAAACAAGAAGCAGGCCCAGACGAAGGCGGAGGAGATGGGCCGCGACAAGCGGTTCAAGGTGACCGGAGTATCCGAGCGCGTGACCTTCCTCTATCGCGTCAAGAAGGGGAGCGATAAGCCGATCGATGGCGAGCAGAAGGCGTTCAATGCGGAAGAAGTCCGCGTCGCCCTCGAGAAGATGGGATATCAGGTGGAGTACGTCCGGAAGCGCCTCTTCGGGAACAAGGCAAAACCAGCGCCTGCGGTGGACGTCATCGCATTCGTGCGTGTCAGTACCGATCTGATGCGTCAGAAGCTTCCGTTCAACGAGGTCATGCAGTTGTTGATCGATGATATCCCGAATCCGACGTTGCGGGAGGCCGTCAAGGAGATCAACACGGAACTGAAGCAAGGAAGGGACAGCGAGAAAGTCTTTCAGAAGCAGACGACAGTCTTCGGCAAGTTCGCGGCGAATATGCTTGGACTGGCCTCGAAGAGCGGCAACATGGTCGAGATCTACGAGAGCACCGCGAAGTTTCTGGAGCGCAATGCCGAATTCAAGCGGAACATGAAAAGCGCGCTCATTACGCCGCTGGTGACGCTCTTCGTTCTCTTTCTGACCGTGCTCTTCTACGTCGCATACATCTTCCCGAAGACTGCGGAAATGTTCGTCAAGTTCAAGATCAAACTCCCTCCGATGACAGCCGCAACCTTGAAGATGAGCGATTGGCTCGTCGATAATGCGCTCTTGCTTACGATTCTCTTCACCATTCCAGCGGTCTTCTTGGTTCGATTCTTCAAGACGGAGCGTGGCCGGTTCCTGCTCGACAAGTACATCATTCATATCCCGGTGGTCGGCTCATTGATGCACAAGACGGCGATCGAGATCTTCTGCCGCGTCTTCTATGCGCTCTACAGCGGCTCGGGTGAGAACATCGACGTCATCCGAATGGCCGCGGAGGCATGCGGGAACAAATACATGGAGCATCAGATCAAGACCATCGCGGTTCCTATGATGCTCGAGCGGGGCAAAGGGCTCACCGAGGCGTTTGAAGCGACGGGGGTCTTCCCGAAGACGGCGATCTCGCGGTTCAATTCGGGGGCGGAGACCGGAACGGTCAAGAATACGGCGATCCAGCTCGCGGATTACTACGAAAAGGATACAAGTTACCGAATGAAGAATGCGATCGAGGCGATCCAGCTTGCCGTGTCAATGGTCATCATGCTGGTGCTGACGGCGTTGACGCTGGTTTCGTCCGAAACGGCGATGGTCAAACCGGAATCGCCCCGGATGCTGCTGCCATTGCCGTGGTTCTAGACCGTGCATCGTGGGGTTCCTGCACGAAGGGAGTGAGATATGCCTGAAATCGACATCACTGATAAGATCGGTTACACGCTGCTGAAGAAGGGCATCATCGACTTCGAGACACTTGAGAAGTCGTTGAAATTGAAGGACTCCGAGGAGAACAAGAAGAACCGCAAGAACCTCGGTCAGATCCTTGTCACGGAATTCGGCGCCGATCACGATTCGGTGTTCCGTGAAGTAGCAAACCTCTACGCGTTCCGCGAGATCTACCTCCAGGACGAGAAGATCGACGATGCGCGAGTGGCATTCGTCAAGAAGTTCATCGAGGCCCTCTCCGACCAGCAGCGGGACATGATGTCTCAGGCCAAGATGTTGCCGTTCAAGTTCGATGAACGCCAGCCGGATAAGCTGATCATCATCGCTGCCGACCCCACCGACAGAAATCTTCCCGTTGTTTCCCGCAGTTTCAACGTGAAGAAGTACGAGATCTGCTATGTGCGGCTGCGGGATCTGCAGAACCTGACCGAGAAGGTCGCCCCCGCGCAAAATGAATTTCTCAGGAAACTCGACGCCGCGGGTGAGACCATCTCGGACGGCATCAGGGAGGACGAGGCAGTCGACGAACAGGCGCTCGACGCCGAGATCAGCAAGAGTGCGCTCGTCAATCTGTTCGAGGGAGCCCTCGTCGAGGCCGTTCGGCGTGGTGTGTCCGACGTGCATGTTGTCGCCGCGGAAGGGAATAAGACGAATTTCTTGTTCCGCGTGGACGGCAATCTTCAGGTGTGGTTCTGTCAGGAGAGTACCGTTCCCGAAGCGGTCATGGCCGTCGTCAAGGATCGCACGAAGGGGGTGGATCGGTTCGAGCGTGAGATGTCGCAGGACGGTTTCATCCAGCGCGTGGTGGATGGCCACCAACTCCGGTTCCGCGTTTCGATCATGCCGATTGTGACGACGGAGTTCAAACACAAGTTTGAGAGCGTCGTTATCCGCGTTCTTGATGACCGTAAGGTGATCACAGATCTCGAGAAGCTGGGGTTGCAGGGACCTGCACGCGGCTTCTTCTATAAGGCGATCCAGAAGCCGCAGGGTATCGTCATCCTGACGGGACCGACCGGTTCCGGCAAGTCGACGACGCTCATCGCGGCTCTATATCAGGTGATCGACCCGACGGTGAACGTGCTGACCATCGAAGAGCCGGTCGAGTACATCATCAAGGGGGCGCGGCAGCTTAAGATCGGTCCGAAGATGTCGTTTGAGCAGTCCATCCGCGGTATTCTGCGTCACGACCCTGATATTGTGCTTGTCGGTGAGATGCGCGACAAGGTGACCGCGGAGACGGCCATCAAGCTGGCGAATACGGGGCACCTGGTGTTCTCGACGCTGCATACGAACGATGCGCCGAGCGCGATTGCGCGTCTCTACAAGATGGGCATCGAGCCGTTCCTCATTGCCTACGCGATCAACATCGTGGTCGCCCAGCGCCTCATTCGGACGCTCTGCAAGGTATGCAAGGAACCCATCGACAACGATGAGAAAGATGGACTCGTCAAATTCGGATTCAGCGAAGAAGAGGTCGCTCAGACCACGTTCTACCGCGCCGTGGGGTGTGAGAAGTGCAATGGTGGATACAAGGGGCGAGCGGCGATCCACGAAGCGCTCTTTTTCACAAAGGCGATCAAGGATATCATCTTGAATGCGGGTGAAAAAGTCGATGAGAATGCCATTCGCGATCAGGCGATCAAGGACGGCATGTGGTCTCTGCGTCGTTCGGGTATGGAACGCATGAAGGAGGGGATGACGACGCTCGAAGAAGTGATTTCGACAACGGTCGAAGAGGAGTAGGTGGGCCTCCTCGGATGGGGATGCATAAAGAAGGGCGCTCTGCGGAGCGCCCTTTGTGTTTTCGAACACCGTCCGGCGTCAGGCCGGTTACTCGTACCACTCGATGACGCTGTAGTAGAGCAAGCGCCCGATCCTTCGTGCCTTGTCTAATGCTTCACTGCTGTATTTCACCTTGCCGCCCGCGCCGGTTCCCTTGAGCGTCAGAGTCGCCCCCGCGTTACCCGCAACGATGACACCGCCAACGATTTGAGGCGTTCCGAGTGCCTGGAAGTCGATGATGTTGTTCTGACCATAGGCCACGATCAGTCCGTACCAGTTGATGCCACCGCTGAATTTGACATTGCCGTTGATGGCGAGAATCCCGTAGCCGACGATATTACCCGTGAATCGGATCGAGAAATTCGTATCAGCCCCGGCGTTGCAGATGACGATCACGGGATTGGTAGAATTTCCAAAGGTCCAATTTCCAGCGACATTCCCGGGTGTGTTGAACAAGTAGTGAGCGGCTTGCTCATACTCGTCGATGAACGCGCCCGGATCGGCCAAGGTTGGACTCGATGCGACGGGTGGAACCCCGCCAATATGCCCGACGCCGTTGTTCGCGATGTCGGCGGAATCCGCGGGATTCTTCAACGCGATGCCCGGCATGTCTCCCCATCCGACCAGGCCTGTGCCTGCCGCGTTGTAGTTGTGTCCGTCAACCCAGGCGTTCCCGGCCCAGTTCACCTCGGCGGGTGTTGCCGCGATCGATATGGCACCTTCTGCCTTGGGAAAGGGCTTCGGCGTGAAAAGGAGCTTGACGTTCATCTGGTACGTCGTATCCTCATACGCACCCGTACTCTCAAGCCACAGGGTATCCGCCACACTGGATGTTGTGATATCATACGAGCCTCCGGCCACGTTCGCCGCTGTCGCAGCTGCGCCAGTGTGTCCGGGGATGCCGTCCGTGTACCGGAGGTATCGATGAATCGCCGTCCGCGCCAGATTGCGGGCGTTCGTATACCGAAAATACGCGGAATGGATGTCCAACAAGTCTCGGGAAGAGCCTCGCAAGGTAACGCCCAAGATCCCGAAGACCATCGCTATTGCCATAACAACAAAAAGTGCCGTGCGTCCCATGGGTTCTTCCTCCTCACAAATCGAGCTTTGCCAGATTGCGTGGAATGATGTGCTTTTCCCACGTGATCGCCGACCACACCGTGTCGATGCCATCCGTGATGGGATCCTGGCTCGTGACCGTGAACCGTACGCGGATGGACTTGATCTTGCGCAATGAATCGACGACCGTGATAGGGGTCGTCATCTGGTTGTAGAGCGAGTCAAAGTACCAGATTCGAAATGACGTGAGGCCGAAATTCTGACGGACGGCAACTCCGTTGATCGCGCGATACAGCGGGAAATCATCCGGGTTCATGGAATACGTCGCTTCCGATGGCGTGCCTGCTCGGTACGCAACAGTCAAGACGTTGTGGTTGTTCTCCAGGTCCGACCGGAAGGTGATGCGCGTCGAGTCGGCGACGCCGATCTTTAGTCCGTTGACGCGGTGACCGATCTTGAGGAAGTCATATTCGATCTGTCGGGCGAGTTCCACACCCGAGCGTTGTGTGGTCAAGTTGAACGTGCTCTGACCCAGCGTCGACTGCAAATTGGTTTGAACGCGAGCCACCGTCAACAGCAACACGCCGAAGATGACGACCGACGTGATGTAATCGAGTATCGCTCCCATGGTGATCTCCTTGCGTGTCCGGCGAACCGATTAGTAGTATCGACGATAGATGCTGAGATCCGTGAGCTGGTACGGGATCGGATTCCCGTTCAGGTCTTTCGGCATCGTCGGCGATGTGACCGTCACGAGGATCCGTTTATGCCATGTCGGATTGCTCACCTTCGTGTCCGGGCTGAGCTCGTTGACGTAGAACACTGAATCCGTGATCGTGAACCAACCAAGCCGTTCGTTCCAGACGCGTCGCCGATACAGGTGGTAGTCGTCGACATCGTCGAACCGGGTCCGTGCGATCTGCGCTTCATCGAGACCGCTCACGGCTTCGGACATCCCGTCGGGTCCAAGCGAAGCGGTCACGGTCATCCCCGCGTAGGTGAACACGCGCTTATTGTTCGTCGTGTTCTCGTCGAAGTCCTTCAAGAGGATCTCGTCGAGCATCGTTTGCGCGATCGAGAGAGCGTTCAGGCTTGACTCCATCTCGATACCCATTGAAACGGTCGAGATGAGCGTCGAGTTGATCGCTAACGTGATCGTGGATAGGACTGCGAATGCTGCGATGACAAGCATTGTTTGTCCGGTGTTCATGAACGACTCCTTCGCGTCAGTCGTATGAGTTCTCTCACACTAAGGTCGGGTTTTCTTCGGGAAAGAGCAAACCTCCGGAAGCTCTGACTCGCCGAAAATTGACGAAAATCACAATTTTGGAAAGGACGTGTGACGGTCGGTACATTCCACGCCATCCTCCCTGAAGGCTAACATCCCGAATTCTCGCATCTTACGAAAAGGACATTTGCTTTTTCATTAGGAGTTCCTTATAATCATCTGAAACTATTCGAAATCAGGCGCCTGGATCTTATCGCCCCACCATCAGGGATACACTGACTCGAGGCCCATGGCTCTCCAATCACAAGCGCCCCCCCCAAAGCCGCCAACGATCGGCATTCCAGCCCAGGAACTCCCACCAGTCATTCAGGAAGGACATCGCATCCTTCGTGAGACCGCTGCGCATTTGCCTCAAACCATTCAGGGTTTGGAGCGGCAGATGATGATCGGCGATGTGCTCTCGCGCATGGATGAGACGTCCAAGACGAAGTTGTTGACGATGATCAACTTCTTCCTCAACCGGATGCTTTCCGTGAATGCGTCCGACGTCGACATGGGGGGATACGGTTCGCAGGGTTTCATCTGGTTCCGCATTTATGGCATTAAAAAGCCCGATCCATCACTCGGCCGCTACACGCCCGATGAAACGAACGTCCTGATTCAGAGCGCGATCGGGGAACGTCAGCGCTCATTCCTGTATGAGAATCGCAATCTTGACTTCTCACACATGATGATCCTCCCGGAAACGGGCGAATTCCGCCGTTTCCGTGCTGATGCCTACTTTGACTTGGACCAGGTTGCACTCAACATGCGGGCGATCAATAACACCATCCGTCCATACAAGAATCTGGAACTCCATCCGAATGTCACGCGGGCGCTGAGCCTCGCGCACACAAAGGATGGATTGTGTCTGATCACTGGCATCACAGGTTCCGGAAAGAGCTCCACTTTGGATTCCATCATTGACGCCAACAATCACAGTGTCGATGCCCATGTCGTGGTGATCGCTTCCCCAGTCGAATATGTCCATAAATCCGACAAATGTATCATACGTCACCGCGAAGTTGGACGGGATGTTTTATCATTTAAGGAGGGGGCGGTGCAGGCCCTCCGACAGGATCCGGACATCATCATGCTGGGAGAATTGCGCGACCCGGATACCATTTTGACGGCGTTGGAGATCACGGATTCAGGACACAAAGTATTCTCGACGCTGCACACGGCATCCGCAGTCGAGAGCATCGACCGCATCATCGGTGAAACGCCTCCGATCGAGCAGGAACGCGTTCGGAATCGCTTGGCGGACACGTTGCGGTGCGTCATCTCACAAAAGCTGATCCCGAGCCTGGACGGAAAGCGCGTCCTCGCGAAGGAAGTGATGCTTGCGACGCCGTCGGTCCGTGCGGCGATCAAGAACAACAACACGGGTGAGATCTACCAGATGATCTCGGAAGGCTCGGATCAGGGGACGGTCACGATGGAGCAGGATCTCAAGCGCCTCTATTTACAGAAGAAGATCGCGCTCGAGACCGCTCTGAACTACGCGAATAACAAGAGACGATTGCAGCAGTTGCTGCAATTGCAGCCGGCCGATTGAACTGGACAGCGAACCGGCTCCGGTAGCTTACTTCATCGCAATAACAAAGGACAGAACGTCCCATGCCAATTCAGTTATCCGACGGAAAAACCGCGATTGCGGTCTTTGTGGACGGATTGGAGCTCAAATACGTCCGCATGTCGGCGAAGGGGAATGCGGTCACCCTGCGCGACTTCAAGACCGTCATGCTCGTGAAGAAACTGGAGGAGCGAGGTCCGGGCTTGGTCAAAGATGACAGTGGATTCGCTGATGTGGGAGCGGTGGACGCCT
>Ga0209079_10000706_pt1 | contig 13030 bp, 9 predicted proteins | sample PPLLaktember2015_2_FD_187259 | JGI IMG/M metagenome (GOLD analysis project Ga0209079, IMG submission 187259) | Freshwater sediment microbial communities from Prairie Pothole Lake near Jamestown, North Dakota, USA - PPLs Lake P7 Core (6) Depth... | ecosystem: Environmental > Aquatic > Freshwater... | reverse complement strand
AAAAAGAGCCCCGGCGGTCACAGCACTCCAAGCAAGCAACAAGAGGATTAAACTGTGGTTAACCTCTCAGGCATCAAATACCTGCTGACACACCCCCACCAGTTAATGTGGGTGGTTCGCCGCGAAATCCGTTTTGGACAACGCAAAAAAAGCAAACTCCAGTGGGTGGAGTGGCAGAAATACGACGCCAACATGCATATTATGATGATGGCAGAGCATGCAGAAATTTTAAGCATTAACATCCTAAACGTTGATCGCATAAAAATCTTCAACGATATGGTCGGCAGCATCGGCAATGACCTGCGTATTTTGGATGTGGGCTGCGGCGACGGCGTCATAAGCGAACCCCTAGTCAAAGCAGGGCACTACGTAACCGCCTTAGATTTACCAACAATAGCAACTGCGGCTAACAAGAGCAAAGTGTCCGCGCTCATTGCGGGCGACGCAGAAACCTTGGCATTCCCAGACGTCACCTTCGACTTAGTCATCGCCTCCGAAGTATTGGAACATCTTTGGGCACCCGAAAGTTTTGTAAGCGAAGCTTATCGAACCCTAAAACCCCACGGCTCCCTAATCATAGAAACCCCTGAAGGATTAGCGGGACTCAACTACGACTCACACATGAACTACTACACCGTCGAAAAACTAGAAAAGATGCTGGCACCACGGTTCAGCATGAAAAAGGTGGAACGGTTAGCGGCTACAGGTTCTGCGCAGACGCCCACGATTATTGTCTTTTTAGAGAAGGCCAACTAACCGTCCGAGACGGACGGTCCCCTCTTTTTAGCCGCTTACTAAAGAAATACAACGTGACGATTAGCACTACGATGGCAGCAATAAAGATTGCAAGGATGGTTAAGTACTGCGGCGAAGTGAAAACGTTTTCAGGCGGTGGAGTCACCGTAGGCTCGGTTACTGTTGGGGCGAAGCAGTAGACGTTCCAGTCGTGGTTACCGATGTAGAGGCGCCCGTTAGCAATAGAAGGCGAAGACCAGCTGCCTGAGGGTGTTTCGTAGCTGGCGAGTTTTGTACCGTTGGTTTTCGCGTCTAAGATGAAGATGTGACGTTGGCTGGTCATCATGTAGAGTTTGCCGTCAGCGTAGGAAAGCGACGTGTAGAGTTCGTCACCGGTGAAGAAGCTCCATTTCTCTTTGCCTGTGGTAGCGTTGAGGCTAGTTATGCTGAACTTGTTGATTATGAACACTTGCCCATCCATGTAAAGCGGGCAGGATGCTATGAACTCCATGGCGTTGGGTTCACTGAAACTCCATTTCAACTCGCCTGAAGCCGTATCAAAAGCGTAGTAGGCTCGTAGACTAGCGGAAGCGAACACTGTGCCGTCGGCGACAGAAGGGGAGCCCAGCATCTGGTTACCACCTGTAAACTGATACTCGTAGGGAAGGTCTTTTTTCCATAGTTGGGCGCCATTGGCTGCATCAAGCTTGTAGAGGGCTCCCGTGTTGGGTTCTTCAGAGGTAAAGTAGACGGCGCCGTCCGAAACCGCAGGCGAGGAATGAATGGGCCCGCCTGTTTGGAATTTCCAATCTATATGCCCAGACGCGGCGTCGATAGCGTACAGAGAACCATCTACGGAGCCCACGTAAACTCTGCCACCCCAAACCGCAGGCGACGACTTCAACACAAACGAACCGTAAGTGTAGGGTAAGTTGCCGTTGACAAACGTCTTCCAATACAAGACTCCATTGTAGGCGTCTAAGCAGTATACGTAACCGTCGTCGCCTCCCGTGTAAACCTTGCCGTCTGCCACTGCTGGCGAGGATTCTATGAAGCTTTGGGTTTGGAATTTCCAGAGCAGTTCGCCGCTGAAAGCGCCTAGGGCGTAGATGTTTTTGTCCTGTGAACCCACATAGACTACGCCGTTTACTATACTGGGTGAAGAGATAACTGAGCCCGCAGTCGTGAATTTCCATGCCAACGTAAGGTTCGCTGGTCCAACTGTTGCTGTGGATGAGTGGGAGGGGTCAGCGCGCCACATGGGCCAATCATTGGTTGCCATGTCGTTGCTGCCTATCGCCCAAACCTGGTTGAAAATGTCATATTCGCTTCCGGAGATGGCGTCCACTGCATCGGTTACGCTGCCAGGGATTATGAAAAGTTTACCGTACGCAATGGCAACGGATTCCCTTGGCGCCAAAGCTTCAATGGGTAGCTTCCATTTGAGGGCGCCTGTGTAAGCATTGAGGCATACGAATTCAGAGGTGCCAACTTCACCACCGTACTGAGCCGCCTCACCAGTGGTTGCGTAGATTTTGCCGTCAGCGACCGTGGGGAACCCTGGCCAAAGCATTGTCCCTGGACCCTGATATTTCCAGACCAAGCGGCCAGTGGTGGCGTCAAGCGCATAGAGGTTTCCGTCTTTATTCAAATTGTAAACTATGCCGTAGGCCACCGCGGATCCAGAGGTGAAATAGCCATCGCTATTGTCGGGTGAGTAATTCCAAAGTACCTCGCCGGTGGTTGCATTGAAGGCGTACATTGTGTTGTCGTCGGTTCCGCCGCGGAAAAATCGACCGTCAGAGTAGGCGCCGTTGAATATCATGGGTCCTTTCGTGAGCGTGGTCCATGCGACTGCGCCCGTTTTGGCGTCAAGCGCCATCTGAACGTTTTCAAAAGAGCCGGGGAAAACTAAGCCGCCGCCGTAAGTTGTGCCTATTCCTGTTCTGCCGCCGCCTGGGATATAGGTTCGCCAAACCAACGTTGGTGGATGAGACGGATCCGCGAAGCTCCACCCTTCACTGTAGGAGTCAACTTTGAGGTAGAACATCTTCTCTTCGGGACTGTAAACGTTGGAGCTAAAGATGCCTGTGTCTGCGCAGAAATCTTGGCTGGTCCAAAGCAGCGCGCCGGTTTTTGGGTTGAGGCAACTGCTTTCCACCACCATATGGTAATCGTCTATTTTGTAGGCGATCGGCCAATGCCGAGGCATGGGTATGTCGGTTTTCCAGACTTGCCCACCGGTCTGCTGGTTTAAAGCGACAACAGAGGTGTTAGTGCCAACATAGATTAAGCCGCCAAAGGCGGAAAGATAGGTTTGTATGCCGGAGACGTTGGCTTTCCAAAGCACGTTTGAGGTCTCTGGGGCGGGTCCAGCGGAGAACCGTGAGAAGGAGGAGTCGCCCATAAACTGAGGCCACTCGTATTGAAGCAGGCTTGAATTGCCAGTTGTTATGTTGACTTGTCCGGCTACCTGTGAAGAAACCGCTGAGACGGTTGAAACAAGCAGTAAAGCCAAAATGAATGTAACTTTTGTTTTGTTTTGCAGTTAACCCTTTCCCCCAGAGGTGAATGCTAGGGTTTTGTTTCACTATAAACTTTACGGAATACCACCCAAAATCCATTCAGCACCCAAAAAACGTCAAGAAATGCTCACTATTTGAACGGAAACGAAATAAGGGTTCACCGCATAACCTATTTTAACACGTAAACAACCGTTAAACAACAACCAATTTGGAATTTGAGGGTGGATACATCTTGACAGAACATAAAGGGCCATTACTTATGACTTCTTGGCGTGCAACCGGCGCCTGCAACGCCCGCTGCGTCTATTGCAACGTTGACGCCACAGGCAAACATGCACCAAGAGAAATGACCACGCAAGAAGCGTTCCACCTCGTAGACGAGGTACATAAATTTGGCGTAAGATGGTTCGGCATCAAAGGCGGCGAACCCTTAACACGCCCAGACATCTTCGAAATCGTCACCTACGCTAAAAGTAAAGGATTAAACGTTTGCCTACTAACCAACGGCGTCTTCGTTGACGGTGCAATCTATGACAACTTGGTAAAAAACCAAGTGTGGACATCCGTAAGCATCGATGGACCCGAAGAAATCAACGATCAACTCCGCGGCAAAGGCTCATACAAAAAAGCACTCGCCGCCATCGAGAAACTCTCCGCGGGCAAAATCCTAAACGGCTTAGCCTGTGCTATAACAAAAATAAACCTCAAACACCTCGACCACATAGCCGAATTAGCCGACAAATACCACGCTAACTTCGTATGGTACAACCATCTTGTGCCAAGCGGCAGGGCAAAATCGACCATGGATCTAACTCCGTCTCCCGAAGAGTATGAATGGGTTCTCAACCACATCTGGGACATAACCGAGAAGTACAGGAGCAAATTCGAAGTGCACGTTCACTGCCCACACTTCGCCCGAGTGGTTAAACAGAGACTCCCCGAAGCCGAATTCACCCACTGGTACGAGAAAGAATTCCACGGCAAATGTACCTACTTCGCATTCGGCGGCTACCTCAGCGTAACAGAAAACGGCGACCTCATCCCCTGCTTCTACACTGACCTGCAGCCTTCAGAACCCATGATGCTGGGAAACATACGCAGCAAAAGTTTAAGCACCGCCTGGGAAGAAATCAAAGCCTCACCCTACTACAACAAGTTCCAAAACCGCAAGATCCTTAAAGGTAAATGCGGCGTCTGCGAGTACATAGATATTTGCGGTGGCTGCCGAAACCGGGCGTACGCGTACACCGGCGACTTAGCCGAGTCGGACCCTGCTTGCGCATATATTCCTGAAAAACTGCGTAAGAAACAGTAAACCCTTATTTCTTCTATTAATTTATTTTATTTTGATGACAAGAAAAACTCTTGTTTGGCTCTTCTTAGCAGCAATACTGGTTTCAACCGCAGTTCCAACTACTGTTAACTCCCAAAATTTCGCTGCAGACTGGCCTAAATTTCGCGGTAATCTGGCAAGTACCGGATTCACCGAAACTACTTCGCCTGACACAAACGCAACACTTTGGACGTTTAACACAGGAGGGCAAGTTGGCTCACCATACTATCACAACGGCGTGGTTTACGTTGGCTCTTACGACCGCAACATTTACGCCTTCAACGCCTCCAACGGGAGTATCCTCTGGAAAACGGCGACCGGCGGCATTGTTATCTCGCGCCCCATGGTTGCAGAAGGGAAGGTGTTTGTGGGTTCAGAAGACTACCGCTTATACGCCCTTAACGCATCCAACGGTGAAATCGTGTGGAGCTACCAAACAGGCTACTACGTGGATTCTGACCCAGCCTACAACAATGGCATCGTTTACGTAGGCTCAGAAGACGGCAAGGTCTATGCTTTCGACGCTGAGAGCGGCGAAGTCGTCTGGAGCTACCAAACAGGCAACCAAATTATGCTGTCTTCAGTAACCTTATCAGGTGGTTTAGCTTACATCGGCTCATTGGACCAAAAAATCTACGCTTTAAACGCCGCAAACGGCGAGTTGGTTTGGAGCTACACGACAGACGGCATAATTGTTTCTGTGCCAGCTATTTCAGACGGAGTGGCTTACGTTGGCTCATTAGATGACCGCTTATACGCCTTTAACGCGTTAACTGGGCAGCAATTGTGGAATTACACGACAGGAAACGACGTTTATTCTTCACCGTTTGTTTACAAAGGAACCGTATATGTCGGATCGATGGACGGCAAAATCTACGCTCTCAACGCATCTGATGGCATTTTAATCTGGACCTATCTAACGGGGCTTGCTGTGTCGGGCCCGCCAACCGTTATCAACGGGGTGGTCTACGTCGGTTCAATGGACACCTATCTTTACGCGTTGAACGCTCAAAATGGCGAATTGCTCTGGAAATACGCCACCGGGGATTCAGTTATTTCTTTGCCTGCCTTAGCTGGGGGCAAAGTCTATTTTGGTTCATGGGACGGTAAATTCTACTCTCTTAACGCCCAGACCGGAGACCTCATCTGGAGTTTTGCAACAGGCGGCAAAGTAGATTCGTCCCCAACTGTTTCGGGAGGTTTAGTGTATGTGGGTTCCCATGATGGTCGCATTTACGCTTTGAACACTTCCACAGGCATGGTGGGCTATGACTGGGAGCTGCATAACAACGTGGTTTGGAGCTACCAGACTGGTGACATGGTTATGTTTTCTGCGCCGGCAGTAGCAGATGGCGTCCTTTACGTGGGTTCCTACGACCACAAAGTTTACGCCCTAAACGCGAAGACAGGCGAGTATTTATGGAGTTATCAAACAGGCAGACCAGTGGTTTCTTCTCCAGCAATAGCAGATGGTGTGGTTTATGTTGGTTCACAGGATCATAATGTATATGCTTTAAACGCCAGCAACGGTGCCCTCGTTTGGAACTTCTCCACCGGCGGCGTCATAGTGGTTTCTTCCCCTGCGATCTGGGAGGGTAAACTCTACATCGGATCAAACGATCAGACCCTCTACTGCTTAAACACCTTCAACGGGGAACTATTATGGAAGCATTTGACTGACGGTATGGTGGTTTCTTCGCCTGCAGTCTCAAATGGAGTGGTTTACTTCGGTTCATACGACCACAAGGTCTACGCTGTTAACGCATTAAGTGGCGATTTAGTATGGAGTTTTACGACAGGTGGCCCAGTTTCCTCGTCACCTGCCGTCCGCAACGACGCGGTTTATGTTGGTTCAGATGACGGCAAAGTTTACGCCTTAAACATTGACGACGGCGCGGTTTTGTGGAGTTACCAAACTGAGGGGGAAGTGGCGTCCGCTCCAGCGGTGACTAAGCAACATCTATACGTGGGGTCCTACGACGGCAAACTCTACGCAATCGATTCACACAGTGGAGCGCTTGTTTGGAGTTACGACACAGGCGACATGGTGGTTTCATCGCCCGCCGTTGCCAACAACGCCGTTTATGTGGGTTCATACAACCACGTTATCTACGCGTTTGGCTCCAGCGCTCCAACCAGTCAACCAGCAGATAATACTTCAACAATAATTTTGATTACAGTACTGCTGGTTGTAACGGTGGCGGCGGCGATTTGGCAGATAAGAATCCACGACAGGAAAAAGCGCGGCACATAACACTGCCTAAAAATTGCATCCGCTGTTGGTTGATGGGTTTTTCCGTAATTAGCGTAAACTTAAAATCCACAGATAACGTTGGCTAAGCTACCGAAAGTTCCATCATACTTACCGTTTCATGATTATAGGTTATGGGTGAAGCAATGACGGCATCAAACAAAACTAAAGTAGCGTTAGTAACTCCACCCGTCACGGAGAAGGTTGCTCATCACCCGCTTTTTCCACCACTCGGCTTAGCATACATGGCTGCTGTGCTGGAACAAAACAACATCGAAGTCACAATCATTGACTCCCCTGTGCTTAATTATAACCATCAAAACCTCAAGTCAGAATTGGAGGCTTTCCAACCTACCATCGTCGGCATTGGTTCAATGACACCTACCATCGAGTCGGCCTTGAAATGCGCCCAGACCGCAAAAGAAGCCGCGCCAAACGCGGAGGTCATTATGGGTGGCCCCCACGCAACTTTCGCTGATATCGAAATCTTATCCAGCGAAAAAGCCGTAGACGTGATAGTGCGCGGCGAAGGCGAAGAAACCATAGTGGAACTCGCTAAACAAGCACCGCTCGCCGACATCAAAGGCATAAGCTTCCGCAAAAACGGTGAAATCATCCAAACCCCCACTCGCCCCTTTATCCAAGACCTCGACGCGCTACCAAGACCAGCTTACAAGTATTTACCCATGGAAAAATACAACATCACCGGACGCAACCTTCTACCCATAATCAGTAGCAGAGGATGCCCCTACGCGTGTCCCTTCTGTGTGGCTTCCCAAATGTTTGGGCAACAATTCCGAGCTCGAAGCCCCAAAAACGTGCTGGACGAAATGGAGTGGCTCCGAGATGAATACTGCGCGGAAGGGATAGCTTTCCAAGATGACACCTTAACTTTTAGCAAACAACGCGCCATCGAGATCTGCGATGGCATAATTGAACGCAAAATCGATTTACACTGGGGCTGCGGCACCCGCGCCGATGTCGTGACTAAAGAAGTGCTGGCGAAAATGGCTAAGGCGCATTGTGATGAAACCATGTTCGGCGTTGAATCAGGTTGTCAACGCATGCGCGACGTGCTCAAGAAGCGCGTCTCCACCGATCAATGTGAAAACGCTATAAAATGGACCAAAGACGCAGGCATATTTGTCACTGTCTCCGTAATCTTGGGCTATCCTGGTGAAACCAAAGAAACCCTGCAGGAAACCCTCGATTTTGTGCGCCGAGTCGAACCCGACGACGTCTGGTTGTGCCATGCTACTCCTTACCCAGGTACTTGCCTCCGTGAGATTGTGGAGAAGAACGGTTGGAAAATGTCAGACAAGTGGGAACTCTACAACACAATGAACCCTATATTTGAGGATCCTAAATTGCCCGCGGCCGAGATTGCGGAGATGCGCAGAGATTTCTACAACAAATTTTACTCACCGAAATACATCGCGCGGCAAGCCTACCGCGGTTACTTGAAGGGCAACCTCTACAGTAAAATCATGACGCGCACCGCCGCGAACTATATGTTGTGGCGTGCGAAAAGCCGGCTTTAACCTGATTTGGGGTGAGAGTTTGCTGAGGCTCGGAAATATTGGAGATTTGGATGCAAACACTACAATGAACTATGGCTTTTCATTGTAAATTTGAATCGAGCCTTTTCAGCCTCTCCACGTATGTGTTGAAGGTGCAAGCGCCTTAACGAAGGTGGCGCTTTCCCTATTCTCCGTAAAAAGACAATGCATCAAAACAAATTTAAAACGTACCAGTAAGTCATCCGACTACCAACCTACCAAAAAAGAAAAGAGTAGACGGTTAAAAGATGTCTAGAAAGTTGAGATGTACTGTCGGGCACCAGGCCAACATGGCGGAATCTGCCTCAGTGCAGCGTCTATTTTTTTGATGTTTGGGATCTTTACGATTTCATCGTTGATGGCAATTATGTCTTTGCAATCTTTGACCAAAGCCACAACCATCAAGTCATGGTTTCCCCCTAGCTTCACGATGTAACTTACGCCGGGAATTTGGGTTAACTTATCTGCTATTTCGTTTATTTCACTCTGGTTGGTAAGCGCCAAATTCGATTCTAAGATTGCTTGGAACCCGATTTCAAGGGGGTTAATTTGGATTGAGACTTTTATGACGTTGTTTTTGACCAGTTTTTCGTAGCGTCGAACGATGGTGTTTGTGGAAAGTTCCATTTCCTTAGCTATCTTGCTGAAGGGCAGTCGTCCGTTTTTGGTGAGTTTTTCGATTATTTCTAAGTCGGTGGAGTCGATTTTGACAGCGGCACCGACGGATGGTGGCTTGTAAGCTTTAAACGCTTGAATGCTTTCTGCTTTATCGTTGAGTATGTTTTCGGGGATGTTACGGACGTCTAGCCAGAGGTTGGTTCGAATTTCGTTTATCTTGTTCTGTTTGCTGATTATCTCTTTTGCGTGCTGCAAATCTCCGAGGTTTTGTAGTATTGAGAGAACTGTGAGTGTGTTTGAAGTGTTGTAGTAACGGAATATGCCTAGTCCAGGTGTATTTTTTAGGCGTTCAAAAGTCGCAACCATGTTTTGGGTTTCTAAACTGATAGAAATTGTCGCTACCCCACTATAGCCAAGTTTTCGGCAATCCATCTGGGTGCTTGCACCGACTATTACGCCTGCCTTTTTTAATTCTTTGTAATGCTTCCAGATTATGTCTTTTGATGTTTTGCACTCTTGGGCTATGGTGGAGAAGCTTTTTCTTCCATCTTTGAGGAGTTCTTTTATGATTTGGATGTCAATTTCTGTTAGTTGCCGCATCGCAGTGCACCGCTCTCATAAGCAATGTTATCGCTATTATTTAGTTAGGCTTTTAAATTTTTTCATTTTATCGTCCATTACGATAGTTAAATCCGAATATTTTCAATATTCTGACATGTCGGTGGAAAATATTTAAAAATCTCGGCTGTTACTTGCATGAGGGGAAAACTTGCAATCCTTTGACGAACCAGTTGAAACTTTAGTCAACTTAGGCCTCACGGTGCTTCAAGCCAAGGTGTACCTCAGTCTCGCAAAACTAGGCACCTCAACGGGTCGCGCGACGGCAAAGGAAGCAAAAGTAGCCCCGCAAGATGTGTATCGAGTCCTCGCAGAACTCCAAGAAACGGGCCTTGTAGAAAAAATCATAGCGAAACCAAACAAGTACTGTGCCATGACCATTGACAAAGGCCTTGCGATGCTTATTAAACGTAGGAAAAACCAGACTAAACGGCTTGAAAGATCGGTGAAGACTGTTTCTAAGCTGTTTCATCCCGCCCTCAAAGAAGCGCAGGAAACGGAAGAAGGCGATTTCGTTCTAATCGGCAAAGAGGAACCGCTAAAAAATAGGGCTCACCGAATGCTTGAAACGGCGCATGTGAGCATTGATTTGATGAATGAAATTAATGATGGAATGGTAGGGCACGATAACCTCTATACTCTAGAGACGAAATTCCTAAACAGAGGCGGCAAAATCAGGGACATATTGAGCAAAGCTACGCCCACATTCCACTTGACAAAAACGTTTTGTTCGCTCCAGCAGAGACACCCTGAATTCCAAGCCAGATACCTCGACACCCCCGCGCCCGCCATACTCATAATTAAAGATGGGAAGGAAGCATTGGTTTCAACTAAGGCGAAAACGAAAACGCTTATGCAACCTTTCCTGTGGACGGATAACCCGATTCTTGTCCAGATCATGCAGCAGTGGTACAATCAAGTCTGGGAGAGTAGTAGCCAAGAAAACATCATTATGCATGTGTCCGCAAGGGCAGTTAAAGCGAAAAATAAGTTTCAATAGATCGAAAACGTGATTTTACCCCTGGCGGTTTTATTACGGAAACTTTATTACTTTATCGAGCGGTTTTTAAAGCACATTCAAGAGGAACAGTACATGCCTAAACTCCCCCAAACTAAAACTGAAGCTTACGAAACACGGGAAAACTGGCCGCCCTATACTTATCGGGATTACCCAGGCATAAACCCTGAAACGTACAAGTCCTTTATGAACTTCCTAAACAACTCGGAGAACACTTCCGGAATACTGATGGAGTTGCAGCCGTGGGTTTCTGTTTGCGACAGCCGATGCGCCTTCTGTTATTTCCCCACAACCGCTTCCAGCAAAGTTCAGATTGAGCCCTACCTTGACTTGCTCAAAAAAGAACTCGCCATGTACGCTAAAACCAAGTACGTGAAAACGTCAGTTTTTGATGAGATTGTTTTGGGAGGAGGCACTCCAAGCGTTTTATCCGCTGAACAAATCATCGATTTAATCGATTTCTGCAAGGCGAACTTTGCCACAAGCAAAGAGTACTTCATAAAAGTTACCGGTTCCTCAAAGACTTTGGCGCTTAAAAAAATCGACAAGCTCGCTGAGTATGGCGTTTATCAAGTTGATATGGGTGCCCAGACTTTCGATGATAAACTACGGAAAGCGCTTTGTCTGCCTGACAGCGCCGAAGATGTTGAGGCAGCTATTAAGCACGCGCGTAAACTCGGCTTGGTTGTCTGCGTTGATTTGATGTATAATTTGCCCGGGCAGACGATGGAAAGCTGGGAACACTCGCTGCAGAAAGCAATCGAGTTAGATGCCGAGATAGACGCTTACTCGCTGCACGTTGATCCTGGAACTATTCTTGAGAAGATGATTAAAAATCGCACGTCTCCGCCTCAGGGCGATGCGGAATATGAGAAACAAATGTATTTGATGGCTTACAACATGCTCACAAAAGCAGGCTACACAGCCGTTGGCCATGACCGCTACAGTCGCGTTGAGTGGCACATGCGGGAAAACTGCCTTAACGGTTGGCCATGGGGCGGCATCCTAACCACTGGCGCAGGTTGCTTCATGGGTTACATGCAAAAATTCTCGTACTCCAACCTTGAAAACATAAACGATTACATGGCAACTGTTGCTTCAGGAAAACTACCAATAAGCCGACTCTCAGAATCCACCACGGAAGACATGATGCGACGCACAATGTCCCGGCTTTACCTGCGACTACCGGTAAACAAGAAGCAGTTCATTGAGAAATTCGGTACAACCCCCGAACAAGTTTTCCCCAAGCAACTGCAGAAGCTCAAAGATCAAGGCTTGATTGAAATAGACGAGAACGAAATCCGCTTAACCAAGCAAGGAGGCCTTTGGAAGGGCAACATTGCTTGGGAGTTCGCACCGAACCAAGCAAAAAAATAAATTTTTTTCTTTTATATTCCTTCTTTTAAGCGGATGAATAACGCTCAGAGAGCGATACTTTCATAGAATAATTGTAAAGAATAAAGCAGCTTTGTTTTTTTGGAAGTAAAAAGAAAAGAATTGGGGATTAGTGTCTCGTAGGGTGGAGACCATACCAGGTCATGACTTTAACAATTATCGGCACTATTATGCCGAGGAGTGTTCCCGGGAGCATGACTGTGAAAAAAGCAAACCCGAGGTAGCCTTGTACCATCCCTGCACTAAAAGACACAGTCACATTTAACACAAACTGCAATAAGGCAACTGCAATGGAAGCAGTTAATGCCGCAGCCAACATGCGTTTGAAGTCGATAGAACCCGCATTCAATGCCCCCGTAATGTAACCGATTAGCATCCCACCGACCATCCAGTTCCCAATGAAACTTGGGTCAGCATACAAGTTTGGCGGTAAGTAACGTATGAATACAGCCAAGTCATTTCCCGATGCCTTATACATATCTAATGCGAATTGCATGGAATATTGGATATTGTAACCCGCGTATGCAAGGTAGTATAAAGTTCCCATGATAAACCCAGATGCACCACCAGCCCATTTATTCCAAGTTAGACCCAGAATCATTGGAACTCCCAATACAACCATCGCGGCGAAACCATGAGTTAAGACAGATGTGAGATAAGCGTAAGGTGACGCTGGTGCACCTGTTACTAAGTCTGGTCCTGGAAAAAATTGGTCCAGCAGCGGCCTTAGCACCGCGGGAAATAATATTATCACTATTCCCACTACCAACGGGATGACTAAGCCATAGGCAACAACTGATATTTTGAATTCTTGGGTCCCCATTTTTAGCCCCGAGGAAAGTTAAAAAAAATTAAAGTAGTAAAAAAGAAAGAGAGGGGTTATTTACATATGTCTTTGTGGCTGGAGACCGTACCAGGTCATTACTTTCGCTAGTATTGGTACGATTACGCCTAAAGCAATGCTCGGCACGAAGGCTA
>Ga0209079_10000701_pt1 | contig 13072 bp, 9 predicted proteins | sample PPLLaktember2015_2_FD_187259 | JGI IMG/M metagenome (GOLD analysis project Ga0209079, IMG submission 187259) | Freshwater sediment microbial communities from Prairie Pothole Lake near Jamestown, North Dakota, USA - PPLs Lake P7 Core (6) Depth... | ecosystem: Environmental > Aquatic > Freshwater... | reverse complement strand
TTATTGCGGGTTCAAGTATGGGCGGACTGATTTCTATTTATGCTATTTGCGAATATCCCGATGTTTTTGGCGGAGCTGCCTGCTTGTCTACTCACTGGCCAGGCACATTTACAATGGAAAATAACCCAGTACCTGAAGCTTTTGTAGCTTATCTCAATACGCATTTGCCAGACCCAAAAACGCACCGGATCTACTTTGATTATGGCGACCAGACCCTGGATGCGCTGTATCCGCCACTACAAAAGAAAGTGGATGAAGTGATGATCACAAGGGGTTACAACGAAAAAAACTGGATTACCCGATACTTTCCCGGGGAGAACCACAGCGAGCAGGCCTGGAGCAAACGCCTGGACATCCCGCTGGAATTTCTGTTAACAAAATAATATTTTCAAAAAATTATACACTTGAGTTTTTATCAGACACTTTTCTTCTTCCTAATTTTAAGGGTTATGACTGCCAGTGCACAGATCAATAAAACCGAAACATACCAGTACCTGCCATTTGGAAGCGTAAAGCCTTCAGGCTGGTTGAAAATCCAGATGCAGAAAGACTTGAACGGCTTTGTGGGCAATATGGACAAACTTGTACCCGATTTGATCAATGATCCGATCTATGGCCCGGGAAGATTGCACAAAAACAGTACTTCCAAAGATCTGGGTAACCTGAAAGGAGGTGATGCCGGGGGTGAAGAGCAGTACAAATGGTGGAATTCAGAAACCCAGTCGAACTGGTGGGATGGATATATCCGAAATGCATTTCTTTTGGAAGAACCGGCAGCCATTAAAAAAGTAAAAAACCACATCGATCAGATCCTGGCCACCCAGGATGAGGATGGCTATCTCGGTATTTACGACATAGATTTGCGGTATAAGTTTAATTCCGAGAATGGTGAATTGTGGTCGAAAGCGACTTTATACCGCGGTTTAATGGCTTATTATGAGGTAACTGGAGACATAAAAGTATGGAATGCCCTTGTAAAAGCTGTCGATAATGTGATGAAAAATTACCCTGTGCATGCATCCAGTCCGTTCAGCACGGGAAATAAATTTAATGGCGGTGTTTCTCATGGCCTCACTTTTACCGATGTATTGGACAGTATGTTTTACCATACCAAAGACAAAAAGTACCTGGATTATGCCCTGTTTCTGTATCAGGACTTTTCTGCCACTTATCAGTCTGAGGGAGATGCGCAGCTCATGAATATTCTAAATCCTGCGTACAAATTGAGAGGGCACGGGGTGCACACTTTTGAACATCTGCGCCCTTTACTTGTTGCCGCTTATGCTTCTAATGACCCGGATCTTTTCACAGCGCTGGACATTTATTCCGGCAGGCTTGAAAAAATCATAACTGCTACAGGAGGCGCCATTGGTGATGAGTGGATTGCAGGAAGGAATGCCGATGCCACTCGCACCGGTTATGAGTATTGTTCCCTGCATGAGCTGCTGCATAGCTATACAGTTTTATTTCAAAGATCAGGAAAAGTGGATCTTGCAGCTAAAATTGAACAACTTTTTTACAATGCCGCTCAAGGAGCAAGAAATCCTGACCATTCGAGTATTGCCTATTTGAAAACCGACAATAGCTTTGAAATGCTCGGCACAAAGAATGGAGAAACAGAGCCTGACAGGAAGCAAACACGCTATAAATACTCCCCTGTCCATCAGGATGTTGCCGTGTGTTGCAGTCCGAATGCCGGAAGGATCAGTCCTTATTTTTTGCAGGCATCCTGGTTTAAGGAAAATGAAAATACCTTAGTGGCTGCTCTTCTGGGTCCGAATGTACTCCGGACAAGTCTGCAAAATGTTCCTGTAAAAATTGAGGCAGAAACTGAATACCCATACCGTAACAAGTTCAGTTTCAAAATTTCTGCAGAAAAAGCATTGACCTTTCAGATAAAAATTCGCAAACCCGGGTGGGCAGAAACTATTCAGACCAATGAAGTATATAAAGTGGAAAATGGTTTTGTTGTTATAGAAAGGACGTTCAAAAAAACAGATCAGCTCGACCTTGAATTCATAACAAGTGTAAAGGTAAAAGAAGACCAAAATCAGGAAAAGTATTTTACCTGGGGAGCCCTGGTTTATGCACTGCCTATTGAAGCTACAGAACAAAAAGGCAAAGTGTACGCCCCCGGATTTGAGGATCTGTATTACACCCCGAAAGCCTCAGGTAAATACGCGTACTTTGACGATCACCAGGCGGGCTACAGAGATGGCACAATACATCTGACCCTGAAGAACAGCAAGACCAGACAGCCGGAACAGGTAACATTGATACCATTGGGAAAAACCATTCTAAGGCAGGTTACTTTTAAATAAACTGATCTTATTATCATTATGGCAGTACCCATGTTTGGCGTTTTTTGGGATGCAGGAGATACCCGATAATAACTAAAAAAGGAGCCATTTTTTTACTTCTGTTGGAGGTGATTTCTTAATTTAGTAATCCCAATTTCTGTTCTTATGAAAACAAAAACTTTTCTATCCGTCATATTGGTACTTATCAGCACTTTCACTGCTTTTGCCCAGGAAATAAGTAAAAAGGAAGCAAAGGAAAAGCAGAAAACAGCAAAAGAAAATCAGGTAAAGGCGCTGATTAATAGCGCATCGTTTGTCTTTATTGCGGACAGAGCCATGCCGCAGGGGGGCAGAACTGTTGATCTGATAAGTTACCAGGCCTATGTAAAATTTCAGCCGGACCTGATTGAGAGTTCCCTGCCATACTTTGGCCGGGCCTATAGTGGTGTTGGCTATGGCGGTGATTCAGGTCTTGAATTTGAAGGAAAACCTGAAAACTACACCCTGGAAGATGGTAAAAAAAATGTAAAAATAATCAACACCAGGGTAAAAGGAGATCATGACAGTTTCAACTTAAATCTGACAATAACCCCCAGTGGTTATGCCACCTTGCATGTTTTAAGCAATAACAGAAACAGCATTACCTATACCGGTGTTATCAAAGCTTTAGAAAAGGGTACGGAATGAAGGAAAAAGGTAAAAGTAAAAAGTAAAAAGTATTGAAACCTTGAACTTTGAACCCAGAACCAGGAGACAAGAATCAGGAGACAGGAAAAATTAAGATTGAGATATGAGACATTAGAATAACCGCATAACTGCAATTAGATCATTGAACCTTGAACTTTGAACCTCGAACCTCGAACCTTGAACCTTGAACCTTGAACTTTGAACTTTGAACCTGCCTCCGGCCGGGAAAAAGTATCAAGAAAAAACAATTAAAAATAATCATATGAAATGTAGTATCCTATTTCTTCTCGCCTGGTTTACAATACAGGCCAATGCTCAAAACCTGGTTCAGGGAAAATGGAAGTTCACAACAGGTGATCATCCACAATATGCCCAAACCGATTTTGACGACAGCAGTTGGAAAGAAATTGAAGCGGGTATTCCATGGGAAAATCAGGGTTTTGACGGATACGACGGATTTGGCTGGTACCGGATCAAAACCGTGATCCCTTCCTCAATGAAAAGCAATGCAGTTAAATATGGCGGCCTGATCCTTGACTTGCAAAAAATCGATGACTGTGATGAAACCTATCTCAATGGTGCCCTCATAGGAAAACAGGGTCAGATGCCCCCGGATTACGTAAGTGCCTATAGTGCGGACCGCAAATATGAAATTCCTGTTGAGAAGATATTATGGGATAAAGAAAATACCATTGCCGTCCGGGTCTATGATCAAACCGGGGGAGGAGGTATGTACAACGGACCGGTTTCACTGCAAGTGAGGGGATTATCGGACAGACTGAACATTGCGGTCGATTACCCGTATTCCGACCATGTGTTGCGCACCGGTAACAGCATGAACTTGCCACTGCTGATAAAAAACAGTACCGATGAATCGCTGAAGGGTTCACTTATCGTCGAGGTTGTCAATGATTTCAAGCTTCAGGTTTACAGCAAAACAGAACCCCTGGTTCTCGGGAAACAATCAGTAAAAAAACTTACTATACCCCTTAAAGCTCTGACTCCCGGTTTTTATAAAACCATAGTATCTTTCAAAGCCGACCTGGCAAACATCAGCAGCCATACGGTATTTGCCGTTGAACCCGAAAAGATCATATCTCCCGTTGATTCACAACCTGATTTTGAAAATTACTGGAACAGAGCCAAAAAAGAGCTGGCAGCTGTGGATCCGCAATACAAGCTTATTAAAATAGACAGTTTATGCACGGCTGCACGCAATATGTATTTGCTTGAAATGCGTTCTCTCGGCAATGTGCTTATCCGGGGTTGGTATGCCGAGCCGGTTAAACCCGGTAAATATCCTGCAGTTTTACATGTTCAGGGCTATAACACCACAATGGTTCCGGAATGGGCCTATCAGGGAGCTGATTTTGTGGTACTGGCACTCAATATTCGCGGTCATGGAAACAGCCGGGACAATATAGCACCTTCGTTCAATTCGGTGCCTACCTATTTGCAGACACAATTGCACGACAAAGAACAATATATCTACCGCGGGGCTTATATGGACACCCGCAGGGCTGTGGATTTTCTGTTTACCCGAAGTCAGGTTGATACAACCAAAGTCGTGGTAGAAGGCGGAAGCCAGGGCGGTGCTTTGAGCATAGCGACCGCTGCCCTGAATAATGACCGTATAAGATTGTGTTTACCTGATGTTCCGTTTCTGAGCGATTTTCCCGATTACTTTGTCGTTGGATTCTGGCCCGGAAATGAATTTAAAGCATACCAACAGCAACATCCTGAGCTGGGTTGGGACCAGATCTACAAAACGCTCAGTTATATCGATATCAAAAACCTGGCTCCATGGGTAAAGGCGCCGGTTTTGATGGCTGTCGGCTTAAAAGACGAGACCTGTCCCCCGCATATCAATTTTGCCGCTTACAATCAGTTGCGGAGTCCAAAAGAATATGTGGCCTACCCCGAAGCCGGACATGGATTACCCGCAGAATGGTATCAAATAAAATTCAACTGGATAAGAAAGCAGCTGGGAATGTGAGAACGAAACAAGGACAAAGGATAAAGGATAAAGTCAAAAGTCAAAAGTCAAAAGTCACAAGTCAAAAAGGATAAAGTCACAAGTCAAAAGTCAAAAGTCAAAAAGTCAGAAGTCAAAAGTCTCAGTTCAGGACAAGAACGAGGAACCAGGAAAATGAAGATTAAAAAACTCCAGTTTCTCCTTTCTCAATACTCAGTACTCAGTACTCAATACTTCTCCCATTTATCCGTCGACCAATCAAAAATTAAATATATTTGATCCATCATCCACTAAATTGAATCAAATTGCTGGAAAAAAACAACAAACGCCTCATCAATGCCTGGGCCTCCTTTGACTGGTCCAATTCGGTGTATAACCTGATCGTCACTACAGCCATATTTCCTATTTACTATATGAGCACCACCGAGGCTGCTTTTGGAGGTGAAATGGTAAAATTCTTCGGTATGGAGATCAAAAACTCCGTCCTTTTTTCTTATGCCATCTCTTTTTCTTTCCTGGTCATCGTATTTCTCTCACCCATGCTTTCAGGGATAGCAGATTACAGCGGCTCAAAAAAGAAGTTTATGCAGTTCTTTACCTACCTGGGATCGCTCGCCTGTATCGGACTCTACTTCTTTACCGGAGAAAATATTGAATACGGCATTGCCTGTTCTGTTCTTGCCAGTATCGGCTATGCCGGCTCCCTTGTGTTTTACAACGGATTTTTACCGGAAGTGGCTACCAATGACCGCATGGACAGCGTGAGTGCCCGGGGCTTTGCCATGGGTTATATAGGCAGTATACTTTTGCTTATTCTCAACCTGCTCCTGTATCAGAAATACGAACTTTTCGGCTTTGAAAATGCCGGTTCTGCCACACGTTTCGGATTTATCCTTGTGGGTGTCTGGTGGATCAGCTTTTCCCAAATCGCATTTTATTATTTAAAAGACCGCAGCACAGGCAAACCACTCAGCATGAAAATACTGGGTAAGGGAAAGAAAGAACTGATGAAAGTCTTTAAAGTTATCCGAACCAAAGAAGTCATGTACCGCTATCTCAGCGCTTTCTTCTTTTACAGCATGGGGGTGCAGACAGTAATGCTTCTGGCACCTCTTTTTGCCGACAAAGAAATTGGCATGGGCGCTGATGAAATGATCTATATTGTGCTTATATTACAGGTAGTTGCTGTGGTTGGCGCATATTTCTTTGCCTGGCTATCAAAAATTAGAGGCAATGGTTTTGCCATCAGCGTCACCCTGATTATCTGGATCATTATTTGTATTTCAGGTTATTTTCTGCAGGAAAAAATCACTTTTTACACTTTGGCCGGTGCTTTGGGGTTTGTAATGGGTGGCGTTCAATCCCTTTCCAGATCCACCTATTCCAAGCTGATCCCGGAAGAAGCTACCGATACGGCCTCATATTTCAGTTTCTATGATATCACCGAAAAAATTGCCATTGTCATCGGCTCATTGTCTTACGGATTTATTGACCAGGTAACAGGCAGCATGCGAAACAGCATGGTGTTTATGTCTGTTTTCTTTATTGCCGGGTTTATCCTGCTGCAGATCGCAAGGATCAAAAGGAATCTGGTCAGCTCAGATGCCGGAAAAATTAACAATGAATAATGCCGGAAACCAAGCGCTTTCAAAACCTGTTAGAACTGAATATCTCCCTGATCCTCATCAGCACTTCAGGGCCACTGGGCAGGTATATCGACCTCCCCGTGCCTGTAACGATAGCCTTCAGAGCTTTGATAGGCGGAATGCTGATCTACTTGTTCTGCCGGTGGAAGCGCTATGATTTTAAGGTCAAAAAAAAAGACCGGGGTCTGCTCCTGGCTGGTGGCCTGCTCATGCTGATGCACTGGCTTACCTATTTTTATGCGCTCAAACTGTCGAATGTATCTATTGGTATGCTCTCTTTGTTCACTTTCCCTGTAATCACAGCCTTGCTGGAACCTGTGCTGCTCAAAACAAAATTCCAGCTGATCCATCTGATCCTGGGAGGTCTTGTAATTCTGGGTATATATTTTCTGGTACCCGAATTCGACATCAATAACAACAACACGAAGGCACTGGGTTTCGGGGTGTTTTCGGCAGTCTGCTATGCCTTGAGAAATATCATCATGAAATCGAAAGTGAGTGAGTACAATGGTTCTGTGTTAATGCTGTACCAGCTCACCATTATCAGCATTGTTTTGTTTCCTTCTTTTTTTATACTGGACACCTCAAAAATTGCAGAGGAATTACCGGCCGCTATGGTGCTTGCCCTGCTGACAACAGCACTCGGGCATACGATGTTTTTGTACAGTTTCAAACATTTTTCAACCACTTCGGTGAGCATCATGAGCAGTGTGCAGCCCATTTATGGTATCCTGCTCGGCATGTTGTTCTTAAATGAAACTCCTGACCAGAGTGCCGTTCTGGGCGGCGGGCTCATCCTTATCTCTGTAATTCTTGAGAGCATAAGGGCTAAGTATTTTAATTAGTTGAGGTGGTAAATGGTAATAAGGTGAAAGGGTGAAATGGCCTATACTAACACCGGCTATTATAAAAAAGGGTAGATGATTATAGCGCGATGGATCGAATTATGGAAATTCATTTCTGCTCCATAATCTCAACAGAAAAACAACCAAACACAAAAATGACAATGCTCATGAGCGGGCATAACAAGGGTGGATCCCCAGTTAAAGACTCTTTTGCGAAATAACAACTACTTCTCAATTTCATCAGCAATTCGGTTTTTAAATTTGTTGTATAAAAACGAAATGATCAGCAGCAGTATTCCCAATGAAAGAAAAACAATGGTTTTTGAGATCGTGCTCAGGTGTGAAATGTCATAAAAGAAGAGTTTTATCAGGGTAACTCCAAATAAAAGAATGGCTCCAATGCGCAAATATTTTTTAGATTTCCAGATCCCCAGTGCAATCAGCAATAAGGAATAAAGACCCCAAAGTATGCTGAGACCAAGCTTGTCTGAACTGGAAGACCCAGCGAGTTCCATCAGATTAATTAGTTCACTGCTGGCAATCCACAGCAGAGTAAGGTGCAGCAACAGCTCAAAAGTCATTTTCAGATTAATGCTCATAAATTTCTGTCGGATGTACATGTAACAAGCCAGTAGTGTTATCGCAACAAAAATATACGAAACATACCTGATCCCTATATGAAAAGTCCCAACCTGATAATATACAGCCATTGTCCCCTCCAGATAGCTTTCGCGCAATTCACTGAGGGCATAGAGTCCCTGTCCTAAAAAAGCAAGAATAGCAACGGCATTTAAGGCGAGATTAAAGAGTCCCAGAGTTCTGTTCTTCAGTTTTGTTATGTTTATAAACGAAAGCAGTGTGGTGAACAGCAAAGTATAATTGAGTACCCAAATGGTCTTGAATTCCAAAATATCGGTATTATGTTGCTGCTTGTAATCATTTATGTTCAGAAAAGAACTGTCATATTGCTGGTTCCAGTAATTTTCTATTTCCAGCCTCATGGAAAAATAGATCGCGCTCAAAAAAATGGCAGGGATGAACAGGGAGACCAGTTGACGCAAATCTTTCTGTGAACTCAGTGCAGAAGAATATTTTTCGTTCGCATTCAGAATTGTGATCCATCCGAAAGAAGCAATAAATAAGAGCGAGCTAAGAAAATGAATATTGAGCAAGGGCCTGATATTTTCTGCCTTCTCATAATAATTATACTGATTATATGCCATTGACCAGTCCTGCAGCATACTGATTGCCGCAAGAATCATTAAAGGATAAGAAATTTTCTCATAGTCAGGAATCCCTTTGGTCTTGCCAATCCAGAACAATATTGCGGCTTCACCCACCCACAGCAATGTTACCCAGTTTCCGTCCAGCTGAACCGGAACTGCAATGGTAATAAAAACCAGTACTAAACCAGAAACTAAATAGATTAGATTCTTTTCGGTGAGTTTCCGATTATAAATAATCAGTCCTGCTATAAAATGGATTAGGGCATTACCCAGCGTAAAAAGCCCCAGCAATTGGGCACCCGTCTCATGTCCCTTTAAAATATCATAGCCAAATCCGTAAAAAATAAAGGCGTTAGCAAGTAACAACAGATTATCTGCTATTTCGAATTTTTCTTTTCTTACCAGTTTAAATGAAAGGAAGGTTGTATAGAAAATTACAAAATATAGAAAGAGAAAAGTCAGGGCCAAGACAAAGTGTTTCTCCGTATTGTATTCAGGTCTGTACCAGGTAAAAAAGATAAGCCATGTAAGCACAAAAGCTGAAATATAGAGTATTTTCCAGTACTTCCTGAATGCGATAACCAAAATTCCTATATTGATTATGGCCATATAACTAAAAAGTATAGACACGTTACTGGCATCGTCTTTTAGTAAAAAAGGGATGGCATACGCACCCACCAAACCTATGAGTGAGATAACCTGTTGGTCGTATCTCAAGGCCGAAAACACGGTAAATACCGTAATTAAAGCCATGATGATAAAGGCAGGAATTTGTGGAATCAGTTGATAAAAACTAAAACCTGCAAAGGTCATGAAATACAAAATGGCCATGGCGCCACTTACAAGAACAGCACTGAAATGATCATATTTCTCTTTTAATCTGATACCAAAACCCAGAAGTGCGAGTCCTAACAGATAACCCAGTATTATTCTGGTGAGCGGACTTATCAAATCGCGTTCAATTGTATATTTTGCACCGATGCCTACACCTAAAATGGTAATGGCTATGCCAATTTTATTGATAAGGTTTTCACCGATAAATTTCTCCCAGTCGACCAGGATTTTTGGTGTTTTGGCTTTCACCGCAATCTTGTCGATAGGTATATCCATTTTGGCCTGAGCAGGCTGTTGACTTGAAAAGGTCTCTTTTTTTGTTTTGGGCAAAATGATCCATAAAATGATATAAGCAATAAATCCAAGACCATATAAAAAGGAAACAAGCACCCAGAGGAACCGAACCAATAGTCTGCTCAGATTGAGGTATTCCGCCAAACCGGAACAAACCCCTCCCAAAATAATATGATCAATATCTCTGTATAATTTTTTTGGTGTGCTGCCTGAGACCGGTTTTACAGGTTCTTTTACAGATACTTCTTTGATGTCTTCTGCTTCGATGATCGTTTCATTTTCTGAAGCTATTCCCGTTTGAACTCTTTTTAGCAAAATGATCTCATCCCTTAGATCCTCCATTTCTTTTGAAAAGACTTCCTGCCTTTTTAAAAGTGATTCCAGCCTAAGGAAAAGCTGGTTAATTTGGTCTTGATTGCCGCTCATAATTTGTTGGTTTAGCAAAATCGATGCACGATAATTATTCTATAAATCATCTCCCATAAAATTTGTTTTTGCTTTGCTTTCATAAAATTACGAATTTTGGCTTTACGATTTGAAGATACGTTTATGGTGATTTGATAAAACTGTTAATCGGTCATTCAGTGATGAAGTGTAATGGTGCCCAGCCGCAGGGTAATGATGAATGGTTTTGCAATAGATTCCTTTTTGTTCATGATTTATGATATATTTGTATGTACACGAAAAATCAAAACCAATCTAAAACCATAAAAAATGAAAAATAAAATACTTTTTGTTGTTGCGCTGTTATTTGGTCTTTTGTTCATCAATGCAGGACTGAATAAATTTTTCAATTATATGCCTATGCCCCAAAATATGCCGGAAGAAACCATCAGGGATTTTCAGGCAATGAAAGAGATTATTTGGCTCATGCCCCTTTTGGGTCTCACGGAGATCATTGGAGGCCTGCTCATCATTTTTCCGCAAAAAAGAGCACTTGGCGCTGTGATTCTTTTCCCAATTGTAGTTGGCATCGTTCTTACACATATTTTCGTCGATATGAGCGGATTACCTATGGCAATAGTAGTTGCCGCTATCCTGGGATGGATCATCTATGAGAACCGTGATGCTTATGAGCCCCTGTAAGTTGACGTAATCTGATGTTGTGTAATACTGCCAGACAAAGGTGCATGACAAGATATATTCAAGCAGCCTAACTTTAATCAGGTTATACCACAAAGCATGTCAAAAAAAGGTGTTGTTTTACTGGGTTTCATTCTCGCAAAATTCGTTTTGCAATACACCTTGATCAGCCCGGAATACGACCTGCAACGAGACGAATACCTGCACCTCGACCAGGCCAACCACCTGGCCTGGGGTTATATATCGGTTCCACCCGTCACTTCCTGGATTTCAGTACTCATCGCTTATTTGGGAAATTCGGTGTTTTGGGTAAAATTTTTTCCGGCCTTGTTCGGAGCTTTAACCATGGTGGTTGTTTGGAAGGCTATAGAATCCCTTAATGGCAATCTGGCCGCGCTTATCCTGGGCGCGAATTGCCTCCTGTTTTCTGCACTGCTCAGACTGAACATCCTCTACCAGCCCAATTCTCTGGATGTTTTGAGCTGGACAAGCTTTTATTTTGTGATCATCAGATACATCCAAACAAACAAGCCGAAATGGCTCTATGCTGCAGCACTTATTTTTGCCATAGGCTTTTTGAATAAATACAATATTATTTTTTTACTTCTTGGATTATTCCCTGCTGTGCTGATTTCTGAGCACCGCAAAGTCCTATTGCAAAAACATTTTTTCTTCGCCATAATTCTGGCTTTCCTGCTTATCCTGCCCAACCTGATCTGGCAGCTCACATATGATTTCCCTGTGATCCGGCATTTGCGGCAACTGGCAGATACCCAACTGATCCATGTGAACCGCTGGGATTTTTTAAAAAGCCAGCTATTCTTTTTCGTCGGTGCGCTTTTCGTAATTCTTGCAGCGCTCTATGCCCTGCTCTTTAACCCGGTATTTAGAAAATATCGTTTTTTCTTTTTTGTACTGGTATTCACCCTGGCTGTTTTTACCTATTTTAAAGCCAAGGACTATTACGCCATTGGCTTATACCCCATTTATATTGCTTTCGGGGCAGTTTATTTAGGAAATCTTTTGAGAGAAGGCTGGAAGAAATACCTCCTCGCCACAGCCATCATGCTGCCTGTATTGGTTTTTATTCCGTTAAGCAGGGTATTTTTCCCGAACCGGAGTCCGCAATACATTGTGCAAAATGCAGCTCCTTATCAGAAATTTGGCCTTCTTCGCTGGGAGGATGGCAAAGACCATGCCCTGCCGCAGGATTTCGCTGATATGCTGGGATGGAAATCTTTGGCGGAAAAAGTAGATTCTATCGCAACCAGTCTCCCTCACCCGGAACAAACCCTAATTTTGTGTGACAATTACGGACAAGCTGGCGCCATTAATTACTACAAAAAGAATGACCAGATCAGGGCGAATTCTTTTAATGCCGACTATATAAACTGGTTTGATCCGGACATGAAAATCACAGATGTCATTCTGGTAAAGGAGATGGATGATGAAGACAAAGAAAGAACCAAAGAGATTCCGCTTTTTGAAAAAGTGTATCTCGCGGACAAGCGCATTGATCCTCTGGCAAGGGAAAAGGAAATTTCCATTTATGTTTTGCGAGGTGCCAAAATTGATGTGCAAAAGCGCATTCAGGAAGAAATTCATGAAAAGAAGAAGCATTGAAGCATTTTTTCTGTGTCATTTATTTAGGATTGAATACTATTTATGCAGTTAAAATGGGAGCAAATACCCGGTAATTTGTAATTCCATAAGCATAATCAAGACGTGTAAAATAACCTGTAAATTTTAATTTTCAAGGAAACCTTAAACAAACAAGCAAATTATTAAACTCCCTTGCGCTTTTTTATGCTGTTTTTTGCATTTTTTTGCTAACTTTGATTTGCCCATTTGTAAATTATATGAGAATAAAATTACTCCAGTTTTTTTCTGTTTTTCTTCTAGCAATCCACATCAACGGACAGGAAACGCATTTGTTCCAAAAGAAAGAATTGGGTCAAAACACAAAGCTTGTTGCTAAATTCGATATTTCAGGAAAAGATATAATTCCATTAAAAAAAAGTTTTTCACCTCCAGATCAAATTGTATTCGGATTTTTGCCCTATTGGGAATATCCTGCTGCAAAACCAAATTTGCAATATGAGCTTCTCACACACATCGCTTTATTTGATTTTATGACCAATTCCAAAGGCGAAATAACCAATCCAACCGGTTGGCCATGGAC
>Ga0209079_10000699_pt1 | contig 13082 bp, 11 predicted proteins | sample PPLLaktember2015_2_FD_187259 | JGI IMG/M metagenome (GOLD analysis project Ga0209079, IMG submission 187259) | Freshwater sediment microbial communities from Prairie Pothole Lake near Jamestown, North Dakota, USA - PPLs Lake P7 Core (6) Depth... | ecosystem: Environmental > Aquatic > Freshwater... | reverse complement strand
TCTTCAGTCGAGGCTATCTAAGAAATAAATTCGGCCTCTTCTTTGGGCTAATTTTTCCAGTTATTTTAATCTTGATTTTTGGAGCAATTTTCTCGGGGGGCAGTTCAGGTGAAATTAGTGTTTACGCTCAAAACCAAGACGCAGGGTTGCCTGATGGCAGAAACATTGGTTCAAGTTTTTTGACTGCGCTAAACGAATCAGGCACTTTAAAAGTGATAACTGTTGATCCAATGGTAAACTTCACAAAGTACCTAGCGGACCATTCATCCTCAGACGGCATAATAATCCCTCAGAATTTCTCAGCCAGCTACGTAACTGAGCAATCAGTTAACATAACTGTCTATGGTAATCCAACGTCAAGCTCCAGTGGCATAGTTAGCGGCACAGTAGGGGGCTTTGCTAACTACTTCAATTTGCAGCGCTTCAATGCTACAAGCGTCATCGGCATGACCTCTGCAACTGTGAATACTCAACAAACTAAATACATTGATTTCCTAATTCCCGGGTTAATTGGCTTCTCCATCCTCACCAGCCCAATGTTCTCATTGGTCAACATATCTTCTGAATACAAGAAAAACAAACTGTTCAAGCAACTATCTCTGACACCTCTTACAAAAATCGAGTGGCTTACTTCTAAAATGCTGTTTTACGTCGTCTTAACAATCGCGGGGTTCCTGTTAATGGTTGGTGTAGGCGTCTTCGCGTTTGATGCGACTGTTGCCTTAAACATATGGCTGATACCTTTCCTGGTTTTGGGTCCGATGCTGTTTGCAGCGCTCGGTATGCTGGTCGGAACAGTGACTAAAAACCCTGAAACCGCGGGTGTAATCGGCAACATAGTTACTTTTCCAATGATGTTTTTGGCTGGCACGTTCTTCCCTATCAGCGCGATGCCTGAGTACCTTCAAAGCTTTGCTCACGTACTACCCTTGTTCTACATAACTGAAGGCTTAAACAACGTCATGGTGTATGGAAACATTTCAGGAGCAATCGTTGATATCGCCGTCATTGCCGTCATAACAGCCATAATTTTCGTCTTAGCCGTGAAGCTGTTTAAATGGCGGGAAGACTAGACCGCCCTTCTTCCTTTTTGTTTTCCCAAATATTTTTGGCGCTTATTTGGGACTATTAGAGATTCCAAGCAAAAACCAAAAGGGAGGGGGTCATATTGGCTGCAAAAACACCGACTCGCATGTTGAAAGCATCGCCTTATGGGTAGGAGGGAGTTTAATCGCTTGTTACCGGCGACGAGACTACGGGGTTAATCTAATCCGGTCGCGTGGGTAAAGTGTGACTTCGCGGATGTTCTTTTTGCCTGTCAAAATCATCGTTAACCTTTCCAGCCCAATCGCCCAACCCGCATGAGGAGGCATACCGTAATCGAAAGCTTGCAGGTGGCTTTTGAAGGATTCAGGTTTAAGCGCTTTTTCTTGGAGTTTCTGGATAAGCTGGTTTTTGTCGGAGATGCGTGTGCCGCCGCTAACCAGTTCAATGTAGCGCCACATCAAGTCGAAGCCTTCGCAGATTTCAGGGTTGTCTTTGCGTGGTTGGATGTAGAAGGCTTTGGCACGTGTAGGCCAATCTGTGACGAAATAGAAGTACGGGTAGAGTTTGCCGAGTTCACGGAAAGCTTCTGTAGGGATGTCTTCGCCCCATGGAATTTCTATACCATGTACTTTGAGACTTTCCAACACTTCAGTGTATGTTAAACGTTTGAAAGGCAACTCTGGAATTTTAAAGTTGTAGCCAAGTGTTTTGAGTTCGGTGACGCATTTTTCCTTCACAACTACACAAGCGTAGTGAATGACCTCTTCAAGCAACACCATAACGTCTTTGGCATTGGCAAACGCCTGTTCAATATCAATCGAGGTGAACTCGCTTAGGTGTCGTCGCGTGTGGGATTCTTCAGCGCGAAAAAACGGTCCAACCTCGAGCACCTTCTCAAAACTAAGCGTCAACTCTTCCTTGTACAGTTGGGGGCTCTGCGCTAGATATGCTTTCTGATCGAAATAATCTACACAGAAAAGTTCTGCGCCGCCCTCCGTTGCTGACCCAATAATTCTGGGCGTGTGCACTTCAAGGAAACCGTTATCAAAAAGGTAGTTACGTATGGCGGCTAGTGCGGTGTGCTGGATTTTGAAGGCAGCGAGGTTTTTCTCCATGGTTAAATCTAAAGGTCTTGCATCCAAACGCGCTTCAATGTTTGCTGGGGTTTTGCCAGTGATATCTATGGGGAGTTGCTCGCTAGCGATGCTAAGAATTTTGACTGCGCTAGGAATGACTTCAACGCCTCTGCTGGTCATATTAGTTTTTTTCACGGTGCCTTTAACTGCAACGCTAAACCGTTTCTGCAGCAAATCCGTTTTGGCTAAAACTTCCGGCGCAATCCGCTTTTTTGGTATAGTGAGTTGGATGGTGCCTTCTCGATCCTGCATGATGATGAAACGGATACCGCCTAAATCGCGGACTTCTTGAACCCAACCGAAAAGCGTCACTTCCTTGCCGTCTAACTCTTGGCTCACACTGTTTGTATAGTGTGTTCTAATCCAGTCATCGATTGAATCCAAGTTCATGCTGATTCGCCTGTCCTAGTCTGCAATTTCAACACGTAAAGACATTTTACGTATTTTACTCGCAATCTCCTTAAGTGCCTTCAGGTCAAAGGGCAACTGCTGCCCACGCTTACGTTTCAAGATAACCCGCGTCTCAGTGGTTCCGTCTGGAATCCAAATCGTGTTGATGGTTAATATGCTGAACGGTATGAAGAGGTCTTCAAGAAACTTACGGTCGTCAACACCGTATTCGAGCACACGAACGTTTTTGCCTGTTTCGTCCCCGATGGTTTTGACGATTTTGCCTCCGTAACCCAAGAGTTTTGGGACATCTCCGTGTCCAACGAGGAGAGCTAAGGTTTTCTCAACATCGATTGCTTTATAGAAGCAGACGTTTTGCAGGGAAGGATACTTTTCTTCAAGAGAAAGCAGTAGACGTGCGACTTTTAAGTCTAAGTCACTGATTTCGCCGGCTTTCACTTTGGCGGAGCATTTTTGGCATAGGATGCCGCTTTTTAAGCAGAAACTGCATAGTTCTGTTTTCATTTGAGTGGTCGTTTTCCTGCAAAGAAGGAGTTCAGCTACTTGGTGACCTAACGCATCAACTTGATCTCTATGGTGCTGACGTTGGTGGCTCCCTGGGTTGCGTCGTCTTGATCTTGCGGTAGGAACTGGTCAGTGCCGATTCCTATGCTTTTGATTTTGACGTCCGGGAGGAACCTATGGCGAACAACTTCAGCGACATCGATGGCTCTGCTGATGGACCTGCCGCGTGCTTTGATGCTGACTTCTTTAGCGCCGCCATGGAAGAAAGTGATGCATGCGAGGACATAGTTCATTATGGGTTTTTTGCCGATTAAGACTGCGGTGGCATTTTCTGTCACGGTCCGCTTCACTCCTAGTTTACTTTTTAGTGGCTTCACTTACCTTTTTTTGGACATAAATATGTTGTGGTGTATAGTTTGCGTTCCCGCAGTAGCTAAATTCGTGTCTATTAGATAAGTTCAAAGTCGTTTTTTTGCTTTAGCCATCTTAAACCAGAGAAAATAATACTAAACGCTGTAATGTGTCTGGAGATAACTTATTCCAACATAGTTTTTTAGCAGTCAGATTCTTAAGCAAGTACACTACTATGTAAAGGTTTAACTTAACAAAACGCCACAAAAGTGATCGAATTGGAACCACTTACTAAACGGTCAATCCAACTTCTTAAAACCCTCTATGAAAAAGGGAAATCCACAAACACCTACACGCTCCGCGTCAAACAAGACGAACTTTCAGGACAATTAGGTGTAAGCAGGCAAGCGTTGAATGTTCATTTGCGTAAACTCAAGAACCGCGGCTACATCCGCACGGGTCGAGGATTCATAGACGTAACCGAAAAAGGCTTAAGTGCACTAGGCGTCTCAACCACTCCAGCCTTCATTTTGCTCAAAGTTTCACCGATTAAACGCATCCACGTTTACGAACAAATTCAGCAATTAGCAGTTTCAAGGGCTTTCCGCATTGCCGGTGAAGTTGACGCCTTAATCATTGTGGAACGCGAAAATCTCGATGAAATCCTCAAGAAGATCTACACCATAGACGGCATTGAAGACACCCGTTCCTACGTCACCATCGAAGAAATCAAGTAGGCAAATATGCGTGTTGGACGCTTATTGTTTAGACAAAAGGTATATTTGAGACTCTACCATCAAAGACTTAGCCAAAACGGAAGGTAAGAACTTAAGATGCCAATATTAGATCCAGTTAAGAAAACCATAGCGCAGAAGCACCGCTTATACATGAAAATCTGCAGAGACTGCGGCGCACGCAACGCTGAAACAGCGCTCAAATGCAGAAAGTGCAAGGGTAAAAACCTGCGTTGGAAGAAACGAGAAATCGTAAAGTAATAAGCTGCTTTATTTTACTTCCCTTTCATCGATAAGCAGTATTTAGTGCCTTTTTGTTCTCTCAATATTAGCTCGCCGCTTTGTCCCTAAATTGTTGGTAGCGTTGGTTTTGAGTTTTGGTTAGGCGAAATTGACAAGTAGTTAAATAAGGATTGGAGAAAGTGATTTGTGGTTAGTTTTGTGCTCTGGTAGAACAACAATTTCGCCCGCATTTGTTGTTGTTCTTCTCTTGTTTTTGGAGGGTGCTATGTTGAATCCAACATAGCGTCATCGATTTTTCGCTCCGGAAGAACAACAAAAACCAATTGTTGTTCTTCTCCCCAAGTTGAAGAAAAAATTGTCTCCGGTTTGAAGTGATAAACTTTTGATTTAGGGACCAAGCCAGCGCGATTTATGTGGTCTGCGTTTGTTGCGCTTCTGACAAGGTGGCTATGATTTGTTTCCAGTGTGCACCTTGCCAATAGATTTGACTGCAATTGGGACACCGCCAGAACCGCGCGTAATTTTTGTAGGTGTTGGGCTCTAACAGATTTTTGAGTCTTTCTTTATCCGCCGTTTTAAGCGGGGTGTTGCATAAGGGGCAATGCGACTTACCCATATCAACCGCCAACTCCAAGCCGTACCTTCGCGCTACTTCCGCCAGTCTCTCCGGCTCTGTTTTTCCCTCAACGTAAAAAGCATCCAAGCCCCTGCCTATTGCCCGTTTGTAGAGTTCCAAATCCTTAGTCAACAAAACCCTGTTCTCTGCTTTCGCTAAACCCAAAAGCTGGTTATCATCTAGTTGCACGGAGTATATTACGTCTTGCCCAATCATTCGTAGCCAACGCGTCAGTTTTCCCAGCATGCCGTCGGCGACGAATTTCACTCTCCGCCTCTCCGTACAACTAAGCCAACGCCGCCTTTGGCGACGATTTCGCCGTCGTCGAAGACCACCTGTCCGTTGACGATGGTTTTTGCGGGTTTACCGTAAACTTCCCAGCCGTCGTAGGGGGAGAACTTGGCTTTGCTTTTGAATTTTGAGGCGTCGATTTTGAATTTGGCGTTGTAGTCTACTATGGTTAAGTCAGCTTTTTTACCCTGCTCTATGCGTCCGCGGTCGGTTAACCCAAAGATTTCTGCTGGCTTCTCGGCTAAAAGCCTCACCACTTGATGTATGGATAACCGTTTCTGCCTCGCCAGCGTCATGATAAGTGGCAAAGTCGTTTCTAACCCTGGAACTCCAACCTTCACATCCCATATGCTGCCCGCATTTTTCTCTTCCAAAGTGTGCGGCGCATGGTCTGAACCAACGGTGTCGATTGTTCCGTTTTCTAGGCCCTTCCAGAGAGCGTCACGGTGGGTTCTATCTCTGAGCGGAGGCGCCATAATCGCCATTGACCCAATCCGTGCGACATCGTCGCTGGTTAGCAGCAGATGGTTTGGTGTGACTTCGCAGCTAACTTTCCGCTCCGATTTTTTTGCTTGTGCGATGGCGTCTAAGGCTCCTACGCTTGTGACATGGCAGAAATGTAGCTGTGCATCTGTTCCTTCGCTGGCTTTTAAAAGTCGCTTAATGGCGTTTACTTCAACGTTTTCCGTGTGCACCCGCAGGAACTCAGTCAAGCTGTTTTTTTTGGCTTGTTTAAGTTTCCCCTCGTTAACCGCTAGCATCGCCCTATCCTCTGCATGCACCGCCAGTGGTATCTTGAGTCTCGCGGTTTCTTTGACGGCTTCCTTGATTGCTACATCGTCGTCTACGTTTTCGCCGCCGACTTGGTTGCCCATAAAAAATTTGAAGCCAACTGCGCCTTTCTCCACTATGTCGCTTGTTTCAGGGAGTGTCTTGGGAAACTCGGAGTAGAAGCCAACGTTAACTAGTATCCGCCACGACGCCACTTCCATGCGTTTCTGCAATGTTGCCGCGCTCATTGTGACGGGGTCGTTGTTGGGCATATCCAAAACAGTGGTGAATCCGCCAGCGGCAGAGGCAGCGGTGCCAGAAGCGAAATCTTCCTTATACGCTCTGCCCTCGTCACGCAGATGCACGTGCTCATCAATTAAGCCCGGCAGCACAAGCAAGTTGCGCAGGTCGGTTTTTTCGTCGGCTTGGGGCATGTTGGTTTCTTTGCCGATTTTAGCTATTTTGCCTTCTTCGATGGCGATGCAGCAGTCAAGAATTTGTCCTTCAAGGTAGGCTTTGGCGTTAAATAGGACAGAATCAACAATCACAATGATTCACGCTATAAAGTAGCGGAGGGTTAGCTTAATTAAAGTTATTTAAGCGCCTACTGATGGTTATTATTTTAGAGTCGGTTTGTTTGCCTCGAAATATTTTGCTTAGTAACGGCTGCTTTGCTGTAACACTTGATTCGAAAGCGCAAATCAGAGATTTTTATTTTCCCTATGTTGGACTTGAGAACCACGCGGTCGGTCACCCGTTCAGGTTCGGCGTCTGGGTGGACGGCAAGTTCGAATGGATAAACGACGACTGGGACGTCGCAATGGCTTATATGCCTGAAACCTTGGCTGGGCGCTACAGAATTACGCAGCCGCAAAGGGGGTTTGAGATGGAAATCAACGATGCAATCCACCACACTCAAAACATTTTCTTACGTAAAGCAAAAATTATGAACCAGCGAGATTACCCGCTGCAAATTCGCCTCTTCTTCACCCATGACTTCCACATCAACGGTTACGAAGCAGGCGACACCGCTTTTTTTGACCCCCAGCAACGTGCCATAATCCATTACAAAGGTAAACGGTACTTCCTAGTCGGCGGAGACAGCGGCGGGGAAGGGTTCCACCAGTATGCGGTCGGGGTTAAAGAGGCTGAAGGCCACGAAGGAACTTGGAGAGATTGTGAAGACGGGCAGCTAAGCAAAAATCCCGTGGCCCAAGGCGCCGTTGATTCCGCCGTCTCTTTCCAACTTGAAGTTCCACCCAACGGTTATGGAACTATGCATTATTGGATTGCCTGCGCCAAAGAACTTAGTGAAGTAAACGAGTTAAATGGCGTTGTAAAAATTGTCGGCGTGGAGCAGATGTTGCTTGAAGTCGAGAATTACTGGAGCGCTTGGCTTAGCCGCCTAAACCTCGAACTAGATACTCTACCTCGTGAAGTTATCCGCCTCTACAAAAACAGCTTGCTGCTGATGAGAGCGCATGTCGATAACCACGGCGGTTTTTTAGCCTCGCTGGATTCCGAAATAATCGGCATACATCGAGACACATATTCATATGTTTGGCCGCGTGACGGCGCCATGGCGGCTTTAGCATTCACAAGCGCAGGCTTTAGTGATGTGTCAACAAAGTTCTTCGGTTTCTGCAACAAGGTTATAGGCGAAGATGGTTTCTTTCGCCACAAATATCTGCCCGACGGTTCTTTAGGCAGCACTTGGCACGCGCTAGTGGATGCCTCGGGCAAAATGCAGTTGCCCATCCAAGAAGACGAAACCGCAAGCGTACTTTATGCACTTTGGAAATGCTATGAAGAAACAGGCAACATAGAGTTCGTAACTAAAGTCTACGATCGCCTCGTAGTTAAAGCTGCGGACTTCATGATGAACTTCCGCGATCCAGATACCCATTTACCGAAACCAACATTTGATGAGTGGGAGGAAAAAGTCGGCGTTTTCACATCAACCACGGCGGGAGTCTGTGCAGCTCTTGATTCAGCCTCTAAATTCGCCAAAGTTTTCTACGACCGCACAAGACAAGACACCCTAACAAAAGCGGTTGAAGAAACTAAAGAAGCAATGATCAAATACCTCTATGACCCCTTGCAGCAACGTTTTATCAAAGGAATCCTTGCAAACGGCGAAAAAGATCTAACAATCGACAGCAGTGTTTCTACGGTTTTTGCTTATGGTGTTTTGGACGCCACGGACTTTCGGGTCAAGAACACGATGGAGTCTTTAGAGAGAAATCTTTGGGTTAAGACGGATGTTGGCGGGTTTTCTAGATATAGCAACGACCAATACAGGCGGGTATCGCAGGAGACTCCGGGGAACCCATGGATTATTGCTTCGCTTCGGCTGGCAAGGTGGCGCATCGCCAAAGCCATCTCGACGCCCGAACTATCAGCTGCCTTGGAATTGTTGAAGTGGACAGCCAAATATGCCTTGCCTTCAGGTGCATTAGCCGAACAACTCAACCCAAACACCGGTGAACCAGTTTCTGCAACGCCGCTACTTTGGAGCCACGCCGAATTCGTCCTGGCCGTAACAGAATATATAGCTAAACATCATGAGTTGACAGCATCTCAAACAAACGAGGGGAGGTAATAACACATGCTGACTGAATTATGCTCTAAAAGTGCTCTTCCAAGTGGCGAATTGCGGTTGTTTAAACTAAAAGGGCGCGAAATCTTGGCGGTTAATTTAGACGGCAAAGTTTTTTGTTTAGATGGCAGGTGCACGCATGCTGGAGCGCCACTTTCCGAAGGGCGCCTTCAAGGCGACGTTTTGACTTGTCCATGGCATTACTCGCAATTCATCATAACTGATGGTTCCGTGCTAAGGGGCCCCGCAGATACACCGCTTAAAACTTACCGTGTTGAAGAAAAAGAAAACAAGGTCTTTATCGACTTGTAGATGGAATTAGACTTATTTTTCTTCTTCGAGTTCAATGCGGCTTCGCTCCTGCATTATTTCTAAGAGCTCAGGCATTACACCTAAGACGTCTTTGCTTGAGATTATGCCGACGAGGTTGGCTTTGTAGATGATGCCAAGCCGTCTGATGTCGAGGTGATTCATTCGCCGTGCTGCTTCGCTTATGCTGGCTTCGGGCTCTATAGTGACTAGTGGTGTGGTCATGATTTCTTTGGCTTTCACGGTGTTCAGTTGAGGTTTTTGGCGACGACGCGTATGACGATGTCGCGTTCAGTTATGATTCCGATTGATTTGCCTGCTTTCTTATGACATAGAGGTCTATTATGAAGTCGTGTTTGGCTTTCTTGTGGAAGTCAAACATTCGGGGTATAGTCATGGGCAGGGCGAAAACGGCTTGGATTGCGCCGTGGTGCTTGGATATGAAGCGTTGCAAGAAAGGGGAAGGTTCCACCTGTACAAACCCCTGGCTGGACTTAAGCATCTTGATAAGGCGCTCGTCAGTTTCGGGGTGGTTATGCAGTGAATACACGACTTCACCGACTCCGAGGGCTTTAACTAGGAAAGCTCTATCCGCCTCGCGTGTCTGCACCCCAAACGGCGGATTCTGCACCACAGTATCAAACTTCCCCTCGATTATGTCGATTTCGCCGTTGACCCATTCAACCTTGTCGGCTAGACCTGATTGGGTTGCGTTTTCACGGGCTGTTTTGATAGCTACCCTGTCAATATCTATACCAACAACACTTTCTGCACCCAAAAACGCTGCTCCCAACGCTAGTCTACCCGTGCCACAACCTAAATCCAGCACTGATTTTCCGATGATGTCGTTGTTTGAGTAGGCGGCAATGTAAAGCATGTTTGCGGCAAGCTGCTCAGAGACTGTGTATTGCTCCAAATGCGCCTGCGGCGTGGGTTGCGGAGCAACCTTTGCAAGGAACAGTTCCAGGTCTAGTTTTCGAATAAGCCGTTTTTGAGTAAACTCTCCCATGAAACTTCGCCCAAGACAACCATAAACTCGCTGACCGTTAATACAGGTTTGGAAAACTTGCTTGTTGCCTCCAAGCTAATGCGGGGGCAAGCCGTGTTGACGTATGCGTCGATGGTGGGGAATTCGAGGAGCACTTCAGGAGTGATTTCTCTGCCAGCCAACACGTAAGCGACTTTGCCATCCTTCTCGGCTATCTCCTTGACTTTTAATGCGGTGTCAAGATGCTTCTGCCCGGGCTTCAAGCCCACAACCACACCAAAGGTTTTCGCAGTCTTGGCTTCTTGGATGTTGGCGAAGCGTTGCTTGAGGATTTTCGCGGCTTGCTCGTTGACTAAAAACGCTCGGTTATCGTAGGGGTCAGCTATCACCGTCGGCTTAGCTGTGCTTAACGCGATACCTAACGCATGAAACATGCCTCCACCTACAAACAAAAACGCTTCAACCTCATCAGCGATGCATTTGGCGTTATTATAGTTGCAGCCGCTCACCTGCCCCGGATAAGCAAGCTTTCCGCTGTCTCCTATAACGACAATTTTGCCCTCTCGGGTCAGAAGATCCCTTGCTTCATCTAAGGTTTGCAGGTGTTGCACGGAGGTAGCAAAGCCTATTTTGGTGTAGTCGGCTAGCAGGGGGATTGCTTGGAGTATCGCCGCTTCGACGGGTGCAGTAGCTCGTGCTTCCACGTAAATGGTTGGTACCTTTTCGTGCTTAACCATTTTTGCGTGGCCAAAATGCACAATCAAATCAACGTCTAATCCTTCGGCTTCGCAGAGCGCTAAATCGCAGGCGCCATAACAGGGATCCACTGAGATAATAGGGATAACGCCTGTTTTCTCTATGGTTTTAGCGATTCTTGGCGCTTCAGGCTTGAGACCTTCGGGCAGTTGTAGCAGAACCCGTTTAGCACCAAGTTTAGCTATCTCCTCCTTTATTCGTTCCTCTTCAAAATCAAACCCTTTCATACTCTACACTTAGCCTCTGGGCTATATGAAATTAAGGAAAAGAATAGAACTAAGCATTTGAAGCTTAGTAGGGCCATGCCCAGTCTGGGACTGGTTTTTTTATGGGGCGACCTGCTGTAAGGGCTGCTTGCTCTGCGAGACGTTCAAGCACGATTTTTTGTTCTACACTTGCGACGTTTTTGCGTGTTTGAGTGACTGCATCGTTGTTGACGGATATGCTGTCGATGCCTACCCGGACGAGGAATTCTGCGAACTCGGGGAAATTGGATGGCCCTTCGCCGCAGATACTGACTGTGCAGCCGTTTTCATGTGCTATTCTGATGAGGTGAGCGATGATGCGTTTGACTGCGGGGTCGCGTTCGTCAAAGTAGCCCATTTGCCCGAGACGTTCACTGTCACGGTCAATCATGAGAACCCCTTGGGTCATGTCGTTTGAGCCGATGCTGAAGCCGTCAACGAGTTTGCTAAATTCATCAGCCATAATTGCGATGCTGGGGGTTTCTGCCATAAACCAGACTTTGAAGTCTTTGTTGCGTTCCAACCCCTCTTCTTTCATGATTTGGAGCACCTGTTTTGCTTCCCAAAGCGTGCGGACCATGGGCAACATGACATAGACGTTTTTGAGCCCCCATTCCTTACGGCACTTTACAATGGCTTGACATTCCAGTCGGAAGGCTTTGTCGTACCATTTGCTTATATAGCGGCTGCATCCACGCCAACCCAACATCGGGTTTTCTTCGACAATTTCGTATTTTTCGCCGCCTTTGAGTCCTCGGTACTCGTTGGTTTTGAAGTCACTTAAGCGAACGACAACGGGTTTAGGCTGGATAGCGCGTGCCACGGTGGCGACTCCGTCAGCCAGTTTATCTACGAATTCTTGGCTTTTGCCCGCCTCAACAAACGCCATGGGGTGTGTTCCGATGGCGCTAGCTAAGATGAATTCAGTACGCATTAAACCGATGCCTTCGAATGGCAGGTTCTTGTATTGCTCAATCATCTCGGGGGTTCCGAGGTTCATGTAAATCTTTGTTGCCGTAACTGGCGCTGCTTCAGCAACTTGCATAGCTACGCCGCCGTCTCGTGCAGTTGGAATAGGCTCAACGGCTTCTGCCATGATGCCTTCGTATATGATTCCGTTTCGTGAATCCACTGTGTATACTTGGTCGGTTTTCATGATTTGTGTGGCATTTTCAGTTCCGACAACGCAGGGGATGTTGAGTTCGCGACTAACAATTGCTGCATGACTAGTGATACCGCCTTTGTCGGTGACGATAGCGCTTGCCATTTTCATGAAGGGGACAAAGTCAGGGTCAGTCATGCCAGTTACGAGAACGTCTCCTTTCTTCATCAAGTTGTGGGCGTCTTCAGGGTTGATGACAACTTTGGCTTTGCCAACCCCGTAACCTCTTCTACCCGCAGATATTCCTCGAACGACAATTTTTAGGGCTTCATGAGCTTTGGTTTCTTCCATTTGTGTTGCCTCAATTTTTTGCCCGAAAACAGTTTCGGGTCTTGCTTGAACTAAGTTGATGTTTTCTGGATAAGACAGGTCTTGATCAATTGCCCATTCAATATCCATGGGTTTGCCATAGTGTTTCTCGATTTTCCTAGCGAGCTCCGCAAGGGCAAGAATTTCTGTGTCGCTTACGCAAACGGTTTTTTGCTCTTCTTCGGGCACTTCTAAGTGGACGGTTTTGCCTGTTTTGGGGTCACGAACGTACTTGACGGTTTTGCGTGAAATACGGCGCTCTTTAATTTCACTTGTAAGTTTATTTACTACGAAGTCGTCGGGGTTCACGACACCTGAAACCACGGTTTCGCCTAAGCCGAAGTTGCCTTCGATGACGATTTCGTCACGGTTGCCTGTGACGGGGTTAATTGTGAACATGACACCTGCAGCGCGGCTGTTAACCATTTTCTGGACACCAACGCTGATAAAGACTTTCTCGTGCGGGAAGCCTTTCTCGTTGCGATAAAAGATCGCCCGGGGTGTGAAGAGGCTACTCCAACATTTGACGACTTTCTCTATGAGATCATCTGCCCCTCGGACGTTTAGGTAAGTTTCCTGTTGGCCCGCAAACGACGCGTCAGGCAAGTCT
>Ga0209079_10000694_pt1 | contig 13128 bp, 10 predicted proteins | sample PPLLaktember2015_2_FD_187259 | JGI IMG/M metagenome (GOLD analysis project Ga0209079, IMG submission 187259) | Freshwater sediment microbial communities from Prairie Pothole Lake near Jamestown, North Dakota, USA - PPLs Lake P7 Core (6) Depth... | ecosystem: Environmental > Aquatic > Freshwater... | reverse complement strand
GGTTTCTGCGAGGTGGTCGTGCCAGTCACGCCGTCGCGCGTCACCACCCGCACGACATTGCCGTGGACCTGCTTCACACGGAGGAGATCCTCAGGCCGCACGCCGAGTGATTGGGCGACGAATGACCAGGCCTGACGGGTGTCGAGGTCCGAGCCGTTGGCAGGCAACCCCAGTTGCCTCGACGTAAACAGATGTTTCGCGACCGGCTCGAGCGGCACGCAGTGCAGGGCGTGGCCCCAAATCTCGCGTTCCCAACGAAATGCGGCGTCCACGGGCGGCGGCGTCCCGATTGATGTCGCGGCGGTGCGTAAACGGCGGTTGTCGTCCGGCATGGTCGCACTACGAATCATCGCCTGAAAGCGGCCTGTTTTCGCTGGCATCGCTCTTGATGAGGGATGGGGCACGGCCGCGAGGCCGGTCACGCACGGAAACGGGCGCGCGCACGAGCCGCGCCGGACTGGAGTTGCATCAATGGTGATCAAGATCACGCCGAACGACAAGGGAAGCCCCGCCGGCAAGCTCGCCGACGCCGAGCTGCAGTTCGATGGAGGCGAACTGGAGGGGCTGAAGCTGGTGGGCTTCGCCGTCTGGGAGCGCCGCACCGGCACCGGACGCAATGTCACCTTCCCCGCGCGGGCCTATTCGGTGAACGGCGAGCGCCGCACGTTTGCGCTGCTCAGGCCGATGGCCGACAACGCCAGCCAGGACCGCGTGCGCGACGCCATCCTGCACGCGTACGCGGAGTTCGAGGCGCAGGCGGCGATCGCCAGCTGACTCGCCAGATGCCGGCGCCGGCGGCGGCTCTCCTGCCGCTAGCGCGATCGGGCACTTGGTGCGCCGGTGATGGGCTCGTCACGCGTGCCCAACCGAGCCGGGCCTGCCGCCCGACGGCGGCCCCTCTGTCACGCGTCTGCTCACACGGCGCCGCGCGGACGCGGTCGATGTCGATTGCCGAATGCCATCCCGGCGGCGACATCGGCCGCGGCCGATGCGAAGACGGAACAGGAAAGGTGAAGCGGATGAACCTAGGTCAGCACGGGCAGGAGCCGCGCGCTGTCTTTCGATCGCTTGGCCGGCAACGTCCATTCGGCCCGGTTGCTCTTGTCGAGCTCCGACCGGAAGAACGAGGCCTTCATGCCGCCGTCGATGATGTCCCACGGCAGCACACTGTCGTTCGACCGGTCGCGATGGATGTAGAAGTCGCCGTCGAGGCCGGCGTCGGTCACGGCACGGCGCCATTGGCCACCGTTCTGCTCGGCCAGTTCGATCGCCGGCGCGATGCGGCGATCGCCGAGCGACAGCAGCGCCTGATAGTAGGAGTGCCGTTCGCTCTTGATGTTGAAGTAGACGTTGTCGATGTCGGCGACCAGCCCGCGCAGGCGCTTCATCTTGCGCTCGATCACGTCGGTGGCTTCCATCCCCAGCCACTGATAGGCGGTCCCCGGCTTCGGCACGAGCGGATTGACGCTGCCGACGATCCGGCCGATGCGACCGCGGCTGCGAGCGTGCTTGAGCATCACATCGCGAAGCTGGACGGTGAGATCGCGGATGGCCACCAGATCTTCGTCGTCTTCGCTGGGAAGGCCGATCATGTAATAGAGCTTCAGGTTCTCGATGCCGCTCGAGAAAATCAGCTCGGCCGAGGCCAGGATCTCTTCGTTGGTCACCGTCTTGTTGATGACCCGGCGCAGGCGGTCGGAACCGGTCTCGGGAGCGATCGTCAGCGTGCGCTCGCCGCTTGCCTTCAGCAGCGACACGATGGTCGGCGTCAGGTCGTCCAGCCGCAGCGAGGCCGGGCTGATCGAATAGCCCATGGCCTGCATGCCGCGCAGGATGTGCTCGATGTCGGGGTGATCGCACAAGGCGATCGACACCAGCCCCACCTTCGTCGCGTGCTGCCTGGCCTCCTGCGCCAGTTGCAGGATCCGATCGGTCGGGAACGCGCGCACGGGCAGGTAGTTGTAGCCCGCCCAGCAGAAGCGGCACAGGTTGGCGCACCCGCGCACCACTTCCACGAGGAAGCGCGATCCGAACTCGGTGTCGGGCGTGAAGATGCTGGTGGCCGGCGGATCGCAGGCTTCCGTGGTCTTCAACGCGGCCTTGCGGACCGTGGGCGGCGCTCCCGTGCCTTCACGAGGCACGTAGCGGGCGATAGTACCGTCGGCGTTGTACTCCACGTCGTAGAACGACGGAATGTAGAAGCCGCGCTGCGCGGCCAGGCGCCGCAGGGTTTCGCTCCTCGACGGGGTGCCGCAGGCCTCGACCAGCGGTCCGACCAGCGACTCGCCCTCGCCCGCGGCAATGACGTCCGCGAACATGGCCAGTGGCTCGGGGTTCACGAAGGTCACCGCGCCGCCAATCACCACCAGCGGGTGCCGGTAATCCCGATCGGCCGCGCGCAGCGGGATGCCCGCCAGGCGCAGCAGCGTCAGAACGTTCGTGTAGTCCCATTCGAACGACACCGAGAACGCGATCACGTCGAAATCGCGCACCGGCGTCTGCGACTCGAGCGTCACGACCCTCGCACCGGACTCGAGCAGCGCCGCCAGTTCCTGCTTAGCGGGCAGGAAAAATCGTTCGCACACGGTGTCCGGCCGCGCATTGAACAGCTTGTACATCGTCTGGAGCCCGAGATTGGACATGCCGACGAAGTAGGAGTTCGGGAACGACAGGGCCACACGCAGCCGGTCGCCGTGAGGCTTGACCACGTGACCGACCTCGCGTGAGAGGGTGAGCTGTGCGGAATCGCGCTGAGAAAGGACTTTCATCAAAAACACACCAGGGAACCGTCGAGCTGGCGTTGCATCGGCGACGCAGCTCGCGTGTTCCCTGGCTGTTTCTACTGTATCACCGGCCTACCCTTCCCTTGTTCGCAGGAAGGCCGGCACGTCGTAATGGCTCTCGGCGTCGAGACCCTCTCCCGCGGCCTCCGGCTTCGGCACGCCCGACTGCCCCACCGCTCGGGGAAGGGGGCGGCTCGACGGCATCCCCAGCCCCTCACGACGGGCAATCAACACCCGGGGCGAGCCCGCGTTCACCTCCGGAGGGGCGGACACGTTGATGGTGCGGGCATGCGATGCGTAGGCGCCCATGTCGACCGGCGTCTGCATGCTGGCGGCGGCGCCCGCCGGAATCGAGCGGTCGGCTCTCACGTGGTCGAAGCCGGTGGCGATCACCGTGATCTTCACGCGGCCCTGCAGCTGCGGATCGACCACGGCGCCGAAGATGATGTTGGCATCCTCATGGGCGGCTTCCTGGATGATGGTCAGTGCTTCGTTCACTTCCATCAGCGACATGTCCGGGCCGCCCGTCACGTTGATGATCACGCCGCGGGCGCCGTTCACCGAGGCGTCCTCGAGCAGCGGGCTCGAGATGGCGCGGTTGGCGGCATCGGTGGCACGCATGCTGCCTTCCGCGGTGGCCGTGCCCATCATCGCCACGCCCATGCCGGACATGATGGTCTTGACGTCGGCGAAGTCGAGGTTGATGAGCCCGGGTACCAGGATCAGGTCCGAAATGCCCTGGATCGCCTGCCGCAGCACATCGTCGGCGGTGATGAAGGCGTCGAGCATGCTGGTGCTGCGGTCGATGACCGAGAGCAGCCGCTCGTTGGGGATGGTGATGACCGTGTCGACGGCCTCGCGCAGGGCGTCGAGGCCCTCTTCGGCCGAGCGCTGGCGTTTCTTGCCCTCGAACTTGAACGGGCGGGTCACCACCGCGATGGTCAGCGCCCCGAGCTCGGTGGCGAGCGAGGCAATCACCGGCGCGGCGCCGGTGCCGGTGCCGCCGCCGAGGCCGGTGGTCACGAACACCATGTCGGCGCCCGAGATCGCCTGGATGATGAGATCCGTGTCCTCGAGCGCGGCCTGGCGGCCGACGTTGGGATCGGCCCCCGCGCCCAGCCCCTTGGTCAGCTTCGAGCCGATCTGGATCTTGATCGGCGCGGGGTTGGCGCGCAGCGCCTGCGCGTCGGTGTTGGCGACGATGAACTCCACGCCGGAGAGCCCGGCCTGGACCATGCGCGTCACGGCATTGCTGCCGCCGCCGCCCACGCCCACCACCTTGATCCGCGCGCCCGCGCGGGTGGCCTCGTCCAGCGTCAACCGCAGTGAGTCGTTGTCATACAGGTCCGCCATCGCGCCTCCTAGAAGAACTCCTTGAACACCGTCCGCAACTTGACCATCACGCGCATGAATCCCCCGTGCTTGTTGTCGTCACCGGGTTTGCGATGCCGTTCGGCATAGCGCACCAGTCCCACGGCCGTCGAATACGACGGATTCCCGACGTGGTCCGCCAGGCCGCCCACTCCCGTGGGCACGCCGCGGCGGACGGGCAAGTCAAAAATCTGCTCGGCAATCTCCGACATGCCTTCGAGCACCGAACCGCCACCCGTGAGCACGAGCCCCGAGTTGAGCGACTTCTCGTAACCGGCCTTGCTGATCTCGTCCCAGATGAGATGGAACAACTCCTCGGCCCTGGGCTGCAGGATGTCGGAGAGAATGCGCCGCGCCATGACGCGCGGCCGGCGGCCACCGACACTGGCCACCTCGATCGTCTCGTCTTCGTCCACCATGCCGGAGAGCGCGCATCCCACCCGGCGCTTCACCTTCTCCGCCTCGGGGATCGGCGTGCGCAACCCGACGGCGATGTCATTGGTGAAGTGATCCCCGCCCACGGCCACCACGGCGGTGTGCCACAGGCTGCCCCGCTCGAAGATCGCGAGGTCGGCGGTGCCGCCGCCGATGTCGACCATGGCCACGCCCAGCGACTTCTCGTCATCGGTGAGCACGGCTTCCGCCGCGGCGAGCTGGCTGATCACCGTGTCGGACACCGCGACGCCGGCGCGGTTGACGCACGACACCAGGTTCTGGTTCGCGGCTGAACTGCCCGTCACGATGTGGACGTTCACTTCAAGCCTGGCGCCGCTGAGGCCCACCGGGTTGCCGATGCCCTCCTGCTCGTCGACCACGAAGTCCTGCGGCAGCACGTGGATGATCTCGCGGCCCGCCGGCAGCGACACGGCGCGAGCCGCATCGATGGCCCGGCGCACGTCTTCGCGCGTCACCTCGCGGTTCTTGCCCGCGACGGCCACCACCCCACGGCTGTTGAACCCCTTGATGTGCGGTCCGCTGATGCCGAGGTGCACCGAGCCGATCTCGACGCCCGCCATCAGCTCGGCCTCCTCGATCGACTTCTTGATCGACTCGACCGCCGCCTCGAGGTTGACAACCACGCCGCGCTTCAGCCCCTTCGACTCGGCCGATCCGATCCCGATGATGTCGAGTCCGCCCTCGTCCACGATCTCCCCGACCACCGTGCACACCTTGGATGTGCCGATGTCGAGCCCTACGACGTAGCGCTCACGCTGTGCCACGCTGCCTCCGTTCCACCCTACCGCCGTGCCTGCGCCGTCGCCGGCGCCTTGGCCGACCCCTTGGCCGGCCGCACGTACAAACGTTCAGAAAACCGCAAATCGACGTAATCGATCGAGGACACGCGCTCGCGCAGCGCATCGCCCAGCTCGAGGTACTGCTGCAGGCGCTCGACGAAGTCGCTCTCGCCGAGGCGCAGCAGCGTGGTGTCGCCATCGAGCATCACGACCGCATCGTGCGGGTCGGACACGTCGATCTGCGACACCTTCGTCCCGAGGTCCGGGTGCGCCCCCAGGTCCGCGATGACGCGTGCCGCCAGCGCGGCGCGGCTCTCGTCCAGCCGCTGCGCGTCGCCCTTGGGCGCCAGGCCGTCGACGATCGGCAGATCGAGATCCGCGTAGGCCGGCCCGTATTCGTCCACCACCGCACCGTGCGAGTCGACGAGATAGAGCGCGCTGCCGATGCGGCCGATGGCCATCGGCGTGCGCTCGTGCACGCGCACCTCCAGCGTGGCGGGAAAGACGCGCCGCAGCGTCGCTTCCTCGACCCACGGCGAGGACAGCAGCCGGTCCTGCCACTCGACCAGGTCGACGGCGAGGATGTTCTGGCCCCTCAACCCATCGAGCAACGCCAGCACGTCACCGCTGGCCAGGCGTTGGTTGCCGGTGACGATGATGTGACCCACCTGCAGCGTCTGGGCGTTGGAGACGAGCGCCAACCCGCGGTAACCGGCATAGGCAACGACCGCGAGGAACGCCACCGTCCGCGCGGCCAGCCAGGCATGCCGGAGCCGCGACGAGACGCGCTTGCCCGAGGGCTTGACGTGCGAGCGGCGGAAGCGCTTGTCCGCTGGCGCGGCCACGGGCGGCATGATCAGGCCCCTCCCGTCTGATGGCGACGCGCCTCGAGGGCGGCGACCAGGCCGAGGGCCACGCCGCCGATCGACCCCGCACCGAGCGTCAGCACCAGATCGCCGGGCTGGGCCAGACGGGCCACGGCCTCCGGCAGCTCGCCCACCGTCCGGACGGTGTGGACGGGCGTGGTGCGATGAGCGTTGACGGCCGCGGCCAACGCTTCGAGCGTGACTCCCGGAATCGGGTCTTCGCTGGCGGCGTAGATATCGGTGAGCACCACTTCGTCGGCCGCCGCCAGCGTGCGGCCGAACTCCTCCATCAGATCGCGCGTCCGCGTATAGCGGTGCGGCTGGAACGCGATCACCAGACGCTCCGGCCTGGCGGCCCGGGCGGCCGCCACCACCGCAGCGATCTCCGTGGGGTGATGACCGTAGTCGTCGACCACGGTGACGCCGTCCACGACGCCGACGCGCTGGAACCGGCGCTCGGCGCCACGGAACTCCGCGAGGGCCTGGGCGATCCGGGGGAACGGCACGTCGAGTTCGAGGCCGACGGCGACCGCGGCCAGCGCGTTCAGCACGGAGTGCCGGCCCGGCACCTCCAGGGTCAACGGGCCGAGCGCGGCGGCATGGCCGTCGCCATGAGGGTTGCGGCGGTGCACGACGCACCGCGCGCCGAAGCCTTCGAGCACCACCTCGGTCGCGCGCACCTCGGCATCCGGCGCCTCGATGCCGTAGGTGATGGTGCGACGCGTGAAGCGCGGCGACACGGCGCCCAGTTCGGCATCGTCGGCACAGGCCACGATGGCGCCGTAGAACGGCACCTTGTTGGCGAAGTCCACGAACGCCTGCTGCAGGTCGGCGTAGCTGCCGTACGCCTCCATGTGTTCGCGATCGATGTTCGTCATCACGGCAATCGAGGGCGACAGCTTGAGGAACGAGCGGTCACTCTCGTCGGCTTCCACCACCATGTACTCGCCACGGCCGAGCCGGGCGTTGCTGCCAAAGGCGCTGAGCCGGCCGCCGATCACGGCGGTCGGGTCGAGGCCCGCGCGCTCGAGCACCAGCGCGATCATCGACGTCGTGCTGGTCTTGCCGTGCGCGCCCGCCACCGCGATTCCGAACCGCAGCCGCATCAGCTCGGCCAGCATCTCCGCACGCGGAATCACCGGCACGCGCCGCTCGCGGGCCTGCGACAGCTCGGGGTTGTCGGCCTTGACGGCCGACGAATACACCACGACGTCCGCGTCGCCGACGTTGCCCGCACGATGTCCCACGTGCACCGTCACCCCAAGGCTCTCCAGCCGATCCGTCACGTCCGACTGCCGCGCATCCGAGCCCGAGACCGCGTAGCCAAGGTTGGCCAGCAGCTCGGCGATGCCGCTCATGCCGATGCCGCCGACGCCGACGAAGTGGATGCGCCGCGTCTTACCGAGCAAGCGCGTACACCTTGTCTGCGATCCGTTCGGCCGCATCGGGCCGCGCCAGCGTCCGCGACTGCCGGCCCATGTCCTCTCGTCGCACGCGATCCCGCGCGAGCGTCAGCACCTCGGCCGCCAGGCGCTCGCCGGTCAGCCCGCGTTCCTCGAGCACCACCGCGCCGCCGATGCGCGCGAAGGCCTCGGCATTGCGCCGCTGATGATCGTCGGCGGCGGTTGGCAGGGGGACCAGAATCGCCGGTCGTCCCGCCGCCGCCAGTTCCGACAGCGTGGTCGCGCCCGCGCGCGCCACCACCACGTCGGCCCGTCTCATCTCGCGGTCCATCTCGTACAGGAACGGCTCCACACGCGCCGCCAGCCCCGCCGCCTCGTACGCCTGCCGCACCACCGCCAGATCGCGCTCGCCGGTCTGGTGCGTGATCGCCAGTGGCGCGCCAGAGGCGGCCAGTGTCGGCGCCGCCTGCGTCATCGCCATGTTGATGGCGTGCGCGCCCTGGGAGCCGCCCATGATCAACACCTGCACGCTCCGGTCATGCGGCGCCTCGCCGGCCGGCTCGAAGAACGCGGCGCGAACGGGGTTGCCGGCGACGAACCCGGTGCGCGGGAAGTAGCGCAGCGCCTCGGGAAAGTTCACGGCCGCGGCGCGCACGAGCGGTGCCAGCAGCCGGTTGGTGATGCCCGGCAGCGCGTTCTGCTCGAGCAGCAGCGTCGGATAGCGGCGGAACGCCGCCAGCGCCAGCACCGGCCCCGACGAGAACCCGCCGACGCCCACCACCACCGAGGGACGCCGCCGCGAGATCACGCGCCAGGCGTCGACGGCCGCCATCGGCAGCAGCAACAGCCCGCGCAAGCGCGCCAGGCGCGACTTGCCCTTGAGTCCGGCGACCCGAATCACATCCAGCGGAAAGCCCTCGCGCGGGACCACTTTCGACTCGATGCCCGCCGCCGTTCCCACGAACGTCACCACCGTCGCCTGGTCGCGCCGCTGCAGCTCGCGCGCGAGCGCGATGCCCGGATAGAGGTGGCCACCCGTTCCGCCGCCGGCGATCAGGACCTGCACCCCTCACGCGGCTCCCGTCTCGGAGGCGGAGTGCTGGGAGATGTTCAGCAGCACTCCCACACCGACGAGGTTGATGAGCAGCGACGATCCGCCGGCGCTGACGAGCGGCAGCGGAATGCCCTTGGTGGGCAACATGCCCAGCACCACGCTGATGTTCACGAACGCCTGCAGGACCAGCATCATCGTGATGCCGATGGCGAGAAACGAACCGAAGCTGTCGGGGGCGAGCAGCGAGGTGCGCATCCCGCGCCAGGCGATCACCGCGAAGCACGCCAGGATGACCAGCGATCCGAGCAGCCCGGTCTCTTCGGCGATGACCGCGTAGATGAAGTCGGTGTGCGGCTCAGGCAGGTAGAACAGCTTCTGCACGCCCTCCATCAGGCCCTTGCCGAACACGCCGCCGGTGCCCACGGCGATCAGCGATTGAATGATCTGAAAACCGGCGCCGAGCGGATCCGCCCACGGATTCAGGAAGGCCAGCAGGCGCTGGACGCGATAGGGCTCCTGAATCAGGATGATCGCCAGCGCCGGCACCATGAGGACCACCGCGCCAACGAGGTATCTGTAGCTGAGGCCGGCGGCGAAGACCATCACGCCGACCACCGCGAGCAGCGACACTGCCGTGCCGAAATCGGGCTCGAGCAGGATCAGGCCGAGCAGCCCGCCCGTGATCAGGGCGATGGGGGCCAGCGCGTAGCGCACCTCGTTGATGCGATGCAACCGGCGTTCGAGGATGAACGCGGTGAAGAAGATCGCCGCCAGCTTGGCCAGCTCGGACGGCTGGATGCCGAACCCGCCCACGGCGAACCAGCGGCGGGTGCCGTTGACCTCACGCGAGAACAGCACCGCCACCAGCAGTGTGCCGACGACGCCGAGCAGCGCCCAGATCAGTCGTTCGTTGCGGTAGGTCCGGTAGTCCACGCGCATCACCACCGACAGCAGCGCCAGGCCGAAGGCGGCCCACATCACCTGCTTGGTCACGAACAGGTACGGCTGCTTGAAGCGCTCGAGCGCCACGAGTGCGGAGGCGCTGTACACCATCACCACGCTGGCGCAAATCAGCGCCAGGGTGGCGAGAAACATCCATCGGTCCGACTGCAGTTTGCGCGCCATAGTGTGCGACCCTTGCCCGTTCCGCCCGCGTCTCCCGGACACGGGCCCTAAAGTTCACCAGCTTCGACTCGATACGAGGGTGGAAGCAGTCAGCAGTCGCCAGTCAGTTGTGGGAATGGGACACCAGTCTCGCAGACCGGGGCAGGCTGCGTTCCCAGCGACCGGCTCCCATTCGCCGTCAACCGGCTGACGACTGCTCATTGCTCACCCTCGACCGGCGCGTCATGCGCCAGCCGTTGAACCTCCTCCTTGAACCGCCGGCCGCGGTCGGCGTAATCCACGAACATGTCGAAGCTGGCGCACGCGGGCGCCAGCAGCACCACGCCATCGGGTCGTGCCAGCGTCCACGCCCGCGTCACGGCCTCGGCGAGCGATGACGCCTCGACGACCGGGACGGTGGGCGAGAGCGCCTCTCTCACCAGCGGGCGCGCCTCGCCAATCGCCACCACGGCACGGCCGTGGGCCTGCAGCGGCCCCGCAAGGTCGCGCAGATCGCCGCCCTTGAACTTGCCGCCGACAATCGCGACCACGGCGTCGAAACTCTCGATCGACCGCGCCGCGGCGTCCACGTTCGTCGCCTTCGAGTCGTTGACGAACCGGACACCGCCGATCGTCGCCACCGGCTCCATCACGTGCTCGAGCCCGGTGAACCCGTCGAGCGCGCGCACCGCGGCGGCGCCATCGGCGCCGGCGAGGGTGGAGATCGCGGTCGCGGCCACCACGTTGCTCAGCTGATGCCGGCCCGCCAGCTGTACCGCGCTGATCGGTACCAGCGGCACGTCGCCGTCCGACGTGCGCTGCCAGATGAAGCCGCGGTCCGCGAACACGGAGGCCTGCGGCGCGTCGGGCCCCAGCGCGTAGCGCACCTGTCGCGCGCGGCTGGACGCCGCCACCGCGATCGCCTCGGGACTATCCGCGTTCACGACCGTCCAGTCCTCTGGCGTCTGGTTGGCGAACACCCGCGCCTTGGCGGCGGCGTAGGCGTCCACGGTCGGGTGCCGGTCGAGGTGGTCCGCCGACAGATTCAGGAGCGCCGCGATCCACGGATGGAACCGAACGGTCGCCTCCAGCTGGAAGCTGCTGGCCTCGACCACGTGCACGGTGTCGCTCGTCGAGTCGTCCACCTGCGCGCTGAGCGGCACGCCGATGTTGCCGCCGACGCGTACCCGGCGCCCGGCGGCCTCGAGCATGCGGCCGACGAGAGTAGTGGTCGTCGACTTGCCCTTCGTCCCCGTGATCGCCACGATCGGCCCGCGCAGCCAGCGCGAGGCCAGCTCCATCTCGCCGATCACCGGCACGCCTGCGGCGCGCGCGCGGGCGAGTTCAGGCAGCTCCAGCGGCACACCGGGGCTGATCACCACCAGGTCGGCGTGCTCGAACGATTCGGCGCGATGCCCGTCGAGCTCGAGCGCGACCCCGGCCTGGCGCAAGGCCTCGGCGTCGCCGATGACCGCCTTGCGATCCGTCAGCGTCACGCTGGCGCCCCGGCGCACGAGCAGCAACGCGGCGGCCACCCCGCTGCGGGCGGCCCCGACGACCAGCACGCGCTGGCCCTTGACGGAGAAGTCGGTGGCCTTCATCTGAGCTTCAATGACGTCAGGCTGAAGAGCGCGAAGATGAGGGCCACGATCAGGAATCGCGTGATCACCTTCGGCTCCTGCCAGCCGATGAGTTCGAAGTGGTGGTGCAGCGGGGCCATCTTGAAGACGCGCTTGCCCCGCAGCTTGAACGAGCCGACCTGGATGACGACCGAGGCGGCTTCCACCACGAACACGCCGCCGACCAGGACCAGCAGCAACTCCTGCTTGATCAGGATGGCCACGGTGGCCAGCGCGGCGCCGAGCGCCAGCGAGCCGACATCGCCCATGAAGATCTCGGCAGGGTGCGCGTTGTACCAGAGGAAGCCGAGGCTCGCGCCCACCAGCGCACCACAGAAAATCGTCAGCTCGGCGGCCGGCGCGAATCGCACGAGCAGCAGGTACTCCGCGAACACGCGGTGACCCGTCACGTACGCCAGCGCGGTCAGCGTTGCCGCCGCCACCGCGAACGTGCTGATCGCCAATCCGTCGAGACCGTCCGTCAGGTTGACGGCGTTGCTCCACGCCACCAGCACGAACACGGCGAAGGGGACGTAGAACCAGCCGAGGTCGGGAATCAGCTGCTTGAAGAACGGGAAAATCAGCCGCGTGTTGTAGAGATCCTGCGAGGCCAGCCACATCAGCACCAGGCTGACGATGAGTGCGGCGACGACCTGGAGGCCCATCTTGTAGCGGGGCGCAAGACCGCCCGACGATCGGCGGGTGATCTTCAGGTAGTCGTCCAGGAAGCCGATGGCCCCAAAGGCGGCGGTCGTCATCACGGCGATCCACACGTAGACATTGGTCAGGTCCGCCCACAGCAGCGTCGGCCCGAGCGCCGCCGCCAGAATCAGCAATCCGCCCATCGTCGGCGTGCCGGCCTTCGCCTTGTGCGACTGCGGACCTTCCTGCCGGATCACCTGCCCGATCTGGAACTCGCGCAGGCGGCGGATCAGCCACGGCCCGAGGATCAGGCTCACCGCCAGCGCCGTCAGGCTGGCGGCCGCCGTCCTGAACGTGATGTAGCGCGCCACGTTCAGCACGGGCACCTGCGGGTAGAACGAGATCAGAAGGTGGTAGAGCATCTCAGCCGCACACCGCCACGAGCCGGTCCACCACGAGTTCCGTTCTCACCCCGCGCGATCCCTTCACCAGCACCACGTCGCCGGGCTCCACGCACGCCGCGGCTACATCAGCCGCTTCCGTGCTCGTCGGCACGTGCCGCACGGTGGCCGCGTCCAGGCCGGCCGCCACCGCCGCCTGGCCCAGTGCCCGGGCAGCGTCGCCGCCCACCGTGACCAGCAGGTCGAGATGAGCCGCGGCCGCCGCACGACCACAGGCTTCGTGCAGTTCGAGCGCGCGTTCGCCCAGCTCGAGCATCTCGCCCAGCACGGCGACCCGGCGCCGTGCGAGCCGGTGAACCGACAGCATCTCCAGCGCGCGCAGCAGCGCCGACGGACTGGAGTTATAGCTGTCGTCGACCACCATCACGCCGTTGCCCAGGGTGCGGACTTCACCGCGTCTCCGGGCCGGCGTCAGCGTGGCCGCGCGCGCGACCACCCTATCGAGGGGCACCCCCAGCTCGGTGGCGACCGCGGCGGCGCACAGCACATTCGCGAGATTGCCGCGGCCGAGGAGCGGCACGTGGAGCGGCCGCTCGCCAAGACGGCTGACAAGCCGGCACTGCGTGCCGGCCAGTCCGAGGTCGACGATG
>Ga0209079_10000692_pt1 | contig 13142 bp, 12 predicted proteins | sample PPLLaktember2015_2_FD_187259 | JGI IMG/M metagenome (GOLD analysis project Ga0209079, IMG submission 187259) | Freshwater sediment microbial communities from Prairie Pothole Lake near Jamestown, North Dakota, USA - PPLs Lake P7 Core (6) Depth... | ecosystem: Environmental > Aquatic > Freshwater... | reverse complement strand
AATGCCCCCGGCGAGCGTGCCAATGGCCTCCATCTTTTGGGCCTGGCGGAGCTGGGCTTCGAGCTGGCGCTGTTCGGTGATTTCTTCTACCATCACGCCGATACTGGTTACCTGTCCGTTAGTGTCCTTGAAGGGAAACCAGGTTTCCCGTGAGGTTCGCTTTCTGTTAGGGCTCTCAGCTGTTTCAACCGTGAACTCGATGTTCGAGAATGATTCGCCTGTCTTCATGATGCGATTGGCCGTCTCCTCTGCCATGTCAGCAATGGCAGGCACTACCTCGCGAATGGTTCGTCCCAGGTGGGCCGAGACAGGGAGGCCGTTGATTTCGGCGAGTCGTTCATTGACTCTCACATAGCGGAGTTCCCTGTCGAGGATGCACAGGCCGATAGGAGTCAAATTGTAGTACGTCTCAATTTCCATCAACTGGGTACGTGTAATCTCCTCGCTTTTCCAGAGGTCCTGAGTTCTTTCCTGCACCCGAAGCTCTAATTCGTCGCGACTTTGACGAAGGTCTTCCTGAATCTGCTTCAGGTGGTCGATGTCGAGATTGATACCCGCCCAGCAGGTAATGTGTCCCTGGTCGTCTCTGACAGGTAAGCCGCGTGCAAGTACGTAATGATACTGTCCGTCCACACCATGATAACGATGTTCTATATCCCATACTCCCTCCGTACGGACACACTCCTGCCATGCGGCGATTGTCCGTTCGGCATCATCCGGGTGCAGCACGTTTCCCCATCCAAAGCTGGAGCACTCCTCCTGAGTCAACCCCACCATTTTAAGAAAGGATTCGCTGGCGTAGATGTTCCGGCCGTCGGGGTCGGATACCCAGACGCCATAGTTGGTCGACTCCCCTATTCCCCGGTACAGACGTTCGCTTTGTTGCAGCTCTCGTTCCAAGCGCTTACGTTCGGTGATGTCTCGTACTACTGTGACTGAGCCGATGATAGTATTGGCGGCATCTCTCACAGGGGCAGCGCTGACTTCGCGATACCTCAGCTCTCCGCTTGCGGGGATTCGGACCATCTCTTCCTGGTTTCGTATTATTTCTCCCTGAAGAGCCCGTAATGGCGGAGCTTCTTCTACAGCGCGGGGGCTGCCATCAGGGCGATATACTTCCAAACTTTGGGCAAGCTTTTCCACCATAACCCCGTTAGAGGAGGCAAGGTTGAACTCCCGGGAAACTGACTGATTTGCCAGAGTGAATCTCCCCTCTAAGTCAGCAAACCAGACTTCTTCCTGTATGCTGTTGACCAATGCTAATAGCCGGTCTCTCTCCTCCTGGACTAAAGTTGTCAGTCTCTTTGTTTTTTCATCCGCTAACTTGAGCTCTGTAAATTGAGTCTGTAACTCGACGGTCCGTTCCTGCACCCGCAACTCCAGCTCTTCCTTGGACTTGCGAAGCGCCTCCTCGGCCCGCTTCAATTCCGTAAGGTCCGTAACCACTACGCAGAGGATCTCCATTTCCGGGGTTAATGGATGTATGGAGAGATAGACAGGCATCTCTTTTTTGTTGGATGTTGCGAGAAGGGATTCCCTCTTGCAGCCCTCTGGGTCGATTGCACGGACCATGTTCCGGAGCGCCATCCTATCCTGGGGCGCCAACACATCGAAAAAGGATGCACCCATAATCCTGCCGAGGGGTCGTCCAATCATTTCCGCGAACCGTGTGTTGCAGTAAAGGATCGTTCCGTTGGACAATATGGTCACTGCCCCTTCGTGCATCGATTCGACGAAGACCCGGTAGGGTTGCTCGGCGCCCTGAAGAGTAAACACTTGCGGCCCTTGAGGCCCCTCGACGACAAGCGCATCGACCTCATTGTGCCTGATGGCTCGGAGCGCCTCCTCCGCTTCTTCAAGACGTGCTTTTAAATCATCTATTTCAGTCTCAAGGATTCTGGTAGTTCTTTTTCTTTCCATGATTTTTTCTATTCCCGCTTGCTGCCTTTAAGTTTACGGCGGGGAGGTATGCCAGAATCTGCTTTCTTGGTTATAAGATCAAGGCCCATGAGGATACGTTCCTGATCAGCCATGGTGCCGATAAACCGTCGAAGCGGGAGGGGCAGTTTCTTCACCAGCGTCGGGACTGCAACGATCTGCTCTCCTTCGGCAAGTGTAGGCTGCTGATAGATGTCGATCACCTCAAGCTTGTAACGACCTTTCAGGTGCTCGTCGCAGACCTTCTTAATGTTCGTGATGGCCTGAGATGATTTCGGAGTCTGGCCGGCAATGTAGAGACGCAGGACATATTTATTGTCCTTTGATTCTTTGATCGCTTTTTCAAAGACCTCTGTCTGGTTTTCCTTCTTCATGCGGTTCTCCTACACCATGGGCGCAAATCGAGACCGACCAGCACCCGCTCGGTGTTGGACAGATCTCCGATGATCTTCTTGATGGGCTCGGGGAGTTTCCGCACAAGGGTGGGGACGGCAAGAATCTGGTCTCCTTCTGCCAGTCCTGGGTTCTTAACAAGGTCTACGACTTCGATGCGGTATTTTCCTTGGAGGTGATCCTCGCAAATCTTTTTAAGATTGGCGAATGCGGTAAGTGATTTCGGTGTCTGGCCCGCTACATAGAGCTTGAGTTCCCACTCCTTTTCATCGCTTGGTGTAGTTGTAAGCCTATTCCTTTTCACTGTCATTTCCTCCTCTTTTTGCCCGTCTGCTGTATGACGGTCATCTCGGTCTTTGGTTCCAGCCTCTCTCGTTCATCTTCCTCGATCTCTTCGATCTTTTTTCTAATCCCTTCTTCCTCAGCTTCAAATTCCGCACGGAGAGATGCAAGTTGGGCATCGAAGAGGGCTCGTTTGCGACCGATAAGCTTCTTCATGTGCTCAATCTCCCGGCTACCGGCAACGTATTGAGCTGCTCCTTTTGCTTCCTGTAAAACTTTGGCCACACCAGTCAATCCCCCGGTCTACTCTAGCGAGGCATCTTCTATGAAAAAGCCTTTGTCGCTGAGGCGGAATGGGCAGAACTGGTTTGAATGCGCCATGCCGCGGGACTTGACGATGGTGAGCCCGCGGTTTCTCTCCCCTTGCCTGTCGATGTCCTTAAGGACGATCCAGGTGTCCATCAGGGAAGAGGCGCCGATGGTTGCCTCCTCTCTTGCCTCAGTGGCTGCGGCGAGGCTTGTGAGCATGGTAGTGATCTGCCGGGCTTTCAGGAAATCCAAGAGGCGGGTCAGCACGGATCTCACGTCGGCAGCGAGACCGACGGTGACAAGGTTCGTTATCGGGTCCATTACCACCGCATGAGGTTTAAAGGTATTTACCAGTTTCGTCATCTCGAGGAGGTGCAGCTCAAGGCCCGTGAAGGTGGGTCGCTGGGCACGGATGATCAGAAGATTCTTATCGATAAAGGCCCTAAGGTTGATCCCCGCGGAGCGCATATTTCGTATGATCTGTTGAGAAGATTCTTCGAAGGCAAGGTAGAGACACCGCTCGCCTCTTTTGCATGCCGCTTCCGTGAAGTGGGCGGCCACGGTAGATTTCCCTGTACCTGCAGTACCTGAGATGAGGATGCTGCTTCCCCGGTAGTAGCCTTTACCCCCGAACATAGTATCGAGCCGGTCTATTCCCGTAGAGATCCTTTCCGACGTCACCTCGTGGTCAAGGCCGAGAGATGTGACGGGAAAGACGGAAACGCCTTCCTGGTCGATCAAGAAGGGGTATTCATTGGTGCCGTGGGGTGATCCGCGGTACTTGGCAACCCTGAGACGCCTTGTGGATATCTGGTCGACAACCCTATGGTCGAGGAGAATCACGCAGTCCGCCACATATTCTTCCAGACCATAACGGGTAAACTTCTCCACACCCCGCTCACCGGTGACAATGGCGGTGACACCTTTTTCCTTGAGAAAACGGAAAAGCCTTCGAAGTTCGGCCCTGATGACCGCCTCATTCGGGAGGCCTGCGAAGAGGACCTCCAGGGTATCGAGGGCCACGCGCTTCGCTTTAATGGAATCGATGGCATGGCCGAGACGGATGAAAAGCCCTTCCAGGTCGTACTCGCCCGTCTCCTCAATTTCGGAGCGTTCGATATAGACGTAATCGACGGCAAGCTTTTTCTGTCTTATAAGGCCATCAAGATCAAAACCCAGGGAGTTTACGTTTGTCGTCAGGTCACGGACCGTTTCCTCAAAGGCCATCATGACCCCGGGTTCGTCGTATGTGGTTGCACCTTTTACAAGAAACTCAAGAGCGAGAAGGGTCTTACCCGAGCCTGGGCCCCCTGCGACCAGGGTAGGGCGCCCCCTCGGCAGTCCTCCCATTGTAATCTCATCGAGACCCTTGATACCGGTAGGGCACTTCAGAAGCTGGAAAGGTTTTGCAGCGTTATTCCGTGGTTTCATGATCCGGCCCCCTCAAGTGCTAGAATTCACTGAAATAAATACTCAATTATAGTCACGGCTCAAGAGCCTAGTTGGACATTCTTAGAAGAAACAACCTTTATCGCATTAATACTACAATCATCTTTTTTATTTGTAAAGCGGAAATATTCCGGGGTATACATTACCGAATGTAAAAGCTACAGAAAGAAACAGGACAAAATGAGTATGCATACTATGGCGGCAGTGGATGCTTGATGCACGATCGATAGCCAGAAAGATTTTTCATTTTTCGGGGGCATCTATACCTGTTTGTTATCTTGTGGCTGACAAGACAGCAGCGCTTATGTTTGCATTGGTCTTGTTTGTTTTATCTGCAATTTTTGAATTTTTGCGCATCCAGGGAACGCTTGACATCTCCCTGGTGCAAAAATACATGCAGGTCAAGGACTCTGAATCCAGGAAGCCCACCGGGAGTTTTTTCTACCTCCTTGCAGCTCCCATCACCATAATCCTTTTTCAAGAATCAGTAGCAATTGCATCCCTCTTTATTGTTGCCATTGCAGACCCTCTTTGTTCTCTTGCAGGCATCCAATGGGGACGGAAGAAAATATTTGGAAAGAGCCTTGAAGGAAGCTCTGTCTTTTTTGTGGTGTCCCTGCTGATCTTATCCTTTTTCAGATTCCCTATTCATATTAGGCTAATAGCTGCTTTGATCGCTACCCTCACAGAACTCTTTACCCCAAAATGGCTTGATGACAATCTTACTATTCCTATCATAACAGCCCTTGTTCTGACCCTGTTTACTTAAATAAAAAAATAGGGTTCGAGGGTCCAAGCATAGTAGGGTTCGAGGGGTCAAGGGTTCCAGGGTTCAAGTGACAGCTTGCAGTCACGCCTGATATTGCCTGCGGGGATCAAAGATGTCACGCAGGCCTTCTCCGAGCAGGTTATACCCCATAACGGTGAGGAAGATGGCAAGGCCGGGATAGAGAGAAAGCCACCAGGCCACTTCGATGGTGTCCTTGGCCTGTGTCAGGATGTTGCCCCAACTGGGCGTTGGCGGTTGGACTCCTATTCCAAGAAAACTGAGCGCCGACTCGGTGAGAATTGCCCCTCCAATGCCCAGCGTTGCAACCACATATACTGGAGACAAGGCATTGGGCAAAACATGTCTAAAGATGATTCTTCTCTTCGGAAATCCCATGGCTTTTGCTGCAAGAACATACTCCTTGTTTTTAATGCTCAGAATCTCTGCCCTCACGAGGCGGGCAATCCCCATCCAGTTCGTCAGGCCAATGACGATCATAATGTTCCAGATGCTTGGTTCCAACAGGGCAATGACAGCAAGGATAAGAAAGAAGGTAGGAAAGCACATCATGAGATCAACGAAGCGCATAATGAGTTCATCAACTATGCCGCCAGAGTAGCCTGAAACGGCCCCGATCATTATACCTATCAGGGTGGCAATTCCCACAGACACAAAGCCTACAATGAGGGATATCCTGCTGCCATAGATGACCCGTGAAAATACATCCCGTCCGAGCATATCTGTGCCAAAGGGGTGTGACCATGTAGGCCCGGTGAGGATGTTTTTTAGATCTGGCTCAACAGGATCGTGGAGTGAAATTATGGGAGCTAAGATTGCGCAGAGGAACATGGGGATGAGGATAATTAGACCCACGAGCGCAAGGTTGTGATTGGTTATGCGTCTGAGAAATCTCATTTAAGGCAGTAGTAAAAGTTTCGAGTTGCTGGTTTCATGGCACAGGAATTTAAACCGAAACCAGCAACTCTGGCTTTCAGTGATTTATTTGACTTTCAAATCCGAAGGGGTAGTGGGAACTCCGCCTCCATCTTTGCCCATTACCTCGGATATTGCCCATGCCACCCAGCAGGTCGTCTGTGTGTTTTTCCTTGCTATTTTATTGAACTGCACAGGGAAATTGCTGATGAAGGCACCATCGGGCTGCTGAGCTTTGCTTAAATAATCAACTGCCCTGGATATCACTAGTTTCTTGTCCGTTAACTTTGAAAGACCAATAATTACATAAGCAGTGACCTCGGGATCTTCAGGTGCAGGTGGAACAGGCGCAAAACCGCCGGATGGTTTCTGCGTTGTGAGAATAAAATCCACTGCATCCTTAACAAATGGCGTTGTGGGCGAAACACCATAGGCCAGAAGCGCTCGAACCGTCCAGGCCGTGGAAAAAGATAAAGATGGTGTTCCCTTCGGCATCGGATATCCACCATCTGCATTCTGACAGCCCATGAGCCAGTCGATTGCCATCCTCACCATGGGATCATTCCTGGGAAGTCCTGCCTCCTTAAGTGCAACCAACATAACTGCGGTGTAAATTGTCAAGGGGGCGCCTTCTTTTCCGAGCCTCTTGAATCCTCCATCTACATCCTGAACATCGCGTAAGTACTGGATTGCTTTTTTGATGGCCTCTTCACCTTTATTTGCCTGTTTGAGTGCTATGATCGTGAAGGCTGTGGCAGCCGTATTGTTGCTCCAGCTTCCATCCGGTCTCTGGTCTTTGAGCAGGAAAGAGATACCTTTTTCAACCTTTTCCGAAGCTATACCGTTCATGTTAAGTGCTATTATGGCCCAGGCCGTGGATTCGGCTTCAGGTGGGAACTCTCCCCTTAGCCGTGACCATGCACCATTCTCATCCTGCATGGCAGCGATATGCACAATTGCCTTTCTGAGTGTATCCTGGGGAGCAGCCAAAACGATGAGAGGGATTGCAACAATGGTAAGAAGTGTAATTAAGGCCAATTTTTTCATACTAACCCCCTACAATATTTTTCCTTTTTTATAGCACTCAAATATTTTTGATGCAATAGGTTTTGATGCAATAGAATAATGCAAAGATCAGGCAATAGGCAATAGGTTTAGATCGCTAATCCATGGCCAATCGCCCCGCGCCCATAGCCAGAAAGCGTTACTCGATTTCATCCGGAAATATTTTCTCCGGATTGAGGAGGCCCTTGGGATCGAAGGCATACTTGATTCGCTTCATGAGGGCTATCTCAACCGGTGTCATCTGGATTCTCATGTAATCCTTTGCCGTTATGCCTACACCGTGCTCTCCGGTCAGCTTTCCGCCCATCTCGACAGTTTTTCTGTATATTTCTCCGAGGAGTTCGTTGGCCTCCTCCAGTTCGGCAAAATTCCTTTTACGGTATTGAATGGTGACATGGAGGTTGCCATCACCTGCATGACCGAAGGTGGCAACTTTGACTGTTTTGGCGGCAACACTTTCCTGAATGGCACGTACAAGAAAAGGTAACTGATATCTGGGCACAACTACATCTGCTTCGAGATGATCCTTGCCCTTTGCCTTGAGGGCCGGAAGGGTGTCTCTTCTGATTCGCCACAGTTGCTCAGCCTGTTCGTCGTTTTTTGCAAGCTTTGTTTCAATGACACCGGGAAGAGCGTCGCAAAGATTCATAATCCGATGAGCTTCAATGTCTGTTGCTGCCTCGTGGTTGCCATCTACCTCGACAAGAACGAGGGCGGCAGCCTCACGCCTCATGAGTGACTCTGCGGCCGGCAGATAATCGGCAACGCAGTTGATGCTCATGTTGTCCATGAACTCTATTGCACTGGGTAGGATTCCAGCACGAAAGATCGCTACAACAAGATCCGCTGCAGCGCCAAGATCGTCCAGATACGTGATGCACGTTTTTCTAATTGCAGGCTTGGGGAGAACCTTGCAGATGATCTTGGTAACGACGGCCAGGGTTCCTTCGGAGCCAATGATAAGGGCAACGAGATCATATCCTGTTACATTTTTAACGGTTCTTCCACCTACATTGATTATCTCTCCATCCGGTAAAACAGCTTCAAGGCCAAGGACATAGTCCCGCGTAACGCCATACTTGACCGCTCTTGTGTAACCGGCATTTTCTGCAACATTACCCCCGAGGGTACTTTCAACGGTGCTCGATGGGTCAGGAGGAAAGAAGAGGTTGTGTTTTTTTAATGCCTCCTGGAGGTCTGCTGCGATGACGCCTGGCTCCACCACGATCTGCATGTTTTTCGTATCGATTTCGAGTATCTTGTTCATTCTGAGAAGGCAAATGACCAATCCTCCCTGAACAGGCAAGGCCCCTCCTGAGAGGCCAGTCCTCCCTCCCTGGGGGGTTACAGGGATGTCTGAAGCGTATGCCAGCTTCATGATCCTCGATACCTCTTCGGTAGAATAGGGTAGGAGAACCACATCCGGCATGAACCGCATCTCGGTGGCATCATAACAGAAGTGAGACATGCCATCTTTATCTGTAACGATCTGCTCTTCCTTGAGAAATCCTCGAACTTCATTTATAAACTTTTCAATATTCTTACGTATCATTGAGACCCTCATTAATATTCATTTTCATTGTGAGGCTCAAGAATAAAAAATTTCTCTCGTCCACTCTTCCATTTCTCAGCGGACTCTGCGAGAGATGAAAAGCCGATAATCATCTCCGAGCTCATAACTCCGAACTAATAACTTCCCACTCCGAACTCCTCGATGCAGTTGTTTATCTGCATCGAGGTATTACATACGGTCCCTCTGGAATAACCGCCACACGCTTGTCCCTAAATATATCCACGCTCTGCTGTATTGCGTCAACCAGTGAGTTGACAGGAGCAACGCCGGTCAATTGCCTGTCTGCATCGCTCAGGTATCCGCTATAAAGGTGGATTTTGCCCACCTTAGCTACCTTAAGCTGCATCTCTGTTTCCCATTCATCGATATCAGCCTTTGTTTTTGGTAAAATGTGTTCCATGAAAGCCTCGGGACCTATCTCGATGAGACGCCTCTGGCATTCCGCATATTCGGGGGAGCCTATTCCCTCTGAACACTCGGAAACTATGAAGAGGTTTCCTCCTGGCTCAAGTATATCGATGGCTGCCACCATGCCCTTTACAGTCTGATAGTAATTTTTATCCAGGGGATATCCTGCTCCACTTGTAATGACTGTTTTGAACTTCTGTGCCACCGGGACCTCTGCGAAAGGACGGACGAATGAGACGGCTTCCATGTGACTTTTTTCAATATCTCCAAAGTTAACAAACGAGATCTTACGTGTCTCATCGATTACAACATTTACTGCGTAGCACTCCCCCACCATATTCGCTATCTCGGCCAATTCCTGGTGAAGTGGATTTCCTTCTATCACACAGTTCTCAACTCCTTTTTGTTCGAGCATCCTGGCAGCGTGGATAGAGGTTATTGTGTCGCGGTGTGCAACACCCGGGGTGATAACCTTTCTTCCTCCTGAGTAGCCGGCCATAAAATGTGGTTCAACAAGCCCGACGACAATTCGAAGATCAGCGTCTACAAAACGTTTGTCTAGCTTTACCGGCATACCCCTATGTGTTTTACCGAGATATGTATGGTCTTCATCGCTGCGGGCGAAGTGGTTTTCGACTTTCACGGTCTGTATTATCCATTCACTTCCAACTAATTCAAACATTTCCTGACCTTCGTTGGGCCGATGGAGGCCTGTCGCCACCAAAATACGAATGTCTTTTGGTTTCAAACCACCAGAGATGAGCTGTTGGACCAGTGTCGGCAGAATAGTTCCGTTGGGAACAGGCCTGGTTATGTCACAGATGAGGATGCAGGCATTACAGCGCCCTTTTGCAAGCTCAGCAAGGGGACGACCCCCGATAGGATGCTCGAAGGCTTCATTCAAAGTCATCACCGGATCATGGAGAATGGGCATAGGTCTCTTTTGGATTACCGTGATATCCCAGTTACCAGGAAGGTCAAGGGGTAAACCGGTTTTACCATAGTGCATCGTAATGTACATTGCCACACCCCCTTTCTCAAAAGTATACGTTCCTGGCTGTGTTCTGTCAAAGACAACCTTTCTTCACCACAGATAAACGCAGATGAAATTCTAATATTCACTGTGGGCTGTATTGCGATAGCCCGTCAATACAGCCCCACATGCATGCCGCTTCGCGGCGGGTAATTTACATACCCGTGTTCCGTTGTCCCGCCACGCGGGCTATGTATATGTCCGGCATCGCCGAGTTATCTCGATGTCGGACATATACATATAACAATCATTTATCGGCGTTCATCTCGGTTTTTCTATTATCTGCCTTTATCTGCGGTAAAAATTAAGGTTTGTCTGGCAGTCGAAAGGAAAGGCTAATTTTCTGATTGTATTCTAAAACTTTAGCTGCTATATAGAGATGAGATGATGATGGATGCCAAGACAGATTTGCTAAAACGCTTGGAATCAGGGTATTCCTTGCCGGCACTCTCTGTGGTAGCAATCAGGCTCGTGGAACTGGCATCAGATGAGCAATGTTCTGTCAACGACCTGGTATCCCTCATTGAAAAAGATCCATCCCTTGCAATCCGCCTTCTAAAAATCGCGAATAGTGCTTTTTTCAAGACTGCCGAACCGGCAACCACATTAAGGCAGGCGGTTATCAGGATTGGATTTCAGCAATTACGCATTATGGCCCTCTCTTTATCTCTCAGGGATACATTTCCCATGGGTACGGTAGGTGGTTTTGATTACGAAAGGTTCTGGCGGGCCTCCCTATACAGGGCCCTGATGGCAAAATCTCTTGCGGAGCAAATAAGGACCTGCAACCCTGAAGAGGCTTTTGTGGCTGGCCTTACCCTGGGGGTTGGCTTCTTGATCTTTTTTAATATGTTCATCAGGGATTCAGGCGAGGAAATAGGCCGTGAACTGGATAGCTTTGAAAAACTCCTGGCGTGGGAGCAGGAGAAGTTTGGTGTGACTCACCGGCAAATCGGAGCTGCCGCACTTCGCTACTGGAAATTTCCTGATTCTATTGTTGACTGTCAGGAAGGATTCTTGAAACTCCCTGAATGCAGCCCCTTGTCTACTATTTGCGAACTTGCAAGGATTATGTCCATGAGCCTTTTGGGACGATCAAAGGATTTCCATGATCTTTTCCGTGATGCAAAGGACTGGCTTGGACTTGGAGAAAATGCAATCAATGCGGCTATCCTTTTGGTATTTCAGGAGGTTGATGACATAGCAGAGAACCTGAAGATTGAAATGGACAAAGAAAAGGACCTCCTTGGATTAATGGAGAAGGCGAACCATGCCCTAAGCGGCATCTCTGAAAGAATCTCTATGATGCAGTTTCAGGGAGGCGCGGCTGAGCCACCTTCTTTTGAAACCATTAAGGAAGAGAAGAATGGCCAGGATGTGATTACCAACACCCTGCAGGCAGTAGCCCACGAGATCAGGAACCCCCTCGTTGCCGTAGCTGGTTTTGCAAGAAAACTTTCCTCAGCCCTCGATCCTGAATCAAAGGGTGGAAAATATGCTCAAATCATCCTCCAGGAAGCGCAGCGTCTTGAAGAGGCACTCAACCAGATGAAGGCGTAAGTAGCTCATAAATGTCGGCCCATTACGCGGGAAGATGGATTCATGAGCGGGGAACAATGTACGCCTCCGTCGCCTCCTCCTCAGCGCTATTTTTGAATCCAAATTGGTATTATTATGCGTGAGCGGCTAAATGCCATATTTATAATGATCAGAATTGAATATTTAAACTAATTGGTTATAATAATTGGAAAATGAAAAAAGAATATAGAGATACAATATCAGAACGTTTTCCTCATTTTGAAAAACTGTTAGACAAAATCATTGTCAAAGAAATACTTTCCGGTACTACTTTATTATCTGAAGGTGATATTGCAACGAAACTATTCTTAGTTATTAATGGATGTTTGAGAACATATTTTATAAAAGAGAGTGGTATTGAAATAACATCACAATTCTTTATCGAAGGCCAGATGGTTTCATCTTTTGAAAGCGCAATGACTGGAGCACCAAGTAGGCAATACATAGATGCAGTTGAGGATTCAATAATTGGATTTATCCAAATCACAAATTTTAAAAAAATGATTAGCGAATCAGGCCCCGGAATGTATCATTTTAACAAGTATTTAATATCAAGGCTAATCTTTTACATGAATCATCATGCTTCATTTATTCTTGATAATCCTGAAAAAAGATATAAAAAACTTCTACAGGATAATCCGGCATTAGTTTCAAGATTGCCCCAGCAATATATTGCATCCTATCTGGGAATCACCCCGGTTTCATTATCCCGGATCAGAACCAGATTGAGAAAACAAATTAACAATTGTTAATTACAGCGTTATCCTTTCCGTAATATATTCCATACATGAGGTTTAAGTATCCCTTGCAAGTATTGATACCAATTTGGATTCAAAGATAGAACGAGGCGCCGAGGAGGAGGCGACGGAGGTGTACATTTTGGTACGTCGAGTAGATGACGACGAAGACAACAAAGTTATATGAATGAAGGCGAATTGGTATGAAAGGATAAATCCATGTACATGCTTCTAGGATGATTATTTTGCATCAGGTTTAAACAGGTTTGGAATGATAAAACCATGAAACCAGGATTTTTTAACCGCAAACGCACACAAACACCATTTATTCAGCTTGACACCCGAAAATGCAAAGCATGTTGGAAATGTCTTGAGGATTGCCCAAACCAGGTCATCAACAAGGTAGATTTGCCTTGGCACAAACACGCCCTGATCGTTGAGCCTGACAAATGCACGGGATGCCTGAAATGCATGAACGTATGTGAGTATGTTTGTTATTCAACAATTGACGAGGCAAAACATGGAACCGAAAAGCAGAGGAAAGCGGACTTTCAATAATTTTCTTATCAATACTCTATTGATTGTTTTTGGGTTGGTCATGGTTCTCTCTGGATTAGTTCTGCAACTGGGATATCATCGTGGTGGACCCGGTGTGCATCAGATTGGCGTTCATGA
>Ga0209079_10000690_pt1 | contig 13160 bp, 9 predicted proteins | sample PPLLaktember2015_2_FD_187259 | JGI IMG/M metagenome (GOLD analysis project Ga0209079, IMG submission 187259) | Freshwater sediment microbial communities from Prairie Pothole Lake near Jamestown, North Dakota, USA - PPLs Lake P7 Core (6) Depth... | ecosystem: Environmental > Aquatic > Freshwater... | reverse complement strand
CAATCCCAAGATCAACGTGCTCGACATCGAACCGGTCGCCGCGATCGCGCACGACGCCGGCATCCCGTTGATGATCGACAACACGATGGCCTCGCCCTACCTCGCCCGGCCGTTCGACTGGGGCGCCGACATCGTCGTGCATTCGGCGACCAAATACCTCGGAGGGCACGGCACCACGCTGGGCGGACTGCTGGTGGAGCGCGGCAAGTTCGACTGGGGCAACGGCAAGTTCCCGGACATGGTCCTGCCGTCGAAGGGCTACCACGGCGTCAAGTTCTGGGAGACCTTCGGCGACTTCGCCTACACGATGAAGGCGCGCATGGAAGTGCTGCGCGTGCACGGCGCGGCGCTCGCGCCGCTGTCGGCCTTCCTGCTCCTGCAGGGCGTCGAAACGTTGCATGTGCGCATGGAGCGACACTGCCAGAACGCGCGCCGGGTTGCGCAGTATCTCGAGAACCATCCGCGTGTGGCCTGGGTCAACTGGCCCGGGCTCGCGTCGAGCCCCTACTACCCGCTGGCGCGCAAGTACCTGCGGGCGGTCGACGGTGAACCCGGCGCGTCGGGCGTGATGACCTTCGGCATCAAGGGCGGTGCTGCCGCCGGCGAGAAGTTCATCGATGCGCTGCAGTTCCTTTCGCACCTCGCCAACATCGGGGATGCGAAGTCACTCGTGATCCATCCGGCGTCAACGACGCACCGCCAGCTCTCGGAGGAAGACCAGCGCAAGGCCGGCGTCTCACCCGACATGGTGCGGCTTTCGGTCGGGATCGAGTCGATCGATGACATCCTGTGGGACCTCGAGCAGGCGCTGGAGCGCAGCCGCTGAGGCAGCGCTCCCATCGATCGCCCGCTGCTCGAGCTTGACGTATGAACGAACAAGCTGCCCGCGATGTCGCACTGGTGCGCGCGCTCGAGTCGGGCGATGCCGAGCACGCGGTGCTCAGCGCCGACGACCGCCGCTACGCAAGCCGCGCTGCCGGCGAACTGGCGCACTGGCAGGCCGCCGACCAACGCCGTCCGCCCACGGCCGAACTCTTCCTCACCCGGCGTGCCGGGCTGCTGCTTGACAGGCTGGGGGAACGCGAGCCCGCGCTGCGTGCGTTGCGGCACACCCGCTGGCACGCCTGGGTCGGGCTGGCACTGCCCGCTGCGGCGCTCGTCATGGGAGTGCTGACCGAGCAGATCGCCGATCGTCAGCACGTCAATGTCCTGGCCTTCCCGCTGCTCGGCATCCTCGTATGGAACCTTGTGGTGTATGGGCTGATGCTTCTCCGCCCCTTGCTCGGAAGCACTCTTGGACCCGTGCGGCGCTGGGTCGGGGCACTGGGCCGCACGAAGACCGCGGCGCTGCCGGGCACGTTGTCGCGTCCGGCCGCGCGTTTCGTGGGTGACTGGGCGGCGCTCGCAGCACCGCTCGCCAACGCGCGGGCGGGACGGGTTCTGCACCTGGCCGCGGCACTGTTCGCGCTGGGAGCCGTGCTGGGACTGTATCTCCGGGCATTCGCCTTCGAGTACCGCATTGGCTGGGAAAGCACGTTTCTCACGGCGTCCACCGTGCACGGGATCCTGCAGTTCGTGCTGGGGCCGGCGGCGAAGCTGCTGGGCATGCCGTTTCCTTCACCCGAGGCCGTGTCCGCCATGCGCATCACGGAAGGCGCCGGGGGCGCCGACGCCGGACCCTGGATCCACCTGTATGCCGTGACAGTCGGTCTGGCCGTGGTCGCGCCGCGCCTGCTGCTGTCGGCCTTTGCGGGGTGGCGCGAGCGACGGCTCGCAACCGCGTTCCGGTTCGATCTCGGCGAGCCCTACTTCCGTCGCGTGCTGGCCGCATTTGCGCCCAGCCGCGCGCGACTGCGCGTGGCGCCGTACAGCTACACGTTCGACGAGGCAGCGGTCAGCGGCCTCCATGCGCTTGCGCGACACCTGCTCGGGGATGCCACCGAACTCGCGCTGCGACCCAGCACCGAGTACGGCAACGAGGAGGCCGCTGCCCACGGCCTGCCGCGCAACGAGTCTGACGTCCCGCTGACCCTGGCCGTATTCAATGCCGCCGCCACGCCTGAATCGGAGAACCACGGGCGCTTTCTCGACACCTTGCGCGCCGCGATCGACAGCCCGCTCGCGGTCGTCATCGACACCGCAGCCTACCGTCGGCGACTCGGCGCGCAAGCCGGTGCCGAGGCACGCCTGGGCGAGCGCTGCAGTGCGTGGCGAACGTTTGTCGAGTCGCATGGCCTGCCTGCGGCCTGCGTGGACCTCGCGACGCCGGACATCGCCGCTGCCGAGCGCGACCTGGCGACGGCACTCGGGGGCAGGCCGTGAGCGACGCCACACCCAAGGAGACCTGGATCGAGCTCGCGCTGGTCTCGCACACGAACGTCGGCAAGACGACGCTCGCGCGAACGCTGCTCGGCCAGGAGATCGGTGAAGTGCGCGACGCCCCGCATGTGACGGAAGTGGCGGAAGTCCACGTTCTGCTGCGCTCACCCGAAGGTGACGAGCTCCGCCTCTGGGACACCCCGGGCTTCGGCGACTCCGCCCGCCTGGTGCAGCGCCTGCGCACGTCCGACAACCCGATCGGCTGGCTCCTGCGCGAGGTCTGGGACCGGTACCGCGACCGGCCCTTCTGGTGCAGCCAGCAGGCAGTACGCGCCGCACGCGCGTCCGCCGACGTGGTCCTCTACCTGGTGAACGCCGCGGAATCGCCGCGCGATGCTGGTTATCTGCCGTCCGAAGCGCAAGTCCTGCGCTGGCTCGACAAGCCGGTGCTGGTGCTGCTGAACCAGACCGGGCCGCCACGACCGCATGCGGACGAAGAGGCCGAACGTGAACGCTGGCGCGCGCAGTTCGCCGCGCACGGAATTGTCTGCGAGGTCCTGCCGCTCGATGCCTTTGCCCGCTGCTGGGTGCAGGAAGGAACCCTGCTCGACGCAGTCGGACGCCGGCTGCCGGCGGACAAGCTGGGCGCGCTCAAGCGCCTGCAGGCGAAGTGGACGAACAACCAGCTCGCGCGGTTCGAGGCGTCCATGCAGGCGCTGGCCGGCCAGTTGACAGCGGCCGCAAGTGACGCCGAGCCCATCGATGAACCCGCGGAATCCGTGGGGGCGCGCGTGATGGTCCGGCTCGGCATGCGGCGCGACGACAACGCGCGGTCGCGGGCGATGTCCGCGCTCGCGGGGCGCGTCGACAACGGCGTGCAGTCCGCTACCGCAGCGATGATTGCGATCAACGGGCTGGAAGGAGAGGCGACCGAAACCATCCTGAAGCGCGTGCAGGAGACCTACGCGTCACGGGATCCGGTTCCCGAGGGGCGAGCCGCGCTGTTGGGTGGAGTCCTGACCGGCGCGCTCGCTGGCCTGAAGGCCGATCTGGCCACTGGAGGGCTCACGATGGGTGCCGGGGCGCTGGTCGGTGGACTTCTGGGTGGCCTGGGCGGAGCCGGCATCGCCCGCGGCCTCAACAAGCTGACCGGCGTCGAGCGATCCCGTCTTTACTGGCCGGACGAATTTCTCGACGGACTACTGCGTGCGGGCGTCCTGCGTTACCTCGCGATTGCCCACTACGGCCGCGGCCGTGGGCGGTTCGTCGAAGGCGAGTCGCCGGCCTACTGGTTCGACGCCGTGCAGTCGCTGATCGCGGAGCGGGCGGACACGCTGCACGCCCTCTGGAGCCGTGCGCGCGAAGGCGGTTCGCCTGAGGACACGGCCCGCGACGTCGCGCAGGTACTGCGCGTCCTGACCGCCGACGCCCTGACTCGTTTCTATCCCGCCGACCTGCCCACGGAATTGCAGGCGCACATGCGGCGACCGCGCGACGCGCACGCGGCCGACGGCAGGTCCGAAGTTGCCATTCCCGCGTAAGCTACACGCCGGTCTGCAGGAGCCTCCCATGAAGTCACCCACCGCCATTGCCGCCCTCGCGGCCGCCGCCCTCACGCTGGGGTTGTCGGCCGGATGCTCGACAACGCAAGCGCCGAGCGCAAAGGACGCGCAGATACCCGCGTCGCAGCTGTACAACGTCAAGATCCAACCGGCCCGCATCCCGCCCAATCCGCAGGGCGCATTCGCGCTTTCGACAGCGACGGGTTGCGATGTGATCTACATCACGAAGGCCGCGACGGCCGACACGGTCACGTATGCGGTCCGGCCAACGAGCCGGGTACCGGATGCGGCCAGGTGCGTCGAGTTGCTTCGGACCGAGCCCGGCGTCGAGTCGGTCGCGGCGACCATGTAACGCGGGCGGCGCAAGCCGGCCGCACGGTCGGCTGCGCTGTCAGTTGCGGCTGGCCGCGGCAGGCGTCGGCTCCGGCGGCTTCTGGCCGTACATCAGCCGGTCGGCGCGCCGCATCAGCGTCTCGACGGAGTCGTCAGTCTGCGCGGCGGCAACGCCGATGCTCAGGGTGACCTCCAATCCAGCGGAGAGGCCGCTCCAGTCGCAGCCCGCGACCGCCTGCTGGATGCGATCACACGCGGCGCGCGCCTCTTCCGGCGACGCGTCGCCGAACAGCACGACGAGTTCATCGCCGCCGATGCGTGCCGCAAAGTCCGAGCTGCGCAGCAAATGCCGCAGCAGTTCGCCGAGTCGCCTGAGGACGGCATCGCCCACCATGTGCGAGTGCCTGTCGTTCACGCGCTTGAACTGATCGATGTCCAGCAGAGCGAGCGCGAGCGGTCGGCCGCCCTCGCGCAGATTGACCAGCGCGTCGTGAAGCAGCGGCTCCAGGGCGCGGCGATTGGCCAGGCCCGTCAGCGGATCCTGCAGGGAAAGCTCGCGGAACGAACTGGCCTGCGCCGACAGGGTGTCCAGCTGCTCCCGCTGCTTCAGCGACTCGCGCCAGCGTTCGACGCGGACCCGGTTCTCGCTGCGCAGGCGCAGGATCTCGCGCGTGACCTGCATGTGCCTGCGCAACGCGCGCAGCGCGGTCTCATGGTCCCCAATGGCCTCGGCACAGCGGGCCAGCACATCGTGCGCCTTGCCCTCGACGACCAGCAGGTCGAGCTCGCGGGCAAGTTCGATCGCCTCACGCGCCCGTTCGACGCCCAGGGCCGGGTCGCCCTCGAGCAACAGCACATCGGCGTCGACCGCGGCACCTTCCGCCAGCCCGTGCGACCACGCCAGCTGCGCAGCATCGTGCAGCACCGCATCGATCGCAGCTCGGGCCTGCGTCGTATTGCCCAGCGCAACATGGATCTGTGCCAGCACGGCGTAGTGGTTGGCGCGCTCCCTGAGTTGCTGTTCGGGCGTGCTTTCGGTTGCCGGTTGGAGAAGGTTCTCGGCCCACGACTGCAGCATCGCCAGGTGTTCCCGATCCGGGGCCGACGCGTGCAGCGCCGCCGGGTCGGTGAGCCATCCCAGGTTGGTGACCAGCCAGTCGGTGCGGGCCATCCGTTCCCACGAGGCAAGACCGGCATCGCGCGCCATGTCGATCATGCGCGCGAAGAGCTGCAATCCCTCCTCATACGAACCGGCGGCGGCGTGAGCCGCCCCCAGGGCGCGCGTTGCCATCAGCCGCGCCTCGGGACGTCCGTCGGCCAGCGCGACGTCGTGAGCGGCAAAGGCGGCCGCATAGGCGTCGTCGTAGCGCCGCATCTGCGAGCACGCCAGCACCGCGTAGGTCAGCGAAGCGACCTGCCCCGTCACGTCGCCCACGGCGCCGTGCAACTGCGCAGACTGGATTGCGTGCGCGTCCGCGGCCGAATACTCGCCCGACCGAAGTTCGAGCACGGCGAGCCGCGCCAGCAGACGCGCGTGCAGGGCGCGATCGTCGGCCGCACGCGCTCGCTCGATGGCCTCGGTCAGCACGCGACGTGCATCCGCGTGCTTGCCGTCCAGGACGGCGGAGGCGACCTGGTCAAGCTCGGAGGACGGCGAGGCGGACATGGAAGTCAATCGATCGCGGACCGCGGATTTGCCGCAGCGCCCCGCAAGCGTAACGCCTTGCACCCTTCCGACGGCGCAGAAATGGCGCCGGAAAGCCCCGAAAACCCGGCCGTGCCGCAATCGCAGCATCCCGTCGCGCCGATCTCACGTCCGTTAAACGGGGCCTCCCACGCTGTTTCGCCGACAAAAGCAAACGGGCCCGATGCGGGCCCGTTTGATTGGCGGAGGGAGTGGGATTCGAACCCACGATGGGCTTTAGACCCATACACACTTTCCAGGCGTGCGCCTTCGACCGCTCGGCCATCCCTCCCTGTCGGGCCGCGGATTATATCGGCCGGTCGAAGGACGAAAAAAAAAGGCCCGCGGAAAGCCGCGGGCCCTTACGCAAAACAGCCGCGATCAGGCCGCTTCAGTGCGCACCGTATCTCCCTTGAGGTTCGGGTAACGCACATGCTCGACCAGTTCCTGCGTCTGACGATCGGGCTCCGGCGTCAGCATGCTGACGACCAGAATCGTGATGATGCCGGCCGGAATCCCGAAGATGGCAGACGAGATCGGCTGGATTCCGTACCACAGAGGATTATCGGCGGCCGCCAGCCCCAGAACCTTCTGGAAGAAGGGGTACCGCGTGCCCATGTAATACATGGTGATGCCGAGTCCAACCACCATGCCGGCGATTGCTCCTGCCTTGTTGGCGCGCTTCCAGAACACACCGAGAACGAGAGCCGGGAAGAATGCCGCTGCCGCCAGCGAAAACGCCGCGCCCACCAGGAACAGGATGTCTCCCGGTTTCTGCGCCGTCACCCAGGCCGCCACCAGTGCCACGACCAACAACAGGATCTTCGATACCGTGACCCGCTTCTGCGTCGAGGCGCTGGGGTTGATCATCTTGTAGTACACGTCGTGCGAGAGCGCGTTGGCGATCGTCAGCAACAGGCCGTCGGCCGTCGAAAGCGCAGCCGCCAGTCCGCCGGCCGCGACCAGACCCGAGATGACGTAGGGCAGGCCCGCGATTTCAGGCGTCGCCAGCACGATGATGTCCTGGCCCAGGGCAATTTCCGCCAGCTGCACGATGCCGTCCTTGTTGATGTCGCTGATATTCATCAAGGTCGGATCGATCTTCGCCCAGGCCGCCACCCACGCGGGGAGGTTCGCGAACGCACTGCCGACGACATTGTTGTAGATCTCGAACTTCACCAGCACGGCCAATGCGGGCGCCGTGAAGTAAAGCAGGAAGATGAACAGCAGTGACCAGAACACCGACTGACGTGCTTCGTTCACCGACGGCGTCGTGTAGTAGCGCATCAGGATGTGCGGCAGCGCGGCCGTACCCACCATCAGGCAAAGTACCAGCGCCAGGAAGTTCAGCCGCTTGAGGTCACGCTCTTTCTCTCCTGCTTCGCCGGTCTTGTTGGTCGGGAACGGCGTGGCGTGCGGCAACGGCGGTCCGGAACGCGCCGCATTGGACGCGATCTGCGGCGTCCAGGCCGCGCGCGCGGCGTCTGCCGACTGCGGATAGTCGGCGAGCGCCTTCTCGGCCGCGCGGATCTCCGCCACGGCAGCATTCGCCGCCCTCAGGTCCGCGACCTTCTGCGCTGCTGCGGCCTTGCCGGCTTCCCACGTCCCAGGCAGTCCTTCGATGCGCTTCTTGGCATCCGCCGATCGCTCGGCAAAGATCTTCCGGACTTCGAGTTCCTTCGGATCGGCCGTCAGCTTCTTCTCCAGCCCCGTGACGCGCTCGAGCACACCACCGTAGACGACCTGCGGCAGCGGAACGCCCGTGATCTTCACCGACAGCCACACCACCGGGATCATGTAGGCCACGATGAGGATGATGTACTGGGCCACCTGCGTCCACGTGACGGCGCGCATGCCACCAAGGAACGAGCAGACCAGGATACCGGCCAGGCCCAGGAACACGCCTACACCGAACTCGACACCCGTGAAGCGCGAGGTGATCAGGCCGACACCGTAGATCTGTGCGATCACGTAGGTGAACGAACAAAGAATCGCGGCGAAGACGCCAATCGAACGCGCGATGTTGCCGCCGTAGCGTGCACCCAGGAAGTCCGGGATCGTGAATTGCCCGAACTTGCGCAGGTACGGCGCCAGGAACAACGCCACCAGGCAGTAGCCGCCGGTCCAGCCCATGATGAAGGCAAGACCATCAAATCCCTGCAGGTAGAGGCCGCCGGCCATGCCGATGAACGACGCGGCGCTCATCCAGTCCGCGCCCGTCGCCATGCCGTTGAAGAGCGCCGGAACGCGCCGACCCGCGACGTAGTACTCGGCGACGTCGGCCGTGCGGCTCATGATGCCGATGCCGGCGTACAGGCCGATCGTGGCGAACAGGAAGACGTAGCCGATCCAGACCTTGGGCAGGCCCAACTGTTCCAGGATCGCGAGCGCGATCACGAATGCGACGAAGCCTCCCGTGTACCAGGTGTAGTACTTCCTCAGCTGGTTGAAGAAAGCTCGATTGGAGCTGGCAGTTACGCTCATCACATGTCTCCTTCATCCACGCCGTACTCGACATCGAGCTGGCGCATCTTCTTGGCGTAGTAGTACAGGATGGCAACGTAGATGATCAGAGATCCCTGCGCGGCCATGTAGAACGACAGCGGCCAGCCGAAGAAGTTGATCTCGGCGAGCGGGACCGCGAAATACCCCATTACGAACGTGACGACGAACCAGATGAAGAGCAGAACCGCGGTGATCTTGAGGTTCCGGCTCCAGTACTCTTTATGTCTTTCAGTGAGCTGCATGCTTTCTCCTTTGTTGTCTTCCGTCTCCTGATTCAGGTGCTGTGTGCTGCGCTTTCCTCCTGGGTTGATGGCACTTCCGACTTGCGACTGATCGCTTGCGGCTTGGTTCGGTCGATGTCCCGCCTGAGCGTTGCCGCGTACTTGGGCTCGAACTTCTTCAGTTCTTCATAGACCTTTTCGGCCTCAGCGGCCTCGCCAAGGTGATGCAGCGTCATGGCGAGCTGGTAGTAGCCGTAAGGGGAAAAAGGCTGCAGCTTGATGCTTCTGCGGAAGGCATCCAGCGCTTCATGCAGCTTCCCGGAGCGCACCAGCACGAGCCCGAGGCCATACCAGGCGCGGTCGATCGATGGCTTCAGTTGCACCGACCGGCGAAAGCACCGATCAGCGTCTTCAAGTTCGTCACGCTGGTCATAGATGAAACCAAGGTTGAACCAGGCTTCGGCGTTGGCCGGATTGACTTCCACCAACGCCAGGAACTCGCGCAGCGCGCCGGCCTGATCTCCCGTTTCGGCGCGGAGGTTGCCGAGCGCAGCGCGCGCGAGCTCGTTGCGCGGGTCGATCTCGACAATGCGGCGCAGATCCTGAATCGCACTGTCCTTGCGATCCAGCAGCACCGCAAGGCTCGCCTTGCGGTTCAACCACCAAGTAGAAAGGAGGCGTGTCAACGGATGCACCTCAGCGCACCTGCTGCAGCGGAGGGCAGGCCTGCTGCAGGGGATCGGCAAGGCAGCTTGCGCGCAATTGGAACAGGACGACAAGCCATGCGAATGCGAGCAGCAGAAACGCCACCAGCGGAATGTGCTGGTCCAGCACCACGCGCGGCGACACCTTGCGAGCGATCCAGGTGAACGGGCTGGCCACCGTCTGGAACAGGCGATAGACCACATTGCCTTCGCGCCGGCCCCAGGCGAAGACCCCGACGATGAACTGGCCGAGCAGCGCAAGCGCTGCGACCTCGATGATCGCTTTCACGATGACCAGGAAGAAGGCCACGTGGTCTCTATCCCCTTTCCCGCGCGGCCAGGCCGCCGGTGCTGTTCCCTGGAATCGGCCGCGCTCTGGTTGGCGCGTTGCCGCACTTTTTGCCGGGATGCGCGCGCCGGGTCAAATGCCTGACCCGTCGCGGTCTCCCCTTCGCATCAGGGCATTGCCGCCCTTTTGTCTGCCTCCACGCAACCGCATCCGGCGGCGAAGCCACCGCCGGACTCTTCAATCGGCTTCAACAGTTAACGGCCGCGGGGCCGCCGCGGCGAATATCCGTTGCACCAACCCGCGGCTCCGCCACTACAGCGTCACCTTTAGCTGATCCAGGATCGCCGGATTCTCCAGCGTCGATACGTCCTGCGTGATCTCCTCGCCCTTGGCGATCGACCGCAACAGGCGCCGCATGATCTTTCCGGAGCGCGTCTTGGGCAGGTTGTCGCCGAAGCGGATGTCCTTGGGCTTGGCGATCGGGCCGATTTCCTTGCCGACCCAGTCACGCAGTTCCTTGGCGATCTGCAGCGCCTCGTCGCCCGTGGGACGCGCGCGCTTGAGCACGACGAATGCGGAGATCGCCTCGCCGGTCATGTCGTCCGGACGTCCCACGACGGCGGCCTCGGCCACCATCGGGTTCGACACCAGCGCGGATTCGATTTCCATCGTGCCCATGCGGTGCCCGGAGACGTTCAGCACGTCGTCGATCCGGCCCATGATCGTGAAGTAGCCGGTCTCCTTGTCACGCACCGCGCCGTCGCCGGCCAGGTAGAGCTTGCCGCCGAGATCCGCCGGGTAGTACGACTTCCTGAAGCGCTCCGGATCACCCCAGATCGTGCGGATCATCGAGGGCCACGGACGCTTCACCACGAGGATGCCGCCCTGGCCATTCGGGACGTCCTGGCCGGTCTCGTCGACGATCGCCGCCATGATCCCGGGCAGCGGCAAGGTGCAGGAGCCCGGCACCAGCGGCGTCACGCCCGGCAGCGGACTGATCATGTGGCCGCCGGTCTCGGTCTGCCAGAACGTGTCGACGATCGGGCACCGCGATTGCCCGACCACGGTGTAGTACCACATCCACGCTTCCGGATTGATCGGCTCGCCGACCGTGCCGAGCACGCGCAGCTTCGACAGGTTGTACTTGGGCGGCAGGTCGCCGCCCGCCTTGATGAGCGACCGGATTGCGGTCGGTGCGGTGTAGAAGATCGTGACGCCGTGGTCCTGGCACATCTTCCAGAAGCGCCCGGCATCTGGATAAGTCGGCACGCCCTCGAAGATGACCTCGGTCGCACCGACTGCCAGCGGGCCGTAGCAGACATAGGTGTGCCCGGTGACCCAACCCACGTCCGCCGTGCACCAGAAGACGTCCGACGGCTTGATGTCGAACGTCCACTTCATCGTCATTGCCGCCCACAGCAGGTAGCCGCCGGTGGAGTGCTGTACGCCCTTGGGCTTGCCCGTGGAGCCCGAGGTGTAAAGAATGAACAGCGGATGCTCGGCCTCGACCGGGACCGGCTCGCAGGTCGTGGGCCGGTCCTTCATCACCTCGTGCATCCAGGCGTCACGGCCTTCGACCCAGTTGATCTTGCCGCCGGTACGCTGATAGACGATGACCTTGCGCACGCCTTCGCAGCCGCCCATCGCGAACGCGTCGTCGATTGCCGGCTTCAGTGGGATCGCCTTGCCACCGCGCATCTGCTCGTCGGCGGCGATCACCAGCGTCGCCCCGGCGTCGACGATGCGCTCCTGCACACTCTTGGCCGAGAATCCGCCAAACACGACCGAGTGCGTGATGCCGAGCCGCGCGCAGGCCTGCATCGCGATCACGGCCTCGATCGACATCGGCATGTAGATGATCGCGCGCTCGCCCTTCTTGAAGCCCAGCGCCTTGATGCCGTTGGCGAGCTGGCAGACCTTGGCGTGCAGTTCCTTGTAGGTGATCTTCGTGACCTTGCCGTCGTCGGCCTCGAAGATGATCGCGACCTTGTCGGCGTTGCCGTTGGTCAGGTTCTTGTCGAGACAATTGGCGGAGGCATTGAGCTCGCCGTCCGAGTACCACTTGTAAAAAGGTGCATTCGACTCATCGAGAATCTGAGTGAAGGGCTTGGTCCACTCCAGGTTTTCGCGCGCCAGCCGTGCCCAGAAGCCGGTGAAGTCCCTTTCGGCTTCGGCGCATAGGGCTTTGTAGGCCTCCATGCCTGACACGTTGGCCTGCTTGACGAACTCCGCACTGGGTGGAAAGACCCGATGTTCCTGCAGGACTGACTCGATGTTTCCCATGGCTCCTTGCTCCGCCGCGCCTTGTCGTTCTGTTGTTCTTCTGACTGGGTCATGCGCTCTTACCGGGCGGAAGGTAGGCACAGGTGCTTACAGCAGGCTGACAAGTCGACCCCGGGATGCACAAAATTGGTGCTGCAGCGCACTATCGGCTGCAGGGCATGACTCGGCGCCGCGCAGGCGCAAGGCGCCGGACACCGGTTTTGTGGCTGCCGACGTGCGAACGACTTCGCGACGCGGCAGGCCCGAAGCGTTCGGCTTGCGGTCATCCCTCAAGCCGCGTTGCGGCGTGCTCTTCGTTTCGGGCGGAAGCGATGGGATGGCTCGCGGCGCGTCTTGCGCGCGCCGCTCGGCCCTGCGCTGTGCTCCGGGCTCGACGCACTTCGCGCGTCGACCGGCGACATGCCACCCGGCATGTCGCTCGTCGAACCAGGGTGGTTTCTCAATCACCGCACTCCGCCAAAACAAAGGGCCCACGAGGGGCCCTTTTCTTGGCGGAGAGGGTGGGATTCGAACCCACGGTACGGTAAAACCGTACACCGGATTTCGAATCCGGCGCATTCGACCACTCTGCCACCTCTCCTGAGTGGTGCAACTTCAAGCAAGCCGCGGATTATAGCGGCGCGACGTGCTCAGGCTGGCGCGATGGTCCTGGCACCGTTCATATAGGGGTGGAGCGCCGCCGGAATCCTCACGCTGCCGTCGGCCTGCTGATAGTTCTCGAGCACGGCCACCAGCGTGCGGCCGACCGCGAGGCCGGAACCGTTCAACGTGTGGACGAGTTCGGTCTTGCCCTGCGCATTCTTGAAACGGGTTTGCATGCGCCGCGCCTGGAACGCCTCGCAGTTCGACACGGACGAGATCTCACGATAGGCCGACTGCCCCGGCAGCCAGACTTCCAGGTCATAGGTCTTGGCGGCCCCAAAACCCATGTCGCCGGTGCACAGCAGGACGACGCGATACGGCAGGCCGAGCTTCTGCAGGATCGCCTCGGCATGCCCGACCATCTGCTCGTGGGCGTCGTACGAACGCTCAGGATGGGTGACCTGCACCATCTCGACCTTGTCGAACTGGTGCTGCCGGATCATGCCGCGCGTGTCCTTGCCGTAGCTGCCGGCCTCGGAACGGAAGCATGGAGTGTGCGCCGTGAGCTTCAGAGGCAGTTCAGCCTCGCGCAGGATGTCGCCGCGCACGGTATTGGTCAGCGAGATCTCGGAGGTGGAGATCAGGTACAGCTCTTCCTTGTCTTCGCCACCGCCCTTG
>Ga0209079_10000689_pt1 | contig 13174 bp, 17 predicted proteins | sample PPLLaktember2015_2_FD_187259 | JGI IMG/M metagenome (GOLD analysis project Ga0209079, IMG submission 187259) | Freshwater sediment microbial communities from Prairie Pothole Lake near Jamestown, North Dakota, USA - PPLs Lake P7 Core (6) Depth... | ecosystem: Environmental > Aquatic > Freshwater... | reverse complement strand
GGGTGCCGACCGGAAAGGAAATGCCCCCGTGGTTGAGGACAAATTCTCGCTCGCCGACTTCCTTGACACGGTAAAGGCCGATGCTTCGGCCGCGATACCAGACATTCACTATCGGCAGCCCGGCCACCACGTCGGGCACGTTTCCCGTCGGGATCGATCTTGCGCTCATCTGCTGCATGTCTTTCACTCCTTTGTCCTTGGCCAGAAATCGAACACCGGATGGCAGCGACGAAGCCAGAAATCTAAAGCTTCGGCCGGTCAATAACTATCAAGTGTTCGTTGGGCCAAGATTAGCCGGCGGGAGTGACACAAAAAATATCGTAGTCATTTAGTGGGGTTAAAGGACTCTTTACCCACCATCAGACGAGCCGGCAAGGGATGCCTGACGGCTGTGGTGTGGAAATCAGCCCTGCACCGGCTGGTGAGCGACCGTCCAGAGGTGCAACAACTCGGCCAAGGTGCGGACGCCCACCTTGCGCATGATGTTGAAGCGGTGGACATCCACAGTACGATCCTGGATGTCGAGTTGCGCAGCGATTTTCTTGGTGTGATTGCCGGCGGCAATCAGGTCCATCACCATCTTTTCCCGCGGCGTGAGGGCGCCGAATCGCGACAGCGCGTCATCCTGCGCCTGACGGCTCTGCCAGCGGGCATGGTCTTCCTTGAGGCTGGCCTGGATGCGGTCGAGCAAATGCTGCTCGTTGAATGGCTTCTCGATGAAATCGGAGGCGCCTGATTTCATCGAGCGCACCGCCATCGGGACGTCGCCATGGCCGGTGATGATGATGACAGGCAACGTCACCCCGTGATCCTGAAGAGTGCGTTGCAGTTCCAGGCCACTCATCCCGGGCATCCGCACGTCTAGCAGCAGGCATCCCCGCATATGCCGGTCTGCCACCGCCAGAAAGTCCTCCGAAGAAGCGAAGCTCTGGTGTTTCAGGCCAACCGATTCGAGCAGGGCCGCCAGTGCCTCGCGCACCGCGTCGTCATCGTCGACGACATAAACCGTAGGAACATGCGATTTCATCGGCGACCCTCACGTACCAGACTAAACATAAATTTACTTCCCCCCTAAGAATTGGTGATGTAGCGCAAGGTTCCCGCATGGGCCTCGACGATCGTGCGGCTGATGGTCGACCCATGCCCAGTCCGTCCTTTTTGCTGGTGATGAAAGAATCAAATATAGCCTCGCCGAACGCCGGATCGACGCCAGGCCTGTTGTCGCGGGCCTCGAGCGTGCCCAACGACATTGCTTTTCAGTGTTTGAAATGCGGCGGCCGTAGCGCAGCACGGATAGGCACCATTGGCTGCAACCGTCAGCTTTCTGGAACGTCGGTCTGCCGCCTGTGCCATCTTGCGCTTTCGGAGGGAGATTCTATAAAGGCTTTCCGGGGTTCGCTTTCCAGCGGCGGCCTGTCGGTGCGGCCATCCCCCCGCCCAATTCCCGAACGAAAGGAGTCCGACATGAACCAGATCGTCAAGGGCATGACGCAAGTAGAGCTTCCACCCCGCAGGGTTGTGCTGCGCGGGGCGCTGGCGCTTGGCTGTGGTCTGCTGGCACCGGCCGCGCTGTTTGGCTGTGATAAACAGGAAGCGGATTCGACGGGGGCCGCGCCGGAGGCTGCCCCCCCCAGCGCAGACTCTGCCATGCAGGCGCCTGACGCGCCGCAGGGCAGCGCGGAATCTGTCGCCCCGGCGGCCGCGAAAGAGCCGCAGGCGAGCGTGCAATATCAGGCTGAGCCGAAGGGCGACCAGCAGTGCAGCGGATGCATGCACTTCATCGCCGAATCGAACACCTGCAAGCTGGTCGAGGGCCAGATCAGTCCCAATGGCTGGTGCACCCTGTGGGCCAAGGAGGCTTGATGACGGCACAAGGAAGGCGTCATGGGCAGTGGGTAGCAAGGCGATTCCCCACCGGATTTCTGAAGTTCGGACGAGGGATGTCAAGGAGGGTGAAACCATGAAAACCCCGAAGACAGTAGCAAAAATCGGTTTATTGATTTTTGCTGTACTGGGCACGTCCTGCGGCACCGTTACCGGCGCTGCCGTGGGAGCTGGGGCTGGCGCCGCCATCGGCGCGGGCACGGGTCACGGCGCCAAAGAAGGTGCCTTGATCGGTGGCGGCATTGGCGGCGCAGCAGGCGCCATTTACGACTTGGCCCATTGACGGAGGCTGCGATGAACAAGATGCTTTTGCTCGTGGCGGCGGCAGGCTTGATGGTGTTGGGTGAGGCAGCCCTCGGGGTGGACAAACCGCCCAAGTGCTACAAGGCCGACACCGCGCCGGACGCGATGGAGGGCCAGGTCGTCAAGGTAGACGCGGGCCAGGGCAGGCTGACCCTGCGCGCGGCCGACGGCAGCATGCATGAGTTTCAGGTTTCCCAGGAAACGCTTGCGGACTACAAGGTCGGGGACACCATGAAGGCGAAACTTAAAAGCGGGCCAGCGGTGCGACTAGCGTGCGATCGGAGACAGCCGGCAGTTTGGGCCACAGGACTTGTCCAGCATCCTTGCGGTTTGGACAAGCCGCGCTTTTGCAGCCTTTGCACTGCATGACGAGCGACTATTCCATCCAACCCTGAGGAGTATCGCAATGAGACCACTCAACAAATATCTTTCCGCAGTTTTTCTGGCCGTTTCGCTGGCGTCCGTTGTCGGATGCGCGCCGACACCCACCCAACAGGGAACCGGCGAGTTTGTCGACGACACCGTCATCACGACCAAGGTCAAAACGGCCCTAATCGAAGATCCCATCACGAAGGCCACGGAAATCAAAGTCAAGACCTTCAAGGGCGAGGTTCAGTTGAGCGGCTTCGTGACTTCGCAAGAGGCAATGAACAGGGCGGTCGAATTGGCACGCGGCGTGAATGGCGTGACATCCGTCAGGAACGACATGGCGCTCAAGTGACTTGAAGTTACCCGTCCTGGTGCTGCATAACACCCCAGGTCAAAACCATAGGAGAGACTCATGAAAATTAGGATCAGCAAAACCATGACACGACTTGCCGCCCTGTTGTTGGGTGTTGTAGTGGTGCCCACCTACGCCGCCGGCGATCTCACAGGAATGTCCTTCAAGGACTTTGACGCCAACAAGGATGGCTACCTTTCCCAGGAGGAATTCAAGGCCAAAGGCAAGGACGATCTCGCTTTCAAGGCCGCCGACCTGAACGGGGATGAGCGGCTAGACCCGAGCGAATTCGACAAATACAAGGCCAGGAAGGCAGGCGATCAACCCAAGTCCGAGCCAGGGGCCATACAACCGAAGCCAGCCCAACCTGGGTACTAGCCTGAACCGCCCCGGGTTTCGTGGAGGCCATTTGGTTTAAGTACTGGCCGTTGACTCGTCAGTCAGTCGAATGGCTGCTCTGTGGCAGTCACAAGGGCAGCTTCTGGCCGGCAGCGCAAGTATCCGCACAACCCAGCGACAGACCGGTTAAGGTTCATTGCTGCCCGCGGCCCCCAAGTCAGCAATGACTGCAATTGGCCGAGGGCCGCCTCTTGGGAGAGGTTCCAGAAAGCCGACATTCGCAACCCGCTCATCCTTCCAACGACCGCTTTCTGGCGCCATGCGTGAACTGGTGCTCCCGGCCCAGACTGTGTAAAAACGTCGCAACAAATCGATTCTGAGTATTTTCGGGGGTCACTTAACCCTTCCCAAGATGGCGATCGTCGAACATGGAGCGTTTTGGAAGGTTGGTTTTTTGCTCTCCGAAATTCCGATGCGTTTTTACACAGCCTCGGCCATGAGCGGACTTTCGCTTCCGATCAAACCGGCCGTTCGTTCACGCCCGTCTGCGCACTGTGCGCCACCCACCGTGCCAGCAGCACCCGGCGCATCAGCCCGCCGCCGCTCTCACCCCGCTGTGCATCAACCCCGCAGTTTGCTTGGGTGAAGCGCATGGCCGACCCGTTAGGCAACAGCTAATTTAGACAGAGCCTTGAATTTCGACCTATGCAAAGGCAGTAAAAAACGTCGGAATATCTTACAGATTGAACAAGAGATTAAGCTACGGTTAGCGTCGCTCTGGCATAACCCTTTGATTTATATCCGACGCCGATAAGTGGCGCATTCCTTGCTGTGTTTTGCAACAAAGCCAATCGGTCAAATCTAGTATGTCGATAGTCACCTCGGCTTTCTCCGCACAAACCAATAGGGAGAACCGGTATGAACTCTTTAAAAGTATTTATGCGTGTTTGGTCTTATAACCTCAGACGCATTACACGCAACAACATTCGACTCCTACAATCAAGCTTGGGTAGTCTCATCCGGCAGAGGGTACCCGGCTTCGACCGCCGCAGGAAAGCGTAATCTCAGTAGCATCCACATAGACCCCGCTCGGGCGGGGTTTTGTTTTTCTGCGCAACAGGCAGCATCGGGTCGATCCGGCTGTAGCCTGAAGTGACAAGCGGTCACTCGACCAGGATTTCACGGCTACGGCCGTTGACCCACTCGTTGCGGCCGTTGGTGGCTCAGAAGCCCAATGGCAGTCAGGCCGACCTTGAGGCGTTCGAGTTTGGCATTATTTCTGACGGCTCATGGCCGAGTGCACACACCGCATCACGCCACAAAGCAGCCGCACGCGAGGCGCCTCAATTGGCTACGTGCAGCCGACTTTCCAGGTGCTAGATCTGAGTCTGCTCTGAGATTTCCAGCGCGTCATCGACCTCGATGCCAAGGTATCGAACAGTGTTCTCCAGCTTAGCTTGACCGAGCAAGAGTTGTTAGAGGGGGAGATCCCAAAAAAGCAAATCCTTTTTAGAGCAACTTCGGAAACGCGGTCTCCAAGTGCAGGTCGTGGGCTTGTGAGGACTCAGTCAGTCCCAGCGGTCGTCGCGCACTTCCACCCAGCCCGCGGCCACCCTGACCGGAAAGGTGGCCACGGCGCTGTAGGCCGGCGGTGCAGTGACGGCGCCGGTGCGGAGGTTGAAGCGGGCGCCATGGCGCGGACAGACGATCTCCTCGCCTTGGAGTTCACCGCTCGCCAGTTCGCCGCCGTCGTGGGTGCAGGTGTCCTCGATCGCACAATAGTCGCCCCCGAGGTTGAAGACCGCCACGGCCACGCCGTCGACATCCACCACGCGGCGGCTGCCCGGCGGCAGTTCCTCGATGCGTGTGACCTTGATCCAGTCGGTCATACCAGTCCGAGTTGCAGCCGGGCGGCTTCGGTCATGCGGCTCTGATCCCAGGGTGGGTCCCAGACGATTTCGACGTGGGCGCTGGTCACGCCTTTGACTTCCGCCACGGTTTGCTCGACCTGCGTGGGGAAGGTCTGCGCTACTGGGCAGCCGGGGGCGGTAAGGGTCATGCGGATGTCGACGCGGCCATCGGCATGGACATCGAGCGCGTAGACCAGCCCAAGATCGTAGATATTGACCGGCAGCTCAGGATCGTAAATGGTGCGCAGGGCTGCGATGACCTGCTGTTGCAGGCCCTGTTCGGGGCGCTTACCGGTGACCAGACGAGCGAGGTTGATCATGATGGCGGCGAGGGCTGCGAAGGTTGCGGGCAGAACGGCGACGGGCCTTCGGTGCATACCGTTTCCGCACGCTCGTCGAGCGCGGCCTGCAGCGTGTGCCAGGGCAGCGTCGCGCATTTCACCCGCATCGGGAACTCATGCACGCCTTCCAGCACGCGCAGTTTCCCCACGCCTTCCGCCGGGCCGTTTTCCGCCAGCATGTGGTGCACCCGACGGAACAGCGTCTTCACTTCATCCAGCGGCTTGCCATGCACCGCCTCGGCCATCATCGAGGCCGAGGCCATGCAGATGGCGCAGCCGGCACCCTCGAAGCCGATGTCCTGGATCGTGTCGTCGGCCACTCTCAGGTGTACCTGGATTTCGTCATTGCACAGGGGATTGAAGCCGTGCGCATGGTGCGTGCTGCCCCCCGGCTTCTTCGGATAATGCCGCGGGTGGCGATTGTGTTCGAGGATGACCTCTTCGTAGAGGGCACGCAGGTCGGCATTCATGCGGTTCGCTCCTTGTTCAGTCGCAGCGCGTTTGCCAGATGCGGCTCCAGCCAATCGGTCAGCCCGGTATGCTTAAGCAGGCCCAGCGCCTCTTCGGCGAACCCGCGCAGGAGAAGCGCATGCGCAGCCTCGGCGCCGATGCCGCGGCTGCGCAGATAGAACACCTGTGCTTCGTCGAGTTGGCCCACAGTCGCGCCATGACCGCATTTGACGTCGTCGGCATAGATTTCCAGTTGCGGTTTGACGTCTATTTCGGCCTGCGGCGAGAGCAGCAGATTGCGACTCGATTGCTGCGCGTCGGCTTTGAGCGCACCCGGCTGCACCACGACGCGAGCATCGAATACGCCGCGTCCGCGCCCGGCCGCGATGCCGCGCCAGGTCTGGCGGCTGATGGTATGCGGCGCAGCGTGGTTGACATGCAGGTGCTGGTCGAGGTGGCGCCGCGCATCGGCGACGAACAGGCCGTCGAGTTGGCACTCGGCGCCGGCCTCGTCGAGGTTCACCCAGGTGTCGTGGCGAACCAGGCGGCCACCGACGTTGATCGACAGGGCGTGGTAACGGCTGTGGCGTGCCTGTTGCACGACTGTCAGACCGGTATGGGTGGCGGCCGTGCCTTCCTCGGTCAGCTTGAGATGGGTCAGCCACGCACCTTCGCCCAGCACGATCTCGGTCACCGGGTTGCTCCAGTAGGGGAGGTCCGGGGCACCGCGGTAATGTTCCACCAGCAAGGCTTCGGCGCCGGCTTCCAGCACGATGAGATTGCGCACGTGCAGCATGGCGTCAGCTTCGCTGGCGCCGTGCACCGCGAACCACGGCGACCCTTTCCAGCCGGCGGGAACATGCAGCAGCAGGCCGTCCTGCCACAGCGCGCTATTGATCTCGGCGAGCGCTGCGCCACTCGAAAGCGTTCCGATGAGCTGGCCTTGGTAGCGCGTCACCACGGCGGCGTCGGCATGGGCGGCCAGACTCCGTGCGTGAAGCATTTGCGAATTGCTATCCGTCATACGGCCATTGCTGAATTTCAATACTGCCCCCGGATAGCCTTCAGTTGACACGTCCTTCGTCCGCTGAACCGGGGCGTGCCAATCGACCCGCTCCAAATTGTCGAGCGAGGTGTATTTCCAGTCCTCTTCGCGTGTGGTCGGCAGCCCGCTGGCCAGAAAGCGCTCCAGCGCCTGGTGGCGTGGCCCGATCCTGCCGACTCGCTCTCTGATGGAGTCAAAGGCTTGACGGTAGCGGCTGGCGGTCAGGGCGTTCATAGCCGTGTCCCCTCTTGCGTATCCGGAGTTAGCCAGCCGTAGCCGCGGTCTTCGAGTTCGAGCGCCAGGCGGGCATCACCTGAACGCACGATACGTCCACCAGCCAGCACGTGCACCTGGTCCGGCACGATGTAGTCCAGCAGGCGCTGGTAGTGGGTGACCAAAATCACCGCGCGTTCCGGGTGCTTTAGCGCATTGACCCCGTGTGCCACAGTCTTCAGAGCGTCGATATCGAGCCCGGAATCGGTTTCGTCGAGAATGGCAAGGCGCGGCTCCAGCACCGCCATCTGCAGAATTTCATTGCGCTTCTTCTCACCGCCGGAGAAGCCTTCGTTGACCGCGCGATAGAGAAAGCTTTCGTCCATGCCGAGCAGCGCCAGCTTGCTCTTCACCGTATCGAGAAAATCCATCGCGTCGAACTCGGGCTCACCGCGCGCCAGCCGCACGCTGTTGAGTGCGGTGCGCAGCAATTGCACGTTGGCCACGCCGGGAATTTCCAGAGGGTACTGAAAGGCGAGGAACACGCCAGCGCGGGCGCGCTGTTCCGGTTCAAGCGCCAGCAGGTCCTGCCCCAGATAACGCACGCTGCCCTCGGTCACCGTGTAGCCTTCGCGCCCGGCCAATACCTGGGCGAGGGTGCTCTTGCCCGAGCCGTTGGGGCCCATGATGGCGTGCACCTCGCCCGCTTTCACATCGAGATCGATGCCGGTAAGGATGGGCTTGTCGCCGATGGCGACGTGCAGGTTTTCGATATGCAGCATGATGTTCTCCTTAGCCGATCGCACCTTCCAGGCTCACCGCAAGCAGTTTCTGCGCTTCCACCGCGAATTCCATCGGCAGCTCCTTGAACACTTCCTTGCAGAAGCCGTTGACGATCATGTTCACCGCGTCTTCCTCGCTCAATCCGCGGCTGCGCAGATAGAACAACTGGTCGTCGCCGATCTTGCTGGTGGTGGCCTCGTGTTCAACGGTGGCGGTGGGATTCTTCACCTCGATGTAAGGGAAGGTGTGGGCGGCGCAATGATCGCTCATCAGTAGCGAATCGCATTGCGTGTGGTTGCGCGCATTCGCCGCGCTCGGCAGCACCTTCACCAGGCCGCGATAGGCATTGCTGCCGAAGCCTGCGGAAATACCCTTGGAGACGATGGTGCTGCGGGTATTCCTGCCGATGTGGATCATCTTGGTGCCGGTGTCGGCCTGCTGGCGATGATTGGTCAGCGCCACCGAATAGAACTCGCCGACGCTGTCGTCGCCGCGCAGGATGCAGCTCGGATACTTCCAGGTGATGGCCGATCCGGTCTCGACCTGGGTCCACGAAATATGAGCGCGGTCGCCGCGGCAGTCACCGCGCTTCGTGACGAAGTTGTAGATCCCGCCACGCCCCTCGCGGTCGCCGGGATACCAGTTCTGCACCGTGGCGTACTTGATGCGGGCGTCCTTTAGCGCCACCAGTTCTACCACCGCCGCATGCAACTGGTTCTCGTCGCGCATCGGCGCGGTGCAGCCTTCCAGGTAGCTCACGCTTGCGCCCTCGTCGGCGATGATGAGGGTGCGTTCGAACTGGCCGCTGTTGCGGGCGTTGATGCGGAAGTAGGTCGACAACTCCATCGGGCAACGCACGCCTTTCGGCACGTAGACAAACGAGCCGTCCGTGAACACCGCCGAGTTGAGCGTGGCGAAATAGTTGTCGGTGTAGGGCACCACCGAACCGAGGTATTGGCGCACCAGATCGGGGTGCTCGCGTACCGCCTCGGAGAAGGAGCAGAAAATGATGCCGAGGCCCTGCAGCTTGTCCTTGAAAGTGGTGGCAACGGACACCGAGTCGAACACCGCGTCCACCGCCACCCCGGCCAACGCCTCGCGTTCCTGCAGGGGGATGCCGAGCTTCTCGTAGGTGCGCAGCAGCTCGGGGTCGACTTCGGACAGATCCTTCGGCTGCGTGCGCGTCTTCGGCGCGGCGTAGTAGTGGATAGCCTGGTAGTCGATGGGAGGATGGTGCACCGACGACCAGGTCGGCTCGGTGAGCGTCAGCCAGTGGCGGTAGGCTTGCAACCGCCATTCGAGCATGAAGTCAGGCTCGTTTTTCTTCGTTGAAATCAGGCGAATGAGGTCTTCGCTCAGGCCCTTCGGTGCAGTCTCCTGCTCGATGTCGGTGACGAAGCCCCAGCGGTATTCGTCGGAAACGCGGCTGCGTAACTCGGGATTGCGTTCGTCCGGGCGGCGCAATTCAGGCGTTCGTCTTTTCTCACGACGTACTTCGGTGTTGCTCATGGCGTTTTCTCCTGCATGCCGGGCATCCGGAACATCTGCATCCGCGGCAGCGTCATATCGGCCAGGCTGACCGCTTGCAGCGCGACCCGTACCGCACGGCTGATGAACTGCCAGTTGGCGCGTGTCGCGCAATCCCGTTCAAGCGCGCAATTGCCCTTGCCGCGTGCGCATTCGGTCAGCGCCACAGGGCCTTCGATCGCGTTCACCACGTCGGCCACTGAAACCGCATGCGGGGAGTGGGCCAGGCTGTAGCCGCCCCCCGCGCCGCGAACGCTTACCAGCAGCTGCGCGCGCAACAGGCGCTTGAGCAGCTTGGCCACGGTCGGCTGCGGCAGCCCCACTTCGTCGGCCAGTTGCGACGCACTGAAGCAGCGCGCCGGTTCCCGTGCCAAATGCACCATCAGAAGGGTGGCGTAGTCGGTAAGTTTTGCAATCCGCAACATGAGCGCTCCCGGAATCAAATATAGGACTCAATAGGTACTATTTAGTTCAGATTCCGGATGCATCAAGGACTGCCGCGGGCGGGGCGGGGTGAACACCGCTGTTGACAATGCCGCAGCATGAACTAGGAAAACGAATGGCCTTGCAAAGGCTAAGGTAGCGGAGAACCGCTATCCAGATTAGGTTGAGTCAAGGAGGGCACAGACCATGAAGACCTCGAAGACGATTGCAATGACCGGTTTGTTGATTCTCGCCGTATTGAGCGCATCCTGCGGCACCGTCACCGGCGCCGCAGTGGGCGCCGGGGCGGGCGCCGCGATCGGAGCGGGCACCGATTACGGCGCCAAGGAAGGTGCCTTGATCGGCACCGGCGTCGGCGCGGCGGCCGGCGTCATTTACGACATCACCAAAAATTGACGGGGGCTGCGATGAAGAACAGGATGCTATGGATCGTATCGCTGGCGGGTGGCCTCGTGCTGTCTGGCGGGGCAGCCTTCGGGCAGGACAAGCCCGCGGACAAAGCCAGCACGCCGGACATGCTCGAAGGCCAGGTGACCAATGTGGACACGAACAAGGGCAGGCTCACCATACGCGCAAGCGATGGGACCATGCACGAGTTCAAGGCGTCCAAAGAGACCATCGGCAACTACAAGGTCGGCGACCCCATCAAGGCCAAGCGGAGAACTGAGCAGCAGTGAACCGGCTGGCCGGGTAAGCAGGCTACGAAAACCAGCGCAGGAAAGCGGCTGCCGTCAGGGCAAGCGTGGCCAGTGCGGCCAGGCCCCGGAAAGCGCGCTTTGCGCTGACGTGATCCCATTCGTTCCCGCGGCGGAGGTACACGGCGGCCAGCGACAGTCCCGCCAGAGCCGCCGCCACCTTGATTGCGAGCGCGGCCGTGGCAGTGGCGCTCAGGTCAGGCGTCTCACCGTAGTAGTAGAGGCTGGTGACGCCGAACAATGCACCGCTGACTATTTGCGCGGCCCACGCGCCGAGTATCAGCCAGGCGAATTTGCGCCCGTCCTGCAACCGGGAATCTGGCCACAGTGCGAACACGGCTCCGCCCAGCACCGCGGCGGCGCCGAAGTTGTGCACCACCTGGGTCAGGGCATAGGCGAGGTTTTCCGATCCCACGTGCTTAATTGACCATGACCTGGATGCACTGCTCGATGCCAACCGGTACGTGCGCCTTGTTCACCACCTTGACGCAGATGTTGCGCTTGCCGGACGACAGGGTTTCCAGCGTATAGCTGCCCTTGAGCTGGCGCAGTATCCCGACTTCCTTGTTGTCGACGTAGACGTGGACGTGGTCTCCGCGCGGGCCGGGATCGACTTCATAGACCAGCTTGTTTTCGTTCATCGCGTCGAGGCTTGCACCGGCCGTAGGGGACGTGATCGTTACCATGCCCTGACCCTGGCTGGCTGTCGGAAATGCCAGCAAGAACCCGAGCGCAAGGGGAGCGAGGATAGGTTTGACGTTCATGACGACCTCCTTCTCATGTGAAAAAAACGCGTCCCCACCCGCGGGCAATTACCACGTGCGAGGGGCTTACAGCCGGGCGAGGTCAGGCGCCGCAGCACCGAGCCAGGCCCGGGTGAACTGGTTGCGAGCGGCTTCGGCCGCGCCCTGCTTGCCGAGACGCTGATAGGTCAGCGCCAGGCCGTGCAGCGCCCAGCCGTTGTTGGCCGCGCGCAGCAGGCTCTGCCGGAATACCGTCTCGGCCTCGTCCAGCTTGCCGGCGGCCAGCAGCACGGCCCCTAGCGACTGACGCACCGGGTAGTACCAGTAGGGCGGTTCCGAGTAGGCGAGTCTGTCCTCCAGCGCCACCGCCTGCTCGAACTCGGCGCGCGCCTGCGTCCAGTCGCCGGCGGACTGGGCGATGCGCCCCAGCACCACATGCTGCGCCAACCCGATCACGTCCGGCGCGGGCACGCCGTTTTCCACCAGGCCGGAAAAATCGCTGCTTTCCGCCAGGCGCCGCATCGCTTCGACCTCGGCCCGGGCGGCTGCAAGCTCGCCGCGCCAGGCATGCGCAACGCCCCGCGCGTAGTGCCACATGGCCTTGACGTAGGGCAGTTCGTCGCCCGGGTCGGGCAGGGCAAGCGTCTGGTCGGGCTCGCTGAACTGAGCATGGGCAAAGTAGGGCGCCACCAGGATGGGCTGTACCCAGGCGATGCTGCGTCCGGCATCCTGGCTGACCACGCGCGCAAGCTTTTCTGCCGCGGTGACGGCGCTTTCACCGTCGCCCGCCATCTGCGCGGAAGTCATCAGGGAATGGATGTTGTGCGGATAGTAGGCGAGGGGGTAGATGCCCTCGGGCCTGGCCTCGGCGAGGTAGGCTTCGTCAGCCGCCACCGCGCGCCGGTTGGCCTCGATGGCGTCCTTGTATCGGCCGACGCGGTAGTAGATGTGGAACGGCATGTGCACCAGATGCCCCGCACCGGGCATCTGGCTGCCGAGCCTGTCGGCGTAGGGTAGGGCGCGGCCGGGATCGGTGGAGGCTTCCACCATGTGGATGTAGTAATGAATGGCGCCGGGATGGTCCGGTAGGCGCCGCAGTACTTTTTCCAGCGTCGCGAGGATCTCGGCCGTGCGGCCCTTGGGACGCGCGCCGGCCGCTTCCCAGTAATCCCAGGGCGACAGATTCATCAAGGATTCGACATAAAGCAGGGTGATGTCCGCATCGTCCGGGTAGCGCGCCGCCACCTTGCCCATGGCCTCGGCATAGGCCGCATTGAGGACGGCGCGCTCGGCCTTGGCTTCGCTGGCATAGCGGCGGGCGAGTGCGGCGATGAGATCGCGTTCGCGGGCGCTGGCCTTGCTCGCCAGTGCCTGCGCCCGCGCGATCGCGGCCAGAGCCGCGGAGTTGGCCGACGCGTCCATAGGGGCATTGATGTTAGGCCCCAGCACCAGTGCCTCGCCCCAGTGGCATAGGGCACATTGCGGATCCAGGCTCTGCGCCTGGCGGAACGCCCGCGCCGCCTCGGCGTGGTTGAAGGCGTAGGCGAGTTTCAGGCCCTGGTCGAAATAACGCTGGGCGAGGGGATGGGTGGTGCTGACCGCAAAGTGCAGGGTGCCGAGGTTGTCCCACAGCGGCGGGGGCGTGAGCACGGCTTCCGCACCAGCCGGCACATCGGTCGGGAAGGGCCGCACCTCGGTCTTGGCGGCAGCGAGTTTCTGGTAATAGCCCATGAGTCGCCGGGTCTTGTCGCCGCTCACGCAGGCGATGCCTTGCGC
>Ga0209079_10000686_pt1 | contig 13209 bp, 8 predicted proteins | sample PPLLaktember2015_2_FD_187259 | JGI IMG/M metagenome (GOLD analysis project Ga0209079, IMG submission 187259) | Freshwater sediment microbial communities from Prairie Pothole Lake near Jamestown, North Dakota, USA - PPLs Lake P7 Core (6) Depth... | ecosystem: Environmental > Aquatic > Freshwater... | reverse complement strand
CCTTGGTGTTGGCGGCGTATCGGAGGCGGGTGTCGCGATGACCGCCTACAGCTCAACTGGACCCCAACTGAAGATGTACTACGGCCTTAACAAGACGGCGACAATGACGGTCGGCGCGGCGGGCATACTGACCATTGACGCTCCGGAAAGCGGGCAGATCGCGAGTCCGGCGCTGCTTACGATTACGAACGCGACGCCCTCCGTCAGCTCGTTATCGGGCGCCGTAATTATCACTGGTGGCCTTGGCGTCGGCGAATCGATACATTGTCAATGGCTCATCGCCAACATGCGCGCTAACAGTGCCCCGCTTGCCGCGCGCTGGTATCGTGTATTCGTGCCGGCGATTTCCCATGGGCCCTTTGAACTGGATGTTAGCCACCTCTACTACGGCAAGTGGACCTTCTGGGGATATACTGTCAGCGGATTCGGCGACATGGCGACCTACGCGGTTCCCGTTGCGGGCACTATATTCCGCTTACTAATCGCCCGCGAGACCTCGAGCGGCCTCGCTCGCGTCTACATTTGCGGCTCATATTCCCCATCGGTAATCATACAGCTCACGCCGTACGCCTGGGACGGCGCAGATTGCGGCCCTGCCTCGCCCGCCGGCGGCGGCGCCGACCCAAACGACATGTTGCCGGGCGATTACACGATCGTTTACGACAGCGCGACCGGCCCGCTCGCGCGGTCGTGGTTAGGCCCATGTAGCCTCGTGTACCCCTCGGGCGCGCAGCTAGAGCTCGCCTACGACCGCACATCTGCCCGATACGCGCTATTCACGACCGATTCGAGCGGCTATCTGACGGTCAATACGTCCGGAAATAGAGTGCTGATCGATGTCTCCGATTCACTGCGCGTTCTCGCGACAACGGCCAGCACGTCGCCGGCGACCGGCGCCCTGATAGTCGCTGGCGGCGCGGGAATCGCCGGGCAAGCCAGCTCGGCGACGTCCCTCGTGAACAGCATCGCCCTCTTGTCGCCCACGTTCGCCTCGGCGACGAGCGCGAATGCCGCCGCTTACCAGTGGTATTCCGCGGCATACAGTCCCGAGCTGAACATATTCGCCGCGGTCAGCAATAGTGGCGGAGTCGCCGACCGCGCGATGTCCAGTGCCGATGGCGGGGCGACTTGGACTCTGCGCGCGACACCGAATGGAAACGACTGGAAGGCGATCACTTACGGCGCGGGAACATTCGTCGCTTGTTCGGGAAATAGTGTCGCCGTGGCGAACGATCAAGTAATGTACTCATACAACGGCACTACATGGGCCGTAGCGACTTCTCCAGGGGTCGCGGGCCAGGCCTGGCGCGCCGTAGAGTATGGGGGCGACTCTTTCGTTATGGTCTCGCAGGATAACTCGGCGACCGGCGCCGCGACAAGCCCAGACGGCGCCATCTGGACCCTCCGCTCATGTGTCGCCGGCTACTGGGGCGCCTTAGCCTATGGGCGCGGCCGCTGGGTCTCCGTTGCCTATCAGGGCGCAGTAGACCGCATAATGACCTCCGATGATGACGGCGCCTCCTGGACGGGCCGCGGGCTCGGGGCCGAAGCCAATGATTGGCGCGCCGTGGGCTTCGGCGGCGGCTGGTTTGTCGCCGTATCGCTGACTGGGACTAACAGAATAATGGTCTCGGCGAACGGCATTAACTGGGCTGCAGTTGCCGCTCCCGTCGCCGAGGGCCTTCGCGGCGTCGTCTATGGGGACGGCCTATTCTGCATCACTACGGAGCAGGCAGCCGGCGGGCACAATATAGTCTGCCGGGGCGATCCGAGCGCCGCGGCGTCGTGGGTCGCAGTCAGCAGGCCGAACGGCCAATACTACCATCACGCGGCATATGGACGCGGCCGGATAGTCGGCCCAAGTCAGCAAGTCGCGAATCCCAACTGCTTCATCATGGATACGCAGACCGGCACCGCGGCCGCCGTTGTCGCCGCCGACGCGAATGTAGGCGGGCGCCTAGAGTGCGGGGCCGATCTGCATGTGTCAGGGAAGGCGCAGTTCGCCGGGCCCGCGGAAGTCAGCGATGCCCTATGGTTGACGCCCGGGGGCACGGCGCGCCTATGGGGCGATCCGCAATCCGACGACATAGGGATCTACAGCGCGACTGGCCACGTTGCCTGCGGGCCCCAGCTCGCCGTCGCCGACACGACCGCGGCAGTGAGCAAGACAACGGGCGCCATGACGATCGCCGGCGGCCTTGGAGTCGGCGGCGATGTCCACGCGACGACCTACTACGGCGCCTTCGCGGGCACAATCACGCCGGCGGCGCCCCTAACCCTAACGGGGACGACCATTCCCCAGTTAACAGTCGCCTACGACGGGACGCACGCCTACTCGGTTTCCGTCGATTCTACGGGGACAACAACAATGAACACAACGAACGAGCTCAAGTTCAAGGTCGCCTACGAGGATCTGCTAGTCGCGCCCGCCCTGCGCGCCGGCGGCGGCACAGTGCCCTCGCTCGTGAACGTGAACTCGTCGGGTCTCTACCTATACAGATTCCAGCCCGGATCGAACGAGGAGCTGCACTTTGTTGCCCAGATGCCGCACTCGTGGTCGGAAGGAAGCACAATCAATGTGCACGTTCACTGGGCGCCATCGAACACCAATACTGGAAACGCGCTATGGTCAATTACTTACGTTGTGCAGGACTCGATCGGCGACACGACCATAATCTCGGCCGCGACTACGACTACAGTCAGTGTGCCTTGTGCGGCTAGTGGGCTCGCGTTCACGGCGCAGCTCAACAATCTATGTAATATCGGCATGGTCGGGAAACACGCGTCCGCGCTCGTGACGGGGCGCCTTCGCCGGCTGGGCACAGATGGCGCCGATACGTTCACCGGAGATGCGTACTTGCTGGCCTTCGATTTCCATTACCTGCGCGATAGGCCAGGGACGCTGACAATTCCTTGAGGGCGCAGGAATCATTCCTCTTTTTTCGGCGGCCTCATATAGCGACAATGGGCGATGTCGATGAGGCGCGATTCGGCAACATATACGCTTCCTCGAGCATCACTGGGCCCGGAACGGGGCTGACCACAATTGACCCGCGGGCCGCCCTCGTGCCCGGGGCCCCAGGCGCCCTCTACAACGATGCAGGCGGCCTCCTCGCCTCGGAGCCGCAACTCGACGCCGCCCGCGGGGGCACTGGTGCCGATCTGTCGGCGAGCACTGGCGGCGAGGCCCGGATGATCACGATCACTGACGGCGCCGGCGGCTCGGGCCCCGCGTTCACTGTCGCCGGTTCGGGCACTGACGGCGGGGCGAACAAGCTGCTCCAGCGCGACTCGGCAGGTTCCGCGCACGTAGGGCCAGTGCTCGGGGCGAGCGCGACGTTCATCGCGAATCACGCTGGGCGCCCGGGCGACATAACGCGCGAATATCTCCTTGTCGGCTGGGACGAGTCCAGCGGAATGTACAGAATCGCCTCCATTGCCGACGGAATGGGCACACAGAGGGCGCTGCAGATTGACGCGCCGGCCGTGAGCTTCACTGGCGTCGATATCACGGGCCCTGACCCTTCCTTGCCCGAATCGTTCGCCACGAAGGCGTATGTCGACACTTATGCGGCGGGCACCGTCTTCATCCGCTCTGTTCTCGCCTTCGCCGCGCCCCCGCCTGTTGGCCCTGTCGACGGCGACCGCTACATCGCGTCGGCGACCGGAGGCGGATGGACTGTGAACAACATCTATCAGTGGACGGCGGGCGGCGGAGTATGGTTGGAATCGGTTCCGGTGCCCGGATGGACCGTGTATGTCGAGGGAGGGCCAATCTTCGCGGGAAAGTCCGTTGTATATACGTCCGATGGCTACTGGTCGGCGACAAGCTTATCCCTCGATCATAATGATCTTGCGAATAGGGGCACGCACACCCACGCCCAGATTGATACGCACCTCAACACAACGACCACAGATCCGCACGCCGGACAGGATCTGCGCACCAGTGCCTCGCCCTCGTTCGCTTTCCTGACGGCCGTTGCCCTGGCGGCCCCCGCTACGGGCCCCGGCCTCGCCCTCGTCGACGCGGGGCCAGGCTCGCCGGCGGGAACGCAGACTCTGTTCCTTCGTGATGACGGCGTTGTCCGTCTCGACCAGGCGCCGGGAGGGCCTGCGGGCGCCGGCCTTTCCGTAGAGGGCTCGATCGCGACGGACGCTTTCGTGGAGACGGTCCGCGTCGCCCCGCCCGCAGGCGCGGCCGGCGTCCGTGTCGGCCTGGCCCCGACGGCGCCCTTGGCCGTGGCGACTAGCCTGGAAGTCGCGTCGGCCAGCGGAGACGGAATCAAGATAATCAGGGACACTGTTGCCCACGATGATACCCACGCGGCGACTCTAGCTGTGGATGGATCGGATCACTTGCGGATCACGACGCCCAGCGGAACAGGCACGGAGATTCGGCCGGCCCTTGGTGTTGGCGGCGCCGCAGAGGCGGGTGTCGCGATGACCGCCTACAGCTCGACTGGGGCCCAACTGAAGATGTACTACGGGCTGAACAAGACGGCAACAATGACAGTCGATGCGGCAGGCCTACTGACCATTGCTGCCCCCGAAAGCGGGCAGATCGCGATGGCGGAGCGGCTAACGATAGAGGAAGCGAGTGCGGTGAATCCGCAGTTAACGATTGCGTTCGACCCGGCGAATGCCGCCGAGATAACAGTGGATGCCGCGGGAAACGCGCTTATCGAGGCCAGCGGCAACATGCTCGATCTGCTGAGCGCGCAGTCGGTGCGTGTTCTGGCGACGACACCCAGCATCGGAACAACAAGCGGCGCGCTTATTGTCGGCGGCGGAATTGGGGCAGGCGGCGACATCTATTCGGCCGCCATAAGCGCGCCGGCAATCAGCATTCCGATGCCGTTCGTGGCGACTGGCCGCTGGTATCGGCTGGCGGTACCCCTATCGGATTACTTGGCGACCCTGATAGTTGGAAGTTCGCCGAACGGCGAATCACGGTTAACATACAGGGTCGTTGGCGGCGGCGCGGCGCACTCGATCAACGTTCAGGTATCGGAAGCAGGCACATTCGCTGCCCGCGGGCTAATTGCCCACACAACATCGACTGGCCTCTGTCATCTATATGTCGCCGCGATCGGCGCGGTGGGGATCGGAAGATTGGCCATTGAGGCAGCGATCACGCCGCCGCCGATAGACGGGACAGACTGCGGCCCGGTCGCGGCGGCCCCGACGGACCTGGTGCTCGGCGACTATACGATACTCGATGATACATCGACGACATCGGCCGGATGGCTGGGCGCTTACTTTGGGCCGTCGGCGTTCATCTCCCCGGGGTTGACTCAGATATCGATCCGCTACGATTCGGCGGGCTCGACAGCCGCGACACTCGCCGTTGACGCCGGCGGCGACCTGGCGATATCGGCAACAGGAGGGGACGTCTCGTTCGCCGCGGGCGATGTTGTGCGGGTCCTGAACGCGACGGATGCGGTCGACCCGACTTCCGGGGCGCTAGTGGTCGGCGGCGGCCTAGGGCTCGCGGGGCGCTTGTTCGCGTCGACGGGCTCGCGAGTGCAGTTCGCGAATGCGAATACGAAGAGGCGCCTTGTGATTCATGAGGCCGCAGCGAATGACTTCCAGTTCGTTGGCTTGGGGATGCAGGCGTCGGAGTTTCGCCTTCAGGTCGACGCGCCGGGGTCGCGGTGGGGCTTCTACTCGGCGACTGGGGCGGCCGCGGAACAGGAAGTGATGCGCATTGAGGGCTCGCTTACGGCGAATCCCGCTGTTCGCGTGCGCGCGACCACCGCCACGTCGAGCGTGGCGACCGGCGCGTTCGTCTGTGATGGCGGCGCAGGATTCGCGGGGAGCCTGCAGGTTGGGGGCAGTGTCGCGGTCAACGCGGGCGCGAGCGCGGGAAGCGTGTCGGTCGCTGGCGGCGATCTAGTGCTCACGATGCCCGTCGGAGGGGCAATGAGACTCGCGAGTCCGGCCTATTACTTCTGGGATTTATATGGGTCCCAGCATACGGGAACAACGCAGATTGCGGGATTGGCGAACGTAAACTCGACTACATGGAGGCTATTCGAGTTCGGCCCGGGGTCAGTGAATCGGCTGCTCTTCTGCGGCCGATTCCCCGAGTCGTGGATCGCCGGCACGCCGCTTGTGCCCATCTATCAATGGGTCGGCCAGACCGCCGATGTCCTGCCAGAAACGCTAACGAACAATATTTCCAAGTGGGAACTGCGCTATATTCTGCAGCATGCGACCGACAATGTGAACGCATATGCGATTACGGCGCCTACGATACAGCTCGATTCCAAGGGGCCGGCGATCGCGTTCGGCATGGTGTCGAACACGATGCCGGCAATCAGCACGGTCGGATTTGTCGCTGGCGATTGTATTTCGCTGGAGATATGCAGGCAGGGAACGAATGCCGCGGATAACTACGCCGGATCCTCGTATCTGGCCGCATTCGGCCTGCGCATTCAGATCGATCGCCTGGGCGCCGCGTCATAAGGGCGCAGATAGAAAAAAATAGGCGGAGTGCAGCGCCGGGCTCAATTCGGCCAGTAAGCCGGATTTGCCGCGCGCCTCCACGGATAATAATCGGCCGTTAAGGTTAACATAGAGTAGAGCACAAGCTCGTGGCCGAATGGCCGCGTTGGATCGAGATAGTGAGTATCGAGCGCAGTTGACGGCTGGAACGCATCGTATCCGCATATGCACAAATTATATCCCTTGCGCACCATTTCGGTTAATCTCGCGAATGCCTCCGCGGCCGGCGCATTGCCGCCGAGAAGCGCCCCCTCGTAGAAGGTGCAGTAGAATTGGCGCGATTCGATGTAAGTAATACGATGCTCCGCGCCGTCGCGAGTGCGCCATACGCTGTAGAGCAGGCGATTAGAGTCGCCGGCAACGCGCTTATGGCGATGCGGTACTGCGTCTTCGTACATGCGGCGCTGAGCGTCGCGGAACACTTGCGAGGGCGCCCCTGCCTCGTCAACTTCGCCGGAGTACACTTTGTTGCCCTGGTGGAAATTCTCGAGATTCCGAGCCGGAGGTAGTCCCGGCTGCCCGTGGTTTATGGGGCCGATCTTCATTGGCGACAGGGCGGACAGGCCGAGGCCATCGGCGCGATTCTCGTGCCGAAAGTTGGGGAATACATTAAGAGTGCCGGGAATCAGCTCGGGATTGCGCATCATGCGCATTTTCTGACATACAACGCGGCCGGGGCGATCGGCCCTGCGGTTATCGGCGGCCGCCTCTTCGACGGCCCGCGCGTGATCGGCGAGGGCCCTTCCCCTCACGGCCGCTGCCTGCGGATTCTTCGGTAGAAGTTTCCGACCTGAACCGGCATGCACGCCGCAGAGATATCCCTTTGCGCCGATATAATATGCGTGATTCGAGCAGGGCGTGCCGTTCCGCTTGGTTGCTTCACAGGCGATTTCTCCGTAGTAAATGCGCCGCTCCATGATATATACCGAGCGCGCTGTGTTCAATTTTCATGGGACTTCATTTCGAATTGTTTCCATGAGGTCATCGAGGCGCTTGTGGAGATCGCTAATCGGGCCGTCAGCGCGAATGGCGAAGTCGCACGCAATTCGGGCGGCTTGCGGGCAATCAGGCGCGCTATCTTCATTTCCGAGGTGCTCGAGGCGAACGAGAACGCCGCCTAGGCGGCGAACGGCGGCAGCTTCGCTTTCGGAGCGAACGTCGTCGACAACAATATGCAGACTGGGGCCGACATGCGCGCTGACAGCGGCGAACCGGCGCTCGAAGGCGAGAATCCACAGGTCGGCGGAAACGCGGGGAAGGCGCTCGGCGAACTGCCGGCTGAGGGCCACTCGAATATTGTCCATGATCGCGGCGGGAGAGGTGCCCCAAAAGGGATCGGCTGCGTCCGCGGCGTTTCCCTTTATCTGGTCGTTGCTGAATACGAATATCTCGCGGGCTGCGGCGCGGAGGCTATCGCCGAACGAAAGGCGGGTGTATCCGTATCGACGGCGCAAATAGCGGGCGGCGAGAGTTCGGCTCGAGTGGGTCGCGGATATGAACGCGATGAGCAGAGCATGATTCAGCATCGCGAGGAGCTATAGGGAGTTAATCGGATGTTCAAGTCGGGTGGCGATCGCGATTTAGATATGCGCGCTGGTGTAAATAGAATGAAAGCAGTAGTATTTTCTGATGGCGCGCGCACAATCGATCTCCAGTCGTGGCCGATCGTGCAAGTGAGGATAAACGGCGGATCGGAGGTGTTCGCCGGGGCGATTCCCAAGGAGCAAGTCGCGACGGCGAGTATTGATGATCTGCTCGGGCCCTTGCTCGCGGGCAGCGTATCGTTCGTGAGGCGTGGCGATTCGTTGTCTATGGCTGTCGGCGCGCTGGAGATCGTTCTCCGGGCGGGAGGGTCGCCGGCATCGAGGACTGTGGCCCCAGAATTGCGATCTTTGGGTAGCTATCCCACCAGCAACCCGCCTCCGAAACCGGTTGCCGAACCCCTGCCGCCGCCGAAACCCGACGCATTTGCGGGGGTTGATTATGACGCGGGCAATATCTTCGCCGAGGAACGGGAATCGACGGAAAAGGAGCATTTGCCGGTACCCGCGAATCCCGAGCGGCGCACAGTCGGCTGTGTTGGCCTTCCTGAACGTGCGGGAAAGCTCGAGAAGCCGCCGCAGTCAAAGACGAACATCTTCATTACGTCGGAGGAGAACTTCAATGCGGCCGGGGGGTTCTTTCTCGACGCGAGTAAGGTGTACGGAATCGATAATATTCTCGAGTGTCGGGATCTGGACGGATGCACGGCGATTCACGTCTACGAGACGAATGGGTTCGATTTGATTCAGAGCGCATTAAAGCCAAAGGTGATCGACCATAGAGTACACGAGCGCAAACTACATCATACGGCGGAAGAGGAGACACAATTGCCGCCGGGATATCATTTCAAGTAAGCTGCGCGCGAATGGAAGAGAATTCTTTTTTGCCCGTTGTGCACCCCTCTTCGCTGCCCGGCGAACGCGATTCTTTCGGGAAAAAAGATGAGGAGAAATTTGCGATTAGCGCGCGTTCCACTTCCATCCGGGAATAGACTCGAGAGCGCGGGCGCGCTCGGGAGTCATCAGGTGGCTGCTCTTCCCCTTCCGAGCCGTGCGCACAGTGCTGATCCACGCGCCAATCTTCACGCCTCCGTATTCCTCCTTCCGGGTCGGCAAGCGGCTATTCGCGCTTACGAACCGCTGGAGAAGGGCAACGTTATCGGCGAATATCTCGTCGGCGGTCTTCGCCTGTCCCCAGCTCCATCCGGGAATCAGCTCGAGGGCGTGGGCACGCTCGGGAGTCATCAGGCTCTTGCCCTTCCCCTTTCGGGCCAGGCGCACAGTGCTGATCCACGAGCCGATCTTCACGCCTTCGTATTCCTCCCTACAGGTCGGCAGGCGGCTATTCGCGCTTACGAACCGCTGGAGAAGGGCAACGTTATCGGCGAACATCTCGTCGGCGGTCTTCGCCTGTCCCCAGCTCCATCCGGGAATCAGCTCGAGGGCGCGGGCGCGCTCGGGAGTCATCAGGTGGTTGCCCTTCCCCTTTCGGGCTTGGCGTATCGTGTGGATCCACGTGCCGATCTTCACGCCTTCGTACTCCTCCTTTTGAGTCGGCAGGCGGCTATTCGCGCTCACGAACCACCGAAGGATATCGAGATTCCTTTCGAATCCGCATCTGACCATATTCCCCATCCGATCGTAAACATATTCGCTGATCAACTCCGCATTCTCCACGGCATTCTCTTCGAGCACGCTATTAGCAACGCGGGTGCGGACACTTACGCGAGCGCCTCGTCTCGCAATTCCTACTCTTAATCGCCCATCCTCTCCACTCATAGCGCGCAGGATCCGTCCCATTTCCCGCAGCCCCGAATCATCGTCTCGATTCGCCCCACATACGCAGGGAATTACAACATGCGCCATTATCTTTCCCGGCGCCTTCCGTAGCGCGCGGCCGACGCACTGCACGATCGCGACTTGCGAATCACGAGCATCCGCGAACACGCACGCATTTGCTCTCGGCAAATCGGCGCCCTCGGCAACGACGCCGACAGTGCTCAGTGCCTGAATCTCGCCCGCCCGCAGAGCATCGAGTATCCGTCTCCGTTCGGCGCGTCCTGATTCCCCGTCAAAGTAGGCGCTGCGAATTCCGAGATCGCCGAGCGCCGCGTTGATCGCCCGCGCCTTCTCCAAGCGATTACTATAGATCAACACTGAGCGTAGCGCCCCGATATTCTCCGCTACGTATTCGGCAATATCCCGCGCCTCCGGGTTCCGATCCCATACGGGAACCCAGATATCGTAATCGGCTAGAACGCCGCCCGTAATCAGGTCCCCCGTATTCCGCTCGTAATCCGCCCCATCCAGAGTAGCCGAGAACATCGCTAATAGCGGCGCCGCACTCGACGGTCCCGGCCGATTCGCGGTCAGCCGCCGAACTTCGCCCCACAAGGTCGGGCTGCGCCCCGGATCATCGGCATATACTTCCGGAACGGCAAGGTGATGCGCCTCATCGACAACGATCAGCTCGAACGGGCCGCGGAGATAGGCCGCCGAATTGTAGACGGAGATCATCACTTCCTCTTCCGCCGCGCAGTCGGCTCTCCCGTTGTGGTCTGTGCCGCGAAGACCGTGCCTAATTCCGCATTCGGTGAATAGTGCGCTAGTCTGGTCGAGAAGGGCAAGGGTCGGCACGAGAACAACAACTCTCTTTCCTTCGCTAACAGCCGCCTTGACGATGTGCGCAATAATGAGCGTCTTTCCCGAACCGCAGGGCAACTTAATGCGGACTTGCCGAACACTTTCCCCCGGTTCGGAACCGGCCGATGAACTTTGCCCATCGTCATCGTCTTCCGCGGCGGCCGCCGATTCCTCCTGCGGCGCCTCGTGGAGACGCTCGAGAACGCACTCAATGGCGGCCCGCTGATAATCCCGCAGCACAATAGGCGCGGCCAGCGGCTTCGCCTCCGCCTCCTGCGCCGCCCGCGCCCACTTGTCGCGAATCGACGCGTCGATATTCAGGCGCTCATATTCGCTCTTCCGGAACGCGGGCAACGAGACCCCTTCTTGCGTCGCCAGAATACACCGCCCGAAGGGCCGCGGGCCAAGGCGCGCCGCCGCGAGGAACATCGCGATCTCCCGGGCCCCAACGCGCCCCGACTGCGGGCGAAACTTAGTCTGGACGGCAACCTCTTCCGATGCGCTGTCAATCCCCATATCGCGCGCCGGCAGCTCGTGGGCGTCCTTGAAGTCGGGCGATACGTCGGCCCAGGGCACGGTTCCCGTCTCCAGGGCCGCGATTAGCTCCTCGGTCGCCGCCTGCTGGGCCGCCGTCTGCGGTGCCGTGAGCGCGTCTTTCAGCTGCAGTAGTAGTGCGTCCATATCCTATAGATAGTCGGCCCAGTCTTCAGATTTTCGTAGATCGCTAATGTTCGCTATCCCGCATTAGGGCAAGCAGATCATCAATAGATTCGCCTCCGCACGTGGCGAAGTCGCACTCCAGCTCCGCACAGTGCGCGGCCGGCCGCACCTCGTTCGAGCCCATATCGACGCGCACCAGCACTCCGCCAAGGCGGCGGATAAGTTCGGCCTCACTTTCGCGGCGGACATCGTCGACAACTATGCGCACTGCGGAATCGCTCCGTTCGCTCATCATCACGAATCGGCGCTCGAAGACCATCAACCGGGCGTCCTCGCCGATGCGCGCCCCGGTGTCGGCGCGAATGGCCTCCACGGCGTCCGCCGGCGATATTCCCCAGAGGGGATCCTCTGTATCCCTATCGGGGCCCTCGATCGAGTCGCGATCGAAGCCGTAGATCGCCATTACCGCCTCCAGAAGAGGATCGTCGAAGGAAATAGGCTCGTATCCGTATCCTATGCAGATAGCGAATAACGGCCGACAAGCGCGATGATCGGCGGGACTTCAGACATCGGGTATATATAGGAATCGCACATTCGGTCTGCGGTGTGATACGATCGCCTGCATTTCAAGTCTGACGTACACACCTATAATCATGTCGGCGCTCGCATCTGACTTTGTAGGAAGCACTATTACATTCACCGATTTCCGCATCAATCTCGGCGAATTTCCGCGCGTGTTGATAGAGATATACGATACCCAGTCGAGACAAATTATCAAGCACTTAGGCACAGCTAAGGTATCGAGAAGAGATGTCAGCGGTTATATGCTCAATCTCCCCCCATTCGCGGGTTTCTCTACATTCTTTGATGGGACTCCCGATCGACCCGTGATACGCGATGGTATGGCGGGAATCATGGAGAAACCCCTCACCCGCGCCTATATTTAATGGGCGCGCACGGCCATCGCGACCTGTGCCTTCTTGCCCGCGAATGGGGCACGGAGAATTGGGACGGGATGCTGCTGGGCGCCGCGGCGGGCGGACATTGCGACCTGTGCCGTCTTGCTCGCGCGTGGGGCGCGACCGACTGGTTCCGCATGGAGCAATACGCAGCGCGACGCAAGCGCCACAATACTCGCGATCTGGCCCGCCGGTGGCCGAACGGCATCGGCCAGTAGCCGACACAATATTTTTTCCCGTGCGCATCGCGCGGACAAAAAGAATAGGCCCGATTCCGCTTAGGGCGGCTCGCAGAATGCCCATTCGCGGGCCAACTTATACGCTTCGCCCGCATGGGGACCTCTGCTTTGCTTCGCCCACACGGCCATCTCGGCGAAGCTCGTTGCCCCCCACGCCCTCGCGAGATGACACAATTCGATGGATTTGGGCCCGCACCCGCAGGCAGCGCGCATCAGCATCCCGTGGAAGTCGCCGGCGCCCTTTTCCTTCGCGACGCGGCACAGCTCAATGGCCATTTCCCCTCCCCCTTTGGCCGCCGATATGAGTATCCAGTTCGGATTAACTTCGCCCTCGGCTAGCGCCCAGAGGCAGATCTCGATGCTCTGTCGATGTCCGGCCGCCGCGGCCTTCCGCACGATATCCGCGAAGTCGAGTTTCGCTTGTAGGGCGATCAGCTTACAGCAGCTCAGGGCGAGCTCGCCTCCGCGGACGGCAATGCCGAGCGCGACACTGTGGAAGACAGTCGTCGGAGTAAGTCGCGACGTTAATCCCGATGCTTCGGCCCGGCTGCAGAACCACGCGATTATGGAGACTTGCGGCAGAGTCTCGATCGGCTGCGCAGGATACTTCAGTAGGTTGTAGACGGTCATCATTGCCCTTACGCCCCCCAGGCGAAGTGC
>Ga0209079_10000685_pt1 | contig 13230 bp, 23 predicted proteins | sample PPLLaktember2015_2_FD_187259 | JGI IMG/M metagenome (GOLD analysis project Ga0209079, IMG submission 187259) | Freshwater sediment microbial communities from Prairie Pothole Lake near Jamestown, North Dakota, USA - PPLs Lake P7 Core (6) Depth... | ecosystem: Environmental > Aquatic > Freshwater... | reverse complement strand
CTCTCGGAAACGGAGATCGACCAGGACAGCACGGAACGATATATCCAGATGGAATCCATCCTCATGGACCTGGAACGGGAAACCGGTGTGCGGCTGCCGGATAAGGAAAGCGGCCGGACGGAAGCATGAACTTTCCCGGCATCTTCACGGTTATAGCTGCCGGGGGCTTTACGGTCCTGCTCGGATGGATTTTCATGAAATGCGCAGAGGCGGTATCCGAACAGCGCAGGATGGGGGATCCTTAACCTTTCCGGATTGATACCAGGTAAAAAATTATCAGAATCAAAACGACAATGATAATCGTCAGGGTCAATAGTTTGTAATCAGTGAAACCCATTAATTGATTCAATAAATTTTCAAGACCGAATAACTCGTTATAGGGCATGATCCGGAGCTGTCGGGGCAAAGACCATTAATCTTTTCAAACGGGATCGCGCGGGTTATCATAAACATGCGAGTCTCACAATCGCGTCCGGTTGCCAGATCAGGTTCATGATCAAGCAAAGATACCCTGAAATGAAAAGAAAGGCCTTTTTGCGGTCTGACACTTGTCTGACATGAAGAATAAGCTTTATTTAATCCGGCTTTCCAGTATGAACTTAAGGCAATCCGTAACCAGCCCTCACTGATCATGAGGGTTGCTGTTGTGGCATCTGCCCGTAAACGGTTGCAGGGTTGTCCTGCGTAGGATAGGCAGGTTTGGAATCCCTTGATTTTCCGGGCGCGGCTCGGAAATCCGGGACTTCGTAGAATGTCTATTCTGGGGACAATTGTAGAAAAAAGCAACCGAAATTAGGACAAAAGTAGAAAGATAGCGAAAGCTCGCTCTTTCCGTCACCACATCCACGGAAAGAAGGGTGCACCACAATCGACCCTGAACCTTTCGATTTTGTCAGAGGTGAGTATCATGGAAGCAATCGCAATTCAAAAAAACGCCGGTCCCGTCCAGGTCTTACAACGAACGGAAGCCGGCAAAGAAGTAAAGACTCGTGATCAGAAATATCCAGCTGTCCACTTTGACAGCTTCCCGGTATCATGCCCGGCCTGTTTTGGATTCCTCAAACATGAGGACCTCATCGGAAAATACAGGGGGAACCTCTTTCACGTGAAAGGTTTTGTCTGCCCTCATTGTGACCATAAGGTCGGAAAAATCTTCATGAAAAACTGCAGGGACTCAACCGTTCGGTTCAACTGGAAACGGATGGAGATATCACGGCTCGGGACCATCGGCAGGGGATCGGAATGATCGACAACGATCTGGATCGGAAGATCGCAGCTCTACAAAAAGAACTCTCCCTCAATGCCCGGGAAATGATCAGGATCCAACGGGTAATGGAGGATGAGGCCCGGGAACTCCTTGAAGCTGAGGCAGAGCGGGACCGTATCAGCGGCCTGAAGGTCCGGGTCATTGATGGAGAGATCCAGATGGGTGTATCGTATCATGGGGGGCGGGATCAATGATCACGGATGATCAGGCGATCAACTGGTTATGGAATCAGTATAAGGCATCCATGACCATGACGGAGATCGATTACTGGTTCGATCGCTTTGCCATGAACCGGGAACAGCAGAGATCCGCCGGGGTGGCCTGATGCTCCGGCCAACAATCACGGAGGAACCGATCCAGCCGGACCCGTTGCCTGATACCTGCCGTGAGTGCGGGGAGTGCTGCTCAGCTGCTGAAAGGCGTATCTGTCTTTCGGAACTTGACGGGAGGTTCTGCTGATGGCAGCGAACAACGATTCTGCGAAATGCGGGGGAACCTGTGACGAAAGGGAGGATTTCCGAGAGGGATTTACCGGCAACGGAGATCCCTGCGACAGGTGTTCGCTGGAGGCGGAATAATGTCAAAATTTTCCGTAACTTATTCCGTGAATGAACTTCGCGGTATCGATGTTGAAGCGGAATCAAAAGAGGCTGCGCTGGAAATAATCAACTCTGGGAGTTTCGATGATTCCGAATCAGAGCACATCGAGACAGAATTTCTCGGAGCAAACGATGCGGAGCTGATCGAATGACCTCGCAGAATATCTCTTTGCCGCAAAAGGATCCGGCCTGGGTGGTCGAAGTCAAAAAGGAGATCCGCCGGCTTCAGTCCAGGATTGCAAAGCTGAATAAAAAGATCGAGTCCGATGAGCAGACCTCATACGATTATGAGGACCTGGACAACTGGACCGGCTGGCTGCATGGCCTGAAGTGGTGTCTGAAGATGCGGGACGGTAAGGCAACCCGCCGGGATGCTTGGGGGCGGTCCTGATGAAAGTGATCTTGGCCAATAAGGATAAATCGCTCGGGCTTGTCGTTCCAGAAACTGAAATAACGGAGATCGGGATCTTCTCCGTGGATCTACTCTTGCGACAGATCGAATCCATTCAATCATTTCATGCATTTTCTGACGATTTATCCGGAGAATGTTATGTGGTGAAATTAGCTTTCACAAAGGACGGAATGGGTCGGGCGGCGATCCTGATGAGAGATAATAAACAGGAGGGTGATGGTTGGATCGCTCTCTGTAATAGGATGGGGGAATCCTGATGGCAGTCCACGACCTTAAAACTCTCCCTCAATTCTTTCAGGCAGTAATTGATGAGGAAAAGACTTTTGAAATACGGAAAAATGATCGTCATTTCAAGGTCGGAGATATTCTCATGTTACAGGAATATGATCCCAAAAAAGGAAACGGAAAGCGGGGATACACCGGCCGGATGGTATGGGTTCTTGTCCGGTATATTTTCGATGGAGACAGTCTCCCGGGCGTGATCTCAAAAGGATTCGTTATAATGTCGATTGATATCTGCCGGGACATTCCCGCTTCTCTCTGAGCTTACCAGGAACGGAGGAAAGGAGCATGTCACCGGCTACTGAAAGTTATCAACGGCAATATAAAAAACTATTTTTAAAGCACAGCGGCAAGGTCCACAACCTGCCAGAGATCATCGGAAACGGAAAATCTCTCACAGAGATCCTTTACCAGATCGACAATACCGCAAAGGTGAACGGGGCGGATCCTGTTTATTCGAAAGTCTATAAGCGGCTGCAGCTGTTAGGGAGATATCAGATATTCAACCTGATCCACCGGGAAAAGGTCGATTGGAAAGCTACGAATGATGCAAGGATGCAGGAAATAGAATCCAGCGTCCAGAACATTTTCGCGGAAGCTGTCCGACCCTCCCCCCCCATTGTTTCCGCTGGAACCTCTCCGACGGACGCGGATCAGGTAATTTCCACTGTAAAAAAGGTCGAACGGGATCTCCACGTCGTGCCAACAGGACAACTGCTTTACTTGTTCTCGCAGGTGCAAAATTCAAGCCCGACGGAAGAACCTGCAAAAATCGGAACCGGGAAATGGTGGGAAAAAATTTACAGGATCCCTTCCCGCTGCAGCACGGACCGGGTCGATGCCATCAAAAACCTGATGGAAACCCGGACCCGGCTCTGGCAGGAACAAAAAGCGGAATGGATATCCGATCCGCTGTTCCGGAGGGATCTCACCTGCCCGGCCTGTGGGAAGATCGGACAGCAGATCCCCGGGAAAGGCGGGGCAATCTGTCAATGCGGCTGGAAATGGAAACCACCCATCCAGGACAAATTAAAACGGAGGTTGAATTACTGCCAGACCACGTTCAGCCTGTGGGAAGAATCCACGCTCGGAAAAGAATTGTTCTTCGATCGCGGCCCGGGATCCCAAATGGTCCGGCTTCCCTGCCGGACCCGGTTCACGGACAAGGGCAGGAAAGTAAAGAATATCCGGACCTACGAACGGGCATGGGACCGGGCGAACCTTCTTTTCACCCGCGGTGTATTCCTCACCCTCACCACGGACCCGTCCCTCCACAAATCCCTATGGCATGCAAACCGGCATCTCACCCGGGCATGGAACCGATACCTCACGCTCCTGGTAACAAAAAAGAAAAAGGCAGCGAAGGCCGGTCACATGACGGAGCCGGAAGAACACGATCAGCTGGACCACGGGACCGGCCGGCTCAAATACATCGCGGCTTACGAATTCCAGGAGAACGGCCTGATCCATCTCCATGTCTGTTTCTTCGGTATCCGATATCTCGCGAGCATGGACAAGATCGCGGAGGACTGGAACGGATGCGGTCAGGGGAAGATCGCTCACGCTTACGGGATCCGAAGGAACGGGGATAAGTGGGAATGGACCAGGGCAAAACCGAACGATGCCGATGGACGATCCCCGGTCGATTACCTGAAAAAATATCTCGAAAAGGCTCTCTACGTCTCGGAACATTTCCCGCTCTACTGGGCGATAAATAAACGGTTCTGCACCATGTCCCGGATGTTCCAGACAAAGGAATGTGAGGGATGCCGGGCGGTGTGGGGATCCGCGTTGAAGGTCTGCCCGGATTGCGGTGCACCGTTGAAGGTAATCAGCAAGGGATACCGGTATCTCGGAACCCTCGAAAAAGATTCGGGACCCTCTGCTTCAATGATGGATCGCAATCGGGGAAGGAGTCCCTTCGATGCTCTCGGGTTCGGGGGTGTCCTGGCATGAGGGGGATCGCGGTGGTCAGTGATCAGGAAATCCGGACCGCATATAAAACCCGGTCCATCCGGGACATTCAAAAAAATATGAAAGTCGGAATCCATCGGATCCGGCGGGTGGTCCGATCATGACCCGGCCGGACCTCGAGATCGTGAACGATGAGATCAGCCAGTGGTCTGATACCGGCCGGGAGCGGATGCAGAACCATTACAACGGGACCGGGAAAGCCCGCGGTCGCCGGCGCCGGCAGGTAATCCCGGCATGTTCAGCGGATGGTGAGGACTGATGGACGTTTTAAAATTGGTTGCGTGTATGCTGGCAACGCAGGTTATAGAGCGGTTCAAAATGTTCCTTGCATGGCTCCGATGGAATGGCATCGATATAGAATGTTTTATGAGATGCCATGATGCCGGGCACCGTGGAGAATTCTCGGATGGTGATAATTAGTGTCACAAATCTTATTACTTCATCCGAATAAGATACCAGATAGCGCCCCGGTCCTCCAAGAGGGGTCGACAGTGCTGCTGCGTGAAGCAGAGCCGGGGATGCAACCAGGGATCCTCCACTCGGGGTCTGTCGTGCTTGATGAGTCCCTGGTATCTCTTCTTCTTATATTCGCAGAATTACCGCTCCCCGTAAAAGGTGAGGATCCATGAATCAGATACCTCTCCCGAACCCGACAAGCCGGCGGGAGCGGAAAATGTGCGGGGCGAAAAAACGCCACAGCTGCAAAGAATCAGCGGATGGGGAGGCGGCCTGGATAAAAAAACATCTCGGTGATACCGTGAACGTTTACCAGTGTCCATACTGTCATTACTGGCACGTCGGACGATCGCGGGTGAAACCATGATCGATATCTTCGGGATAATACTCTACTGGGCACCGGCGATCATAGTGGTCATACTCTTTATCTCAATAATTACATTCATTCTTAATTTATTTCCACCTCCGTTTATTCCGTGGTATCACCGGAGGGGACCATGAAAGCCCGGATCGTCCTCATCGCACCACGGCAGGGGATCGTAATCCATTCCGGTATGGACGTTTACAACAATGAGGACGCCAAAAAAATAAACGATTTCTGCCGGCAGAAGGAACTCGAATACGGAGAGATCGAACGGATCATCCTTTCAATGGGGACCGTCCGGATCATGGAGCAGGGAGAGAAGATCCCGATCCCGCTGCAGCCGGGAAAGGGTCTGGTAATCCCGGCTGGGGGGGGGCTGTATTGAATGATCAGCAATGACTTAATTTTTTACCTCACCGTTGCCGGGGCAACCGTCACGGCCGGGATCCTGCTCATGGTCGGGACCGGCTTTATTGTATGGGGGCTGGTCACGTGATCGAAATCATCCAGGACATAATCACCGTGACAAATACGATCATGCTCGGCCTGCTGGTCCTCCGGACATTCAATAGAATCTGAAAAAAGAAAAACAATTTTTTAAGTAATCTGATCAGCTGCAGCGGCCGGACCGCTCCGCTCATTCTCCTTTTGTCCACATCTTTCATGCGGCACGTGTCCGAAAGCAGCGCGGATCGGGCAGGCCTGGCACGGGCAGCCCTGCGCGATGGGGGCGGGGGACTGCATCGGAGCCGCTGCAGGGGGGGCGGGATTTTTTCCAGTATTATATAGATACACACAGGGGTGAACGTTGTTAGGCTGTATCCACAATCTAATAGTATCAAGACCAACGCGCCACACGCGGGAAACTCCTAACCCTGCTTTAACCATAAGGTCCTTCTCAGCTTCACTGAATCGAACGTGTCCATCAAAATTTTTGACCATAATAATCCAAATCCTTATATCTTTTTGTATTCAAAAGCCTTTTAAACTAACCCAATTGTAGAATTCTTTATGTCAATCATGACAGCAATCCACAACTTCCGCACAAATCGGAAGATCGAACAGGAGAAGATCAACGCAGGGCAGACCGTCCAGAAACCCCGGTCGACCGGACTCCCGGTCCTCGCGGTCCCGTTCGCTCTGGCCTTTGTCTTCATGCTCATGGCACTGGTCACACCGGTCCATGCAGAGATCAACCTGAGCGTGATCAGCGAAGTGATCAACGCTTTCATCGATATCATCGATCCAATCGTAAACCTCGTCGTGGCAATCGTGCCGCTCTGGTTCATCATGCAGATCCTCGGGTTCATCATGGGTCTGCTCGCGGCCATCCTCGCGATGATCAAGTTCCAGCACTGACCGGGACCAGGAAATACCATTTTTCCTTTCTCCCGGCTCGGCTGCATCAACGGAGAAAGGAAACATGGTTCTGAAAAACACAAAACTGATCCTCTGTCTCGCAATTCTGATCGCTCTTTTCGTCCCGCTTGTTTCGGCCGTTGTCTTAAGACCGGACATGGTCGATCTTAACCGGACGATCACGTTCTCGGACCTCGGCCTCACCGGTCAGGAAGATGTCCAGATATGGGTCGGAACCGATCTGGTGGAATACGGGAACACGTCCGGAGCCGATATCCTCTATCAACCGCTGGACGCTGATTTTCATATCGTTACCCGTCCGACCCTGTCGTCCAGGTGGCTGAATAACCCGGCACTTTTCCTTACTGATGCTGTCGATTACCTCATGGCCTTCGCGTTCCCGCTATTCGTGATCCTCGGGTTCTGCGCAATCCTGATCAGCTTATCGGCATACGGGAGGAAACATTAATGGCAGCGTCGATCCTCGATGAAAAACGCGGTCTCGTAAAACAGCTGTTCACGTTCTACACGACCCGAACCGTCCCGACAATCCGGATCGCCATGCGGGGGAATATTGCAGTCCTGGAACTCGGGAAACGCGCCCGGCTCCGTGAAAACTCTCTCGCGGATGGTATCGATCGGAAAGGATGGGATATCACCAGCTCTCCAATACCGATGATCCACGGGAAAAACATGGAAATGGGGTATATCACGCATCCGGCCGGCTGCACCGTGGATCTCGTCCCGGTCGTAAAAGTCCGGGCTGCATCGGAAAACGGCGAACCGGTCAAAATCCAGATCCCGACACGGAACCAGGACGGAACCCCGGTATTGAACCCGGACGGATCCATAAAAATGCAGGAGTCTGATGAATACAAATACGTCGTCGCCAACTTTGAGGGGGTTGTCGGGACCGGGTCCGATCTGGATGACTTCAACGAAAGCACGGAACGGGAACAGTCCCGGGGCTGGATCATGCCTTTCGTCCTTGGGGGTGTTGTCGGGGTCTTTTTCTTCGCGCCGATGTTCGCCTGGTTCATGTCATGGGTAGCACAGAGGGCGGCCGGAGCATGACCAGACCGTTACCGCCGGATGAACGGGCAGGAGTTGCCGGGCTGGAACGGCGGGACCCGGCAGACTATGAAGCGGAACTCGCGAAATACAAAGGGATCTCCTCATTTATCGACAAGTGCGGGGAACTCTCGGACGTGACCGACAAGTTCCACCACTATGAAGCCCGGCTCGAAGCGGAAACCGCTGCAGGACTCGCCCGGCCGTATCGTAAACGGATGTATCGCCATTACAAGAAGAACAGCCTTAACCATCTCCGTATGGCGGTAAACGAGATCGTCCGGCTACTCAGTCAGCCGAAAATTATCATTCACGGGAACGATCTTATCCGTGACGATTTCGAAGAACCCGGGTTTATCCAGTCCATGATCAACGGCGGGAAAAAACTTCTCGGCATGAACACCGATCCACAGCCACAACAGCCGGCCGCCGGGGTGTCCAATGGACGGTATTGAAATCGGGTATGGCGTCCCGGAACCGACCATTTGCGGCCCGGTATCCCATTTCAAACAGCTCACCCTTTCCAGCAACGCGATCCTGATGGGTGAATACGGAGCGATCGCCGGCTTCCTCGCGGCGGTCCTTATGGGTGTCGGGTATCTCTACGCAGGTCCCCGGGTCTATGTTTACGGAAAAGTCCGTGGCTGGTGGTCCTGATGGCGTCATACGGCGGCAAAGTCCAGAACATGGATTCGAAATGGCAGATCGCCCGAAAGGTCGATCGGCTGGATCTCGGGACCTTCGCGGCCATTGACTTTTTCTACAGGAACGCGATCATATTCGGGATCGTCCGGGCAATCGATCCGGCAGAGGATGAACCGGCAAAGGACGATCAGAAAAAACCGACAAAAACTATCGACCAACTGATCAGCTCCGTGGATACCAGGATCAACGATCTGCAGGGATACGACACGACCGCTCTCCTGATGGGTAAAATGCAACTGCCGGAGGTCCAGAAGTTCCAGCGAAAAACCATGTCAGCCTGGTATGAGATTTACGAGATCATCCACCGGTGCAAACTGACCGACAACGTGAGAGCGCAGGGGGAAGAAGTTTAAAATGGCAGCGATCCCGCCGTGGTATCTGAAAGCCTGTCGTGCATGTGGCATCCCTGAAACCGATATTGAAAAGTTCATTCATTCCCCGTTCTGGAACGAATTTTTCAAACAGGTGATCAACAAAAACGGGATGCATATTTTCGACATGGGGCAGACCTACAGCGGGAAATCGCAGAAAGCCCGGCATGTCTGTAAATGGATCGTGGCAAAGGAAACCCTGATCTATATCGACACCGGGAAACCCGGCGATCTTCAATTAATGCTTACCCTCGGAAAACCGGTCCTGATCCTGATCCCGTATGGCTGCCGGCTGGAACTCCGGGGAGAAATCCCGAGTCAATACGAGATCCTCCCGGTATTCGATCCAAAACAGATCATCAGGGAGATCCGGAAGGGATGGGTAAATATCATCAGCCTTCAAAACTTTTTCCTCGATGAAGACAATCACCGGCGGTATGTCCGGCAGATGTTCAAAAATTACCTTCTCGAAGCGAAACTCGGACAGCACAAACATTTCACGCCGTGCACGTGGCTGGCGGATGAAGCACAGAGTATCCTCGGGTCCGGCAGGGTCACGGCCTCGGCGGAAGCGAAAGCAACCGGACAGGACGCGGCCAACATCATGCGACAGATCCGGGCGATGGATGAACGCTGGATCATTGTCAGTCAATCGTATTATGATATCGTCGGGGGAGCCCGGGAAAATGCACCGTGTTACATCGTGAACCGTGGCACAAAAGTAGATCGCCGGGACAACTCAACCCTGCATTATCTCTCAGGCTTTGCGGAAAACTGCGAACCGCGTGAGGGATGGGTGGTCATGCCGAACGGCAGATACTTCGATCGGTCGGACTCCCTGAAATTCCCGCTCTATCCTGTTCCCCCGGTGCGGGTAATCTACCGGGACTTTGTCGATGAGGTCCGGGACCGGCCGGCTCCTGATGAGCTGTTCGCCCGAGTCGATGTCGGGATCTACTCGACTCAGATGGTGGAACCGGAAAAAGAACAGGTGATACCATCCAGGTATGAAATTATGGAGGATGCAGAAGCATGATCAAAAATTCAATCGGATTTTGTCTTATCTTGGTGATTATTTTTGTTATGGCGGCTCCGGCCAATGCAATTACTTTGCAAGAAAAAGGCACGTCTCAAGGTAATATTGCAGGGGGGCAAAATCTTATTGTTTCAATGACCCGAACAGAACTTTGCGCCATGTATGGTTTAACTCCATATCAGAGCCAAACTAACATGAGATTTTATATTTTTGATAAAGATTATCAACCTCCTTTCAGTATGGATTCGTGGACAAAACGCTGGTATTCTGATCCAACACAATACTATCCGGGAGATCAGGTAAATCTACCTCTTAATGTTTCAGGTTATGAAGCGGGAGATTATGTTATCGCGGGGGGTTCTTGTTCCGATGTAAAAGAACACAGCGCCGGATATTGGACGTATTATCCATACCCGGCCGTCCTCCCACAGACAGAAGTTAATTTTACCGGGTATCCTCTTGATGGATATTCTCCACTCGCTGTCACGTTCACAATCACAAACTTCACGGGGATCAATTCAACTCCGGGGATCTGGTCTTTTGGGGACGGCCAAACCGGTTTTGCCAATACCAGCACAACAAGCCACACTTATGTGAACCCGGGTATCTATACCGTATCGTTAAATTATTTCAATAAATCCGGCGTGGCCTCAACGATAACAAAAACGAATTACATCCTAACCTCGAACTCGTCAGGGATGATCGTAAACCTCGATGTGAAAGATGCGATCAGCGGAGCACTTATACAGGATTCAACCGTGAGCATCAGGAACACGACAAACGGTGCATGGAGAAATACAACAGCACCGACCGGCTTAGTCTATTTCAGCACAACCGATCCCGGCTATCTCTATCCGCTCACACAGGGACAGAGTATCACGCTCGCGGCGAATAAGACTGGATACCGTGACGCCTCGGAAACCTTCGCGATCCCGTATAACAATTACCGTGCTCGGCTTTTCCTGATGCCTACCACGGTTATCAACTCGACCGGGACGGGGACCGTTGTAGTAAACACGATCCGGAATAAGGACGGCCTCACCATCTCCGGGATCTCCGTGGTCCTGGACAGTGGACAAATGGGGATCACCAATACAGCCGGGGCGACAACGCTTTACAACGTCACAGCGGGAACCCGGTATGTCACCCTCACCGATCCGGACAAAGGATACCAGGACGCCAAATCCACGTTCAACTTGTCAGCCGGTGAAACGAAACTGGTAGTCCTGCAGATGGTCCGGGTAGGTGAACAGCCGGTAGAAACCCCGGGATCCCCGACGCCGACGCCGACAGGGACCTATGATCCGGACGATCCGAACTCCCCGGTTTACGGGAACTATACCACATCGCAGATCAATGAACAGGGGGGTGCCGGTGTCCTCGGGATGCTCGCTCAGCTGATCGCGTTGTGGCCTCTCATAGTTGTCGGGGTCCTGTTCAAATTTATGAAAAGTGCGTTCTCATGACACCAAACTGGTTATTCCCGGTCCTGCTCTGCCTGATGCTGATAATGCCGGCCTCGGCTCTCACCATCACGGCAGAGGGGGTATCATCGTATTCAGTGGTCCCGGAAACCGGATACGTGATTTACCAGATCACCGTGAACGATCTGCCGATCGGAACAAACCAGACTCATACTCTCGTGTCGGGGTCGGGGACGTATCTTCTCACCATCGGGACTTATGACGAATGGGGATACAAAAACGCCGATATCACTTTAACGTTGCCGAACGGGAGTGTCCAGACCGCTCACGCTTCCGCGCTCGGTATCCTGATCAACGGGTATAAAACCCATATCCAGTATGTCTATCCTCAGGCATATTCCGCGTCCGGCCTTCTCAGTGTCGATCTGGTCCTAGGATTAACCCCGGCCTCGGCCGCTTTCAATGCCGGGGCGATGGGGTGGAACCCGTCTAACTCTCTCGCGTTCACAGCTGCATCCGGGAATGTCGGGGGAAGCACCACGATCTATGTTGAACAAATGAAGGCGGATGATTTCAAAAAGCATGTCACTAACTACGATCCGCTGTATGGGATCGGGAACCTCGGGGGGCAGGTCTTTCAATGGTCATGGAGCGCGGTTCTCGGATTCGTCAGCATGATCCCGGTGATCGGTCCGGTGATGGTAAACCTCATCAACACGATGGGCGGGATAATATCGACCGGTTTTTACTGGCTGAACTTCACAGTATCAAATTTCCCGGCGATATTGTGCGGGGTTGAATGTCTGATCCTCATGATGGCCGTGATCAACGCACCGGGAAAAAACTCATTCAAAAAACTGGCAAGCAACATTTACCAGTATAACGTGGCTTTCGTCGTCGGGATTATCTCCCTGGTATCTCTGGTCTGGACATGGACAAAGGGGGCCGTTGAAATGATCGCGGCGGTGGTCGGAGCCCTGAAACCGATATGAACAAGATCGTAGCGCCGGTCTGTGAAGCGGGATGTCATTACATCACGGTTCTGGCGGCTCTCTACCTCATCGCGGCTCTGATGGGTCCCGCTGCAGCTGACCCGATCGCGTTCAATGAAACCCTGCCCGGTGATCGGAACCTCAATCAAAACTTTACCTGGACAATGAATAACGTGTCCATGAACGCTGATTCGGTATATCATTATACGGTTTATGATTATCGAATCCTCGACGATCATTACGATTACTGGTCCGTCAATTGGGGACAATGGATCGCAGAACCGGCAGCGAAGGGGAACCAGTATATCGCGGTATGGGTCCGGGGATATCTTGAAGGGACGGCTTATCATGGATGGGGGCAGGACCGGTTTTATGTCTGGATCGGGAACCGTTCAATAAAAGCAGAACCGGTTAAGCTGCAGGATATCTCAATCCGGAATCTCGGATCTTACGGGCGGGATCCGGTTGTAGTGACTCAATCGAAATGTCCTCTGACTGCCGATAAGGATCCGGAAATCACCGGCACGGCATCCGACAAAAACCCGGCAAGCAGCGGCCGGTATCCCCCGGCCGTGATCAAACAGCTGGAAAACCTGAAAGCCCGGAATGAGCGGGGACAGCTGACAACGGAGCGGTTCGGCTGGAAAGATGAAAACGAAATGGATCGGATGGAGCCCGGGTATTCAAACCGGTTCGATGGTCCGATCCTGTTCCAGATCCCGAACGGGACCCGGCCGGAGGATATCAGGGTTGCCGGCTGGTTCGGCTACTGGGGTACGGCGGTCTGGCATCTCTCGGAAACGGAGATCGACCAGGACAGCACGGAACGATATATCCAGATGGAATCCATCCTCATGGACCTGGAACGGGAAACCGGTGTGCGGCTGCCGGATAAGGAAAGCGGCCGGACGGAAGCAT
>Ga0209079_10000683_pt1 | contig 13276 bp, 16 predicted proteins | sample PPLLaktember2015_2_FD_187259 | JGI IMG/M metagenome (GOLD analysis project Ga0209079, IMG submission 187259) | Freshwater sediment microbial communities from Prairie Pothole Lake near Jamestown, North Dakota, USA - PPLs Lake P7 Core (6) Depth... | ecosystem: Environmental > Aquatic > Freshwater... | reverse complement strand
TTTTTATTTTCACAGTTTGGTGAGGAAAACACTCACAAAGAAATCTTTCCTGAAGTAGGAAATCGCAGTTTCGGATATAATGTAGAATTATTTTTATGGCTTTTTATTTCAGGAGCAACGCTGCCGCCCCCGAAGGGACGCCACCGCGGCGGATCAGAACCAAAGATTTTCTTAAAACCTCCAGGTAACGCCGTGCCTTGGAAATATCCTGCAGCATGCAATTCTCGCAAATAATAATAATGAGGATTCAACGGCAAAATGAGAGAGCAAGCAAATGAATTCCGATAACCTACCAGCCCCGCCGTGCCTCGGAGAGGCCCTGAGGCGGGTGATCATCATAACTGTCATATTTTCCGGGAAAGCAAAAATTAATTCAATTCTCAATTTTCTGATGTCTCATGCATATCATTACCTATACTGCGGTGACATGATCCCTGAAATTAAAATTCCGAACGGAAGGCGAGAACAGTCGAGGTACTCCCTGTAAACACAACAGGTGATTGGCAGGGAGGAGTCTTTCCTCAAAAGGATATTTAATATATTAATGCGGGTATTGGTTGGTATCCGGACCCGGATTTGAGGGGTCAGTGAATATAAGGTGAGACGATGAGCAGGATTGCAGTACTGATGACTGATATGTTTGAGGATGTAGAGTACGAAAAACCGGCAGATGCATTCAGCAGGGCAGGGCACGAGCTCATCAGAGTGGGACTGTCGGCAGTATCTACGGTACGCGGAAAACGAGGGATGATTGTTAAAATCGACCGGGCGGTCCATGATGTGCATGTCAGTGATTTTGACGCCCTCTTTATTCCTGGTGGCTACTCCCCGGACAAGCTCCGGATTGATGACGACGCGGTACGATTCGCACAGGAATTTGTCAAGAGCGGGAAGCCGGTCTTTGGGATTTGTCATGCTGCTCAGCTCCTCATCACTGCCCAGGTGCTGAAGGGACGGCGGGTAACCGGGTGGAAGTCAATAATCCAGGATATAAAAAATGCCGGGGCCGAATACGTGGACACCGAAGTGGTCGTAGACGGGAACCTGGTTACCAGCAGGAAACCTGACGATATACCTGCTTTTTCAAAGGCAGCCCTTGAGATGCTCAAAAGCAGGAAATGAATAAGGTAATCTTTTTTTCACAGGAACCTTTGTTCATCCTGAACGAACCTTTATCATAAGCAATCATCCATGGAATTTTCATGGTGAATTTCTGAAGATGGAATCTGGTATAATCGCTGGGAATTCTACGGAAAATGTAAATGGGAGTACAAGTAACCTGCCTGAAAAATCACAATCATATAAAGCTGGAAAGACAACATTAAAGAGAGAATTTGTAATTGTCGGTATTACCTCATCATGGCAGAACGCATAAAACCAGTTCAACACGCAAAACCGTTCCTGAAATGGGCTGGCGGTAAGACCCAGTTACTGGACGAGTTTTACCAACGCCTGCCGGAGGGGCTGGGGGAAAAAGGTAAAATTACCAGGTATGTCGAGCCGTTCATAGGCGGTGGAGCGGTTTTCTTTTACCTCACCCGGAAATTTTCTTTCGATGGGTGCTGTATCGGTGATGCCAATGAAGAGCTTATCCTCACGTATCGGGTGATTCAGAAATCCGTAAAAAAGTTGATTGGAGAGCTTCAGATCCTTGAATCAGCGTACCTCGCCAGAGATGAGATGGAGAGAGAGGCGTTATACTACGAAATACGGGATTCATTCAATGATGAACTGCCGGGAATTAATTTTCAGAAATACGGCCCGGGATGGGCGGAACGGGCTGCCAAAGTTATTTTTCTCAACCGTACCTGTTATAACGGACTGTTCAGGGTCAACCGGAACGGTGGATTCAATGTCCCGTTCGGGGGGTATAAAAATCCTGATATTCTCAATGAAGAGAACCTGCGGGAGGTTGCAAAGGTGCTGAGAAACACCCGGATTATGATGGCGGATTTCACAGGGTGCAGGGAATATGTTGATGACCATACCTTTGTGTACTTCGACCCTCCCTACCGTCCGATCAGCCAGACATCCTCATTCACGTCATATTCGAAAGATGGTTTTTCTGAAAAGGATCAGCACCGGCTTGCAGTACTTTTCAAGGAACTCGATGCAAAAGGGGCAAAGATCATGCTCAGCAATTCCGATCCCAGGAACCTGGATCCCCATGATATGTTCTTCGACGATCTGTTTTCCGAATATACTCTCGAAAGGGTCCCGGCACGGCGTATGATCAACTGCAATGGTACCGGCCGCGGGAATATCGACGAATTGATTATCACGAATTATCCGACAGAGAAGAGATAATTGTATTGGATTACCTGTTACAGCAATGGTGCGTAGTCATCTATACGTTCACTGACCCGGTTGCCAAGGTGGTCAACGAGGACCTGTTTTAAGGGAAGGGAGAAGGGTGTGATCAGGGTGCATTCCTGTCCCGTGGTGGAGATTGTCAGCTGGTAATCGATACGATACCGGGCCGCAGCGGGTTCGAGAGCATAGAGTGCGAAGAGGATCGAAAGCCAGCGTGAAGAACGCGAATCTGTACGAACCCGGGTGATAACAACCTCCTCAATATCCTTTAAATGTATTACCCGTGCTTCTTTTTCCTCATGGAGGATTTCGTCTGCACTCCTGTCCATGTATCCACTGGCGAGAGTCTCCAGGGATTCCAACCGTAAAGAATTACGGGTATGGGCAGATTCGGGAAGTGTCACCTGTTTTACGGAAAATGTATTCCCTTCAGTATCTGTCACATCAGAATGGATATGTCCGGAAGAAAGAGGGGCAATGATAATCCGATCCTGTGTGATAAGCATCATTCCATACGACGCACCACGCAACGTGTCGTTTTTTCCGCAGCATGGTACTGCAGAGATGACCTGCTCATGAATGCCTTCCTGCAGCGGATCGATATTCCTGTTAACCGAAGGTGTTCGATCGGTCATGTCACGGCGTCGCTCCTTATCAAAATCTCCAGCTCCTGTACTTTTCTGTGCACCAGATAAAAAATACGCATGGTTTTCACCGTCTAGACAATTAACCTGAAAAAATGCTCACTCACGGCCAGATGCAGTGACCGTAGTCATGATCAGCGGGTAGTCTTTGTCCGAAACTGCCTGTCCACCCATGAACATCGCATCACAACGCTGCTTTTCGGGAGTGAAAATTATTATAGTTTTTATATATTTTTTTACATCGATAAGGCGTGATTTCGATTATGTTATATGTTAGCATACCACAAAGTATATGGATAGAATGTTTGGTTTACCGATAGTGACTATCGCTCTGGTCGGGGGAGCTTTTCTCCTGATTATTCTTGCACTGCTTTACTGGGGACTTACCTTTAAGGAGATCCCATCATGATCGATCCTGTTGCAGCCGCTCTCGTAGTTATCTATTTCATCGGCCTGGTGGGAATAGGGATCTGGGCATCAAAAAAGATCATGTGCATGTCTGACTATGTCGTAGCCGGACGCTCCCTGAACTTCTGGGTGTTCACCCTGCTCATGATCGGTTCAGTTTGTTCCGGGATGTCGCTGCTGGGGGTCTCGGGTCTGGGCTACAAGTTTGCATGGCCTACGATCTGGGAACAGCTTGCAGTCCCGCTCTCAATTGCATTCTGTATCATATTTTTCGGGGTCAAGATGCATGCAGTGGCAAAGAAATCAGGTTATATGACAGTCCAGGACTATCTTGCTCACCGCTTCGAGAGCCAGACATCCCTTCGGAGCCTCAGTGCATCAGCGGGTATCGTCGTTTCGATGATTTACCTCGCAGGACAGTACACTGCGATAAGTATTGTGCTGATGTGGCTGTTCGGGCTCCCCCACTGGATGGCGCTCCTCATCGGTGCTGCAATTGTCACGGTTTACACAGTAATAGGCGGGCTCTACGCAGTTGCATGGACTACACTGGTGCAGGGGCTGATTCTCATTGTCGGCGTCCTGATCATGGCCCCGATCGTTATTATGGCAGCCGGCGGATTCACCAATATCAATGAAGTGATGGCAGCAGTGAACCCGTCCAATGTTGATCCCTGGGTAACCGGGGCGAATGCAGTGTTTACCCCGGAGTATATCTTTTCATTTGTCCTTCTCCTCACCATAGGTCTTGCCTGTGCACCGCATGTCATCAACAACATCCTGTGCGTACGGGATGCGAAATATTTCAAATGGGCACCGCTTGTCGCGTTCGGGATTTATGCGGTCGTCATGTTCCTCCTGAAGTTTGCGGGATTTGCGGGAATTGTGCTTGTGAACGAGGGGATCGTCCAGCTTCCAAAGGTGCCCAATGCGTCTGATTTTATCTTTGTCTACGGAGTACAGGCATCATTGCCCAGTATGTTCCTGTGGGGTATCTTCGCAGTGATCGTGCTTGCGGCTGTCATGTCCACTACCGACCGCCTCATGCTCACCATCGGCACGTACTTTTCCTGGGATATCTACAAGAAGATCCTCAAACCCGATGCACCTGACAAACAGGTCCTCCTCGTCAGCCAGGTATCGGTATTTATCGCCGCTGCCGTTACCCTGCTCCTCGCCCTGAATCCTCCGGATATGCTCGTCTGGCTCATCTGGGCAGGAATAGGGATCATGTATGCCACGTTTGCCGTGCCATTGCTTGCCGGGTTGTACTGGAGAAGGGCCACCCGCGAAGGGGCCCTCGTATCCATGGCACTCGGGTTGGGAGCATCATTGGTATTTGGTGGTATTTCATACTTCAAGCTGGCAAAATTACCGATGCATTTCTCGTTCTACGCATTTGTGCTTGCTGTCATCTCCATGATAGTTGTCAGCCTGATGACTAAACCGACAGATGAGAAGGTGCTGGATGAAACCCTGACCGGCTGGTACATCCGGCAGAAATAATTTTTCTCATTTTTTCTTTCATCAATTTCACTGACATTTGATCCTGTGAATAGTTGCCATACTCTCTTGGATTCATTTTCTGACATACTTTCCATGAAAGGTAAAAGTGATGGCAAGGTTTTGAGTGGCCTGAGCTTATTCCTTTCCTGAACCAGCTCTTTCAGGTTCATGCATTATATCGGACATTAGATCTCGCTGATGGACCGGTCCGTTTCAAAATCTGGATCCATAACCAGTAATTTAAGTCCTGCATGCGAAAGTACTGAGCAGTGAAAACTGCAATACTCGGGGGAGGGCTCTCCGGGCTCACGCTCGCACGACTTCTCCAGGAAAAAGGTGAAGATGTGGTGGTCCTCGAAGCGGAGCCGGAGATTGGCGGTCTCTGCCGCTCAAAAACAGACCGGGGATTTACCTTCGATACCGGCGGTTCGCACATCATATTTTCCCGTGATGCAGAAGTCCTTGCCTTCATGCGCCGGTTGATTTCGGATAATGAGCAGCGGAATAACCGCACCACGAAGATTTTTTACAAAGACCTGTTCGTCAAGTATCCTTTCGAGAACGGGCTGTCCGATCTGCCGCCGGACGACAGGTTTGCTTGCATTAACGGGTTTGTACAAAACCTGATCGCAGTGGAGAAGGGAGAGATTCCACCGCCGGAAAACTTCCGTGAATGGATCTATTACACCTTTGGTAAAGGTATTGCCGAATGCTACATGGTCCCCTATAACGAGAAGATCTGGAAGTACCCGACCGACCACATGTCCCTCCACTGGGTAGACGGACGGATCCCCCGCCCTCCTGTTGAGGATATTATCAAATCCGCCATCGGTATAAGCACAGAGGGTTATACCCACCAGTCGGTCTTTTCCTACCCGCTCGAAGGGGGAATCGAAGCCCTTATCCATGCGATCGCAGCTCCCATAAAAAAACATATCAGGACCGGATTCAGGGTGACCTCAATAAGGAGATCCCGTTCGGGCTGGAAGATCAGTAACGGGGAAGACGTGATCGAGGCTGACCGGTGTATCTGCACGATGCCGCTCCAGCACCTGCTGCCATGTCTCGGTAATGTCCCCCGTGAGGTGAAAGATGCGGCAGCCGCATTGAAGTATAATTCACTGGTCTGTGTCAATATCGGTATACGCGGCACCGTGCCGGATTTCTCATGGGTTTACGTGCCGGATCCTGCCGTAGGGATGGCGAACCGGATCTCATTTCCTTCGCACTACAGCCGCCGGGTTGCCCCGCCCGGGTGCAGTGCCGTCCTTGCCGAGATCACTCACCAGCCGGACGATGAAGTCGCTGCAATGTCAGACGACGAACTCATTCGTGAAGTAACGGACATGCTTATGGAGATGCAGATCCTCACAGACGACCAGGTCATCAGTTCTTCTGTTGAGCGTCAGCCTTTTGCCTATGTGGTCTACGATCTTGACTACCTGAAAAATATCGCAACGGTAAAAGAGTATTGCGAGGGTTCCGGCATTCCTCTGGTAGGAAGATTTGCCCAGTTCGAGTACCTGAACATGGATGGCTGCATCCGGAGCGTCATGGATTTTATAGCCTCGCATCCATGAAAATGCACCCGATCTGTATGCACGTCATGCTTTTATCCGCCAACTTATAACAACTGTACAGGAGTTTTTACCCCCATGATATCGGTCATTATCCCGACCTTTAATGAAGAAGAAAATATCGCCCAGTGTCTTGTATCCCTCACTCACCAGACGGTCCCCCGTTCCGAATACGAGATTATTGTGGTAGATGGCGGTTCAAAAGATGCGACGTGCGATATTGCGAAGAAATATGCTGACAATGTATTTACCCAGACAAGCAAGAAAGTGGGAGGAGCGAGAAATGACGGAATTATGGCATCAAAAGGGGAAATTGTCGCAACAACTGATGCCGATTGTATCCTTCCCCCGGACTGGATCCGTATCATCCAGGAGGATTTCCGTGACAGTCATCTTGCCCAGGTGTATGGGCCGGTTTACCCCATTGAAGAAGGAATCGGCAACAGATTTTCCCTCATGCTTGCCAACACATTCTCCCGTATAGGATACTACAGCCGTACGTTTTACTATACGCTGGGATGCAACACGGCATTCCGGAAAGATGCCTTCGTCAAAGCCGGGATGTACCGCTGCATCGACGCCGGTGACGACCTTGAAATTGCGTTGCGCATGAAGGACCAGGGCAAGGTTGTTTTTGATAACAGGCTTAAAGTCGGGTTCTCGATGCGCCGCTACAAGCAGTTCGGGACAGTGCAGTCACTCTATGAATGGATCTACATCGTCTCCCATGGAGGTCAGACGGAGAAATACTCCTATACGCAGAAAAAATATAAGTAATTCCAGGGTAACCTGATTTTTTTTTAAATTCGGAGAACTTATGCCAGAAGCTCATCCTGCGGATCCCGCAGAACAGGTCATTGCCGGGAGGATAACCGCATTCAACCACAGCGAATTTGCTCAACTCCTCGGTATGAAGATCACCAGTGCCAAAGATGGGTATGCCCGGGTTGTCATGGACTGCTGCGGGAAGAAAAATCCGAATGATGTGGCCCATGGGGGTGCAATATGTGCACTTGCCGACCAGGCATTCGGTATCGCGGCAAACTGCGCGGGAATTGACCGTGTTGCCGTCTCCGTACATATTCAGTATATCTCGCCAGCTACCGGCTCCCTCGTGGCGATCGCCAACCGTGTGGCTGACAATGGCAGGTATTCCACGTTCCGGATTATGATTTATGAAGGTGAACGGATCATTGCTGAGTTTGATGGCGTGGCGATTCAGGTAAATCCACCACCGGTCTGACGGTGTGCACATACCATAATTCATCAGCTTTTTAAAAATGGTAACCGGCTCATTTATTCCCCGGTCCTGCCCCATATGATTCATGGTAGTTGATACGACGGCAGTGATAATGGTTGCACAGCTCATGGAACTTGCAGCCCGGACCGCACCCAAAGCAAAGGTGTCGATACAATTCTCATCCGTGTCCTGACCGGCAAAGAGATACAGGTCCTTGCAGGTCACCTTGCAGATACCGGAGAAAAACGCAGGATGAACTTCTATATCCGTGATGCAAAGAATATCGCGGCCTGCGATGCCTGTGTCATCATCGGGGCGAAGGGACGATCCGTTGCAGGGATCAACTGCGGGGCATGTGGCTATACCAGCTGCGAAGAGCTCACAAAAGAATGCGGACAACAGATTTTTCCGGGCCAAATTGTTCGGTGCGGATGACAGATCTCGGTATTGCGCTTGGGTCAGCGGTGAAGGCGGCCCAGGTCCACAATGTCGATAACCGCATCATGTACAGTGCCGGTACAGCTGCTCTCGATCTCGGCCTGCTCGGGAAGGATTGCAGTGTCGCATTCGCGATACCCCTTTCGGTAACAGGGAAAAATATCTTCTTTGACCGCGAGGTTGCGAAATAACCCGACTGGTCGCATAATTCATTCAGACTAATTTTCATTGTGCCCCCGGGACACTTATACGATCATGCACCTGTGGGCAGCATCAGTGTTGTTGATAAAAATGAAGTGTCTGATAACCCATTCTTCATGTGCGCACCATGGTTAAGAGAACCATGTTATTTGATGATTTTGTCGGATAGAACATACTGTGACTCTTTCACAATAATCAAAACTGATAAGAAATCAGGTATTTCTCATAAAGGGAAGTTCATTGGTTCTTTTCCCCTTTTATATCGCCTGCTTTATGCCACTTCATTGCCAAATGCGATCCGTTTCCCCGCTGTCTGACACAGGTCTTCAAGATATTTTTTGATCTGTTCCTCATCCGCGTATTCGATCAAGGGTTTGGTTTCTATCGACATTTCATTCCTGCTTCGTTCTATCCTCATATAGCCAATAGGATTCCCGCCGGCTTCAACCATGGTTTGTAATTTCGTTAATTTATCGGCTTCTTTGTTGAAAATAAACTTTGTTTCGGTTTCAAATCCGACAACTAATGCCATCATGTCTTTTTCGTGAATGAGATCATCATCAATCAGGGTTTCGAACTCCTCAATAATATCCGAAAGTGTTCTGGTCATTTGAGTATCACGTTATACAATTCCTGTTAACATTCATTGTTTTTCTGCCTTCCCTTTTGTAATGGTAGGGTTATGCAATACGATACTTTTTTATAAATTTACATATTCTCCACGGGTAACAAATCAGTTTATGTGCAGATTTACATCAGACTATTGAAAGTCAGTTGATAGAACGCGAATATTAAAGAAGAAGAGGAAGGGGTTTATGTTGGGCCATCGTGATTGATGAAACCTGTATGCGTGTATATTGAATCTTTTAACCACCCCCGGTTTGAACCGATTACCCCAACTCATGAGGCACAGGGAAGACCCGATCACGGGTGTTCTGGATTTGGTGAATCGGGGGTCTTCCTCAGATAACTACCTGTTCCACTCAGATAATAAAATCTGGCGAGGCATCAGTGCATGGCTAAGGCTGCAGGCTTCCAGAACCTTCCAACAGAACGCGGTGAATGTAAAAAAAGAAAAAGAAGGATTTGCATGGTTTTATTGATATTATATGGACTTGGGTTGCCCTGATACTGAGGCGGTGACATTGTTGTTCTCAGAGGATTCAGTTATGAGGTGATCGACGTACCATTGACCACCCCCTGCCAGCAAGTTCCCGATTCTTTGCTCATTTTTCTGACCCTGATCGCGTTTTGATGTTGATGTCAGAACCGGGTCTTTTAACGTAGCCCGATCCCTTGCACATCGGGCAGTCATTCCAGAAAATATCAAAGCCAACAAGACAATGAACTTTACCGGATTTGCATCCCTGATGAGGACAAGGCATCAATTCTGACATTATTTTTTTCTTTTTATTTATTTATATATAAATATTATGTTTTTAATTTGAATGAGAATAATTGAAAGAACAGTTTTTTATCACATTTTTAGAGACATTTTTATTTTTAGTATATGTTTTCTATCAGATAAGAAACATTACAGGCAGAATTGCAAGTGAGTTCTCTCAATCATACAAAAATTTTTAATTTTCGATTGGGAAAACGTTCAGAAGTATTTCTCCCACTCCCGGAATGGTTACCTGTTGAATAGTCTTTACGCATTTGTAGGATCCTGAAAGAGATAGTTTAAATATACCAGTAAATATCCGTATAACAGATGTGACACCATGCAGGATCGGGAAAATCATTTTTTTAAAAAAGGTCTGGATTTTGCTGAACTTGGCCAGTATACCGAAGCTCTCGTCTGTTTTGATCAAGCAGTTGCTCTCAATCCGGGCGATGCCTCTGCATGGAACAACCGGGGTATCATATTGGGTGAGCTTGGAAGATATTCCGAAGCTCTCGCCTGTTTTGACAAGGCAGTTGCTCTCAATCCGGACGATCCCGCTGCGTGGAACAACCGGGGTATTGCCCTGGCTGAACTCAATCGGCTTTCAGATATCCATGTTCATTTTGACGCACCAATTACCGGGGATACAAATTCCTCCCCGGATGAACGTAATCGGATGACAACAGTTTCCTCCACTCATGGTGAACTGATCAACATCGGTCCAAACCACCGCTCTGAAGAGTGGTACTGTCGCGGACTGGAGCTTTTAGAATGTGGTCAGTACTCAGATTCACTCATCTGGCTCGACAAAGCAATTGAAATCAATCCGGATGATGCAGGTATATGGTATACCCATGGACATGCGCTGGTTAATCTTATGCGGTACTCAGATGCGCTTACCTCATTTGATAAAGCACTATATATCAACATGGATTTCGCCGGGGCATGGCTCGCGAAAGGATATGCGCTTGCCAACCTGAAGCAATATCCGGAAGCAATCACCTCATACGAAAGAGCAATTGAAATCAATCCGGATTTCTCTGAGGCGTGGTATAACCGCGGTATTGCACTCGCGGAGCTTAGACAGTATAATGATGCTGTCACCTCTTATGACAAGGCAGTTGAAATCAATCCGGATTTCTCTGAAGCGTGGTATAACCGCGGTATTGCACTCGCGGAGCTTAGACAGTATAATGATGCTGTCACTTCCTATGACAAGGCAGTTGAAATCAATCCGGATTTCCCTGAAGCGTGGTATAACCGCGGTATCGCCTTCACAGAACTCGGACGGTATACTGATGCTGTCAACTCCTATGATAGGGCAATTGAAATCAACCCGGATTTCTTCGAGGCATGGTACAACCGTGGTATCGCCCTTGATCAACTTGGGCGGTATGCAGATGCAGATCTCTCATTTGAAAAGGGAAAGAACAAATTACATCGCGAAAAATAGAAGATATCTGAAATCAGGGCCCCCTTTTACTTAAATTTTGACAGGTATTACTTCAGAAATGTGTAAAACTCTTATGAATCGGATAGGGGGGGGTAAAAAAGAGAAAACAGTTAAAAATCATGGACCGGATATAATAGAGATTTAATATTCATAAAATACATGTGTTTTATATGCCAAAATTCTGCCCCACGTGCGAGATACCATTACAATTTGAGAACCTCGCGACTTGTCCGAATTGCGGTGAGAACCTCCGGCCAGCACAAACTCTGGTAGTGATCCGGAATCCGCTTATTGCAGCCATATTGAGTTTTTTCTTTGTTGGCTGGGGCCAGTGGTATAATGGAAAGACCTGGGGTGGACTGAAATTTTTTGTCTCGTTTCTGGGTTCCTGCGTATTACTGGCAGGATATTCGATAATGGAAGCAAGTGAGCCGGTTACTGCAAGATTCATATTGATTATAGGTGGTGTGTTAGCAACCGGAATCTGGATGTACGGGATGTACGATGCATATAAAACCGCAGACAGAATTAATCGAAACAGGGAGACTTTTCTCAAAAAAAGTCGTTTGTTCTGGATACCCGTAATACTATTTATTCTTGGTATCGCAGCCATCATTTCGGTATTCGTTTTTGGCATGGGGGCATATTTTCAGCCTGCAAAAATTGTCACCGCATCAGCAATCCGCCAGGGTGATAATATCATTATTGCCTATCAGGGGGGAACGGGTCACAGCCTTGTTTCAAGACTTAAATATGGTATCGGAGTAACGGATCACAACTGGAATTCCCCAAAAGTCGGGGAAAGGGTTACGCTCTATGGAGATATGCCTGGAAAGGATCACGTTATTGTATCAGTGATATTTATTGATGGATCTGAGAGGGTGCTTCTCGATACGCATGTTTAATTCCCCATAATTCTTTAGTCACATTCGTTTTTTTTGAAGATGCTCTCTCCTTCCTCTTATCGAGGTATCCCAATGTAATTGTATGACCTGTTAAAAGAAACATTTTTTTGGCTTTTCAACAGAGCTGGATTCCGAGGCCGTTATCGGAACATAGTATACTATTGAACTGGATGAAAATCCGATAATAAAGGGAAGAATCGATTGCGGTTGGCTGTGTTGCTAGAATATTTCAAAATTTATTTTGTTCAAACCAGGTAATTATCGGTGCACCAAAATTATAGCTGTAACCACTGGCCAGGTTAAGGTTCAGCATTTTTATCGTGCGATCACCAGGTTTTAACGTGGCTAATACCAAACCTTTTGCACTATTTCCCACCCTGTTATTGCTTCTGCTTTCAATGTATGAATATCCACAGCTGATTTCTGCTGACATAGTGAGAGTCTCTGTGGTGGGATTTATGAATTCCACATTAACCGCAATCTGATCGCCGTTCATAAAATATCCGACTATTCTTGCGACAGGTTCTAAAAATTCACAATCCTTTTTCAACCGTTCCGAAAAGTCAATGATCCGTTGTTCCCCGAATCTGATGGTAACATTTTCCCGTTCGCATACTACACCGCAACACACTTCAATGGTATGGTTACCCTCCTCCAGCATCAGTGTTATCGGTCTTTGGGTTGCCACAACTCCGCTGCTCATATTGTCTATCGATACGGGAAATTCACCAGGCCAGCCACCTGCGGATATTTTCAGCAGCCCCTTCAATGCCGGTGGTGCTGTACTATTGGATGTGTTTGTCAGATTGGAAAGTGGGGTTGCGTTTGAGAACGAAGTGAACGTATTTGACGGTGTGACATTCGGAGTACCAGCTGCCACCTGTTTCATCTGACCTGCACATCCTGCCGCCAGGCAACCGGCAATAACAAGGAAAAGAAGCATTGTGATTTTCATGGGATTTTCACGTACTCTCATAGATCTCCCCTCAGGATCTTCACTCGAATTAGTCTGGAAAATTCTTTATTGCGAAAATATATCAATCAATACGTTAGTAGAGCCTGTTTTATTAAAATATAAAGGCTGGCAAGGCATTCCTGCATGGCAATTATAATTAGGACTTACGCGGTTGAAATAGTGTGAAATGAGCACTATCCGTCGTAATTCATCCAAAAATAATCAGATTAGAAAGCTGGTGAAGAGATA
>Ga0209079_10000680_pt1 | contig 13319 bp, 9 predicted proteins | sample PPLLaktember2015_2_FD_187259 | JGI IMG/M metagenome (GOLD analysis project Ga0209079, IMG submission 187259) | Freshwater sediment microbial communities from Prairie Pothole Lake near Jamestown, North Dakota, USA - PPLs Lake P7 Core (6) Depth... | ecosystem: Environmental > Aquatic > Freshwater... | reverse complement strand
GCCACCTTCGATCCGAACGCGTACAGCGACGGCCGCAGCGCGGCGTATGCCCACAGCGCGACGCCGACCTTCTCGTACCACGGCCGCAGCCCACGGTCCCACTGCTTCTCGCGCAACTTGCGCAGCAGGTCCGGCAGGGGAATCTTCACCGGGCAGACGACGCTGCACTGGCCGCACAGCGTGGCTGCCTGCGGCAGGTCGAGCGCGTTCTCGATGCCGACGTAGCTCGGCGTCAGCACCGAGCCCATCGGCCCCGGGTACACCCAGCCGTACGCGTGGCCGCCGATCTTCTGGTAGACGGGACAGTGGTTCATGCACGCGCCGCAGCGGATGCAGCGCAGCATCTCCTGGAACTCGCCCCCGAGCAGGCCGGTGCGGCCGGCGTCGACCAGCACGTAGTACATGTGCTCCGGGCCGTCCTCCTCGCCTGCGCGGCGCGGGCCGGTCAGGACGGAGAAGTAGTTCGAGATCGGCTGGCCCGTCGCCGAGCGCGGCAGCAGGCGCATCAGCGTGGCGACGTCCTCCAGCGTGGGCAGGACCTTCTCGATCCCGGTCAGCACCACGTGCACCTTGGGCGGCAGGATCGTGCACATCCCTTCGTTGCCCTCGTTGGTGACGACCGTGGCCGATCCGGTTTCGGCGATCAGGAAGTTGGCGCCGGTCACGCCCATGTCGGCGCTCAGGAAGTGGCTGCGGAGCACCTCGCGCGCCTCGCGCGTGAGCTGCGTGATCTCGGTCTTGCGCGGCGTGGCGTGGGTCTTCGCGAACAGATCGGAGATCTCTTCCTTGTCCTTGTGGATCACGGGCGCGATGATGTGCGACGGCGCCTCGTTGTCGTTGATCTGCAGGATGTACTCGCCGAGGTCGGTCTCGACCGGCTGGATGCCGGCCGCCTCGAACGCGTGATTCAGTCCGACCTCTTCGGACACCATCGACTTCGATTTCGTGACCTTGCGCACCCCGTGGTGCTTCGCGATGTCGACGATCAGCCGCACGGCCTCCTCGTGCGTCTCGGCGTACAGCACCTTGGCGCCGCGCGCGCTGGCGTTGCGCTCGAAGATCTCCAGCCAGACGTCGAGGTGGGCGAGCGCCCGGTTGCGCCGCTCGACCGCCGCATCGCGCGTGGCCTCGAAGTCATCGAGTTCGGTGATGGCCGCCGCGCGCGCGGTGACGAACTTCTCCGACAGCTTCTTCAGGTTCTTCTGCAGGCGCATGTCGGCCAGCTTCTGGCCGGCGCGCACCTTGAAGTGCATCGACTGGACCTGCATCACGCGTCTCCCGCCAGCACCTGGGCGATGTGCAGCACCCGGGTCTTCTCGTCACCGGTGCGCCGCAGCCGCCCCTCGATGTTCAGGATGCAGCCGAGGTCGCCGAGCACGACGGCATCGGCGCCGCTCGCCTGGATGTTGCGGCACTTCTCGTCGACGATCGCGCCGGAGATGTCGCCGTATTTCACCGAGAAGGTGCCACCGAAGCCGCAGCACTGCTCGCAGTCCTTCATCTCCGTCAGTTGCACGCCGGGCAGCTTCGCCAGCAGCGCGCGCGGCTGCTGCTTGACGCCGAGTTCGCGCAGGCCGCTACAGGAGTCGTGATAGGTGACGTGGCCAGCGAAGCTCGACGGGAGGTCGGCGATCTTCGCGACGTTGACGAGGAAGTCCGTCAGCTCGTAGGTCTTGCCCGCGAGGCGGTCGATGCGGGCCTTGAGGTCCGGGTCGTCGCGGAACAGCTCGAGGTACTGCACCTTGATCTGCCCGCCGCACGAGCCGCTCGGCAGGACGACGTAGTCGAACCCTTCGAACTCGCGCAGCACCTTTTCCGCCAGTTCGCGCGCGGTGCGCGAGTCGCCCGAGTTGTACGCCGGCTGGCCGCAGCACGTCTGCGACTCCGGCACGACCACCTCGTAGCCCGCGCCTTCCAGCAGCTTCAGGGTCGAGAACCCGATCTCCGGCCGCACGGCGTCCACCAGGCAGGTGACGAACAGTCCGACTTTCACGTTCGCGGTCTCCCCCGGCCGGTCACGGCCGCCGTTCGGCGCAGCGCGCGGGCTGCATGGAACCGGGATGTGGAAGGAACCTGCCGCAGGTCAAGGTCGCCCGGCGCGACCCATTGCCCACTTTTCGCAATCTGATATAAAACAGCGGTATCCAAAAAATACCGCAAAGCACCATGACGATTGCTGCCCCGCGGGACAAGACTGCCATCCAGGTCATCGAGCGGATGATGAAGTTGCTCGATGCGCTCGCGGTTCGCTCCGAACCCGTCAGCCTGAAGGACCTCGCGCAGACGACGGGCCTTCACCCTTCGACAGCGCACCGGATTCTAAATGACATGGTCGTCGGCCGATTCGTCGACCGCGCTGAAACGCCCGGGTCGTATCGCCTCGGGATGCGGCTGCTGGAGCTCGGCAACCTCGTGAAGGCGCGCCTGTCGGTGCGCGAGGCCGCGCTGGAGCCGATGCGGGAACTGCATCGCCGCACCGGCCAGACCATCAACCTGTCGGTGCGCCAGGGCGACGAGATCGTCTACGTCGATCGCTCGTACAGCGAACGCTCGGGCATGCAGGTCGTGCGGGCGATCGGCGGCCGCGCGCCGCTGCACCTGACGTCGAGCGGCAAGCTCTTCCTCGCCTACGACGATCCGCGCGTCGTCCGCGCCTACGCGACGCGGACCGGCCTCGCCGGTCACACGAAGAACAGCATCACGGAACTGGCCAAGCTCGAGCGCGAACTGTCGATGGTTCGCACGCGCGGTTACGCGCGCGACAACGAGGAACTGGAACTGGGGGTGCGCTGCCTCGCCGCCGGCATCCGCGACGACACGGGGCGGGTCACCGCGGGACTGTCGGTATCGGCGCCGTCCGAGCGGATGCAGGACGACTGGATCGACGACCTGCTGTCGACCGCCCAGCGCATCTCGGCCGGACTGGGCTACAGCGGGCAGCCCGAGCCGCGCGCGAAAAGCTAGACGAGCTCGAAGCTAGATCGGCCGGGCGGCGTCGCCGGCGGAGGATTCGGCCGAACGCGCGGGCGCCTTGGTGAGCGCGCCGCTCGTCTCGAGCCAGTCACGAATGCGCTGCGCATCGGCCAGCCGCGAATACTTGCCGACCGAATCCAGCAGCACCATCACCACCCGCTTGCCTTCGATCACCGACTGCATGACGAGGCAGCGGCCCGCGGCGGAGATGTAGCCGGTTTTCTGCAGGCCGATCTCCCAGTCGGGATTCGCCGTCAGGCGATTCGTGTTGCCGAAGCGGACGCTGCGCTTGCCGACCGGCAGCGCCAGCTCGCCGCTAACGCTGTACTCGCGGATCACCTCGTGTTCGTAAGCGGCCTTCACCAGCCGCACGAGGTCAGTCGCGCTCGAGCGGTTGTCCGCCGACAGGCCGGTCGGATCGACGAAGTGCGAATCGCTCATGCCCAGCATGCTCGCCTTCGCGTTCATCGCCTCGACGAAGCTGTCGAGGCCGCCGGGGTAGGTGTGGCCGAGCAACTGCGCCGCGCGGTTCTCCGACGACATCAGCGCCAGGTGCAGCGCGGTGCCGCGGTCCAGGGTCACCCCCGGACGCAGCCGGGAGCGAATGCCGGCGCGCACCAGCTCGGCCGACGTCACCTTCAGTTCCTCGTCGAGCGGCAGGCCGGCTTCGACGGTCACCAGCGCCGTCATCAGCTTCGTGATCGAAGCGATCGGCAGCACCGCGTGGGTGTTCTTCTCGAACAGGACTTCGTTGGTGTCCTGGTCGACGACCAGCGCGACGTGGCTCTTCAGCTGGAGCGGATCGCCGCTGTGGGTCAGCCCGGCGAGCTGGCCCTCGGAGGGGCGCGACGGCGCGCGTTCAGCGCGGACTTTGCGTTTGGGCTGGCTGCGGGCCGACTTGGCGGGGATCGTGCCCTGGACGCGCTGGGCGGACTTGGCCTGGGCGACGCTGGCCGAGGCTTGCGACTGGGACCGGGACGAGGAAGCTGCGCCGAACGCAGCCCCGGAGGCCACCAGGCAACCGGCCAAGCTCAACACCAGGAATGCGCGCAAAGTAAGTCCCCTCCTCACAACCAAGTCAACAGCAGACCACGCATGCCGGTGCGCCGATGAACCGAATACAGGCCGAATCGAACGCTCTTTCTTGCAGCCCCGCCGCACAGCTTTAAGTCCGTGCGCCAGAGCCTTGAATTCTTGGCGTTTCGTGAGCGGGGGATTGTAGTCACATTTTGCCCCGGCGGATCAACCCCCCGTCATCGAGGTGCGGTCAGGCGACGCCACCGCCGACCGAACCGGCCGCCCTGCAACCTCTATCGACGCTCAGTCGCGGTAGATCCAGTCCCGCGTCAGCGGTAAGCCGGTGCTCCCGGGCTGCCGCTGCACGCTGCCGAGCAGCTGGTGGATCGACATCCAGCCTTGCCGGAAACCGTGGGAGCAGCCGGCCAGATACGCGCGCCAGATGCGCAGGGTCCGGTCGCCGACCAGCCGCGCGGCCTCATCGAGGTGGCGGTCGAGGCGTTGCGACCAGTGCGCCAGCGTCTTCGCGTAGTGCGGGCGCAGCGATTCGACGTCGACGACCTCGAAGCCGGCAGCCGACATCTCGCGCACGGCGAGGTGCAGGTGCGGCAGTTCGCCCTGCGGGAAGACGTACTTGCCGACGAAGTCGCCGATACCACTGCCGACCGGACGGTGTTCGACGTCGGCCGCCGTGATGCCGTGATTGAGGAAAAGCCCCCGATCGCGCAGGACGGCGGCGACGCTCGCGAAGTATTGCGCGAGGTGCTTCAGCCCCACGTGCTCGAACATGCCGATGCTGGCCGCCTTGTCGAAGCTGTCGCGTCCGTGGCGCGCCACCAGTTCGCGATAGTCGAGCAGTTCCACCTCGACGCGATCGGCCAGCCCGAGCGCGGCGATGCGCGCGCGCGCCAGCGCGTGCTGCTCCGCGGACAGCGTGATGCCGACCGCGGACACGCCGTAGTGCTGCGCCGCGTGGATCACCAGTCCGCCCCATCCACAGCCGACGTCGAGCAGTCGCTCGCCCGGCGCCAGCCGGAGCTTGCGGCAGATGTGATCGAGCTTGGCGCGCTGCGCCTCGTCGAGCGTCTCGTCGCCGGTGCGGAAGTACGCGCACGAGTACACCATGCGTTCGTCGAGCCACAAGCGGTAGAACGCATTGCCGACGTCGTAGTGGTAGCGGATGGCCGAGCGGTCGGTCCGTGCGGTGTGCCGCGCCAGCGCGCCCGCGACCCGCTGAGCGACGCTGCATCCGCCCGCCTCGACCAGGCGCTCGGCGAGCGGAAGCGCTTCCAGCAGGTCGCCCTGCACTTCGAGGCGCCCGTTCACGTACGCCTCCGCGAGGGCGGCGAACGACGGGCTGGCCAGTTCGACGAGCAGCGACGGCTCGTGCACGACCAGGCGGATGCGCGCGGGTAATCCGAAGCCGACGCACGCACCGTCCGGGAGTTCGACTTCGAGCGGAAGGCCGCCGGCGGCCGCCACCCGCGCCGCGAGGCGCTCGATGCCCGAGCGCGCCGCGCCAGTGACCTGCGTTCCAGCCCTGCGCGTCAGCGCCTGCGCGATGCCCATCGTGCGGCCTCCCGTCCGTGCTTCGAGAAAATCTAGCGCTGCCCGCGGCGCGTGCCAAGGGGCCAGGGCACCGGCCCGACGCAGAACGCGCACCGCTTGTGAGTGCGGCCCAGCGCATCCCGCGAACAGGGAGTCACCGCCGCAGCGTCGCCCAGTTGCGTAAGCCCCCCGGTCAGGTGGAGTAAGGGAGGGGTAAGTTCGGCTCGCTAGGTTGCGCAGGCCAAAGCCACAGAAGAGAAAACAAGGCCGGCTACGGCGTGGCGATTCGCGTTGCGCCGCCAAATCCAGTTGCGGATCCAAGGGAGGGTCCTTCAATGGCATCGACATCCATCCAATGGAGCGGGATCGTCGCCGATCCGCGCTTCCAGACGCTGCACCGTAAGAAGCAGTCTTTCCTGGCGGGCCTGATGATTTTTTCCGTCGCCTATTACTTCCTGCTGCCGATCGGCGCCGCCTACTTTCCAGCGCTCTTCAACGTGAAGGTGTGGGGACCGATCAACGTCGGGCTGCTGTTCGCGCTGTCCCAGTTCGTGGTGGCGTGGGGCATTGCGTTCTACTACTCGAAGCGCGCCAACAAGGAGTTCGACGCCATGGCGCGCGAACTCGTGGCCGAGTTCGAGAAGAAAGCGAAGGTTTGACGTGAGCGCACTCTCCTACCGCACCAAGGCGATCGGCTTCGTCGGCCTCGCCGCCATCGGCCTCACCGCCCTGCCGGCGCTCGCACAGGGCGCGGTGTCCCCGAACTACCGCTGGCTGACCTTCGCGGTGTTTGCCGCGATCATCGGCATGACGATGTACGTCACGTTCCTCGCCGCGAAACGGGTGAAGACGGCCGCCGACTTCTATACCGCGGGCGGCGGCGTGTCCGGCCTGCAGAACGGCTGGGCGATCGCCGGCGACTACCTGTCGGCCGCCTCGTTCCTCGGCATCGCCGGCCTGATCAGCCAATTCGGCTACGACGGCTTCATGTATTCGGTCGGCTGGCTGGTCGCCTACATCACCGTGCTGCTGGTGATCGCCGAGCCGTGCCGCAACATCGGCAAGTACACCCTGGCCGACATCCTGGCCTACCGGAACGACCCGAAGAAGACGCGGATCGTCGGCGCACTGTCGGTGATCACTGTGTCGACCTTCTACCTGACTGCGCAGATGGTCGGCGGCGGCGTACTGGTCAAGACGCTGATCGGCATCGATTACGAAATCTCGGTCATCACGGTAGGCGTTCTGATGCTGGCGTACGTGCTGTTCGGCGGCATGGTGGCCACGACCTGGGTGCAGATCATCAAGGCGGTGCTGCTGGTGATCGCGTCGATCGTGCTCGTGATCCTGGTCTGGGCGCCGTACGGCTTCTCGCTGCCCGCGTTCCTGACCGACGTGATCGGCGATCCGAAGGTCCAGACGCGCGTCGCCGGCCTGCTCGGCGATGCCGCGAAGAACATGTCGCCCGAGGAACTCGGCCAGCGCTTCCTCGAGCCCGGCCTGCTCTTCAAGGCGCCGATCGACCAGATCTCGCTCGGCATGGCGCTCGTGTTCGGCACAGCCGGCCTGCCCCACATCCTGATGCGCTTCTTCACGGTCCCGACGGCGCAGGAAGCGCGCAAGTCGGTGATCTGGGCGATGGCGATCATCGGCGGCTTCTACGTGCTGACGTTGTTCCTCGGCTTCGGTGCGGCCAGGCTGGTCGGCCCGGCGGTGATCGCCGGCGTCGATCCGGGCGGCAACATGGCGGCCCCGCTGCTCGCGCAGTACCTGGGCGGCGGCGCGGACTCGATGCTCGGCAACTTCATGCTGGCCTTTGTCGCCGCGGTGGCGTTCGCGACCATCGTCGCGGTCGTCGCCGGCCTGGTGCTCGCGGCCGCGTCCGCGATGGCGCACGACCTGTACGTCGGCGTGATCCGCGAGGGGCACGTCACGCCGCAGGAGCAGGTGCGCGCGGCGCGCATCGCGACCGTCGTCGTCGGCGCCATGGCCATCACGATCGGCATCGCGGCCAAGGGCCAGAACGTGGCCCACCTGGTCGCGCTGGCGTTCGCGGTCGCGGCCTCGGCCAACTTCCCGTGCGTGCTGCTGACGCTGTACTGGCGCAAGTGCAACACGGGCGGCATCGTCGCCGGCATGATCGTCGGCACGCTGCTGGCCGTCGGGCTGGTCCTGGTCTCTCCCAATATGACCTATCCGGCCGCGGTGCGCGACGCGGCGCAGAAGGTGCTCGCGGCTGACGGCGCGAAGCGCGCCGGCGCGCAGGCGGCGGTTGACTCGGGCGACGCAGCCCAGGTCGCGGCCGGCCAGAAGACGCTCGCGGCGCTCGACCGTGCCGCCGCCAAGGCCAAGGCCGACATCGAGCGCGTGAAGGGCGAAACGACGTCGATGGTGGGGCTGCAGGCGCCGCTGATCGGCCTGAAGAACCCGGGCCTGATCTCGATCCCGCTCGGCTTCCTCGCGGTGATCATCGGTTCGCTGCTGTACCGCGACAAGCGCGCCGACGAGATGTGGGACGAGTTGTACGCCCGCCAGAACACCGGCATCCTCGCTTCGAAGGCGGCGGCCCACTGACCATCCCGCGCGCACGAGAGGAAAGGGGCCCCTGCGCGGGGCCTCTTTCTTTTCGGTCGCCGGAAAGCCCCTTTGACGGCAGACAAGGCCGTAGCCTTCGCCCTTGCTGCAATCCGATTCGACCTGACGCGACCCCGCAACGACCGATGCCCACGCCGGCCCTGATCAACGAGGCGACCGTCGCCTTCCTGCGCCACCACGCGCCGTTCTCCGGCATGGCGACGGCGGACCTCGAGTTCATTTCCGAGCGCGTGCGACTCGCGTACTTCCCGGTCGGGTCGCTGATCATCGATCCAGCGAGCGGAGTGCGGGTGCGCGACCTGCACATCCTCCAGCGCGGCCACGTCCGCAACTACAACGCCTCGGTGCAGGGCGACGACATCGTGCTCGGCCCCGGCGAGTGCTTCCCGGTCGCGTCCCTGTCGGCCAATTCGGTCAACACGCGGCACTTCGTCGCCGCCGAGGACGTCTTCTGCTTCCAGCTGGCGAAGGAGGACTTCGAGGAGCTGCGGACGCGCTCGGCGCCGTTCGCGCGGTTCTGCACGCAGGCGCTGGCCTCGATCGTGCAGCAGTCGCTCGCCCAGCTGCGCACCCAGTTCTCGCAGCGCGCCGCCGAGCAGCAGACCCTGCTGCAGCCGCTCAAGGCCCTGGTGCGGCGCGCCCCGGTCTACTGCAGCAGCGACACGCCGATCCGCGATGCGCTCGCCGCGATGAGCCGCGAGCACGTCGGCACCATCGCCGTCGTCGATGACGCGCAGAAGCCGGTCGGCATCTTCACGCTTACCGACCTGATGGAGCGCGTGGTGCTGCCGGGCGTGGCGCTCGAGCGGCCGATCACCGACGTGATGACCGCCGGACCTGGCGTGCTTGACGAGCTCGCCAATGCGCAGGAGGCGCTCGCCGTGATGGCGCAACGCGGCTACCACCAGCTGGTGGTAACGCGCGAGAGCCGCATCGCAGGCATCGTCTCCGAACGCGACCTCTTCTCGCTGCAGCGCGTGTCGATGCGCAACGTGATGCAGTCGATCAAGATCGCGCGCAGCGTGGCGGAGCTGAAGCGCGCGGCGCAGGACATCGGCATGCTGAGCGAGAACCTGATTGCGCAGGGCGCGGCCGCCGAGGGACTGACGCACACGATTGCGGCGCTCAACGATGCGATGACCGAGCGGCTGTTCGACCTGCTGCTGCCGGGCGCGGACCTGGCGGGACTCGAATGGTGCTGGCTGTCGCTCGGAAGCGAGGGGCGGCGCGAACAGACCATCGCCACCGACCAGGACAACGCGATCGTCTTCGAAGGCGACGAGGACGATCTCGCGCACGACCGGGCGCGGCTGCTCAACTTTGCGCGCAGCGTCAACGAGGCGCTCGCCGAGCTCGGGTTTCCGCTGTGCCCGGGCAACATCATGGCAAGCAGCCGGGAGTGCTGCCTGTCGGTCGACGAGTGGCGCGCGAAGTTCGCCGGCTGGGTGCGCGAACCGACGCCGGCCGCGCTGCTGAACGCCAACATCTTCTTCGACTTCCGGCCGCTGTTCGGCAACGCGACGCTGGCCGAACGGCTGCGCAACTGGCTGCTCGGGATCACGCACGACAACCGTTTCTTCCTGCGGATGATGACGGCGAACGCGCTGCAGGCCGAGCCGCCCCTCGGGCTGATCCGCACGTTCAGGACCGACGAAGGCGAGAACCAGGGCACGATCGACCTGAAGACGCAGGGCACGCGGATCTTCGTCGACGCCGCGCGCGCGCTCGCCCTCGGGCTCGGGACACCGGAGACGAACACCGGGCAGCGGCTGTGGGCAACCGCGCGCCGGCTGAACGTCCCGGAGCGGCACGTCGCCGCCGTGATCGACGCCTTCCAGTTCCTGCAGATGATGCGGCTGCGCGCGCAGCGCGGCGAGTTCATCGACCCGACCGACGAGCACGCGGGCGACCGGGCGCGCAACCGGAACCGCATCGACCCCTATTCACTCAACGAACTCGACCAGCGCATGCTGAAGGAGTCGTTCCGGCAGGCGCGCGAACTGCAGCGGCGCCTGCAACAGACCTTCGGGCAGTAGCGCCGCGCGATGAAACCGCCCTTCAGCGCCGCGATCAACGCCTGGCGCATCCGCCGCTCGCTTGACATCGACGGTCGCGAGCGCCTGGAGAAGCTGCGGATCCGGCTCGATCACATGGCGGCGCGGCCCTACTTCATCGAGCGCGCGCCGCTCGCCCTCGCCCGCTTCGTCGCGCTCGATCTCGAGACGACCGGGCCCAACATGCTGCAGGACGTGATCATCTCGATCGGCGCGGTGGCGGTCGAGGCGCGCGCCGTGCATCACGCCAGGGCCTTCGAAGTGGTGCTGCGGCAGCACCGTCCCAGCGAAGTCGACAACATCCTCGTGCACCAGATCGGCGGCCAGCAGCAGATGGCCGGAGTGTCGCCCGTCGACGCACTGATGGACTGCCTCGAGTTCCTCGGCGACTCGGTCGTGATCGCCTTCCGCGCCGAGTTCGACGAGACGGTGCTGACGCGTGAGGTGAATGCGGTCCTCGGCCTGCCGCAGCAGCACACTTTTCTCGACCTTGCCGTGCTGCTGCCGTCCGTGTTTCCCGGCACCAACAACGATTCACTCGATGATTGGGCGCAGCACTTCGGCATCCGGCCGATCGGCCGGCACCGCGCGATCGCCGACGCCTACACCAACGCCCAGCTGATGCTGCTGGTGCTGGAGCACGCGCACCGCAACGGCATGTCGACGGTCGGCGAGTTGATCAAGATGGAACGCGCCCAGAAGTGGCTGGGCAAGCGGCGCTAGCTACTCGAGCGGGTGCTCGCTGAGCACGGCGTCGCGCCCCTTGGCGTGGCAGCTGACGCACAGCGGAACGGCCTGCCCGTTGGCGAGGACGCTGCTGCCGGAGGTCGTGCCGAAGATCTCGTACCAGTACCAGCCCTTGGCGCCGTCACCTTGCTCGGCGGTCTTCACTGCAACGGCCCAGCCGGACAGCTTGCCGGCGGGATCCATCAGTTCCTTGACCGCCGCCGACCCGCGCGGGTGTTCCTTCGCCTTCGCGCTGAGCGATGCGTCGACCGCGGGACTCAGGTAGGTCTGCACCAGGGTCTTGTGCTCTCCCATCGAACGATGCGCCGCGGACTCCTTCGGCCACGCCTTGTAGGCGCCGGATTGCAGCCACTTGAGCAGCGCTGCGCCTTCGGTCGGCGGCGTGTCGCTCGCCTGCGCGAGCGGCGCGGCGGCGGCGAAGAGCAGGGACAGCAGCGCGGCACGGCAGTGGAAGCGGGTCATGGCGGCGGGTCCGGGAATCGAGGGAGGCGGCACGATACCCGGGCGCCTGCGCATTGGCCATCGGCAGGCGTTGCCTGTGACGCCGCTCACCGCGCGGTCCCTCGCCCCGCGTTGCGCGCCGCATCACGGCGCAGGACTCGGCGCCCCGTCGCGGTCCGGGCACGCGGGCCAGCGCACTTGCCAACGCAGCCCGTGAGCCTCACCCTTGCGGCTTCCGTCGAGCGCGCGCCCTCATGTCCGAGCCGATCGTCGTCCAGGATCGCGAAGAACTCATCTACCTGCTGTGCGAGGCCGCGGAGTTCGAGCACACGGTGATGTGCTCGTACCTGTACGCGCAGTGGTCGCTGAAGCGCGAGGCGAGCGAAGGCGTGACGCCGGCCGAGTTGGCCGCGATCGAGCGCTGGCGCCGCTCGCTCGGGCAGGTGGCGCTGGAGGAAATGCTGCACCTGTCGCTGGTGAACAACCTGCTCGCCGCAATCGGTGCGGCGCCACACCTGTGGCGTCCCGCCTTCCCGGTGCGCCCGGGCCACTTCCCGGCCGACGTCGTCATGACGCTGATGCCGTTCGGTGAGGCCGCGCTCGACCACTTCATGTTCATCGAGCGGCCCGAGGGTCTCGACATCGCGGACGGCGCCGGATTCAGCCACGCGAATCACTACCGCCGGATCGCGCGCCCGGACCTGCTGGCGCCCGCGCCGCAGGACTACGCGAGCCAGGGCCACCTGTACCACGGCGCGCTGCACGGGCTCGCACGGCTCGCGGAACAGTTCGGCGAAGACCGCGTGTTCGTTGGCCACGGCCAGGCGCAGGTCGGCCCTGAGGAGTTCGGCCTGCCGGGCCTGTTCCGGATCGACGACCTCGCTTCGGCGCAGCGCGCGATCGAGGAGATCGTCACGCAGGGCGAAGGCGCGCCTGCGCACAGCGACGACTCGCACTTCGCCCGCTTCAGCGCGATCAGGCAGGAACTCGCCGCCTTGCGCGCGGCGCGACCCGAGTTCGAGCCCGCCCGCCCGGTCGTCCGCAACCCGATGCTCGGCGACCTCGGCATCACGCACGATCGCACGCGCATCGTCGATCCGGTCGCCGCGCAGGTGGTCGATCTCGCCAACTCGATCTACGCCCTGATGGTGCGCGCGCTCTCGCAGGTCTTCGCGCCCGCCCCGCTGCCCGGCGAGTTGCGCAGCGCGCTGGCGACGACGACCACCACGCTGATGTCGGCGATGAGCCGCGTCGCCGACGTCGCAACCCGGCTGCCCGCCGATCCCGCGCGCTCGACGATGACCGCGGGCGTCAACTTCGAGCTGCCCGGCTCCTCGGGACAGCTCGTGCAGCAGTGCGCCGCGCGCATTCTCGGCGAGCGGGCGGCCGAACTCGCCGGCGCGGCGCGCAGGCTCGGCCGCGTCGTACCGCTCGCCGGTGTCGCGGACGACCTCGATGCGCTGGCGCAGCGCTACGAGGACCTGCACCTGCATTTCGAGACCGACCTCGGCGCGGCCGTCGATCGCGTCGCCACCCTGGTCGTGCCCCGGCCCGAGGCAGCTTCCGCCGCACCGTCGAGCGAACTGCCGCAGGCCTCGTCCGCCGACGCGACGATCGAGGTCGCGCGCGCCGCGGGGATCGAACTGCGCTTCGAGGGACGCCGCTGCATCCACTCGCGCCACTGCGTGCTCGACGCGCCGACGGTGTTCCTCGCGAACACGCCGGGCGCGTGGATCCACCCGGAAGCCACGACGGTCGAGCACTGCGTGCGCGTCGCGCACAGCTGCCCGTCGGGCGCCATCACCTACGAACGCACCGACGGCGGGCCGCAGGAGTCGGCGCCGGGCGTCAACGTCGTCCGGGTGCGCGAGAACGGCCCGTACGCGATTCACGCGGCGATCGAACTGCCCGGCGGCGCGGAGTTTCGGGCGACCTTGTGCCGCT
>Ga0209079_10000679_pt1 | contig 13324 bp, 12 predicted proteins | sample PPLLaktember2015_2_FD_187259 | JGI IMG/M metagenome (GOLD analysis project Ga0209079, IMG submission 187259) | Freshwater sediment microbial communities from Prairie Pothole Lake near Jamestown, North Dakota, USA - PPLs Lake P7 Core (6) Depth... | ecosystem: Environmental > Aquatic > Freshwater... | reverse complement strand
GGCAACCTGTGTTTCGGGGGTCGCCGCGCAGGCCACCAGCGTGGCGCACAGAATCGGTGCAATGCTTCGTGTCATAGCATGCTCTTTCGGTGCGGGTGGTGCGCGCATCGTGCACCGCCGCCCAGCACCTGTCATCCACCGGTGGAGGGATGAGCCGGTCTCTCGACCAGCGCCCTGCTGATGGCGTTGCCGAGCACACGCGGTCGCAGTTGTCGCACTCGAAGCAGCTGCCGCGGCTCCGGCAGCGATGCGCCGGGATGGCGCCGCGGCGGGCTGTCGCCCCTCCAGCGCGCGGCGCGGCTCGGCCAAGGAGCGCGACGCTTGACTTCGCGCAAACCCGAACGCGCCGCCCGAGTTGAACATGCGGCGTATCCCGCAACCCCACCGACCCACCCACCCCATGAACATGGCACAGCACCCCTACGTCTATTTGTTCGGTAGCTCGCGCACCGATGGTGCGGCATCGATGAAGAACCTGCTCGGTGGCAAGGGCGCCAACCTGGCAGAGATGTGCCGGCTGGGCATTACCGTGCCGTCGGGCTTCACCATCAGCACCGAGGCCTGCACGGTGTTCACCGAGCAGGGCAAGGACGCGGCGTTGAAGCTGATCGAGGCCGAGGTGCTGCAGGGCGTCGCCTTCGTCGAGGGTGAAATGGGCAAGAAGTTCGGCAATGCCGCCGACCCGTTGCTGTTGTCGGTGCGCTCGGGCGCGCGCGCCTCGATGCCCGGCATGATGGACACCATCCTGAACCTGGGCCTGAACGACGACGCGGTGCGGGGCTTGGCTGCGAAGGCCGGCAACGAACGGTTTGCCTGGGACAGCTACCGCCGCTTCGTGCAGATGTATGGCGACGTGGTCATGGGCTTGAAGCCGGTGTCGAAGGAAGACCACGACCCCTTCGAGGTGGTGATCGAGATGGTCAAGAAAAAGAGGGGCGTACAGCTCGACACCGATCTCGACACCGCCGACCTGAAGGAGCTGGTGGCACGCTTCAAGGCGCTGATCCGCGCGCGCATCGGCCGCGACTTCCCCACCGACCCCTGGGAGCAGCTGTGGGGCGCGGTGGTGGCGGTGTTCGAGAGCTGGAACAACGACCGGGCACGCGTGTACCGCGAGCTGAACGACATCCCGCAGAGCTGGGGCACGGCGGTCAACGTGCAGGCCATGGTCTTCGGCAACCTGGGTGACAGCAGCGCCACCGGCGTGGCCTTCTCGCGCGACGCCGGCACCGGCGAAGACCTGTTCAACGGCGAGTTTCTGGTCAATGCCCAGGGCGAGGACGTGGTGGCGGGCATCCGCACGCCGCAGCAGGTGTCGCTGGTGGGGTCGCGCCGCTGGGCCGAGTTGGCGCTGGTGGGCGAGGAGGAGCGCCGCGCCAAGTATCCGTCGCTGGAGGAGCTGATGCCGCAGATCTACCAGCAGTTGCTGCACGCCGAGACCACGCTGGAGAACCATTTCAAGGACATGCAGGACCTGGAGTTCACCATCCAGGAAGGCAAGCTGTGGATGCTGCAGACGCGCAATGGCAAGCGCACCGGTGCGGCGATGGTGCGCATTGCGATGGAGATGCTGCAGCAGGGCATGATCGACGAGAAGACCGCGCTGCAGCGCGTGGCCCCCGACCGCTTGAACGACCTGCTGCACCCGATCTTCGACCCCAAGGCGCTGAAGGCCGCAGCCGTGATCGCGCGCGGGCTGCCGGCATCGCCCGGCGCGGCCAGCGGGCAGATCGTGTTCTTCGCCGACGAGGCCGAAGAGTGGGTCAAGCAGGGCAAGGCCGTGATCCTGGTGCGCCAGGAAACCTCGCCCGAAGACCTGCGCGGCATGAGCGTGGCCAAGGGCATCCTCACTGCGCGCGGCGGCATGACCAGCCACGCCGCGGTGGTGGCGCGCGGCATGGGCAAGTGCTGCGTGTCGGGCGCCGGCGCGGTGCACGTGGACTACAAGGCGCGCACGATGTCCATCGGCGACAAGAGTTATGCCGAAGGTGAGTGGGTATCGCTGAACGGCTCCACCGGCGAAGTCTTCGCTGGCAAGATCACGACCAAGGATGCCGAACTGAGCGGGGATTTCGGCAAGCTGATGACGCTGGCCGACAAGTTCAAGCGGCTCGAGGTGCGTACCAACGCCGACACGCCCGAAGAGGCCAGGGTGGCGCGCAGCTTCGGCGCCACCGGCATCGGCCTGTGCCGCACCGAGCACATGTTCTTCGAGGGCGAACGCATCAATGCCGTGCGCGAGATGATCCTCGCCGACGACGAGGCCGGTCGCCGCAAGGCGCTGGCCAAGCTGCTGCCGATGCAGCGCGGCGACTTCGAGGGCCTGTTCCGCGAGATGAGCGGGCTGCCGGTGACCATCCGGTTACTCGATCCACCGCTGCACGAATTCGTGCCCCACGACGAGGCCGGCCAGAAGGTGATGGCGCAGCAGATGGGCGTGTCGCTGGCCAAGATCCGCATGCGCGTGGACGACCTGGCCGAATTCAACCCGATGCTTGGCCACCGCGGCTGCCGCCTGGGCATCACTTACCCCGAGATCACCGAGATGCAGGCCCGCGCCATCTTCGAGGCCGGCCTGAACATGCAGGCGCAGGGCATCGACGTGAAGGCCGAGATCATGGTGCCGCTGGTGGGCACGGTGCGCGAGTTCAACGCGCAGGCCGAGGTCATCCGCGGCACCGCGGCGCAGGTTTTCGCCGAACGCGGCGAGGGCCTGCACTACATGCTGGGCACGATGATCGAGACGCCACGCGCCGCGCTGGTGGCCGACAGCATCGGCAAGCAGGCCGAGTTCTTCAGCTTCGGCACCAACGACCTGACGCAGATGGCGATGGGCTTCTCGCGCGACGATGCGGGCAAGTTCCTGCCCGAATATCTGAAGAAGGGCATGTACGAACACGACCCCTTCCGCAGCATTGACCAGAAGGGCGTGGGCCTGCTGGTCGAGATGGCGGTGCAGAAGGGCAAGGCGGTTCGCCCCGACATCGAGGTGGGCGTGTGCGGCGAACACGGCGGCGACCCGGCCTCGGTGGCCTTCTTCCACCGTGCCGGGCTGGACTACGTCAGCTGCTCGCCGTTCCGCGTGCCGATCGCGCGGCTGGCCGCGGCGCAGGCAGCGATTGGGGAGTGAGTGGCGCCCCGGACGGGACAGGGCAGGTTGATCGTTGGGGGAGGCCGCGCCGGTGCGCTCGGGCACCCGCAGATGTTTGGAGGTGTTGGGAGAAGGACCGAAGCAGACTGCGTGCTGTCACCGAGGTTCGGCGAGCGAGTGTCGGCAGTCGCCTGCACCAGCCATCCGACCTTCGGCCAGGCGGATGACCGCAGTGCCCCGGAACCTGTCGGACGCCACCGATCGGCACGGCCGCCTGAGGATGCGCTGGAAGGGATCACTGCTTATGGCTGCTTTCACCCGCTGCGAACTGGCGCTGCCGACCCAGACCGGGTATCGGGACATCAGGATTCGCGGCCGTGAAGCGCTCATTGGGCCGAAGGCGATCCGGTGAATGATCGCCGCCGCCAGCAGCTGCAGCGTGCGCGCTTCGTCAGCCGCTTTGCCTTGCTGCGTGCGAATTGGCAGTCAGTGCCGCCTGAACAGCCGCGCATCCCAGACCACGGGTTCAGGGCTTCCGGCAACGATCTTCTTGAAGTCCGCGTGTCGCGGATTCAGAAGCACGTTCACCTCCCGGCGCGCAACGACCGAAGGAACCACCAGCACGGCCGTTCGCCGCTCGCGTATCCAAGCATCGCCGAAGGCGCGGGCCACATGCAGGTCCGCATGATCCCAACCGACAGGCAGGCTGCACTCACCCTGTTGCTCGACGTTCACGGCAGCCGCGATGGCGATCTCGATCGCCACGTGCGTTTTGGGCACGCGCCCGATACCCGCATGGGCCAGGCACTCGAGCATGGCGCCCGCGTAGCACCGGCTGGCATAGATGACTCCGCGGCCAGGTGAGTTCCACCGGCCACCCACCAGGGAGGCGCCGACCGGGCTGAACACGTCGAACCGCCCGTCGGCGATGCGCCAAGCCTGCCAGGCTTGCGACTTTGCTTGCCCGGTGGTCGTTGCCCTGGCTCGAGCCTTAGGCGGCAACGCCATGGAACAACGACCAGAGCAGGTTCTCGACCCGGCGTGCTCCCAGTTCCGTCAGGGCCACCTCGATCGGCCGCTTGCCGCCGAGCATGGCATGGGGGCCGGACAGGAACACGCGCGCGTCATCGGCGCTGTTCCACACATACTCTGCGGTAGCGATCACCCGCGCCAGGCGTTCGACCCGTTCGCCCTCCTGCGGCTTCAGCTCTTCGCCCCGGCGGTGGAACGTGGCCGCAGGAATGACCCGCTGCATCAAGGCCGCCGCATCCGGCGAGTTGCCGTAGACGTAGCGCGCCACGGCGCTGAGTGAGGCCTTGGGCAACCCGGCCTCCACCTGCTTCTCGAGCTGTTCGACCGAGGTGACCCTTCGACGAAGACCCAGAACCTGGGCGATCTTGCCCGGTTCGACCACTGCAGCGTACATGCGGATGACTCCCAATTGATAAGTACAAGTCTATCATCTGAGACATGCAGCGCGAGCCGTTTCGGCGCCGAGCGTCGGCGGTCCGGCGGGTCGGACTCAACAACCAACTTGCTCCGGACCGGCCGTCCACGGGTGCCCGCTCGTGGTCGGAACTGTGAACGTGGCCCCGCGCCAGACAACTGCCGGTCGAGTTCTGCCGTCACGGCACGCTGGCGGGGGCGGAAACTCGCCCGATGGCTCGGGTCTTGGGCCTGCAAGATCTTCCTCGCCTGGTGAAACGGCGCCGGATCATTGCGACGGCGTGATGACACTGTGGGAATCCCGCGCCGTCAGGCGTTGCGTAGCGGCGACCAGCTGGTTGGTCTTGCGCAGGCGCTCGGCCATCATGCGCATGACCTGGGTGGCGAAGAACGGCGTCTGCTGCACCAGGAACTGGAAACGCTTTTCGTCGACAGCGACGAATTCGCAGTCGGTCATGGCGATGACGGTCGCCGAGTGCGGGCCGGGCAGTAGCATGCTGACTTCGCCGATCACGCTGCCGTGCCGCAGGGTCTCGACCACGCGGTCGTTGACGATGACTTGCGCCGTGCCGGTCGACACCACGTACATCTGGTGGCCTTCCTCGCCCGCACGGAAAAGCGCGGTGCCGGCCGGCACCTTGATGATTTCGGGGTTGTGTGAGAAGAGTTCGAAGAAGACCATGGGCAGGACTCGCCGGCAGTGATGGGTGATTGTTCCAAGAATCAGTGAAGACCGAAACCAGAGTCCGAGTCCAGCCTTCCGTACACTTTTCAACACAGTCGTGGCTGGACGGCCTCGCCGGCATGCGCCGCAGCTGCCGATGTATTGCTTCCAACCGTTGTCAGCGGTCTGGCCCACTTGCAAACTCAAAGTTCCGGTCATCAGCATGCCGCGCATGCTCGCGAATCGGAGGACAGCAAAATTGCCCATTGCAGTCATCCGACCCGGGGATCTGAACGACAGTGTCACCCATTTGCCTGCCGATGGCGGTGACGTCCGATACGCGGCTGAACGACCGCAAGATGTCCTATGCAGTGACGTCGATGCCGAGCCGCGAACTTCAGCCTGCGCTTCACAGCAGCCGGCAATATCGGCGCAGCGAAGGATGGCGGAGGGTCGAAGGCGCAAGCAAGACGCTGCGCATTGAACTTCGGCAGCCAGAACTGGCCACCGCAATCGGCAGCGCACAATCGGACATCGCCATAGGATCACGCCATGCAAACCAGCCTGATCACGCGCCGCCAAGCCCTGGCCCACCTCACCACCACCGCCGGCCTCGGCCCTTTCGCCTTCGGCGCCCGCGCCCAGGCCTGGCCCACCAAGCCGATCCGGCTGGTGGTGCCCTTCGCGCCGGGTGGCAGCTCGGAGATCGTCGCCCGGGCCACCGCACAGGAGATGACCAAGCTGCTGGGGCAGAGCGTGTTCGTGGACAACAAGCCCGGTGCGGCCGGCAACGTGGCCATGGGCGAGGTGGCGCGCGCCGAAGACCAGCACACGCTGATCCTCGGCCACATCGGCACGCTGGCCGTCAATCCGTACATCTTCGACAAGTTGCCCTACGACCCGATCCAGTCGTTCCGGCCGATCTCGCTGCTGGCCAAGGTGCCTAGCCTGTACGTGGTGCGGCCGGAGCTGCCGGTGAAGAATCTCAAGGAATTCATCGCGCTGGCCCGCTCCAAGCCTGGCCAGCTCAACTACGGCTCGGCCGGCAACGGCAGTGCCGGCCACCTGGCTTTCGAGTACCTGAAGATGGCCACTGGCATCTTCGTCGTGCACGTGCCCTACCGCGGCACTGGCCCGCAGCTCACCGACCTGATGGGCGGCCGACTCGACTCCGCGGCCGTGGGTGCGCCGGCGGTCATGCAGTTCATCAAGACCGGCAAGCTGCGCTGCATTGCCACCGGTAGCACGCAGCGGCTGGCCCAGCTGCCTGATGTGCCCACGGTGGCCGAGCAGGGCTTCCCCGGCTTCGAGATGACGCAGTGGTACGGCCTGCTCGCGCCGGCCAGCATGAGCCAGGCCAACGCCGACAAGCTGTCCGCTTCGGCCGCCAAGGCGGTGCGCGAACCGGCGGCGGCCAGGCTGCTGGAAAACGATGCCGCCATTCCCATCGGCAGCACGGCGGCCGAGTTTGCCGCCTTCATCGGCGCCGAGCAGAAGCGCTGGAAGCCGGTGATCGAGCGCGCGCGCATCAAGCCGGACTGACACCGTGGCGCGCGGCGGCGACTCGGCCACCATCGTCCGGAGGCCGCAATGACGCTGAGCCGCGACGCCTTGGGGTACGGCATGGACAATCGCGCCAACTCCGAGCGCCGGCCATGACCGCCCCACTCCACCGCGTGCTGTCGATCATCCCGCCGATGACGCAGCTGAATACGCCGTACCCCTCGACGGCGTACCTGACGGGCTTTCTGCGCTCGCGCGGTGTGCATGCGGTGCAGGAAGACCTGGCGCTGGCGCTGGTGCTGAAGCTTCTGTCGGCCGAGGGCCTGCGGGCGCTGCGCGAGGCCATCACCGCGCAACCGCTGTCGCGGCGCAGCGCCAGCGTCGAAATCTTCGTCGAGCACTTCGACGCCTACCGGCGGTGCATCGAGCCGACGCTGGCCTTCCTGCAGGGCCGCGACCCCACGCTGATGCACCGCATTGCCAGCCGCAGCTTCCTGCCCGAGGGGCCGCGCTTCGATGCGCTCGACGTGTATGTCGATGCCGATGGCGGCGACCCGATGGCCTGGGCCTTCGGTGCGCTGGGCACGCACGACCGCGCGCGCCACCTGGCCACGCTGTTCCTGAATGACATTGCCGACGTGCTGCGCGACGCGGTCGACCCGCGATTCGAGTTCGTGCGCTATGCCGAGCAGCTGGCGGCCAGCCAGCCCAGTTTCGAGCCGCTGGCCCAGGCCCTGGCCGCACCGCCGAATCTGGTGGACCGCACGCTGCACGGGCTGGCGCTGGAGGTGCTGGCGCGCCATGCGCCCACGCTGGTGCTGCTGTCGGTGCCCTTTCCGGGCGCGGTGTATGCCGCCTTTCGCATCGCGCAGACCATCAAGGCGCAAGACCCGGGCATCGTCACCGTGCTCGGCGGCGGCTTCGTCAACACCGAGCTGCGCGAACTGAGCGAGCCGCGGGTCTTCGACCACTTCGATTTCGTCACGCTCGATGCCGGCGAACGGCCGCTGCTGGCGCTGCTGGAGCATCTGGCCGGGCGCCGTTCGGCCAGCCGGCTGGTACGCACCTTCCTGCGCGAGTCGGGTTCAACCCGGGCGCGCTATGTCAACCTGGCCGAGCCCGACGTGCCTTTCGACGAGGTCGGCACGCCCACCTGGGACGGGTTGCCGCTGGCGCGCTACCTGTCGCTGCTGGACCTGCTCAATCCGATGCACCGGCTGTGGTCCGACGGGCGCTGGAACAAGCTCACCGTGGCGCAGGGCTGCTACTGGAAGAAATGCAGCTTCTGCGATGTCAGCCTGGACTACATCGCGCGCTACGAGACCACCACCGCAACGCTGCTGGTCGACCGCATCCAGGCCATCGTCGAAGAGACCGGCCACACCGGCTTCCACTTCGTCGACGAGGCCGCGCCGCCGAAGATGCTGCGCGCGCTGGCCGAAGAGCTGCTGCGTCGCCGGCTGGCCATCAGCTGGTGGGGCAACATCCGCTTCGAGAAGAGCTTCAGCCCGCAGCTGTGCCAGCTGCTCGCCGACAGCGGCTGCATCGCCATCTCCGGCGGGCTGGAGGTGGCCTCCGACCGGCTGCTGGCGCTGATGAAGAAGGGTGTCTCGGTGGACCAGGTGGCACGCGTCACGCGCGGCTTCGCCGATGCCGGCGTCCTGGTGCATGCCTACCTGATGTACGGCTTTCCCACCCAGACGGTGCAGGACACCGTCGACGCACTGGAGCTGGTGCGCCAGTTGTTTCTGGCCGGTTGCATCCAGTCGGGCTTCTTCCACCGCTTTGCCTGCACCGTGCATTCGCCGGTGGGGCGCGACCCGTCGGCCTACGGCGTGACACTGCAGCCACTGCCGCCGTCAAGCTTTGCACGCAACGACGTGGCCTTCATCGACCCCGCGGGGGTCGATCACGATGCCCTGGGCGTGGGGCTGAAGAAGGCGCTGTACAACTACATGCACGGCATCGGCCTGGACGTGGACGTGCGCAGCTGGTTTGTTGCCAAGGTGCCGCGCCCGCGCGTCGCGCGGCACCGTATCGAGCGTGCACTGGCGCAGCCAGAGTAGGGTGCAACGCGCCGCGGCCGCGGCGCTTCAGGGTCTCGGGTCCTTGTCGCCGTGCGACATCTGCCGCGCCTTCGCCAGTTTGGCCTTCACCGCCGACATCTTCACTTCCTGGCAACGGCGCACGATCTCGACCAGCACGCTGCCCGTCCAGCCAAAGGTGAACAGCCCCGACATGGCGATGATCGGCGCCAGCATGTGCCAGCCATCTGGCAACACGAAGTTGCCGTAGCCCACGGTGGTGTAGGTGTTGGCGGCGAAGAAGCCCGCCGCGCGCCAGTCGGCGACCAGGCCGCTGTATACCAGCGCCGCCGACCAGACCCAAATCTCGAACAGGTGCAGCAGCAGCATCAGCAGCACCACCGCGCCGAGCAGCATGTCGGGTCGCCAGGTGGACTTCAGCGCACTGAGTGACTGCAGGCGGCTTTCGAAGCGATCGGTGAGCAGGCGCATGCCGGCGGCATGGACCAGCACGATCAGCAACAGCATGCCTCCGCCGAAGACGAAATCCGGCACTGGCATGACCTGCGTCATGTGTTCGATGAACGGCAGATCGGTACTCAGGGATTCGACCTTGTCCAGTTCGTCCTGGGCATAGCCAGGCGCCCGTGACAGCGCCTCGACGTTCAAGCCGGTGGCATCCGTGGGTGGGACTTGCGCTTTCGCCATGGGGCGAGGAGGTGGGCCGGTGCTGGCAGGTGGGGCGCCGCATCATATCCGCCGCCGCGGCGGCAACCGCCTGCGGGCAAGCCACAATGCGCGCCTGCGCGCCTGCGCGGCTACGGATGCCGTGGCGGCGTCCCACCCCTCAAGTACAGAAGGCCTCGACATGGATTTGCAACTGCCCATCGTCATCATCGATGAACTGGCCGAGTCGGTGATCATGTCCACCGCCACGCTCGACCTGGCCAGCGGCGAGATCCGCGGCGTGCAGTACCTGGACTACGACGTCGAGGCGTTGGGCCTGCCGGCCGAGGACGAGAGCTACGAGTTCACCTCGGGCGTGCTGTCCAACGCCGGGCGCGACGTCGAGTTCCGCGTCGAGGTGGACGCAATGTCGGGCAAGTACTCGGTCACCCCCAGCGAACTGCTCGAGCTGAAGGGCCGCGCGGCCAAGCTGTTCACACAGCAGCCCGGGCCGAAGTAGCCGCGCGGCACCGCCGGGCTCCGGCACCTTGCTGTCGTATTGCGCGCAGCGCGCGGCCATGGGCCATCGGCTATGCTCGCCGCCACTCCGACCCACCGCACCATCCCCCCCCCATGAGCTTGCGCGCCGCGATTGCTGCCTCGATGGCCTACGACACCATCATGGTGTTCGAAGGCCAGTTCACCGATCACATCCTTCCGGACCAGATCCACAAGATCAACCTGTCGTTTCTGTCGCCGCGCATGCGCCGCGAGTACGGCGGCTGCGCCGGCAACATCGCCTACAACTACAAGCTCGTCGGCGGCGAGCCAGTGCCCATCGGCATGGTGGGCGACGACTTCGCGCCCTACCTCGAGCACTACCAGCGCTGGGGCATCGACTCCAGCTGCCTGGTGCCGGCCAAGGACAGCTACACCGCGCAGTGCTTCATCGTCACCGACCTGCACAACAACCAGCTGGCTGGCTTCCACCCCGGTGCGATGGCGTTGTCGGGGCAGATCCCGGTGGCGCAGGCCGGGGATGTCGCCTGCGGTCTGGTCGGCCCCGACGCGAAGGATGCGATGCAGCTTCACACGCGGCAGATGGCCGATGCGCTGGTGCCCTTCATCCTCGACCCGGGCCAGAACATCCTGCTGTTCAGCGGGCCGGAGCTGCTCGAGTTGATCGACCAAGCGCCGGTGCTGGTGTGCAACGACTACGAGGCGGAGTTGATCACCGACAAGACCGGCCTGACGCTGGAGCAGCTGGCCCTGCGCGTGGACACGCTGATCGTCACGCGCGGCGCCGAAGGCTCATGGGTGCACCAGGGCGGCGAGCGCCATGCGGTGGCGCCAGTGGCGGCTGCCGAGGTCAAGGACCCGACCGGCTGCGGCGATGCCTATCGCGCCGGGTTGCTGCTGGCGCTGGCCAAGGGGCTGCCGCTGATGCAGGGTGCGCAGCTGGGCAGCGTACTCGGTTCGATCAAAATCGCGGTGCAGGGCTGCCAGAACCACCAGCCCACACGGGCCGAGATCCGCACCAGCTACGAATCGCACTACGGCGCCTGGCCCTTCTAGCGTGCCGCGAGGGCCGCGATGTCCCTTGACACCTGGCTGATCTACCTGCTGGCCGCCATTGGGCTGTCGCTGTCGCCCGGGCCCAACGGGCTGCTGGCGCTGACGCATGGCGCGCTGCATGGCCACACCAAGGCGCTGTACACCATCTTCGGCGGAGCGCTGGGTTTCGTCATCGTCATCGCACTGTCGTTGTTCGGCATCGGCGCGCTGCTCAAGACCTCGCTGGTCTGGCTGACGGTGATGAAGTGGCTGGGCGGCGCCTATCTGGTCTGGCTGGGCGTCCAGGTGTGGCGCTCGCCACCGATCGGGCTGGAGCTGTCGGGCGACTCCTCGGCGCGCGGCGGCGGTTCGATGTTCCGCCAGGGTGCGCTGTCGGCGCTGACCAATCCGAAGGCGCTGCTGTTCTTTGCTGCCTTCCTGCCGCAGTTCATCGACCCGGTCCGCAGTCTGTGGCTGCAGTTCGCCATCATGGCCGGCACCTTCGCACTGATCGAGGTGGCCACCGAGCTGCTGATCGCACGCTTGGCGCACCGCATCAGCCCGTGGCTGAAGCGGGTCGGCCGGCGCTTCAACCAGGCTTGCGGCGGCGTGTTCATGGCCATCGGCGTGGCGCTGCCGCTGCGCCCCTGACGCGATGAGCCGCGGCCGCATGCGCGTCCTGTTCGACACCGACCCCGGCATTGATGACGCCATGGCGCTGCTGATGCTGGCGCGCGATGCGCGCGCCGAGTTGGTGGGCATCAGCACCGTCTTCGGCAATGCCGACGTCGCCACCACCACCGCCAACGCGCTGGCACTGTGCCACCGCTTCGGCATCGACGTGCCGGTGGCACGCGGCGCGGCGCGGCCGCTGTTGCGCGAGGCGCGGCACTTTCCGGTGGACATCCACGGCCACGACGGTCTGGGCGATGTGGCGCCACACCCGCCGCACGAGCGCGAGCCGGACCCTGCCGAGGCCGCGCGCTTCATCTGCGACATGGCGCGTCGGCACGGCGGCGAGCTGACGCTGGTGGCTGTGGGCCCGCTGACCAACCTGGCACAGGCGTTGATGCTCGACCCTGGGCTGCCTCGCCATGTGCGTCAGGTGGTGGTGATGGGCGGCGCCTTCGGCACACTTGGACATGGCGGCAACGTCACACCGGTGGCCGAGGCCAACGTCTACTGCGACCCCCATGCCGCCGACCGGGTTTTCAGCGCCACCTGGCCAGTCACCGTGGTCGGCCTGGACGTGACGCACCAGGTACTGATGAGCACTGCCTACCTCGATGCGCTGGGTCATGACGGCGGTGCCGAAGGTCGCTACCTGCGCGAAATCACCCGCAGCTACGAGCGCTTCTACCAGCACCGCACCGGCGGCGGCATCTTCGCGCACGACGCCAGCGCGGTGGCCTGCGCACTGGACGCGTCGCGTTTCCGGACGCAGCACGGCGCGCTGCGCGTGGTCACCGACGGGCTGGCGCTGGGCCAGACCATCCAGTCGCGCCGCGGCCACCGCCATGTGGCGCCCGACTGGAACGGGCTGCCCGAGCAGCAGGTCTGCGTGGCGGTGGACGCCACCGGCGTGCTGGGCGACTTCCGCGGCTGCTTCGTCCGCTAGGGTCCAGTGCGGGTGCGGAGCGATCCCAAGCCTGACTGGCTCGTGGCTCAGGGGTAGAACAACTCGACGGTGTAGCCGGCGACGTGCCTTTCGCCCAGGTCCAGCGTGGCCTGCAGCGTGATCTCGCCGCCGGCCGGCAGCTTGTCGGCAGGATTGCCCAGCTCGGTCGCGGTCAGTACGCGCTTGGCCATCGTCTGGCCCTGGCTGTCGGTCAGCGCCAGATCGATGGCCGGCATGTGTACCGCTGTCGCTGCCTTGTTCTGCACCACCAGCGACAGGCGGTACAGCGGGCTGTCCTGCATGCGGACCAGACCGCTGCTGTCGACGTTGAGACTGTCGATGCGGCGCGGCGCCTCGATGCGGCAGCCCAGCTGGTTGCAGGCGGCCTGCAACCAGGGCTGGGCAGCGGGCCAGGCCGCAGCCACGCGGTCGCGATAGTGCAGCGCGACCTGCCCGCCCAGCAGCGCCACCAGCAGCAGGGCCGAAGCAGCCAGCGGGCCGCGTCGTGCCGGGTGGCGCCAGCGTGCGGCACGCTCGGCGCGGCGGATGAACTCGGGCGTCGGCACCGGGCCGGCCGGCTCGGCCGCAGCGTCCAGGGCGGTTTCGTCCGCGGGCTCGGAGGCGGCAGGAGGTTCGCGAAACGCCTGGGCTTGCGGCTGGACCTCGGTCCCGATCAAAGGCTCCTGTGCCGGCTCGGCCGGTTCCGCGGGGGCGGCATCGGCGCTCGGTGCCGAGGGCGCCTGCTCAGCGTGTTCGGC
>Ga0209079_10000675_pt1 | contig 13412 bp, 15 predicted proteins | sample PPLLaktember2015_2_FD_187259 | JGI IMG/M metagenome (GOLD analysis project Ga0209079, IMG submission 187259) | Freshwater sediment microbial communities from Prairie Pothole Lake near Jamestown, North Dakota, USA - PPLs Lake P7 Core (6) Depth... | ecosystem: Environmental > Aquatic > Freshwater... | reverse complement strand
ACAAAACCCCGGTACTTTTGCTGAAGAAAGCCGAAGCGTTAACCAGAAAGATAAACATTCCCCAGATTGCTGATACCATTCGCGATAATATCGCCCGGATGTTCGTTGCACTGTATCATAAGCATAACAAGGCGACGTATCTCGAGTCTGCAGTTGAGGTCACAAAGGCAATTGATAATGTTGAGATACGGCACCGCCGCCTTACCCAGATGGGGTATAAGGATACCTGTGAAATCCCCTCGCACTATGAGAAAATCAGGGCGCTCTTTGAAAAGGTCATTGAAAATGGAGCTCATCCGAATCAGATCGCCGCGCTTGAAAAAATGGTCCGTTCGGTGTCTGATCGGGGAAAAGAGGCAATCATATTCTGTGATCTTGCAGTACTTGCACGAAAGGCAGGTAAAGAAAAAATTGCCAACCGGATGTTACAGAATGCCATAAAGGAGGCAGGGATAATCCGCCCGCTTTCCCACCGGGCCTTTATAATGTGCGATATTGCCATGAAGACCCATAATTCCGGTAGTGAGAAGGCGTCCCAGGAGGTGCTTGATTGTGCAATTGACGCTGCAACAAACATCCGGCAATCGTCGCTTCGTGACGAGGTCTTTGAGGAACTGGGACTTGCAATAAAACTTATGCAGGGGATGTACCGGTGAAATCCATCGAAATCCTTATCAGCGGGAAGGTCCAGCGGGTTGGATACCGGGCATGTGTCCGGAGGATCGCAACGGATTTACATGTAACCGGCACGGTCGTAAATCTCCCCGATGGGAGAGTTCGTATACACGCATCAGCGGATCCCATGATTCTGGAAAAATTTGTTTCAATGATTTATAGCTGCCCCAGAGCAGTGATCCGGGATATAAAAACTTCAGAAATTCCCGGCATGATCTTTACTGACTTTTCAATCATCAAGGGAGAAAGTCGGATTAGTACCGAATTATAAATTCGCTGGTATTCATCATTGCATGGAATAGGGTATCCACCAGCTCATCAATTTTCTTATTATCTATGGAAGAATGAAAATATCCGATCAACAGGTGTATGAGATCATCAGAAAGCATGCACCTTCCGGGGATTTGTTCAAAGTCAGAGGAGCTCAGGGATTCTCTGGCAACCTGGTATACTACCCGGTCAATCATATCCGCCTTCAGCGGTTCTATCAGATCCTGCACGAGACTTCCTTTCCCTTCATACATCAGGCCGGAATCAGGATCCAGACGGGCTCCGATGAGAGAAACACAACAATTCCCGAACAACATCGCGTACCCAAAGGAGAGCATTGCATTTACGGGATCCAACTGGGGACGGATTGTTCTTCTCCGGTATCCGAAATCCGGAGGGATGTTCCTTGACATGATTTCGTAATACATATCGGCTGTCAGGCGGTGCAACCGTCGTATTTCATCCAGTTTGATCAGGTACTGCAATTCTTGTTCCGATGTATGAAGAAACTGCTGTTCGCCTTCATAAAACAAGGAGGAGTTCTGCATCTCCTGGACATGTTCAATGGCAAATAGGCGGGATTTTATCGCTGCCTGGGCTATGGCAGTAGCATAGCGATGGCGGGGGACAGCCTGCTGGATTTTGTGGATCTCCGTATCACTCTTGTCCCCGAATGGGCGGATAATCCCGATCGGGGTACAATCAGGTTCAAAAAATGAGATATATGCACCTTTTTTTACCAGATTTGTTATGGTGGAAGAGCTGATGGTGTGGCCACCGATGATAAGCAGGTTTTTGATCGAATCAAGCGGATATTCTTCGACAGAATTTTTTTTCTGTATGATTAATTTTGTCTGGGTGGATTTTATATGAGTGCCAAAACCGCTTACCGATAACCAGGGATACTCCGTCACTCATCTGCTCCAAAAATAATTTTTCAACTGATCAGATTACTACACCATTTTCCCTGATTAATTCATCGTTTTTACGCTATCAGACAATTCCGGGTTAAAATTCACCCTTTTTTATGATGATTACCGTCAACCTGTTCCTTTTATTTCGGTGAATTTAAACGGTAACAAACGCCATATATTCTCTGTCATGCAATAGCATAACAGGGGCACTACATGTTCTGGGACAAGAAGGCAGAAACATTAAAACCGGACGAATTGCGGGAACTCCAGCTGAAACGCCTGAAAAAAACACTGATACAGGTACAAAACGTTGATTTTTACCGGAAACTTCTCTCTGGTGCCGGAGTGAAAGTATCCTCAGTTAAAACACTGGATGATATCCGGAAAATCCCGTTCACCAAAAAACAGGATCTCCGGAACGGATATCCATTTGGTTTTTTTGCAGTTCCCCTGAAAAAAATCGTTCGGATCCACACAACTTCAGGAACGACGGGGAAACCGACGGTCGTCGGCTATACACGGAAAGATCTCGATGCCTGGTCAGACCTCATTGCCAGAAATATGACCATGGTTGGTGTCGGTGAAAATGATGTCTTCCAGAACATGGTAAATTACGGTATGTTCACCGGAGGTCTGGGGTTTCATTACGGGGCAGAAAAAATCGGGATGACGGTAATCCCCAGCGCAACGGGGAATACAAAACGCCAGATCGAAATGATTAAGGATTTTGGTGTGACGACAATCCATTGTACTCCCAGTTATGCTATGCACCTCTCGGAAATCGCAGAAGAGATGAATATGTCACTTGAGAGTCTCAGGACCGGCATATTTGGTGCGGAACCATGGTCGGAAAGTGTTCGGCAGACACTCGAAAAACGACTTGGCGTGACTGCGTATGATTCCTACGGGTTAAGTGAACTTTTCGGTCCTGGTGTGGCATTTGAATGCCCTGAGCGTGACGGGCTCCATATCTGGCATGATTGTTTTTATGTTGAGATTATTGATCCGAAAACAGGGGAACGGGTCTCTGATGGGGAGCGGGGTGAACTTGTCGTAACCCCGCTGGTCAAGGAAGCGATGCCGTTACTCCGGTACCGCACCGGGGATATCACCTTCCTGATAGAGGATGGCTGTCTGTGCAGACGAGGGCAGAAAATCGCCAGGATTACCGGAAGGAGCGATGATATGCTGGTAATTCGCGGTATCAATGTATTCCCGTCGCAGATTGAACATGTGCTTCTTAAAATACCCGAGGTTGGCAATCAGTTTATGGTATATATTGACAGAATTAATCATCTGGATGAGATGACTGTCGAAGTTGAGATCAACCGGGAGTTCTTCAGCGGCGAACTTGCCGATCTTGCGAGACTCCAGAAAAAAGTGGTAAAAGAGCTCCATGATGCACTCGAACTCAGGACGACAGTCAAACTCGTGGAACCTGGTTCTCTGCCCAGGTTCGAAGGAAAGGCAAAGAGAGTGATTGACAGGAGAGAGGCGGTATAATGAGAAGCTGGGACCCGAGAATCGAGGAGATGCCAAAAGAAGATCTCCGGAAAATGCAGTATAAGCTGTTGAAAAGTCTTGTTTACAGGCTTTACAGTTTTTCTCCATTTTACCATGAAAGGATGAGAGAACAGAATGTACACCCGGACGATATTAAGGAACTGTCCGATGTGAACAGACTCCCATTCATGTTCAAGCGTGACCTGAGAGACAATTATCCTGATAAAATTTTTACCTCAACCCAGGAGGAACTGGTCCGTTATCATGTGTCGTCCGGGACAACCGGGAAACCAACGGTCGTCGGGTATACACAGAATGACCTGGACTCCTGGACAACATCGCTTGCACGAGCCCTGACCTCCCTTGGGCTTGGCCGGGGGGATGTGATCCAGGTAAGTTACGGATACGGTCTCTTTACCGGCGGACTTGGGTTGCATTATGGAGCGGAGAGGATTGGTGCTACGGTGCTCCCTACCAGCGTCGGTAATACCGAGCGCCAGATTGAACTGATGCAGGATCTCGGCGCAACTGCTATTGCCTGTACTCCCTCGTACCTCCTCCATATCGGGGAGGTTGCGGAGAAAATGGGTGTTGATATCAAGAAAGATACAAAACTGCGCACGGGTGTGCTGGGAGCTGAACCCTGGACGGACCGGATGCGTACCCGCATCGAAGACTGGCTGGGGATAAAAGCGTATGATATCTACGGGACAAGTGAACTTTCCGGGCCGATGTTTACCGAATGCACTGAACAAAAAGGGTTTCACATCTGGTCAGACCTCGCACTCGTTGAAATTATTGACCCCGGCACCGGAGAATCTCTCGAATCCGGTGAAAAAGGTGAACTCACCATCACCATGCTCCAGAAAGAAGCCCTCCCGATGATCCGGTACCGGATTGGGGATATCACCATGATGGATGATGATGTCTGTGCCTGCGGCAGGACCCATCCGCGAATCCAGAGAATTCAGGGCAGGGTTGATGACATGCTGATTATCCGGGGTATCAATGTATTTCCCTCGCAGGTCGAGTATGCCCTGATGGGTATTCCGGAGGTAGGCCAGCATTTCCAGATTGTGGTCGAACGGAAAGGCGCTCTTGATGATATGCTTGTCCGTGTCGAGTTGAGCAAGGGATCATTCAGTGATAAAATCACTGATATTATGAAGGTGCGGCAAAAGGTAGAGCACCGGCTCAGGAATTCACTGAACGTGAATGTCAATGTCGAACTCGTTGAGCCAGGTTCATTGCCGAGATTTGAAGGAAAAGCGAAAAGAGTTATCGACAAGAGGTCGTTGTAAAATGGACGCACAAAAGTACGTAATCAGGCAGATTTCGATATTTTCTGAGAACCGCCCGGGAAGACTTGCGGCAATTGCACATGCCCTGGGCGAAGAGAAAATCAATATTCTTGCCTTCAGTATTGCAGAAGCAAACGGATTTGGTGTAGTCAGGGCACTGGTTGACCACCCAGAAAAAGCGCACGATAAACTGCTGTCCCTTGGATTCAATGTCGCTTTTACCGATGTAATTGCAGTAAAGATGAAAGACCAGCCGGGCGGTCTCTATGAAGTTGCGAAGATCCTGGGGGATGCAGGAGTTAATATCGAATATTCCTATGCATACTCCGGGAAAGAAGGTGCAGTGCTCATTCTCCGCGTTGACATGGTTGAAGAGGCGATACAGAAGATCAAAACCTCAGGTGCAACGCTCCTCGAACGCTCAGTATTCCACTAATCCTGAGTTATTTCTTTTCCCATTTTATCAGTTCAGTCACTTTGGAGAGCGTGCTCCCCCTGCGGATCTCTTCACGGATCCTCTCTTCATTTTTCTTGACTTCCAGAGCCCTGCGTGCAATCTCGTATGCACGTTCCGCAGGAATGACCACCACGCCACTTTCATCTCCGGTAATCCAGTCACCCGGACGAACAGACTGCCCACAACACTGGATTTCGGCGTTTATCTCTCCAAACCCCTTGGGTTCACCGGCGTTCGGCACGACAGCCCTGGCAAAAAGCGGGAATTTCATTTCCCTGATATCATCAACATCACGGACGGCACCATCAATGACTACGCCCGCGATTCCCTTTTTAACACAGCTCAGCGTGGCAAGCTCTCCCCAGGGGGCTATGTGGGTAACCCCGTTGTTATTAATGACAATTACTTCATTGTTCCCTGCAACATCAATGGCTTCCACGGGTTTTGCCCAGTCCCCGCCAAAGGTCTGGACCGTAACCGCCCTGCCAACCATTTTAACCCTGCCGCAGATCGAGACAATTCCTGACATCGCCCCTTTCCGGTGCATCGCATCCGAAACATTCGGTGCTGAAACCTGGAGAAGAATGGCCCGTATTTCTTCGTCAGGTGATTTTTTTTCTACCGGTTTTATCGAGGGATTATCCAGTTCTGAACGTATTCTTTTTGTGGATCCGGTGACGTCTGCGGAACGGGTGATCCAGCCGCCCACGATCACGATATCCGCACCGCACCGGACCGCCTCTCCGGCACCAGCTGCATCGATCCCTCCTGCAACTGCGAGAGGGATATGCAGCTGGCCTGCCAGAGCTGCAAGAAGCTCAAGAGAAGTTTTACCGGTCATCTGCTGGTCGATACCTGCATGGGCACAGATGATGTCAACGCCCATCGCCTCGAGTTCACCGGCACGGCTTATCGGATCCCTGGCATTGATCAGATCGGCCATTATCCGTATCCCATATAATCGCGAAGCCCGGACGGCTTCAGCAACGACCGAGTCATCAGCATCTGCAAGGATGCATACAATATCTGCTCCTGCCTTTGCTGCCATCTCGACTTCCATGGTCCCGGTATCGGCTACCTTCATATCCGCCACGATAATCGAATCCGGAAAATATTCCCTTATCGACCGGACGGCCTGCATTCCCTCACTCTTGATTAAGGGTGTGCCTACCTCGATCCAGTCTGCACCGCCTTCACATGACTCCTGTGCGATCTGCAATGCTCTTTTCAGTTCAAGAATATCAAGTGCAACCTGCAGAACCACGTTTTTCATGAGTACTGATGTGAATGGCCTGATGCTTAATCATTACGAGGCATCACGGGAGATTTGACGGTTATTTCCGGGTATATCCATCCGTACCCTTGTTCGGGCACACGAATGTGAAGGGATGGCTATGGCTGTCACTAACAAGAGGTATCTTCACATTCCGGCGACCCTGTGCTGGATGATGCATCAAGAATACCCGTTGATGATGCTCCCGGGGGCTTGTGGCATGTTCCTTTAGTCCCTGCCTCTATGGGGCCCGGATTGCGGAAAACCGATAATGGTAGTAAAATCCGAGCATCAACAGGTTAAAAAATGAAGCCTATTTCTGCCTTAAACTGGCCGATATTTTTCATTTTTTCGTCTTTCAACAATTTTTATTGGGGTTTAGTTGATACGATTCCCCGAACATTATTCTTTTTTAAATGTATCATAAAAAACAATTTTTTTCGTCTCTTTTTTTCCGGTCATTGATATTTCTGCCGGCCATCCGGCAGCGACCAGAGAGACCAGCGTGTAATTTTCGGGGACCTCGATAAGGTTCCTGACCGCTTCTGCATAGGGTTTCTTTTCCCCGGCTACCCAGCAGGATGTAATTCCATACGCCTGGAGCGCTATGATGAGATTTTCAGTGGCTGCGCAACAATCCTCGAGATAATATTTTTCTTTTTTCTCGCCAAAGACCGCAAAGCAGACAGGGGACGAGGCAATAAATTTTCCATTGTCCGTCGCATCGGCAATTTTTGAGAGTGTGTCTTTATTCCTGATAACCCCGAACATCCACGGTTGGATGTTCCCGGCCGTTGGCGCACGGGCCGCACATTCCAATGCATCCCGTATCGCAAGATTATCGACAGTATCAGCTTTAAATTTCCGTACACTGTGCCGGGATTTTATTACGGTGGTTACAACGTTCATACACGGAATTGTAAATTAAGGTAATAAAAGGTTGTGAAGGCGCTGAAGTGGGAAAACAGAGTGCCATTCAAGGATTCACATGAACCGAAAAATGGTTGGATTATTCTTTTCTTAAGGAAAGGACGAGACCTGCAATTATTGCAGCACCTGCAAGAACACCTCCAAAACCCGGAGTTTGTGTCTGAGTAGGGGAAGGCGTGGGGATCTGAGTGGTGATCGTTGTGGACGGTACAGCCGTCGTGGGAGTCGCTGTTACCTGCGTGGTTTGTGAGACGGTTGTGGGTTGTGTTGTCGGGGATGTGGTCACGGTAGTGGGAGTTTCTGTCGGTGTTCTTGTACGATAAAGCGGGTTCAGATCCTGATTTTGCAGACTGATTTGACGGGTTGTGGTTTTTCCAACCTCACCATATCGGTCATTCATGAAATTTACATTGCATTCAGCCCACACGGTATAGTTACCGATCGGGTAGGTATCAATCCTGCCCGTATCCCAGATCGGGGCCGTAAAATAAGGAGATGAGGTAACGGGAATGTCAGCCGTCGATGTACTCATCCCTGCACTGTTGATAAGGGAGGTATATACTGCCCCACTTGGTGACTCAACTTTAATGGTGATTGGAGTTGATGTTACGCCCGGTCTCTGGGCAATCGAGATCAGGTTTGTCTCTATCCTGAAACGGATGGAATCGCCGGTTGGTACCCATTTGTCGGTTACATCAACATCAACAGTCGTGTCCTCAACTTTGAGTACCAGACGGGGGTCCACTACAGTAAATGCCGTTCCACTCACATTTCCAAGTGTGCTGAGACGGTACCATGGACCCGTGCGGGATACAAAATCGGTAGGGGAGACATAGAAATTTGCAGGATCCGGGATCGCAACGGTATAATCGGGAGAACTTGTTGCAACTGGGGCTCCTGACGCCCACCATCCGATACGGGTAGCCCCACCCATTGCTGAGGTAACATCCAGCCCGTCTTCACCAATGAATACCGTAGCACCCTGAGTGATTGTGTTAATGGCTGCTGCTACAGGTCCGACGAGAAGAAATGACGCAAGTACCAGTATGACTATACCGGATTTTACTACTCGGTTCATCATAAACAACGTATATCCTGCGTCAGGTATATAAGATTATATAAAGAGATACAACCGGCACGAGGATTCGAAAAAATTCCGGAAAAATTAGACATGCTGAATCCGGGTTTATTACCGAACATTTTATGGAGATGTTCCTTACGTGTCACAGTCAAGGGACACCCGGTCAAAATTTTCGAATACACGTTCTCCTTCAAACGTGTGACTGACCTCAGGATGCCACTGGAGCCCATAGATATGTTTTTCTGGAAGAGCTATCGCCTCTGCACTGCATATCGCTGAATAGGCAAGACAGGTGAATCCCTCAGGTATTCTTATAACTTCATCAGCATGGGAAGACCAGACATTGATCTTTTCCGGATACCCTGAAAGAATATCATCGTGCTCGCAGATCTCCACCTCGATGGGTCCGTATCCGCCCCGGGGCCCCTGGTGAACAACACCGCCAAATTTTTCAGCGATGATATGAAGTCCAAGACAAATTCCAAGAACAGGCAGTCCAAGGTCAAGATACTGGCTGCAATTCCCCGCACGGTCTATCGAAGGTCCGCCTCCCAGGATGATCCCCCTGCATTCTTCTGACACCTGGTGCGGGGGCGTTGTGTTGGAGACCATCGAGGCGTCAATTTCAAGGTCCCTCAATGACCGGAGAATAAGGTGGTTGAACTGCCCGAAATTATTGACCACGTAAATTGGACGCATTGCTCTGATATTTGATCTGAAATCCTATAAGACTGTTCAACTGTAGTCACGAACGGCAGTGAGAATGGTTTTCCTGATCTCGTCCTCAGTGTGCCCGAGAATATAAGCAAGAAACATCGCCCCTCCGGCACCCATCCCTTCCTTTACTTCACCGATGCAGTAGCGTGCAAGTCCTGCATGACCTATATCTCCAAAGCCAGGATCCACAAAGAAAATATCCAGGCCAATCTGTTCTGCGATATGACGGACATTGGCCGATGGATCGTCCCTCACATATGATGTTGTGACCACATACGGCAGGGATCTTCTTTCCTCTTTTATTACCGCACTTACTGCGAGCATCTGGGTGCCCCCGGCAAGGAACAGTGTCCCGGAATAGGTCTTTGCTATACCGAGAGCAACCGGCATCATCGGATCCCCGGCGTACCGGATAATGTCGAGAGGTGATGTAATCTTATCTGCCTTGATCCTCTCAAGCGCCATCCTGCAGATTTCATTTTTAATGATTACAGGATTGTTTACAAAACTGCTGCTCACTGAAGCCTCATACCCCAATGCCCGCAACACACACAATGCCGTAGTGGTTCCACCGGGAACGCATTCTCCAAGGATAAGGAGATCGCTGGTTTCTGAGAGAAATTTTCCAATGACTTCCCCCTTCCGGACGAGCTCTCCTGCATGGGGGACTGCATTGCGAAACCTGGGATCGTCCCCGATAGTGCCATAGACATCAAGACAGGGAACAGTGGGCGGGTGACGGAGACCGGCATTGATGAATAACGGCTGGATACCGGAGAGTACCATCATTGCCCGTGTGATCGATGCCGGAGTCGGGCAACCGGTCGGCGTATCCGGTTTTACCCGCTGGCTGGTGATAGCACCCCAGGTAATCAGCTCCGCATCAAGAACCGGCGTGAGCAGTGTTTTTTCCGGGGTTGCCCCTGCACCGGAAACACCCGGTACCGTAGACAGGAGGGTATTTCCCAGAATTCCGCAAAAAAGCGGGTTGCTGAACTTAATATCCGGTATTTCCGAGAGGAACCCCATGGTAATCTCCGGATATATTTTCGTTTTAACCAGTTTGAAGATATCGGTTTAACAAAAATTCCACAACGATATAATAGTCCTTTGACCAGAACACCTAGTTGCATGTTTGAAATTGAACAACGGCTGCTTGAAAAAGGTATCACGCTCGATGATATTGTTTCTGCAGCCATGGGGTTGTATGTATCTCATGGGATGCCGGAAGACCAGGCCGCAGGGGAAATCAGGAAAAAAATAAAAAAATACCTGGGTGATCCCAATGTATCCTCGTTGCTCCTCGGGGCGATATTGCTTGAAGATGAGCTTTTCCATAAACGGGAAAATTCTGAAATTGCCGATGACCCGGTTTTTCTGCTGAGCGATGAAATCATTGGTATGGCGATCGCAGAGTGTATCGGGGGGACTTATGCCCGGTTTGAGTTCACCCGTTACGATCAGAAAAAGCCCGGGATCTTATCAAAACTCGGGCCGTTTCTTGATGACGCGGTAGCAGGACTGATTGCCGGATGCACCTCCCGGCTCTATAGCGAATGTGTATGAAAGCTCTCATCTCCCTGCTCCAGTTTACCACAATACTACCGCTCGGCAGACAGCAGGATCTCGCAGATTTTGCCCGGCATTCCTACCTCTACCCGTGTGCCGGTTATGTCATTGGCGGGATGGTTGCACTGCCGGTTTTTTTTATCGCAGACAGGACAATTGCATCCGCTGTCGCAGTAGCACTTTTTCTCCTGATTTCTGGAGCCCACCATTTTGACGGCCTCTTGGATCTCGGTGACGGTTTGATGGCTCACGGGGATCGTGAGAAAAGAATCCGGGCGCTTACCGATCGCAATGTCGGAGCGGGGGGTATCGCTGCCGGAATTGCAGTCACCCTGCTGTTGTTTGCAGGCCTGATGGCATCACCGGCTATTATACACGCCATAATTATCGGGGATGTCTGCGCCAAATTCTCCATGGCATTTCTCACCGCATATGGAACGCCATTCAGAGAAGGGATCCACAGTTATCTTCACCAGTACTCCCGGCCGGTTTTCCCATTCATTGCCGGGCTGTTCTGCATACCGCTTGTGTTATTACCATTATCACCATTCAAGCTTGCCGGAGTTGCTGGTGTTATGATCGCGTGTCCGCTCATTCTCTGTATCGTCTCCAGGAGATTATTCGGGGGAATGAATGGCGATGTGGTCGGGGCCTCAAACGAGATTACCCGGGCGTGTGTGATAGTCGCCCTGGCACTCATCTGACCACCTGTCACAACATCATCTTTAATAAACAAATTCTTCTCATTACTGTTTGATGCGCACGACTTTTGGCGTCCATATGAAGGGCGGGGTGATTACTGAGAGGGATCCGGACTTCTGTACGGTACGTATAAGGGCAGCTGCCGGCATTATGTCAGTTGAACAGATGCGGGGGATTGCCGCGATAGCAAAAAAATACGGGTCCGGGATTATTCATTGCACCACACGACAGACAATTGAAATTCCCCATGTCGATCCGAAGTCGCTCCTGAAAATTGAAAAATTACTGGAGAAGAATGGCACTCCGATTGGTTCAGAAAGGGATGAAGTCGTCAATATTATTGCATGTCCCGGGGTTTCACGATGCAAATTTGCCAATATCGATACCATTCGCCTTGCAAAAAAGATCGATGAGAAATTGTTCGGCAAAGAAATGCCCGTTAAGATGCGGATAGCCTTATCGGGATGTCCTAATGCCTGTACAAGCCCGATGCTCAACGAGATCGGGATTATCGGGCGTGTCCGCCCTTTGCGGACTCCGGGGCTGTGTACTGGGTGCGGGACCTGTGTTGAATACTGCAAGGAACGAGCCATTGTCATAAAACGCGGGATTTCAGTTCTTGATCCGGCCAAGTGCGTCCAGTGCGGGGTATGCGTCCAGTCCTGTCCGTTCGATCTCCTGAAAGCTGACGATCGCCACTACCTGATCCTTGTCGGGGGCAGGAGGGGAAGACACCCCCGGATAGGCAGAGAATTGCTGACCCTGGAAAATGAAGATCTTGTTATCTATGTAATCGAAAAAATCGTCACCTGGGTCTATCGCCGCGCATGGAGCGGGAGATTACTCTCCGAACAGCTTGACGATCTCCAGTTTGAAAAATTCCGTCAGGATATTTTACAGGAGATCGCGAAAAAAACGGGAATGACAGACCCATCAGCCGTTTAGATCTATTTTTTTGTGGGATGTACCATTCGTATATCCAGAGATGAAAGTTTTTCATCTCTGGTGCAGCCACTATTCCAGGATTTTTATAAACCAGGTGCCGGGCTCAAAAAGACTATTCCCGTGAGTTCGTTGGCTTTCAGGGTAGTGTCATATCATATTCATGCAATCGTGCTTAATAAAATCCGGGAAATCTTTCCTGGATTTTTCTCAATCCTGAAGGGATACTTCGTTATAACGTGGAGACTTCGGAAAGATTCAGTTCCTGAATGGGATTTACGGGCATTGTGCAATGGATTAAGTATCACAATCAAAATCGTAACATGGTGGTTATCATTTTCGAACGGAGAAAAAGACAGGGAATATTTTTTACAAACCGGGAATGAGATAAAAAAATTTATCGCCTGAGAAATCCCTGGTTTTCATTGTCTTCGCATTCCACGGATAACCCATCCCTGATAAGAGTATTAAACATCATTGCGGCATTCATAAGAGTGTCGTCTCCTGCTGAGCCCCGCTTGAGATCGGAAAGAGCCTGGACCTGAGGGGAGGGAACGAGCCGTTTGCCAACCCAGATCCCCTTGCAACGCCGGCAATACGCACAATGGCTGTACACTGATATTTCGCCGTCTGCACACGTCACGGTCACCCGGTTCTTTTTTTCATCGCGATGAAAGGGTAAAGTCTTCATAATGAAAAGATACTAGTGCATCGGATATGATAGTGTCGATGCAGAATTTTCATCGTAAAAACCGGATTTGTGAATCGAAATAATTTATATAGATGGGTCTCATATATGTAATACTCGCATAAACTGACTGTAAGCGGACAGTCCCACAACATTTGGAGGAACAAAATGGCATCTGAAAAGCCCCATATGAATCTGGCTGTTATCGGACACATCGACCATGGTAAGTCTACTACCGTGGGAAGAATGATGTTTGAGACCGGTGCAGTACCTGCACACATCATTGAAGGTTACCGGAAGGAGGCTGAGTCAAAGGGAAAGGCAACCTTTGAATTCGCCTGGGTTATGGACAACCTGAAGGAAGAACGCGAACGTGGTATCACCATTGAT
>Ga0209079_10000674_pt1 | contig 13430 bp, 10 predicted proteins | sample PPLLaktember2015_2_FD_187259 | JGI IMG/M metagenome (GOLD analysis project Ga0209079, IMG submission 187259) | Freshwater sediment microbial communities from Prairie Pothole Lake near Jamestown, North Dakota, USA - PPLs Lake P7 Core (6) Depth... | ecosystem: Environmental > Aquatic > Freshwater... | reverse complement strand
CTCCGAATCCCGACGGGACGGCGGCTGGTTCGGAAGGGTCCGCCCAGTTCATTGGCTTCACGATTCCGCCCTTCGGTGTCGGCTATTACCGGCGGTCGGTGGCGGCCACGACCAAGCTCACCACTGAAGGAATGGCCGGCCAAAGCCGAGAAGATGGACGGCAAAGTGTGCAGGCCCTGACCACTTCGAACATCGGCGTGACGCTGGCGCAGTCCATCAACGACTACATCGTGGTCGCCAGTACCGTGAAGTTCGTCCGCGGCGAGGTCACGAGTGGCGTCAGCACCGCCAGTGACCCCTTCGACGCACTCGACGAGCGGGATTCGTTCCCGCACCGGGATACCTCGCGGGTCGACGTCGACGCCGGAGCGATGGTGGCCGTGGAGCAGTGGCGTCTGGGACTGGTCGCAAGAAACCTGACGACTCCGGAGTTCGACCGGCCCGATGTCGAAGGTGGCTCGGTCGAGCTGGAACGCGAGGTGCGGGTCGGTGCGGCATGGGGGAGCGGCTGGCCGGGGATCTCCCGGCTGGTGGTGTCCACCGACGTGGACATCACGCGCCAGGCCTCGCTGACGGGCGAGCGGCGCGATGTCGCAGCCGGCGTCGAGACCTGGTGGCTGGGACAGCGGCTCGGTGTGCGAGGCGGGCTCCGCGGGAGCACGAGCGGCGCGGCGCGGCCAGTGGTGGCGGGCGGCGTGTCCGCGGCCATCAAGACGGGAGTGTTCGTGGAGGCGCACCTGGCCCGCGGGGACCAGGACGAGCGTTCGTGGAGTGTGGGTGCGAGGTTGACGTTTTAGGAACGACATGCCGGTCAGGATTGGCGAACTGCTTCTCAAAGAGAAGCGCATCACGGCGGAACAGCTACAGGACGCCCTGACGTATCAGCGGCAGAACGGGGGGAAGCTCGGCGCCAACCTCGTGAAGCTGGGATACATCCAGGACGACGAGATCACCGCTCTGCTCTCGAAGCAGTACGGGGTGCCGTCGATTGCGCTCGGGCAGTTCGAGATCGACACGGCCGTGATCAAGCTGGTGCCCGCCGAGACGGCGCGCAAGTACCAGATCGTGCCCTTGAGCCGATCGGGCGCCACGCTCACGATCGCGATGACCGATCCCACCAACGTCTTCGCCATGGACGACGTGAAGTTCATGACGGGCTACAACGTCGAGCCGGTCGTGGCGTCCGAGACCGGGGTGTTCGAGGCGATCGAGAAGTACTACGGCGGGGCGCCGGTCGCCAGCGTGACGGGCCGCGGCGGCGGCTCGGCGATCCAGCAGGCCACCACCGAGAGCGCCCTGGACTTCGCGACCAAGGCCCTCGAGGAGATGCCGACGGACGTCGGCGAAGTCGAGGTCATGGACGACCTCGAGGAGATCAGCGCCGAAGCGTTGACCCGGCAGGGCGAGGAAGCGCCGGTCATCAAGCTGGTCAACGTGATCCTGATGTCGGCCATCTCGAAGGGCGCCAGCGACATCCACATCGAGCCCTACGAGAAGGAATACCGGGTCCGCTTCCGCATCGACGGCATTCTCTACAACATGATGGCGCCGTCGCTCAAGATGCGGGACGCGATCACCTCCCGCATCAAGATTCTGGCGAAGCTGGACATCGCCGAGAAGCGCCTGCCGCAGGACGGCCGCATCAAGATCCGCTTCAACGACAAGGGCGCCAGCAAGGACATCGACTTCCGCGTCTCGTGCCTGCCGACGCTGTTCGGCGAGAAGATCGTCATGCGCCTGCTCGACAAGGGCAAGCTCATGCTCGACATGACGCGTCTCGGCTTCGAGCCGGAGTCGTTGAAGAAGCTCGAAACGCAGATCCAGAAGCCCTGGGGCATGGTGCTGGTGACGGGGCCCACGGGCAGCGGCAAGACCAACACCCTGTATTCGTCGATCTCGCGGATCAACACCTCCGAGACGAACATCATGACGGCCGAGGACCCGGTGGAGTTCAACCTCCCCGGCGTCAACCAGGTCCAGGTGCGGGAGAGCATCGGCCTCAATTTCGCAGCCGCGCTGCGCAGCTTCCTCCGTCAGGACCCGAACATCATCCTGGTCGGCGAGATCCGCGACTTCGAGACGGCGGAGATTGCCGTGAAGGCGGCGCTGACCGGCCATCTCGTGCTGTCGACGCTGCACACCAACGACGCGCCGAGCACGGTGAACCGCCTGATGAACATGGGCATCGAGCCGTTCCTCGTCGCCAGCTCGCTCAACCTGGTCTGCGCCCAGCGGCTGGTGCGCCGCGTGTGCTCGAACTGCAAGGAGCACGAGGATCTGCCGCCGGCCGCGCTCGAGCACATCGGCTTTTCCGCGGAGGACGCGCGCACCCTCAAGGTGTATCGCGGCAAGGGGTGCGACAAGTGCAACGGCACCGGCTACAAGGGCCGGGTCGGCCTGTACGAGGTGATGGACATCACCGACGAACTGCGCGAACTGGTGCTGGTCGGGGCCTCGGCGCTCGAGCTGCGGCGCAAGGCGGTGGAGGAGGGCATGATCACGCTGCGCGGCAGCGGCCTCCGGAAGATCAAGGATGGCGTCACGTCGGTCGAGGAAGTCCTGCGTGAAACGGTCCGGTAAGCCGAATCATTTGCCTGAGGTGAAGAACGCGTTATGGCCACACTGCCGGAACTGCTGAAGACGACCGTCGAGCTGGGCGCGTCGGACCTGCACCTGTCCATCGACTGCCCGCCACAGGTGCGCGTGCACGGCGAGCTCCGCCGCCTCGAACTGCCGGCGCTGACGCCGACCGACAGCAAGGCCCTCACCTACAGCGTGCTCACCGACGCGCAGAAGAAGCGCTTCGAGGAGACGCTCGAGCTCGACTTCTCGTTCGGGATCCGCGGGGTGGCACGCTTCCGCTGCAACATGTACAACCAGCGCGGCGCCGTCGCCGCGGCCTATCGGCAGATTCCCGAGAAGATCCGCGGGCTCGAGGAACTGCACCTGCCGCCGGTCATCGCCAAGCTGGCGGACAGGCCGCGCGGCCTGGTCCTGGTGACCGGCCCGACCGGCAGCGGCAAGTCCACCACCCTCGCCGCGATGATCGACAAGATCAACACCGAACAGCACGGGCACATCCTCACCATCGAGGATCCGATCGAGTACCTGCACCAGCACAAGGGCTGCATGGTCAACCAGCGCGAGGTCCACAGCGACACCCAGAGCTTCACCAACGCCCTGCGCGCCGCGCTGCGTGAAGACCCCGACGTGGTGCTGATCGGCGAAATGCGCGACCTCGAGACGGTGGAATCGGCGCTGCGCATCGCGGAGACCGGCCACCTGACCTTCGCCACGCTCCACACCAACTCGGCGTCGTCGACGATCAACCGCATCATCGACCAGTTCCCGGCGCACCAGCAGGGACAGATCCGCACGCAGCTCTCGATGGTGCTCGAAGGCATCGTCTGTCAGAGCCTGCTGCCGAAGATCAACGGCGAGGGTCGCGTGGTGTCGATGGAGATTCTGATCCCGACCGCGGGTATCCGGAACCTGATTCGCGAGGACAAGGTCCACCAGATCTACTCGGCGATGCAGACCGGGCAGGAGAAGCTCGGCATGCAGACGATGAACCAGTCACTGGCGACGCTGTTCTTCCGCCGCCAGATTTCGCTGGAGACGGCGATCAGCGCCTCGTCGAACCGCGACGAGCTCCAGGAGATGATCAACCGCGGCGTCGGTGTGGTCGCCGGCGCGGGGATGTCGCGCCCGGGGACCCCGGGCGCCGCGCTCCGCCCGGGCCGTCCGGGTGGGCAGTAGGATGAGGGGTCGAACGGGTCTCCCCCCGATCGATGCACTGAGGAACGGAGACTGACATGGCGACGTTTGCGTTTTCCGGGAGAACCCGCGGCGGCGAGTCCGTGGCGGGCGAGCGCATGGGCGACTCGATGGAAGCGGTCACGGCGGCACTGCGCCGCGAGCAGATTCAGGTCACGCGCATCTCGCCCGTGGCGGTCAAGGCGGCAGCCCCCAAGAAGCTGCGTGTCAGGTCCGTCCCGGCCAAGAACCTGGCGGTGTTCACCCGCCAGTTCTCGGTGATGATCGACGCGGGCCTGCCGCTGGTCCAGTGCCTGGACATTCTCGGGAACCAGGAAGAGCACAAGTACTTCCAGCAGGTGATCCTGCAGACCCGGACCGACGTCGAAGGCGGTCAGGCGCTGGCTGATGCCATGAAGCGGCATCCCCGCGTGTTCGATGCGCTCTACACCAACATGATTGCCGCCGGCGAGGCGGGCGGCATCCTCGACACCATCCTCAAGCGTCTGGCGGTCTATATCGAGAAGGCCGTCAAGTTGAAGGGGCAGGTGCAGTCCGCGATGATCTACCCGATCGCGGTCATCGTGATTGCCGGCGCGGTGGTGGGCGTCATCCTCTGGAAGGTCATCCCGACCTTCGCCAGCCTGTTCGCCGGGCTCGGCGCCGAACTGCCGCTGCCGACCCGCATTGTCATCGCGCTCAGCAACAACCTGATCCGGTTCATGCCGTTCCTGATCGCCTTGCTCTTCGGCGGCGGCTACGCGCTGCGGCAGTATTACGGCACGGAGAAGGGGCGGCGGGTGGTGGACGGGCTGCTGCTGAAGTTGCCGATTCTCGGGTCGATTCTCCGCAAGATCGCGGTCGCGCGCTTCTGCCGCACCCTGTCGACGCTGATGGCGTCCGGCGTGCCCATCCTCGACGGTCTCGACATCACGGCGCGGACCTCCGGCAACGCGATCATCGAAGACGCCATTCAGGTGACCCGCAAGAGCATCGAACGCGGCGAAACCATTTCCGGCCCGCTGAAAGAAACCGGCGTGTTCCCGGGCATGGTCGTCCAGATGATCGGCGTCGGCGAGGCGACCGGCGCGCTCGACACCATGCTGGCCAAGATCGCCGACTTCTACGAGGAGGAAGTGGACACCGCGGTGGCGGGCATGCTGACGCTGCTCGAACCGGTGATGATCGCGTTCCTCGGCGGCGTCGTCGGCGGCATCGTGATCGCGATGTACCTGCCCATCTTCGGCCTCATCGAGAAGATGGCTGGATGAGTCCGTCCTCGCTGCGGCAGCCGCTGGCGACGCACACAGCCATCCGGCTGATCGTCGCCACCGTGCTGCTGGGCCTGGCGGTGGTCACGCAGGAGCGAACCCGGGGCCCCAACCCGTTCTTCGTGTTGATCGGCATCGCGTTCGCCGTCAGCATCGCGCTGATGGTCCTGATGCGCTTCGTGGATCGGCCGTGGATGGCCGATCTGCACTTCGCGCTCGACTCCCTCCTGGTGTCCGCCGGCGTCTATCTGACCGGCGGCGTCAACAGCCTCTTCACCACGCTCTACGCGCTGCCGATTCTCTCGGCCAGCACGGTGCAGCTGCGCCGCGGCGGGCTGCGGATGGCGGCGCTGAGCGCGATGTTGTTCGTGGGGCTGGTCGCCGCACAATACGTCGCGGCACGCGAGGTCCTGGTCCTGCCGTTCGTGCCGGTGCCCGGCGGCCTGCCGGCGCCCAGCATCGCGCTCTACACGGTGGTCCTGAACGTCTTCGGGTTCTTCGCGGTCGCGCTGCTCGCCGGCTCGCTGGCCGAACGCGTGCGCCGTGCCGACGTCCGCCTCGAAGAGGTGACGTCGGAGATCGCCGACCTGCAGGCGTTCAACCAGTTCGTGATCGATAGCCTGCTGAGCGGGCTCGCGACCGCGGACGCGCAGAACCGCCTGCTCACGTTCAACCGCTCGGCCATGACGATTACCGGCCTGACCGGCGAGCCGCCCATCGGCCACCAGGCCACGGAGGTGATGCAGCTCGATCCGTCGGCGATCGAGACGCTGGACGAGGATCTGCAGCGGCGGCGCAGCAAGCGCATGGACTATCAGTTCACCCGCGCCAACGGCACGGTCATTGACATCGGGTTGAGTGTGGCCCGCCTCCCGCTCCCGGACGGCAGCCACGGCTTTCTCTACACGTTCCAGGACGTGACCGAGATGAAGCGATACGAGCGCGCGGCACGCATGCAGCAACGGCTGGCGGCGGTGGGCGAGATGGCGGCGGGTATCGCCCACGAGATCCGCAACCCTCTGGCGTCGATGTCGGGATCGATGCAGATGCTGCGCCAGGAACTGGCGCTGAGCGGCGATCAGGCGCAGCTGATGGACATCGTCCTCAAGGAATCGGACCGCCTGAACCAGACGATCAAGTCGTTTCTCGCCTACGCCCGACCGCAGAAGGCGGAGGTGACGCGGCTCGACCTGGGCACGCTCGTCAGGGAGACGGCCATGCTGCTGCGCAACAGCCCGGACGTCGGCGAGCGGCATACGGTGGCGGTCTCGCTTCCGGATGGCGAGGTGCCGGTCGAAGGCGACGAAAGCCAGCTGCGCCAGATTCTCTGGAACCTGGCGACCAACGGATTGCGGGCCATGCGGAACGGCGGCGAACTGCGTCTGAGCGCCCGTAACGAGCCGCCCAATGGCGGCTCCGGCTACGCCGTGCTGGAGATCAGCGACCACGGCGTCGGCATGTCGGCCGAGGAACTCGACGACATCTTCCAACCCTTCCGCGGCTCGTTCGGCCAGGGGACCGGGCTCGGCCTCGCCATCGTGCACCGCATCGTCACGGACTACGGCGGCCGCGTGGACGTGCGTTCCGTGCCCGGGCAGGGCACCACCTTCGCCGTGCGGTTTCCCAGCCCGCGCGGCAGGGTCACCGAACCGTCTGGGACGAGCCCCGCACTGCCGCGGGCCGGTTCCGCCTAGAATTCCCGGATGCCCCGAATCCTGATAGTCGATGACGAACAGTCGATGCGCGAATGGCTGCGCATCCTGTTCCAGCGCGACGGCTTCGAGGTGCTGATCGCCGACGATGGCCTGACCGCCCGCGAGATCGTGGCGCGGGAGTATGTGGACGTCGTGCTGACCGACATCAGGATGCCTCGCATGGACGGCCTCGCCCTCCTGCAGGCCGTTCGGGAACTGGCGCCCGATGTGGTGGTCCTGATGATGACCGCCCATTGGACCCGCGATTCGGACGAGTGGAAGCACGCGCGCGAGCTGGGCGCCGAGGCCCTCTTCGAGAAGCCGTTCCGCGACGTGCATCTCGTCACGATGCAGGTGCGGCAGCTGCTCGAGTCGCGGCGGCTGCGCCACGAGAACGCGGTCCTCCGCAGCACGACGGTCGAGCAGGGTTTCGCCGGCATCATCGGGCGCAGCACGCCGATGCTGGACGTGTTCCGTCTGGTCGAGACGGTCTGCCGCACCAACAGCACCATCCTGATCACCGGCGAATCGGGCACCGGCAAGGAACTGGTGGCGCAGGCCATGCACAAGCAGTCGCTGCGCCGCGACAAGCCGTTCGTGGCCGTCAACTGCGGCGCCATGCCCGAGAACCTGCTGGAGTCCGAACTGTTCGGTCACGTCCGGGGGGCGTTCACCGGCGCCGACGCCAACAAGAAGGGCCTGGTCGAGGTCGCAGAAGGCGGCACGGTGTTCCTCGACGAAATCGGCGAGATGACGCCGGCCATGCAGGTGAAGTTCCTGCGGGTGCTGCAGGAGCGGAAGTTCCGCCGGGTCGGTGGCACCGAGGAAACCGCGGCCAACATCCGCGTCATCGCCGCCACCAACCGCGATCTGCCCACCCTGGTCGCGGAGGGGAAGTTCCGCGAGGATCTGTTCTATCGGCTCAACGTCATCCCGATCCGTCTGCCGGCGCTCCGCGAGCGGCCGGGTGATGTCCCACTGATTGCCGAGCACTTCCTGGGCAAGCTGTCACGCGAGATGGGCAAGCCCCTCGAAGGCTTTGCCCCCGAGGCCCTCGCGGCGCTCGAAGCCTATCAATGGCCGGGCAACGTACGCGAGCTCGAGAACGTCGTCGAGCGTGCGGTGGCGTTGGAGCAGGGGTATCGCATCGAGTTGAGCACGCTGTCGGACGACATCCGCGCCGGGCGGCCTGCCACACCGCTGTCCGGCAGTCACCGCCAGAGTGCCGCACCGGTCGGACCGCTGCCAGAGGGCGGCGGCTTCAATCTCGAGCAGCATCTGCAGGATGTCGAGCGCGAGCATCTGGAGCGGGCGTTGAAGCAGGCGGCGGGTGTGCAGACGCACGCCGCCGAATTGCTGGGACTGAGCTTCAGGCAGTTCCGGTATCTGGCGAAGAAATACCACCTTCGGGGGGCGGAAGGCCGGTGACGCGGCTGGCGCTGGCGGCGTGGTTCGTCGGGGCCGCGGTGGCGCTGGCGCCGGCAGGAGGCACGCTGGCGCAGTCCCGCGCCGAGCAGGTCCTCGAGCAGTTCCTGCAGGCAGCCGATGCCCGTGCGGCCGGCGACGCCGCGGCGGCCGTGGTGTCGGCAGGCGTCGATGTGCCCCAGACGATGACCCGGCTGAAGGCGGGTCGCTCCTATGGTCCGGCGAAGGCCGGCGAGTCCACGATCCGTCTGACCACCACCGACGGCACCGTCATCGAGACGGTGGTGGACGTCCCCGTCGCGTATACGCCATCGCAGCGCTGGCCCGTGCGGATCCAACTGCACGGCGGCGTGAGCCGCCCCCTCTCCGGCGGCGAGCCGCGCCCGCTGACACCCAACCGGATTGCCGGCGAGGAAGCCATCTATCTGCAGCCGCGTGGCCATGCGGGGGCGGAGTGGTGGCACCTGAATCAGTACGAGCACATGGTGGCTCTCCTCGATCGCGTCAAGCGCTCGTACAACGTGGACGAGAACCGCGTCTACCTCACCGGAATCTCGGACGGCGCCACGGGCGTGTACTTCTTCGCGATGAAGCTGCCCACCCCGTTCTCGGCGTTCCTGCCGCTCAATGGGAACATGCGCGTGCTCTCGACGCCCAGCACTCGGGCGAACGGGCAGCTGTACGCCGGCAACATGGTCAACAAGCCGTTCTTCATCGTCAACGGTGGACGCGACCCGCTCTACCCGGTGTCGTCGGTCGCACCTCACGTGGAGATGCTGCAGGCGGCGGGCACGGAGGTGACGTTCCGGCCGCAGCCAGACGCGGGGCATGACACCAGCTGGTGGCCCACCGAGCGCGAGGCGTTTGCGCAGTTCGTCACCGCCCATCCGCGCCAGCCGCACCCGTCCCGCGTGTCGTGGGAGAGCGAACGGACCGATCGTTTCAACCGCGTGCACTGGCTGGTGATCGACCAACTTGGGCGTCGCGTGAGCGACGACGCGACGCTCGAGGACGTGAACCGGTTCGGCGTTCGAGGCGGCGACCAGCGGATGTTCGCGCGGACCTGGCCTTCCGGCCGTGTGGACGTCAGCCGCGACGGCAACACCTTCGAGGCACGCACGCGGGGCGTGGCACGCTTCACTCTGCTGCTCTCACCCGATGTCGTCGATCTGGCGAAGCCTGTCGTGGTGCGTGTCAACGGCGAGGTCGTGTTCAACGGTCCCGTGCGGGACAATCTGCAGACGCTGCTGCGGTGGTTCGCGCGTGACCTCGATCGCACGATGCTCTACACGGCCGAACTCCCGATTCAGGTCCGCTGACAGATACTGGCACACCGTTCTGACAGGAAATGTCAGAGCGACGCGTTTTGGCACCGGCCCCGGTGCGAGCCACCGGCCTGCAGTTATCCACGTAAACCACTACAGAAATGGGACTTACAGTCCACGCCGTTTTCGTGGCCGGCCCCGGACGCGAGTTGGTACGCAGGTTGCTCTTGTATGGGCCGTGCGGACGCCGCCACCGCAAAAAAGGCGGCGTCGGCAACACGAAATCACGGCGGCAGACTTCAACCGGTAACCCTCATCGTTTGTGGAGATATGACAATGCGTATTCGCGACACCAAGGGCTTCACCCTCATCGAACTTCTCATCGTGGTGGCCATCATCGGCATCATCGCCGCGATCGCGGTCCCGGGCCTGCTGAGCGCGCGTCGCTCGGGCAACGAAGCCTCGGCCATTGGTTCGCTCCGCGCCATCACCAGCTCGCAGCAGGCGTTCGCGTCGACCTGCGCGAACGGGTTCTACGCCTCGGCCCTGACCGACCTGGCCATCGCCCCTCCCGGGGGCGGCGCGCCGTTCATCAGCCCCGACCTGGGTGTGGCAGACACTGTTGACAAGAGCGGCTACCAGGTGATTCTGGCAGCTGGCGCGCCCACTGCGGCCTCCACCATCGACGCCTGCAACCTCGTGGCCGGCGCCGACCTCGTCTCCAACTGGGTTGCCACTGCGGAGCCCCTCTCGGCTGGTTCGACCGGCACGCGCTACTTCTGGGTGGGCACGCTGGGCACCATCTTCGCGGACACCGCCTCCCTGGCGGCTGTGACGGACGGGATGTCCCAGGCCCCGGGCGGCAACCCGATTCAGTAAGCACCACCTCGAGTCGGAACGGCAGGACACGGGCGCGGTTTCCTCCAGGGGGCCGCGCTCGTGGCCTGTACGCCGCCAGGGAATGCGGCGTTTCCCGGCTTATAATTCGCATCATGTCGCCCTGGTTCCTTGGATTCGCTGCTCTCGGGCTGGCTGCTTCGTCAGCATCGACGTGGGTGCATTATCGGCTGCTGCACGACCCCACTTACGTGAGCGTGTGCGATGTCAACGCCACGTTCAGCTGCAGTGAGGCCTACACGAGCCAGTACGGGGCGGTGGCTGGCGTGCCGGTGGCCCTGCTGGGGATGCTGTTCTTCGGGTTTGTCATCGGGCTGGTCGTGCTCTGCTCGCGCTCGAAGAGCGCGGCTGGCAACCTTCCGGGGTACCTGTTCGCCGCATCGACGATCGGGCTGGCAGCGGTGATGTATCTCGGTTACGCGTCGTATTTCATTCTGGGGACGGTGTGCCTGCTCTGCGTCGGCACCTACGTCGCCGTCATCGGGCTGTTCCTCACGTCGGGAGCGGCGGCAAAGGATCCCATGTCGAGTCTTCCAGTTCGGGCTGCTCACGATCTTCGTACCCTTGCCCGGACCCCTGCAGCCCTGTCGGTGGCGCTGGTGTTCGTCGCGGGTGCGCTGGCCGCGGTGCTGATGTTCCCGGCGGGAACGGTGGCCGCGTCGGCCTCGGAGGGCGAGCAGGCCGCGCCCGCGGCGGGTGCCGCGCAGGTGCGCGAGTTCGAGGCGTGGCTCGCCAAGCAGCCGCGCGAGCCCATCGTCGCTCCGGCCGACGGCGCGGCCGTCGTGATCATGAAGTTCAACGACTACCAATGCCCGCCCTGCCGCCAGACGTTCATGGAGTACAAGCCCATTCTCGCGAAGTGGGCCAAGCAGGCGCCCGGCAAGGTCAAGTTCATCACCAAGGACTTCGCGCTCGAACGCGAGTGCAACGCGGGGGTGAGTACGGACGTGCATCCCGCGGCCTGCGATGCCGCGGTGGCGGTGCGTCTGGCGCGCGAGAAGGGCAAGGCCGATGCCATGGAAGAGTGGCTGTTCGCCAACCAGCCGACGCTGACGCCGGCTTCGGTGCGGCAGGCCGCCAAGGACGTCGGCGGCGTGCTCGACATGGAGGCCCGCTACCAGGCGACGCTCACTCTCGTGAAGGGCGACACCGCCCAGGGCGCCCAGCTGAAGGTGACGGGCACGCCGACGTTCTTCATGAACGGGATGCGCCTGCCCGGGCTTCGTCCCGAATTCTTCGACGCCGCCATTGCCTGGGAGTTGAACCGCGTCGGAGGCGGAGGCCAGTAATTGTGGCCGCCATCGAGACCGAGGATCTATCCAAGGACTTTCTCGTCGGGTTCTGGCGTCCCCGACCCTATCGGGCCCTGGACCGCCTGACGCTCTCGGTGGACGAGGGCGAGGTCTTCGGCTTCCTGGGCCCGAACGGCGCCGGCAAGAGCACCACGCTCAAGGTACTGATGCAGCTGCTCTACCCCACGTCCGGCGCGGCCCGCATCCTGGGCCGTCCGGTCGGTGATCTGTCGGTGAAGCAGCGGGTCGGCTTTCTGCCGGAGAATCCCTACTTCTACGATCACCTCACCGCCGAGGAACTGCTCCGCTATTTCGGCCGCCTGTTCGGCCTGCGCGGGACGGATCTCACCACCCGTGTGGCCCGCGTGCTCGACGACGTGGGGATCGGCGCCGAACGACGCTTGCGGCTCCGGCAGTACTCGAAGGGCATGGTGCAACGCGTCGGGCTGGCGCAGGCGCTGCTGAACGAGCCCGACGTCGTGTTCCTGGATGAACCGATGTCCGGGCTGGATCCGCTGGGCCGCCGCCACGTTCGTCAGCTGATGCTGCGGCTGCGCGACCGCGGCTGCACGGTGTTCTTCTCATCGCACATCCTCTCCGACGCCGAGTCGCTGTGCAGCCGGGTGGCGATCCTCGCGCAGGGGCGCCTGGTGGCCTCCGGGCGCCTGTCCGACATCCTCGCGTTCGAGCTCCGCGGGTGGGAGCTGGTGGTGGCCAACCTCACGGACGAGACGCGTCGGTCGCTGGCGGCACGCGTCCGCTCGATGACGGCGCTGGCGCACGGCCGCTACACCATCGAGGTGCCGCCCGAGCAGGCCCCCGACGAGATCCTCCACGAGCTCCGGCGCGGCGGCGCGCAGGTCGTCTCACTCAATCCGCTGCGCGAAACGCTGGAGGACTACTTCGTGCAGTCCGTGGGCGCGGCCGCGACCCGGCAGACGGGCCTGTAGCGTGCGCATCATCACGGTCATCGCCGGCGCGGCGTTCAAGGAGTCGGTGCGCGACCGCGTGCCCTACTCGATGGTCGCCTTCGCCACGCTGCTCATCGCCGCGTCGTACCTGATCAGCCAGCTCACGGCCGGCCAGGACATGAAGATCATCAAGGACCTGGGCCTCGCCGCCATCTCGTGGTTCGGGCTGCTGATTGCGGTGTTCATCGGCATCGGGCTGGTGTCGAAGGAGGTGGAGCGCCGCAGCGTGTTCGCCGTGCTGTCGAAGCCGATCAGCCGGGGGCAGTTCGTGCTCGGCAAGTACTTCGGGCTGGTGATGACGCTGGTCGTCAACCTGGCGGTCATGACGCTGGCGTTCTATGCGGTGCTGTTCTACCTGGACGTCACGACCAACGCCTACGCGAAGACCGCCTGGCCGGCGCCCGCCATGGATCCGCGCCTCGGCCTCGCCGTGATCCTCACGGTGGCCGAACTGATGATCGTCACCGCCATCGCGCTGTTCTTCTCCACCTTCTCGAGCCCGCTGCTGTCGGCGCTGCTGACGTTCGGCTTGTGGGTGACCGGCCACTTCAATGCCGACCTGCGAAACTTCGAGGCGGTGCTCGACGTCCGGCCGCTGGTATGGTTGGCCCGCGCGCTCTACTACGTGCTGCCGAACCTGGCGCCGTTCAACGTCCGCGCCGAGGTGGTCCACGGTGTCGACGTGTCGCTGTCGCACGTGATGCTCACGCTGGCCTATGCCGCCGTCTACATTGCCATCCTCCTGGCCGGCGCCATCGCCATCTTCCGCCGGAGAGACTTCAAGTGAGGGCGCCGCGGGTGCGGGGGTGTCGATGAAGCCGGGCAATCGCGCGCTGGCCGTCACGATCGTGCTGCTGTT
>Ga0209079_10000672_pt1 | contig 13445 bp, 16 predicted proteins | sample PPLLaktember2015_2_FD_187259 | JGI IMG/M metagenome (GOLD analysis project Ga0209079, IMG submission 187259) | Freshwater sediment microbial communities from Prairie Pothole Lake near Jamestown, North Dakota, USA - PPLs Lake P7 Core (6) Depth... | ecosystem: Environmental > Aquatic > Freshwater... | reverse complement strand
AAGGCATGGCTGACCAGCTTGTCGCGAACGAAGCGCTGATTGACGAAGCAATACTGGTTGTCCCGGCTGGCGCTGGCAAAGCCGGGGCGGGCCACCCACCCGCTTACCCGCAAGCCACCGGCGACGGCCTCGACGGCGGTGGCATGCTGCTCGAATGGCTCGCCCAGCACATGCCGCATACGCAAGGCCGGCGATTCGCCATTCACGCGCAACTGCACACGGCCATTGTGGCTAAGCGTAAACACGACCTCGGGACGAGCCAGCGCCAGACGCCGCACCGCCTCGGCACAATGGGCATATTCGGTTGCCTCGGTCTTGAGAAACTTGCGCCGTGCCGGCGTGTTGAAGAACAGGTCTGCCGCCTCGATCACCGTGCCTGCGCTCAGCGCAGCCGGAACCGGCGCACTGACACGCCCACCCTCGGCCTCCACCCTCCAGGCGTGGCTGTCACCGCTGGCGCGGCTGGTCAGGCTGACCCGCGCCACTGCGGCGATCGAGGCCAGCGCCTCGCCGCGAAATCCCAGGCTGGCGACGCGCTCGAGTTCCTCGAGACTGCCGATCTTGCTGGTGGCGTGGCGCGCCAGCGCAAGTGCCAATTCATCGCGAGCGATTCCGCTGCCATTGTCCGTCACCCGGATACGCTTGATGCCGCCCTGCTCCAGTTCGACACGGATTTCGCTCGCGCCGGCATCGACACTGTTTTCCAGCAGTTCCTTCAAGGCAGACGCGGGGCGCTCGACCACCTCGCCGGCGGCGATCTGCGAAATCAGCAAATCGGGAAGGATGTGAATCGTCATGCTCAGGCGCCGAAGCTTACGCCGCGACGTGCGGCCATCGCGCTTCCCAGGCGCTGCAGATCGGCTGCGCCGAGTGTCCGGCGCGCGAGCGGCAAGACATGGGTGTTTTCGAAATCCAGGTGGCTGCGGTTGAGCGCAATGAAGCGCCGCACCGTCGGCTCATCGAGGCGCACTGAATGACCCGCAGCGATCTCCGCCAACGCCGGCCGCAGCGTCCGCCACAACAGCGCCAGTTCATCGTGTTCATGGGTCAGCAGTTCGACCAGATCGCAGGCTCCCGCAGCCCCCGCCTGCTCGAGAATGGGGAACAGGTTGCGCTCCTCGTCATCGTGATGCTGAACCGCAGCAGTATCGAAATAGTCGAGGATGGCGCGCGCGGCCTGCCGGGCCTGGGTGTCGCTGTCGTGGACGGCATGATGCGCCAGCAGCTTCTCGAGGGTGTCGCACTGCCTGGCGATGCGCCGGTGACAGGCTTCCAGCACATCCAGGGGTTGGTCGAACCCCGGCGCAAGCTCCCCTATAAGACCCGGGGTCATGGATTGCGTGTAAGCCGGGTCGGCGAGGTCTGAGGATTCTGTTCGAAATAATCGCGGATGCCGGCAACGATGGCGTCCACCAGCTTGTTCTGATAAGCCTCGTCCTTGAGCCGCTTTTCCTCCTCCGGATTGGATATGAAAGCGGTCTCGATCAGGATCGACGGGATGTCGGGCGACTTCAGCACGGCGAAGCCGGCCTGTTCGACATGCGGCTTGTGCAGCGTGTTGACGCCACCGATTTCCTTCAAGACCGAGCGTCCAAGCTTGAGGCTGTCATTGATGGTGGCGGTTTGTGACAGGTCGAGAAGGGTACGCTTGAGGAAGGGATCCTTGACGTCGATATTGACCCCGCCGACCAGGTCCGCTTCGTTTTCCTTTTTCGCCAGCCATCTCGCCGCCACCGAGGAAGCGCCGTTTTCCGACAGGGCGAACACCGACGAACCGCGTGCCTGGGGGCGAATGAAGGCATCGGCGTGAATCGACACGAAGAGATCCGCCTTGACTGCGCGCGCCTTGTTGACCCGCTTGGCCAGCGGAATGAAATAGTCGCCGTCGCGAATCAGCACGCCGCGCATGTTTTCCACGGCATCCAGCTTCTGCTTGAGCTTGCGCGCCACGGCCAGGGTGACATCCTTTTCGTGGGTACCGCTGGCGCCGATGGCACCGGGATCCTCGCCGCCGTGACCGGCATCGATGGCCACGGTGATCAGGCGAGCATACTGCGGCACCGCGCTTGCCGACTCGGAGACGGGTTTGCCGAGTGCCAGCAGGGCGAGCGCATCGAGTTCCTGTTGCGGATAGAGATCCAGCACCAGACGATGGCCGTACTCACCGAGCGGCTGCAACTGAAAAACCGATGGCTTGACGGCTGCCTTCAGCTCGATCACCAGACGGGTCACGCCAGGGCGATTGAGACCCGAGCGGATCGTTGCGACGTAGGGATCCTCCGCCGACAACTGCTTCTGCAGTTCATCGAGGCGCGCACCCGGAACAAGCCCTTCCAGATCGACCACCAGACGATCGGGATTGCTCAACTGGAAATACTTGTGCGCGATCGGCTGCGATAACTCGAGGGTAATGCGGGTGTATTCGGGAGACGGCCAGAGACGGGTGGCGGTGAGTTCGGCCGCCTGCACCCACGCCGACAAACCAAGCCCGCATAACAGAAAGAGTCTTAACAGGACTTGCAACATCGTTTCAATAACGCTTTCCCTTGTTCGGTTTCAGCAACGCATTCGACTTCACGCCCTGAGTCCTCGACCTGCAATTTGACGCGAACATCGGCCTGCGGCAGCCACGCGGCCGCCCTGTCAGGCCATTCAATCAGCTTAACCGTATCACTGTCTGCCAATTCACGAAAGCCCGCGTCCAGCCATTCTCGTGGATCGTGCATTCTATATAGATCAAAATGATACAAATCGAACGCCGGCAAGCTGTAGATCTCGGTCAGCGTATAGGTCGGACTTTTCACCCGTCCGGCATAGCCAAGTGCACGCAGCATGCCGCGAACCAGGGTGGTCTTGCCCGCCCCCAGATCGCCCTCGAGGTAGAACGTCATGCCGGGTCGCAGTTCCCGCGCCAGCTCGGCCCCCAACGCAAGTGTCGCAGCCTCGTCGTCGAGGTGGCGCTTCAGGCTCACGCTATCATCGCGCTCATGCATGACCTAGACGCACTCGCAAGGCAGATCAAAAGCTGGGGACGCGAACTCGGCTTCGCCGCAGTCGGGATCACCGACTGCGACCTGTCGACCGCGGAAAACGCCCTGCAGCAGTGGCTCGAAATGGGTTTTCATGGCGAGATGGATTATATGGCGAGCCACGGCACCAAGCGCAGCCGGCCGGCCGAACTGGTTGCGGGGACACGCCGCGTGATCAGCGCGCGCCTCGATTACTTTCCACCCGGCTCGGCCGATGCGGAAAAGGTCTTGGGCGAACCCGGCATAGCCTATATCGCCCGCTATGCCCTCGGGCGCGACTACCACAAAGTCATGCGGGCGCGTCTGCAGCAACTGGCCGAGCGCATCAGCGCCGCGGCCGGAGAACATCATTACCGGGTATTCGCCGACAGTGCGCCGGTGATGGAAGTCGAACTCGCCAGCAAGAGCGGGCTCGGCTGGCGCGGCAAACACACCCTGCTGCTGAGCCGCGACCATGGCTCGTGGTTTTTTCTCGGCGAAATCTATACCGACCTGCCCCTGCCGGTCGACGCACCGGAAGCCAACCACTGCGGCACCTGCCAGGCCTGTATCGACATCTGCCCCACTGCCGCCATCATCGCGCCCTACCGTCTCGACGCCCGGCGCTGCATCTCCTATCTGACCATCGAGCACAAGGGCAGCATTCCGCCGGCCTTGCGTCCGCTGATCGGCAACCGCATCTACGGCTGCGACGACTGCCAGCTGGCATGCCCATGGAACCGCTTCGCCAAGACCAGCCCGCTGCCCGACTTTGCGGTGCGTCACGGCCTGGACCAGCCGTCGCTGATCGAGCTGTTTGCCTGGAGCGAAACCGAGTTCGACCAGCGCCTCGCCGGTTCGGCCATCCGCCGCATCGGCCACGCGCGCTGGCTGCGCAATATCGCCGTGGCGCTGGGCAACGCCACGGCCTCGGATGCGGTGCGGAACGCGCTGGCAGCACGTCTCGAGCATCCGTCCGCGCTGGTGCGCGAGCACGTCCAGTGGGCATTGTCGCGTCACGCAGCCACCTGAAAGGCGCGTACTTGTTGTCGTGTCAGGTTTGGCTCGCGCGCAGTTCCTGGCGCGCGTGGCGGATCACCGAGGCGCCCGAGCTCAGCGCCAGTCCGGCCAGCACCAGCGCGACCGCGATGTCCGGCCAGCCATGGGCTGTCGCCCACACGCCGGCAGCGGCGCCCATGACGGCCAGATTCCCCAGCGCATCGTTGCGCGAGCACAGCCACACCGAGCGTGCCTGCGCGTCGCCCTGGCGATGGGCGAACAGCAGCGCCGCGACGCCGACATTGACTGCCAGTGCCAGCAGGCTGACCCAGCCCATGATGAACGGCTCCGGCACGATGCCGGCCGACCACTGCCAGGCTGACTTGGCCAGCACGAATACACCGAACGCGACCATCAGCCAGCCCTTCCACAGCGCGGTGCGCGAGCGCCAGACCGGCGCCAGTCCCAGCACGAAGAGCGCGACACCATAGTTTGCGGCATCAGCCAGGAAGTCGACCGCATCGGCAAGCAGGGACACCGACTGCGCAGACAGGCTGGCGACGACCTCGACCCCGAACATCAGGGCGTTGAGCACCAGTGCGACCCACAAGGCGCGCCGGTAGCGTGGATCGGGTGGGCGTGGCGAACTGCACAGCGATTCACAGCCGCAAGCGCTCATGCACATGCCTCCACCGAAGAATGAAGTCCCGTTCTGTGCTGCAGGTAAAATGCCGATCTACTCATTGCGCCATCCTGCCAGCCATGACCACCAGCGACCAGCCCCCCTCCCCAACCCTCCCCCGCACGCAGGAGAGGGGGCAAACGTTGGGCCCAGACCGACCTATTGGCGTATTCGATTCCGGCATCGGCGGCCTGACTGTGGTGCGGGCGCTGATGGAGCGCCTGCCCTACGAAAACATCATCTATTTCGGCGATACCGCGCGCGTCCCCTATGGCGTGAAGTCGGTCGAGACCATCGCCCACTTCACCACCCAGATCGCACAGTTTCTGCTGGAAAAGGACGTCAAGCTGCTGGTCATCGCCTGCAACACCATGGCGGCGGTGGCAGCGCAGGTGGTCAAGGATCTCTCGCCGGTGCCGGTGCTGGACGTGATCGACGCCGGCGCTTTGGCCGCGCGCGGCGGCAAGCGGATCGGCGTCATCGGCACCCCGACCACCATCAACAGCAACACCTACGCCCGCGCCATTCACCAGTACGCGCCCGAGTCCCGCATCTATTCGCAGGCCTGCGCGCTGTTCGTGCCGCTGGTGGAGGAAGGCTGGCTGGATCACGAGGTTACGCGCCTGACTGCCGAGGATTATCTGAAACCGCTGATGGCGGAAAAGATCGATACTTTGGTCCTGGGGTGTACCCACTATCCGTTGCTGAAGCCCTTGCTGCATCAGGTGGTGGGGGAACAAGTCGCGCTGGTGGATTCAGCCGAGGCGATGGCCGAACAGGTCGCGCGCCAGCTCGCCGAGATGAATCTTGCCAATCCGGGGCCTGATTCGCCACGTTACGACTTTCACGTCACCGATGTGCCGCTCAGGTTCCAGACCATCGGCGAGCGCTTTCTCGGCCGCACCCTGGCCAACGTGCACGTGGAAAAGTGGTGAGGGGAAAGCGGCTCAGCTGAGCTCGTCGATCCAGGCCATCTGGATCGCTTCGAGGATTTTTTCGCCGGAGTGATCGGGGTCGTCGTCGAATTCTGGCAACTCCATCACCCAGCGGTGCAGGTCGGTAAAACGAATGGTTTTCGGATCGATCTCGGGATGTGCTTCCGCGAGTTCGATGGCGATGTCCAGCGTGTCGGTCCACTTCATCTCAATGTCCTTCTTTCACCATGTTGATGGTGTACTTGGGAATCTCGATCACCAGGTCGCTGCTTTTCACCCGTGCCTGGCACGACAGCCGCGACTGCGGTTCCAGACCCCAGGCCTTGTCCAGCAGGTCATCCTCTTCCTCGGTCGACGGATCGAGGGTCTCGAAGCCTTCGCGCACGATCACGTGGCAGGTGGTGCAGGCACAGGACTTTTCACAGGCGTGCTCGATCTCCACACCGTTGGACAGCAGAGTGTCGCAGATGGTCTCGCCGACCTTGGCTTCGATGACGGCGCCTTCGGGGCAGAGCTCGACGTGGGGCAATACGATGAGTTGGGGCATAGGATTCCGTGAAGTTGGTCAGGCAGCCTGGGCATGTTGGCTGGGCAGCGCTTGCAGCACGCCGTCCCAGAAAAGAATGCGGGCGTCGACCGCGGCTTCGGCCGCGGCTTCGGCTTCGCGCCACTTGCCGGCGTCGTCGCCGCACAGTGCGGCGAGCAGGCGCAGCGACAGCGGCGCATGGAAATCCTCGTCGAGGTGGACGTGGCGGTTTAGATAGTAATGGAAGCTTGGCGCCTCGGTCTCGCTCACTCCCATCCGCGACAGGAAAGCCCTGAACATGGAGGGAATGACGTGCTCACGGCCGAGCGCCAATGCAGCGGCAACGGTGTGTGGCTTGCCGCTGGCGAGAAAATCGAAGGTGCTGCGGGTGAAGGCTGCCGAAGGTGCAGGCGCCAGGCCCGAACCGAGCGCGGCGTCGATCCCCTGCTCCGCCACTTTGTCGACGAATCGGGCGGGAATGTCGGCATCGGCGCCGATTTCGCGCATCGCGGCGAGATAGAGCATGAAGTGGCTGGTATGGCCCTCCCGCCCCGGCAAGGCAACGTCGGTTTCCTCTTCCAGCACCAGCTCGTTGATGAAGCGCTGAACCGAGGCGTCGCCACGAGGTGTCCAGGGCCAGCGCGCAGGTGCAACTTCGTTCTGCAGATACTTGATCAGCGACATGAAGTCCCACACCGAATAGACGTGGTGCTGCATGAACACGCGCAGGTCATCGAGGGTCCGGACCGATGCATAGATCAGATGCGCCTCGAGTTTAACTCGCAGGGATTCGATGAAATCGTCGTTCAGCATGGCAGTCTCCGTCTGCTCAACCAAAGGTTTCAAGTTTTTGCCCGGCCATCGCGCGGCGCACGTTCTGGTCCATGCGGCGCTGGGCGAAGTCGGTGGTCGCGGCATTGAGCGCCTCGATACCGCGCTTGATGGCGTGATGATCGGGGCCCGCCATCAGCTTTTCAAGGGCGGCGATGCTGGCTTCGATCGCTGCAGTTTCGTCTTCGCTCAGCAAGGCCGCGTCTTCCGCCATGGCCGCCCGGCTAGCGGCGATCAGCCCCTGTGCATCGACGATCTGCTCGTTCAAGGCGCGCGCGTACATGTCGTCCTTGGCGTGGGTAAAGGCGTCCTTGAGCATGCGTGTGATGTCCTCGTCGCCGAGGCCATAGGAAGGCTTGACCTGGACGCTGGCCTCTACGCCGCTGCTCTGCTCGCGCGCCGAAACCGACAACAGGCCATCGGCGTCTACCTGGAAAGTCACACGGATGCGAGCCGCTCCGGCCACCATCGGCGGGATGCCGCGCAGCTCGAAGCGTGCCAGCGAGCGGCAGTCCGAGGCCAGCTCGCGCTCGCCCTGCAGGACATGGACGCTCATCGCGGTCTGGCCATCCTTGAATGTGGTGAATTCCTGCGCCCGGGCGGTGGGGATGGTGGTGTTGCGCGGGATGACTTTTTCCGTGAGCCCGCCCATGGTTTCGAGGCCGAGCGACAGCGGAATGACGTCGAGCAGTAGCCAGTCGTCGCCGGCGCGATTGCCGGCCAGCACGTCCGCCTGGGTCGCCGCGCCAAGCGCGACGACTTTGTCGGGATCGAGGTTGGTGAGCGGTGTTTGTCCGAAGAATCCGGCCACGGCGTGACGCACGCAGGGCATGCGGGTCGATCCGCCGACCATCACCACGCCCTTCACTTCGTCGACCGACAGGCCGGCATCGCGCAGGGCCTTGCGAGTGGGTGCCAGGGTCTTGCTGACCAGGCTGGCGGTGAGGGCGTTGAACTCGGCCTGGGTCAGGGTCGCATCCATCATTTCGCCGGTCGACAACACGGCGGTCACGCGTACCTCGGTATGCTCGGTCAGGGCCTCCTTGGCGTAGCGCGCCTTGGTCAGCAGCAGGCGCATATCGCCCGCAGACAGCGGCTGGAAGCGCCCCTGCTCGAGCATCCAGCAAAAGACACGCTGATCGAAATCGTCACCGCCGAGGGCGGAATCGCCGTTGGTGGCCAGCACCTCGAATACGCCCTTGGACAGCTTGAGGATGGAAATATCGAAAGTGCCGCCGCCCAGATCGTAGACCGCATAGACACCTTCCGAGGCGTTGTCGAGACCATATGCGATCGCCGCCGCAGTCGGCTCGTTGAGCAGGCGCAGCACGTTGAGCCCCGCCAGTTGCGCGGCATCCTTGGTGGCCTGGCGCTGGGCGTCGTCGAAGTAGGCAGGCACGGTGATCACCGCACCGACCAGTTCCCCACCCATTGCTGCCTCGGCGCGCCGGCGCAGGACCCTGAGGATTTCGGCCGAAACCTCGACCGGACTCTTGATACCGGACGCCGTTTTCAGTTGCACCATGCCGGGCGCGTCGACAAAGCGATAAGGCAGGCTGGCGACGTCCTCGATATCGTCCAGGCCTCGCCCCATGAAGCGCTTGACCGACGCGATGGTGTTGTGGGGATCACTGTTTTGCGCGGATTGCGCGGCGTACCCTACCTCCACTTCGCCATTGGCGTGGTAGCGCACGATCGAAGGCAGCAGCGAACGCCCGGCCTCATCGTCGAGAACCACTGCCATGCCGGAGCGCACCGTGGCGACCAGTGAATTGGTCGTGCCGAGGTCGATGCCGACCGCCAGCCTGTGCTGGTGCGGTGCGGTGGACATGCCGGGTTCGGCGATCTGCAACAGGGCCATGTTCAGGTTTCCAGTTCTTCGTAGACGTCACCGACTTCGGCGATGAGCTTGTCCATGAATCTAAGTTGGCGCACCGCTTCGCGTGCCGCCTCGAAATCGTGCGCGCTGTCGATCAGTTCGACCAGTTCGGCCTCGATGCGGCGATGCGCAGCACGCAGGTCTTCGGACAAGCTGTCCAGCGCCGCCACCCTGCGGCCACTGCGCGCCTCCTCGATCGCCTCGCGCCATTCCATCTGCTGCATCAGGAAGGACGGTGCCATTTTGGTGTTGCTGGCGTCGAGCGCATCGATTCCCTGCAACTGCAGCAGATAGACACCGCGGCTGACCGGGTGCTTCAGGGTCTGATACGCCTCGTTCACCCGGGTTGCCCACTGCATCGCGAGTCTCTGCTCGGCCTCGGGCTGCGCGGCAAAGCGGTCAGGGTGAACCGCATTCTGCAGTTCGCGATAGGCGGTATCGAGACGCTCCCGGTCGAGCGCGTAGGTTTGCGGCAGACCGAACAGCTCGAAGTGGGTTTGGCTGAAATCCATTCTTTGGGGCCAGGAGTCAGGATTCAGGGCGCTTGTGCTACGCGTTGTTCTTTCCAAAACGCGGGCAAAGGCCACACAAAAAACTCTGACCGCTGAATCGCGAACCCTGACCGCTTAAACGTTAAACGACTCGCCGCAGCCGCACTCGTTCTTCACGTTCGGATTGTTGAACTTGAAGCCCTCGTTGAGGCCTTCGCGGGCATAGTCGAGCTCGGTGCCGTCGATATAGGCCAGGCTTTTCGGGTCGACGAACACGGTCACACCGTGGCTGGTAAAGACCTCATCGCCCTCCGGCACCTCGTCGGCGAACTCCAGCTTGTAGGCCATACCGGAGCAACCGGTGGTGCGTACACCGAGACGAATGCCGACTCCCTTGCCGCGCTTGGCAAGGTAGTTGGTGACGTGTTGCGCTGCGCGCTCGGACAAGGTCACCGCCATGACTTACTCCAGGCCTTTTTTCTGCTTGTAGTCGGCGACCGCGGCCTTGATCGCATCTTCGGCCAGGATCGAGCAGTGGATCTTCACCGGCGGCAAAGCGAGTTCTTCGGCAATCGCCGTGTTCTTGATTTCCATCGCCTGGTCGAGCGTCTTGCCCTTGACCCATTCGGTCACCAGCGAGGACGAGGCGATCGCCGAGCCACAACCATAAGTCTTGAACTTGGCGTCCTCGATGCGGCCGTCGGCACCGACCTTGATCTGCAGCTTCATCACGTCGCCGCAAGCGGGTGCGCCCACCATGCCGGTGCCGACGCCCTCGTCTTCCTTGGCGAAGGAACCTACGTTGCGGGGATTCTCGTAATGGTCGAGTACTTTTTCGCTATAGGACATGTGTGTTCTCCTTCAGGTCAATGTGCAGCCCACTGCACGGTATTCAGGTCGATGCCTTCCTTGAACATTTCCCACAGCGGGGAAAGCTCGCGCAGCTTGCCGATCTTTTCGTGCAAGAGCTTGATGGCGTAATCCACCTCTTCCTCGGTGGTGAAGCGGCCGATCGAAAAACGGATCGAGCTGTGCGCCAGTTCGTCGCTGCGGCCCAGTGCGCGCAACACGTAGGACGGCTCCAGGCTGGCCGAGGTACAGGCGGAACCTGAAGACACCGCCAGATCCTTGATCGCCATGATCAGCGATTCGCCCTCGACGAAATTGAAGCTGACGTTGAGGTTGTGCGGAACACGCTGGTCCATGTCGCCGTTCAAGTGCACTTCCTCGATGTCCTTGAGGCCGGCATAAAGACGGTCACGCAGCATGCGGATACGCTCGTTCTCGGTCGCCATTTCTTCCCTGGCGATGCGGAAGGCCTCGCCCATGCCGACGATCTGGTGCGGCGCCAGCGTGCCCGAACGCATGCCGCGCTCGTGGCCACCGCCGTGCATCTGCGCTTCCAGGCGGATGCGCGGCTTGCGGCGCACGTACAGCGCGCCGATACCCTTGGGACCATAGGTCTTGTGCGCCGAGAAAGACATCAGGTCGACCGGCAAGGTCTTCAGGTCGATCGGCATCTTGCCGGTGGCCTGCGCCGCATCGACGTGAAAGATCACGCCCTTCTCGCGGCAGATTTTGCCGATGGAGTCGATGTCCTGGATCACGCCGATCTCGTTGTTGACCGCCATCACGGACGCCAGCACCGTGTCGGGGCGGATGGCGGCACGGAATGCGTCGAGATCGAGCAGGCCGTTTTCCTTGACGCTCAGATAAGTGGCCTCGAAGCCCTGGCGCTCCATTTCGCGCACGGTGTCGAGCACGGCCTTGTGTTCGGTGCGCACGGTGATGATGTGCTTGCCCTTGGTGCCGGAATAGAAATGGCCCGCACCCTTGATGGCGAGGTTGTTCGACTCGGTGGCGCCGGAAGTGAAGACGATTTCCTTGGGATCGGCACCGACCAGTTCAGCGATCTGGCCGCGCGCCTCTTCCACTGCCTTTTCCGCTTCCCAGCCGAAGGGATGGGAACGCGAGGCCGGGTTGCCGAAGTGCTCGGTCAGATAGGGAATCATTTTCTCGGCCACGCGCGGGTCGACTGGCGTGGTAGCCGAATAATCAAAATACAGGGGTTTCATGCGTCCGCTATCCTTTCTGTTCCGATTCGTTTTCTCAGGCCGCCAGCGTCATCTTCGACACCCGGCGATCCTGCATCACTTTCTGCTTCTGCTCGCATTCATCCTTGCGCGCCGCCAGGGACGCCAGGGTGATCGAGTCGAGGTAATCGTAGATGTGGGCGTTCAATCCCGTCCACAGGTCATGGGTCAGGCAGCGGTGGTCGTCGTGGCAGTTCTCCTTGCCGCCGCACTGGGTGGCATCGATCGGCTCGTCCACTGCACGGATGATGTCGGCGACGCTCACCGCGTCCGGCGACTTGGCCAGGAAGTAGCCGCCGCCCGGACCGCGTACGCTCTCGACCAGTTCATGCCGGCGCAGGCGGCTGAACAACTGCTCGAGATAGGACAGGGAAATATCCTGGCGCTCGCTGATGCCGGCCAGCGTGACCGGATTCTTGCCTCCGCGCAAAGCCAGATCGAGCATGGCAGTCACTGCGAAGCGACCTTTGGTAGTCAACCTCATGATGTTCTCTCCTGAATGTTGCCGGGATCTTAAAATACCCGAGCATTTCGGTCAACTATTGCTTACCTTACCGATTTAGTCAACTATTTTATTCAAATAGTTCGGATCGAAATCATCCTTTTCCGCGGCGGCTTCCGGCAACGCGATGCCCGCCCTGCGCAACTGCTCGCGCAACTGCTCGATACGCTCGTCGACATGCGCCGAGTGGTCGATCAGGCCGTGTATCGCCTTGACCACCGGGTCGTTCATGTCCGCCGAAATCGCATAGGCCGAAAACCCAAGCTTCTCGGCTTGCTGATTGCGCTGTTTCTCGGCGGCACTGTCGAGTATTCGGGCCGGAATGCCGACCGCCGTGGCGCTGTCGGGAACATCCTTGACCACCACCGCATTGGATCCGACGCGCGCCCCGGCGCCTATAGTGATCGGGCCGAGGATCTTTGCCCCGGCACCGACCACCACCCCGGGTTTCAGCGTGGGATGGCGCTTGCCCTTGTTCCATGAGGTGCCGCCGAGGGTGACGCCGTGATACAGGGTGCAGTCGTCGCCGATTTCAGCGGTCTCGCCGATCACCACCCCCATGCCGTGGTCGATGAAGACGCGGCGGCCGATGGTGGCGCCCGGGTGGATCTCGATCCCCGTCAGCCAGCGGCCGATGAAAGAAGTGAAGCGTGCCAGCCACTTCCACTCCCAGCGCCAAAGACGATGGGCAAAGCGGTGGATGGTCATGGCGTGGAAGCCGGGATAGGTGGTGACGACCTCGAAAGTCGAGCGCGCGGCCGGGTCGCGATCGAAAACGACGGCGATGTCTTCCTTGAGTTCTCTGAGTAGGCTCATGCGCTGAGAATGCCTTTTTCCTAGTAATTTAGTCAACTATTTGGAGCTGGGGTTCCTGGGTGATCTCGCTTCCAGTGCCGCGGTCAGAATACCGCGCAGGATATTCACCTCTTCTCGCGCCAGACGGGTACGGGAAAACAGGCGTCGCAGCTTGAGCATTAGTTTTCCGGGGGAACCGGGATTGATGAATTGCAGTTCAGCCAGCGTGCTTTCCAGGTGAGCGTAAAAACGCTCGACGTCATCGAGCGACGCGGCATCGATCTCGGGCTGAGGCCATTGCGCCCGACCCAGCCAGGCCTGGCGGATTTCATAGGCCAGCACCTGCACTGCTGCAGCCAGATTGAGGGAGCTGTAATCAGGGTTGGCAGGAATCGATACCAGCCCCTGGCACAGGCTCAGTTCCTCGTTCGAAAGGCCGCTGGTTTCGTTACCGAATACCAGCGCCACGTTTGCCTGTTGCGCAGCGGCAAGCAGACGGTCGGCGCTTTGCGGTGGGGTCAGCACCTCCGACATGATGTCGCGACGGCGCGCCGACACCCCCAGCGCCAGGGTGGCGCCCTCGAGCGCTTCGGCCAGACTGCTGCAGACCCGCGCCTGGGCCAGCAGGTCAGTGGCACCCGAAGCCATCGCCTCGGCCTGGCTGTTGGGAAAAATCGCAGGTTCGACCAGAACGAGTTGCGACA
>Ga0209079_10000669_pt1 | contig 13503 bp, 12 predicted proteins | sample PPLLaktember2015_2_FD_187259 | JGI IMG/M metagenome (GOLD analysis project Ga0209079, IMG submission 187259) | Freshwater sediment microbial communities from Prairie Pothole Lake near Jamestown, North Dakota, USA - PPLs Lake P7 Core (6) Depth... | ecosystem: Environmental > Aquatic > Freshwater... | reverse complement strand
CCGAAGGCTTCGAGGCTGCCGGCGGCCGTCGTCAGCAGCGGGAAGTAGTCGTACTGGTTCAGGAACGCGCCGCCGCCCGAGCCGACATAGACGCCGCAGCTGTCGTTGAAGCGACTGGCTGCGGCCTCGTCGAGCGTCGCGCGCCAGGCGGCGAACCCGGCGCTCTCGATCGCGCGGTCGGCGGCGTACAGGCCGAAGACGTCGGTGCGGCGGATGTACTTGAGCAGCTTGCGGTCGCCGGTGAGCGCTGCCGCGTTGTAGTCGCCCACCTCGGCGGCGAGCTTCGCCGGCCAGCGCGCGGAGTCCCACTGCGCGATCGGACGGATCGCGGAGTTGCCTGCCGCAACGGTGGAGAAGATCGCGGCCGGCGAATTGCCCGCGCCGCAGATCGCGCCGCTGCCGGTGATCAGTACGCGCTTGGCCGCCATCATTCGCCGGTCGACGACTTGCCGTCGACGTCCTCGGGATTGCGGAAGGCGAGGCAGCTGTTGGAACCGCCGAAGCCGAGCGAGTTCGACAGCGCCAGTCGCACGCGCCGCGCGCGCGGCTGGTCGCGAACGATGTCGACCTCGCACTCGGGATCGGGCGTCCGGAGGTTGGCGCTGACCGGCAGCGTCGAGTGATGGATCGCCAGCGCGCAGACGCCCGCCTCCACCGCGCCCGCGGCGGCGATCAGGTGGCCCATCACGCTCTTGGTCGAGCTGACGGCGACGTTGCGCCAGGCGTCGCCTGCCCACACCGCGCGCACCGCCGCGCACTCGCTGCGGTCGTTCATCGGCGTCGAGGTGCCGTGCGCGTTCAGGTAGTCGACCTCGTCGAGCGTCGCGCGCGCGTCGGCCACCGCCTGCCGCATGGCCTGGATCGGACCGTCGCCGGACGGGTGCGAGTCGGTGATGCGGTAGCTCGACAGCGAGTTGCCGTCGCCGGCCAGCTCCGCGTAGATGCGGGCGCCGCGCGCGCGCGCCGCGTTCCACTCCTCGAGCACCAGGAAGCCCGCGCCTTCGCCGAGCACGAAGCCGTTGCGGGAAGCGTCGAACGGGCGGCTGGCGCGCTCGGGCGTGTCGTTGTCCGGCGAGACCGCTCCCAGCAGGCAGAAGCCTGCGAGCCCGACCGGATTGATCATCGAGTCGAAGCCGCCGGCCAGCACGCGGTCGGCGATGCCGCGGCGGATGATCTTCAGCGCGGTGCCGACGGCCTGTCCGCCGGACGCGCACGCGGTGTGCACCGAACTCGCGTAGCCGCGGATGCCGAACTGGCGCAGCAGCAGCGCGCAGCCGGCGCTCGACTGGCTGCGGCAGAACACCATCGGGTCGGACGCCGCCCCGGGACCGAGCAAGCCGTCGGGCGCGAGCTCGCCGCTGCCGCCGGCCGCCGCATGCGCGGCGGCGAGTTCGTCGTACGTCACGCCCATCATGCCGGTGCCGACCACGCAGCCCCAGCGCTCGGCGGACTCGGGCGTCGGCCGGATGCCGGCGTCGCGGAACGCCTGCTCGGCCGCGGCCAGCGCGAACCGGTGCGCGCGATTGGCGAACTTGAGCAGCCTGCGGTCGCCGATCACGCGCTCGGCGTCGAAGTCCTTGACCTCGGCCGCGATCCGGGTCGAGAACCCGCTGGCGTCGAAGCCGCGGATCGGCGCGGCCGCGCTGCGCCCGGCCAGCAGCGCGTCCCAGGTCGACGCGACGTCGTTGCCGGCGGGGGTGACCATGCCGAGCCCGGTGATGGCGACGCGGCGGCGCGAGTCGGTCATGCGAGGCTCCGCTCGACGTCGATGCGCGCCGTGGCGATCGTGCGGCCGTCGGCGCGCGCGGCGAGCTTCATCTGCGCGCCGTCGGACGACGAGGACTGCACGTGGGCCTCCAGCTCGAGCGCTTGCCCGGGCGCGGTGAACGCGCGGATCTTGACGTCGCGCACGCGCGCAACCGCGAGCCGGCTGCCGTTCAGTGCCGGCAGGTCGCCGGCGAGCTGCAGCGCCAGCGTGGAAAGGTTGTCCATCAGCAGCGTGCCCGGATAGACCGGCCGGCGTGGGAAGTGGTCGTCGAAGTAGGTTGCGGTTTCAGGCACCTGCAGCACGGCACGCAGCCGCTCGCCGGCGCTGTGCTCGGTCGTTTCCATGTTCGGAACATCGACGCCCGCGAAGCGCCCGCTCGCCGCACCGGGCCCCATCAGGGTCTCGAAGTCGGCACGCACCGCCTCGGGAGCATCGAACTCCTCCATCGGCAGCATCGGCCCGACGCAGTGCGTGAGCTCGAGCACGCAGCGCCCGTCGATCGACGCCGTGCCGCCGTAGGCGATGGCTTCGTCGTCGCAGCGTTCGATCTCGGCCGCCAGTTGCAGCGTCTGGCCGGGAACGGCCGCGCCGTGGTAGCGCGTCTCGCCCGCCAGGCCGGCGACGGGCCGGTGCGTGAAGTTCACCGAGGACATCGCCGACCAGGCGGCCAGCTGCCCGACCGCCTCGGCCATCAGCGCGGCAGGAAAGCGTGAGGCGGTCGCCGGCACGGTGTAGAGCCCTTCGATGCGGTGCCCGGGATCGAGCCGAGTGATGCGGTCGACGAACGAGAACGCGCGAAAACGACCGTCCATGCCGCGGACCGCAGTGCCGGTCGCCGCTTCAGGAGGCGGCCGGCACCGCGCGTTGCGCGCGGATGACGACCTTGCAGAACGTCTCGGGCGTGAACAGGCGCGGAATGTCGGCGGCCTTCAGCGGCGTCTTGAAGCGCTCGGCCGGCACTTCGCTGAGGAACTCGCGCAGCTGCGCGAGCCCGGCGTCGGTGACGATGCCACCCTTCTCGAAGTCGGCTTCCGGCAGGTCGCCGCGCGCGTCCTCGACGATCTTCCCGCGCGGGATCTTGACGCCGAAGCTGCGCTCGAGCCGGAACACGAGGTCGAGGAAGTCGATCGACTCGGCATCGAGCCCTTCGATCAGCGGAATCTGCAGCTGGACGTCGCCGACGTCGCAGCCCAGCGCGTCGGCGATGACCTGCGCGACCTTCGGATAGACCGCCTCGATCTCCTGCTTGCTGATGACTTGCTCTCCCATTCCCCTCACCCCATCTTGAAGCCACCGTCGACGTGGAGTACCTGTCCGGTGATGTAATTGGAAAAATCGGATGCCAGGAACCAGACCGCATGCGCAATGTCCTGCGGCTGGCCGTAGCGCCGCAGAAGGATGCGCTCCTTGATCTCGTCGCCCGCCAGATCGCGGACCTGCTGCGACATCTCGGTCTCGATGACGCCCGGCGCCACGCAGTTTACCGTTATCTTCCGCGAGGCCAGCTCGACCGCCAGCGCGCGCGTGAAGGCATTGATCGCGCCCTTGCTCGCCGCGTAGTTGGTCTGCCCGCGCCCGCCCTTCTCGCCGGCGACCGAACCGAGATTGACGATCCGGCCGGCGCGCTTCGAGATCATGTGCGGCACCACGGCGCGCGTCACGTTGAAGACACCGCCGACGTTCGTGTCGAGCACCGCGCGGATGTCATCGTCGTCGAGCATCGCGAGCAGGTTGTCGCGCACCACGCCGGCGTTGTTGACCAGCACGTCGATGCGGCCGGCGCGGTCGACCAGGCGCTCCACCGCCGCCGCCACCGCCGGCGCGTCGGTGACATCGACCTGCTCGGCCGTCGCCGTCCCGCCCGCGGCGCGCACCGCGTCGAGCACGTCGCGCGCCGCGGCCTCGTTGCCGCGGTAGAAGAAGGTGACGTCGGAGCCGTCGACGGCGAAGCGCTCGACGATGGCGCGGCCGATGCCGCGGCTGCCGCCCGTGACGAGCACCACCTTGCCCCGCAATCCCGACTCGATTTCCATGGTTCAGCCCGAAATGGCGAAGCCGCCGTCAACGAACAGCGTGTGGCCGTTGATCATGTTCGCCTCGGGCAGGCAAAGCAGATAGACCGCGCCCGCGACGTCCTGCGGCGTCAGCACCGGCCCGGCCGGCGCGCGCGCGCGATAAGACTCGAGCAACTCATCGCGGTTGGGGAAGTAGGCGAGCGCGTCGGTGTCGACCACGCCGGCGCTGACCGCGTTGACGCGGATGCCGCGCGGCCCCAGCTCCTGCGCGAGCGAGCGCACCAGCGCCTCGAGCGCTGCCTTCGACGCGCCGATGAACCCGTAATTGGGCAGCGCCCGCAGCGAGCCCAGGCTCGACATCGCGAGGATGCGGCCGCCGGCCGGCATCATCGGCACCGCGCGCTGCGCGAGCAGGTTCAGCGCCAGCGCGTTGGTCTCCATGCACCAGCGCCAGTGCTTGAGCGTCATCTCCAGCGTCGGCTTCAGCACGCCGCTGGCGGCGTTGCTGACGACGATGTCTATGCGGTCGAACTCCTTCTTAAGCTCGCCGAACATCTCGTCGACGCTGTCCGGCAGTCCCACGCTCGCCTTGACGGCGAGCGCGCGGCGGCCGAGCGCGCGCAGTTCCACGCACAGCGCCTCGGCTTCCTCGTGGCTGTTGTAGTAGTTGGCGATGACGTCGCAGCCGGCCGCGGCGAGCTTGTGCGCGACGGCGCGCCCGATGCCGCGCGCGGCGCCTGTGATCAGCGCGGTCTTGCCGGCCAGAGGCAGTGGCATGGCGGTTCTCCCTGGTGTTCCTGGTGTGCGGCGCCCGAGAGGCGGCGTCTCCCGCGAGCGCACGCCTGACCGATGCTCGACGGATTCGGAAGGAGCGGTCCCCGCAGCGGGGTAGTGAACGCCATCGCGGAAAGCCGGCTGGACATGGTGCTGCTGAGTGGACTCGAACCACCGACCTACTGATTACGAATCAGTTGCTCTACCAACTGAGCTACAGCAGCAAAGGGGCCGGATTATAAGGGCTCGCCCCCTCTCGGGCAATTTGAGGCGTGGCAACGGTTCGACCGCGATCGCCCGCCTCTACACTGCGGCGCTGACCGCTGCCGCACGCCATGCTCTCCAACGCCCTGCTGATGCTGCCCGACTTCGGGACGATCCTGCTCGGGGCCGTGCTCGCGCGCCGATTCGCGTTCCAGCGCGCGTTCTGGGACGGCGCCGAACGGCTCGTCTACTACGTCCTGTTCCCGGCGCTGCTCTTCAACTCCATCTTCAGCGCGAAGTTCTCGCTCGCGACGGACGCCCTGCTGCTCGGCGCCGGCGTCGTCACGCTGCTGTCGGCGGCGGCGATGGGTTTCCTCGCGAAGCCGCTGTTCCGGACCGAGCCGGCGCTGTTCGCAAGTTGCGTGCAGACCGCGTACCGCTACAACTCGTACGTCGGGCTCGCGCTCGCGCAGTCGCTGTTCGGCGCGCGCGGCGTCGCGCTGCTGGCGCTGATCCTCGCGGTGTGCATTCCGCTCGCGAACCTGATCGCCGTGACCACGCTGGCACGGCACGCGAAGTCGAACCTCGGGCGCGAACTCGTCACCAACCCGCTGATCGTGTCGACGGTCGCCGGACTGGTGGCGCAGCTCGCCGGGCTGGAACTGCCGGGCTTCGCGTCGAGCTTCCTGACGCGCATGGGCTCCGCGAGCCTGGCGCTCGGCCTGCTGTGCATCGGTGCCGGCCTGTCCTTCATGACGGTAAAGGACGATCCGCGCTCGCTGTCGTGGTTCACGTTCGTGAAGCTGGTCGCCACGCCGACCGTCGCCGTCGTCGTCGTATGGGCGCTCGGGCTGCGCGGGGTGGAGGCGCAGGTGGTCGTCCTGTTCGCCGCCCTGCCGACCGCGTCGAGCGCGTACATCCTCGCCGTGCGCATGGGCGGGCTCGCCGCGCCGGTCGCGGCGCTGATCACGATCCAGACTCTGGCGGCGATGGTCACGCTGCCGCTGTGGGTGACGTTCGCACGGCTGTAGCGCGGGCCCTAGCGCGCGGCGTGCAGCGCGAGCGCCCAGGCGACGTGCTCGCGGACGACCGGGTCCGGATGGTCCGCGCGGGCCTGCAGCGCGGCGATGATCTCCGGCGACGAGCGCGCGTTGCCGAGCCCCACGGCGATGTTCCGCAGCCAGCGCAGGTAACCGATGCGCCGGATCGCCGAACCCGCGTGGCGCGCGTCGAACTCCGCCTCGGTCCACGCGAACAGTTCCACGAGCGTCGCGCGGTCGAGCCCGTGCCGCACGTCGAAGTCCGGCAGCGTCGCGGCGCGCGCGAACTTGTTCCAGGGACACGCGAGCTGGCAGTCGTCGCAGCCGTACACGCGGTTGCCGATCAGGGGCCGCAGCTCCTGGGGAATCGATCCCGCCAGTTCGATCGTGAGGTACGAAATGCAGCGCCGCGCGTCGAGCCGGTACGGCCCGGTGATCGCCTGCGTCGGGCACACGTCGATGCACCGCGCGCACGTTCCGCAGCGCTCGGTCACCGGCGCGTCGACCGGCAGCGGCAGGTCGGTGAGGATCTCGCCGAGGAAGAAGGTCGAGCCCGCGTCCTCCGACAGCAGCAGCGTGTGCTTGCCGCGCCAGCCCAGCCCGGCCTTGCGCGCGAGCTCGACTTCCATCACCGGCGCCGAGTCGGTCGCGACGCGGTAACCGAACGCACCGACCTCGCCCTCGATGCGCGTCGCCAGCGCCTGCAGCCGCTGGCGCAGGACCTTGTGATAGTCGCGACCGCGCGCGTAGATCGAGATCACTGCCTCGCCACGATCCGCGATGCGTGCCCGCTCGCACTCGAGCCAGTCGGGCGGCGCATCGCGCGGGACGTAGTCCATCCGCGCCACGATCGCGCGCCGCGCGCCGGGCAGCAGGCGCGTCGCGTCGCGCCGGATGGCGGCGTGCCGCTGCATGTACTCCATCGCGCCGTGGCGCCCGTCCGCAAGCCAGGCGCCGAGCCGGTCCGCGGCGTGCGCGACGTCGAGATCCGCGACGCCGACGCGCGCGAAGCCCAGTTCGGCGCCCCACGCGCGGATGCGCGCGGCCAGCGCGTTCCAGTCGCGCCCGGCCCCGCTTGTATCCTGCGCGGCGTCGACACTCTTCATGCTGGACGATTCTAGGTGGCAACGCCCTCGGTTCGCGCCGTCACGCTCACGCTGCCGGACGCTGCTGCAACAGCGGCATTCGGACGCGCGCTCGGTCACGCGCTCCAGCGCCATGTCGACGACGTGCGCGCGCACGGACTGCAACTGAACCTCAGCGGCGACCTCGGCACGGGCAAGACCGCGCTGGTCCGCGCCGTGCTCGAGGCGCTCGGAGTGAGCGGACCTGTGAAAAGCCCTACCTACGCGCTGCTTGAACCTTATTCGGTTTCGAGCTTAGACTTCCATCACTTTGATTTCTATCGATTTGCCGATCCGAGCGAGTTCGGATCATCCGGCTTCCGCGATCTGTTCGGACCCGGCCGGATCTGTGCGATCGAATGGCCCGAGCGCGCCGGACCCCGGCTGCCAACCGCGGACCTCTCGATCGCGTTGAGCGTGGACGGCGATGGACGCAGGGCGTCCATCACTGCAGCGAGCCATCTGGGCGAGGCATGTCTGACGAGCGCACTCGAGGAGTTCCAAGCACGCACCGCCGGCAGCTGATCCGCGCCGCCGGGGGCTCGCTCGTCCTCGCGCTCACACCCTTCGACATCGCCCGCGGTGCCACGCTGCTCGCGGTTCGCCTCTGGCCCGCTGACGACTACACGCGCCTGACGCTCGAGCACGACGGCCCGCTGAAGTACTCGCACTTCATGGTTCGAGACACGAGCCCGCTGCGGCTGGTGGTCGACATCGAGGACATGGACCTCACGCCGAAGCTGCGCGAGGTCGTCGGCAAGGTCCAGCCCGACGATCCGTACATCGCGCTGGTGCGCGTCGGCCAGAACCGTCCCGGCGTCGTGCGGCTCGTGCTCGAACTGAAGGAAGACGTCAAGCCGCAGGTGTTCTCGCTCGCGCCGGCCGGGCCGTACCAGCACCGGCTGGTGCTCGACCTCTATCCGGTCAACCCGCCCGATCCGCTGCTGGCGCTGCTGCGCGAGCAGGGCGTGCCGCCGAAGTCGGGCCGGTCCGATCCGGCGACAGGCGAGCCGCCGCGCGCGCCGCAGGAGCAGGTCGCGCGGCCCGGTCGCCCGAGGCCCGACCCCGACCCGGACCTGCAGCGGATGCTCACGGTCGTGATCGATCCGGGCCACGGCGGCGAGGACCCGGGCGCGGTGGGGCGCGCCGGCACCTACGAGAAGAACGTGACGCTCGCCATCGGCCGCCGCCTGCGCGACATGATCGTCGCCGACCACGGGCTGCGCGTCGCGATGACGCGCGACGGCGACTTCTTCGTGCCGCTGCGCACGCGGGTCGCGAAGGCGCGCGCGGTGCAGGCGGACCTGTTCGTATCGATCCACGCCGACGCCTGGATCAAGCCGGATGCGCGCGGCTCGTCGGTGTTCGCGCTGTCGGAGAACGGCGCGTCGAGCTCGGCGGCCGCGTGGATGGCGCGGCGCGAGAACGACGCCGACCTCGTCGGCGGCATCAACCTGGCCTCGACCGACCGCCACCTTGCGCGCGTGCTGCTCGACCTGTCGACCACAGCGCAGATCAACGACAGCCTGAAGCTGGGCAACGCGGTGCTGCGCGAACTCGAACGCATCAACCGGCTGCACAAGCCGCGCGTGGAGCAGGCCGGCTTCGCGGTGCTGAAGGCGCCGGACATCCCGTCGATCCTCGTCGAGACCGCGTTCATCAGCAATCCCGAAGAGGAAGCGCGGTTGCGCGACGACGACTACCAGGAGCAGATGGCGCGCGCGCTGCTGATCGGCATCAAGCGCTATTTCGCGAAGAACCCGCCGCTCAGGCGCAACCCGCTGACCTAGCTGGCAGCGCCTAGAAACGCAGCAGGCGGCGCGTCCGCACGAGGCGCAGCAGCAGGCCGATCGCGAGCGGTCCCAGCACGACGAGGACGCCGACGATCAGGACCGTCCCGAGGTTGTCGCGGATGATCGGCACGTTGCCGAACAGGTAGCCGCCGTACACGAGCGACACGACCCAGATGACCGCGCCCAGCACGTTGTAGAACTGGAACTTGCGGAAGTCCATCGCAGAGGCGCCGGCCACGAGCGGCGCGAACGAACGCACCAGCGGCACGAAGCGCGCGACCATCACGGTGACGCCGCCGTAGCGCTCGTAGAAGTCGTGCGTCTTCCTCAGCGCGGCCTGGTCGATCCACCCGATGGTGCCGTCGTAGACCTTCTTGCCGAGCCACGCGCCGATGTAATAGTTGAGCGTGTTGCCCAGGACCGCGCCGACGATGATCAGCCCCGCGAGCAGGTGGACGTTCAGGCCCTTGGCCTGCGCGGCCGGCGCGGCCGACACGGCGCCCGCGACGAACAGCAGCGAGTCGCCGGGCAGGAAGGCCATCACCACCAGCCCCGTCTCCGAGAAGAAGATCAGGAACAGCGTGACGTAGACCAGCACGACGTTGCGCTCGACGATCGCCACGAGGAAGCGATCGGCCGCTTGGAACAGGTCGAGCCAGTTGACGTCCATCGGGGTGGCGCGCGAGGGATGCGCGGTCGATGCGCCGAACAACGCGGGGGGAATGGAACGGGAGCGCGGATCATACGCGAGGCAATGCCTCCAAGAGCCGCGGAAGGCATTCCTATAATCCCTGCATGTCGACCCCCGCTCGCCGCGCCATCCGGCCCCTGCCCGACATCCTGGTCAGCCAGATCGCGGCCGGCGAGGTGATCGAGCGGCCGGCCTCCGTCGTCAAGGAACTGGTCGAAAACAGCCTAGACGCCGGCGCCAGCGCCATCGAGGTGCGGCTCGACGGCGGCGGCATCCGGCGCATCGCGGTGGCCGACAACGGCGGCGGCATCCCGGCCGACGAACTCGCGCTCGCCCTCACCCGGCACGCCACCAGCAAGATCGCGAGCCTCGAAGACCTCGAAGCCGTCGAGTCGCTCGGATTCCGCGGCGAGGCGCTGGCGTCGATCGCGGCCGTCGCCGACGTCGCCATCACGTCGCGCGTCGCGGGCGCGGACACGGCCTTCATGGTCCGCGGCGACGCTGCGGACATCGCGCCGGCGGCGGGCCTCGTGGGCACCCGGATCGAGGTTGTCGACCTCTTCCACAAGACGCCGGCCCGGCGCAAGTTCCTGCGCGCCGAAGCCACCGAGCTCGGCCACTGCGTCGCGCAGGTGATGCGGCTGGCGGCCGCGCATCCCGCCGTCGCGTTCACGGTGACGCACAACGGCAAGACGGTCCTCTCGCTGCCCGCGGAGACCCCGCGCCAGCGCGCGTGCCGCCTGCTGCCCGAGGAGTTCGAGCAGGCCCAGCGCGAGGTCGAGGCTGCGGCCGCCGGACTGCGCATCAGCGGCTGGGTCGGACTGCCGACCGCGAGCCGCGCGCGGGCCGATGCGCAGTACTTCTATGTCAACGGCCGGTACGTGCGCGACAAGGTGCTGACGCACGCGGTGCGCGCGGCCTACGCCGACGTGCTGCACGGCGCGAGCCAGCCGATGTACTGCCTGAGCCTGGAGATCGATCCGCGGCGCGTTGACGTCAACGTGCACCCGACCAAGATCGAGGTGCGCTTCCGCGAGTCCTCCGCCGTGCACCAGCTCGTGCTGCACGCCGTGCAGCGGGCGCTGGCCGCTTCGGCGCAGGTGGCGCCTGGCCCGGCCGACACGATGGCGGAGCGCATCGAGGCAGTCCTGTCGGCGCCGCCGCCGTCGGTGCCGCACCAGTCGAGCCTCGGCGTGGCACAGAGCGTGGCGGACTACCTGTCGCTGATGGCGCAGCGGCCCGCGCCGGCGGCCACCGCGCCCGCGCTGGCAGGTGGCGCGGCGCCGGCCGACATGCCGCTGGGCGTGGCGCTCGCGCAGCTCGCCGGCATCTACATCCTGGCGCAGAACGCCAACGGGCTCGTCATCGTCGACATGCACGCGGCGCACGAGCGCATCGTGTACGAGAAGCTGAAGCACCAGCTCGACCAGCACGCGATCCCGCAGCAGCGCCTTCTGATTCCGCAGGTGTTCAGTGCCGCCCCGGCCGACATGGCGACGGCCGACGAGGAAGCGGCGCTGCTCGCCGAGCTCGGGCTCGACCTCTCGGCGGCGTCGCCGACGCAGCTCGCCCTGCGGTCGATCCCGGCCCTGCTCGCCAACGCCGACGGCGCGCAGCTGGCGCGCGACGTGCTGCGCGACCTGCGCGAGTTCGGCGGCTCGCGCGTGCTGACCGAACACCGCAACGAGCTGCTCGGCACGCTTGCCTGCCACGGCGCGGTGCGCGCGAACCGCCGCCTCACGATCGACGAAATGAACGCGCTGCTGCGCGAGATGGAAGCGACCGAGCGCGCCGACCAGTGCAACCACGGCCGGCCGACCTGGGTCCAGCTCACGGTCAACGACCTCGACCGGCTCTTCCTGCGGGGGCGATGAGCACCGACAACCGGGGGGCCGTCCGCTGAGCGCCTCCGCCCGGCCGCCCGAAGGAGGCGCTCCCCTCCCTCGGGGAGGTGGTCGCGCCAGCGACCGGAGGGCCGTCCAGTGACCAGCTCGGCGCGCCTCGCCGCGGCCGGCATGACGACGTCAACCGTCGTCGCCCTGACGGCGGGCCTGTCGATGCTGCAGCCGCTGTCGACCGACCTGTACCTGCCGACACTGCCCGCGATCGCGTCGCACTTCGACGCCAGCGTCGCCACCGTGCAGTGGACGCTGTCGGTGTTCATTGCCGTGTTCGGCCTGTGGCAACTGGTGGCCGGCCCGCTCACCGACCGCTACGGCCGCTACCCGCTGATCATGCTCGGCGCGACGGTCTACGCGCTGGCCAGCGTGCTCTGCATGCTGGCGCCATCGATGGCCGTGCTCGTCATCGGGCGCGCGCTGCAGGGGCTTGGCGCCTGCACCTGCCTCGTCGGCGCGCGCGCCTTCGTGCGCGACCTCTACACGCCGAGCGAGGGCGCGCGCATGATCGCCGGCGCGGCGACGATCATGAGCTTCGCGCCGCTGCTGGGACCGATCATCGGCGCGCAGCTCGCGAGCGCCTTCGGCTGGCGTGCCGCCTTCGCGGCCCTCGTCGTCTTCGCCGTCGCGCTCGCCCTCTTTGCCGCGTTCCGGCTGAAGGAAACGAACGCGCGCCGCAACCCGCACGCGCTCGCGCCCGGGCCGATGCTGCGCACATACGGCCAGGTGCTGCGCTCGCCGGCGTTCCGCGCCTACGCGCTCGCGGCGGCCGCGACCTACGGCGGCCTGTTCGCGTTCATCTCCGGGTCGTCGTTCGTGCTGATGCGCACGCTCGGGCAATCCGCCACGGCGTACGCGTTCTCGTTCAGCACGATGGTGGCGGGCTACCTCGTCGGCACGCTCGCATGCCGCCGGCTGCTGCCCCGCCAGGGGATGCAGCGGACGATCGCCGCGGGCGCGCTGCTGCAGGCCGCGGCGGGAATCGCGATGGCCGCGCTCGCGCTCGCCGGCGTGCACGCGCCGCTCGCCATCACCGTTCCGATGTTCTTCTACGGCCTGTCGCACGGCATCGTGCAGCCGCCGTCGCAATCGGGCGCGGTTGCGCCGTTCCCGCACAACGCGGGGGCGGCGGCGGCGCTGCTCGGCGTCGTGATGATGCTGATCGCCGCGGCGGTCGGCGCGTGGATCGGCGCCAGCTACGACGGCACGGTCTATCCGCTGACCCTCACGATCGCCGCGTGCTCGATGGCGACGGTGCTGGTCGCGTTCACCCTCGTGCGCCGCCACGGCGACGTCGCGCACCATGGCTGACGCGATCCTGCTGCTCGGCCCGACCGCGTGCGGCAAGAGCGCCATCGCGCTGCGGCTGGCGCGCGAGCGCGCGGTCGAGATCGTGTCGATCGACTCCGCGCAGGTCTATCGCGGCATGGACATCGGCACGGCGAAGCCGTCGCGCGAAGAGCGGGCGGCGGTGCCGCACCACCTGATCGACATCCGCGACCCGTCGCAGCCCTACTCGGCCGCCGACTTCGTCGCGGATGCGCCCGGCGTGATCGCCGGCATCCGCACGCGCGGCGCCCTGCCGCTCGTGGTCGGCGGCACGATGCTGTACGCGAAAGCTTTGCGCGAGGGACTGTCCGACCTGCCCGCGGCGGACGCCGCGGTGCGAGCCCGGCTCGAGGCGGACGCCGACCGGCTCGGCTGGCCGGCGATGCACGCGCGGCTCGCGGCCGTCGACCCCGTGACCGCCAAGCGGCTGAAGCCGAACGACAGCCAGCGCATCCAGCGCGCGCTCGAGGTGTTCCAGGTGAGCGGGATTCCGCTGTCGGCGCTGCACGCCGCCCCGCAGCGGCCCGCGCTCGCGCTCGCGACGATCGCGCTGCTGCCGGAGGACCGCGCGGAACTGCACCGGCGCATCGAGCAGCGGTTCGACGCGATGCTGGCGCAGGGCCTGCTCGACGAGGTGCGCGCGCTGCGGGCCCGCGGCGACCTTGATCCGGAGTTGCCGTCGATGCGCAGCGTGGGCTATCGCCAGGCGTTGCGGCACCTGGAGGGCCAGGGCAACTTCGCGGCGTTCCGTGCCGCCGGCATCGCCGCGACCCGCCAGTTGGCGAAGCGCCAGATCACGTGGCTGCGATCGATGCGCGACGCGATTCGGATCGATCCGTTCGCGCCGGATGCGTTCGAGCGCGTGCG
>Ga0209079_10000668_pt1 | contig 13505 bp, 9 predicted proteins | sample PPLLaktember2015_2_FD_187259 | JGI IMG/M metagenome (GOLD analysis project Ga0209079, IMG submission 187259) | Freshwater sediment microbial communities from Prairie Pothole Lake near Jamestown, North Dakota, USA - PPLs Lake P7 Core (6) Depth... | ecosystem: Environmental > Aquatic > Freshwater... | reverse complement strand
ACCTGCACGTGGCGCGCCGCGGGTTCGTCGAAGGTGGAACTGATGACCTCGCCGCGCACGGTGCGCTGCATCTCGGTCACTTCCTCGGGCCGCTCGTCCACGAGAAGCACCATCAGGTGCACTTCGGGGTAGTTGGCGACGATGGCGTGCGCGAAGTGCTGCATCATCACCGTCTTGCCGCTCTTCGGCTGTGAAACCAGCAGCGCCCTCTGACCTTTGCCCAGCGGCGCGATCAGGTCGATGATGCGGCTGGTGATGTTCTCTTCGCTCTTGATGTCGCGTTCGAGCTTGAACTGCTCCTTCGGGAACAGCGGTGTCAGGTTCTCGAACATGATCTTGTGCTTGCTCTCCTCGGGCGGCACGCCGTTCACGCGGTCGACCTTGACCAGCGCAAAGTAGCGTTCCCCGTCCTTGGGCACCCGCACCTCGCCTTCGACCATGTCGCCAGTGTGCAGGTTGAAGCGCCGGATCTGGCTGGGCGACAGGTAGATGTCGTCGGTGCTGGCCATGTAGCTGGCCTCGATCGAGCGCAGGAAGCCGAAGCCGTCGGGCAGCACCTCAAGCACGCCGTCGCCGAACACCTGCTCGCCACCCTTGGCGCGCTTCTTCATGATCGCGAACATCAGTTCCTGCTTGCGCAGGCGGCTGACGTTCTCGATTTCCAGCGCCTCGCCCATGGTGATGAGCTGCGAGACGTGCTGTGCCTTCAGTTCGGAAAGGTGCATGCGTGGGTTTCCCGGCAACACAAGGCGCGCCCCGCCAAGGGTCGCGTCGATCATTCGGCTTCATGCGCTGCGGCGCGGCATCCGGCGAAGCGCCGTTCGCGTTGAACGGCTATCGGGGAACTAGGCGCTAGAGAGTCAGGCCGAATCAACTAGCCACCCGACTGATGATCCGCCTAGCAGCGGCAGGTCGGGGCGTGGTGGCGATTCAACCGAGTGGAGCGCCGGCGATTTGCCGCTCGCGCCCCCATCAGTAGGAAAGATTATAGATGACCGTCGAGGAAGGCCGTCAACTGCGCCTTCGAAAGCGCACCCACCTTGGTGGCCGCGAGTTCGCCGCCCTTGAACAGCATCAGCGTGGGGATACCGCGGATACCGAACTTGGCCGGCACGTCGCGGTTCTCGTCGACATTCAGCTTGGCGATCTGAAGACGACCGTCATAGTCCTTCGAGGCTTCGTCCAAGATCGGGGCGATGCCCTTGCATGGGCCACACCACTCGGCCCAGAAGTCCACCAGCACCGGCTTGTCCGACTGGATCACGTCATTCTCGAAGGACGAATCGGAAACATGCTTGATCAGTTCGCTGCTCATGGTGGAGACCTCCGAAACCCGCAGCATCGCGCCGCCGTTGCTGTGGGATTCTGACACAACGGACAGGTTCGGGTCGGCGCCGGACCCGCCAGGTGCGAGCGGGCCTTGAAGTGGTTCGCCTGGCGAACAGGACCTTGTTTGCGCCGCAGATTGGACCATTGCCGGGACAAGCCAGGCGGTCCAATCGAACAGGCCTTGCCGAGTCGTGTCTTGAAGTTGTCCGAGCCCCGTACGCCTGCCCATGAAGCCGTAGCCGAAGCCCCGGTGGGGCGCCGCCTTGGCCACTTCAAGCTGTTGTCGCTGGTGGGCAAGAGCCAGCGCAGCATGGCCTGGCGGGTGCTCGACCTGCGCAATCCGAACAGCGGCCGCGAAGGCTTGATGCTGTTGCCGCGCGCGCAGCCCGTCGATGCCGAATCCCTGCAGCGGTGGGACCTGGCCGTGAGGCGGGCCTCGCGGCTGAGGCATCCGAACCTGGCCGAAGTGCTGGAGATCGGCGTGTGCGAACACTGGCCCTTCGCGCTGTACGACGCCGAGGGCGTCGACACACTGGCCGAGCGCCTGCAGCGCCAGGACCTGGGGCCTCAGGACGCGGCCACGCTCTTCGTCGACGCCTTGCGTGGCTTGGCGTTCGCCCACGACGGCGGCGTGGCGCATCGCGATCTGCAGCCCTACATGGTGCTGCTTCGCGAACAAGGCAGCGTGCAACTGATGGGCTTCGAGGTGGCGCTGGCAGCACAGCCTGATGTGTCAGACGCGCCGGAATCGGGGATCGCGCAGCGCACCGCTGTCGATGCATTGCAGTTGCGAGCGTTGCGCAAGGCGGCACACGACGATGTGCTGGCGATGGGCCTGCTGTTGCATTGGGCGCTGGCCGGGCTGCCGGCGCTGGACGAGCCCGATGTAGGCGAACTGGTCCTGCGCCTGCCACCACGGGGCCGTGAGCTGGTGCGCCTGCCCTGGAGTACGCCATTGCCGGTGCCCGAGGTGCTGCGCGCCATCGGCAATCGCGCCACTGACCGGCAGGAGAGGCAGCGCTACCGCAGCGCTCGCGGCATGGCGCGCGCCATCGAAGGCTGGCTGCAGGCAGAAGGCGCCGCAGGCGGCGGGCCATTGGCGCTGTTGCTTGACCGTCTGCACAGTGTCGGCGCTTTGCCCTCGTCTCCAGGCAGCGCCGCACGCGCAGCCCGTCTGGCGCTGATGGACCGCGAGCGAACCAATGAACTGGCCGAGGTGGTTCTTCAGGACCTGGCATTGGCCTTCGAGCTGCTGCGCTGGGTGAACAGCGTGCAGGTCCGAAGCTCACAGGCCGCAGGCAGTGGTCCGGTGCTGACCATCCGCCGCGCGATCGCGATGCTCGGGTTGGATGGCGTCCGCCGCGCCGCGCTAGGCTTGCGGACGTGGCCGGGGCCCTTGCCGGAATCTTCGGCGCAGGCATTGCAGAACCTGTTCGATGAATCCAAGCGCGCTGGCCGAATGGCCCAGGCACTGCGCCCGGCAGGCTACGACGCCGAGGTGGTGCACCTGGTGACGCTGCTGCAGAACCTGGGCCGCCTGATCACCGCCTACCACTTTCCCGACGAACTGCAGCAGATCCGCCGGCTGATGCAACCGGCGCCGCCGCTCCGCCCGGGCGAGCCGGAACAGGCGGGAATGAGCGAACAGGCCGCCTCCTTTGCGGTGCTCGGCACCGACATCGAAGGCATCGGTGCGGCCGTGGCTCGGCATTGGGGACTGGACGACAGCGTGCTGCATCTGATCCGCCGCATGCCACTGGCCACCCAACCGCGCACGATCGACAACGACGATGACATGCTGCGAGCGGTGGCCAGTTGCGCCAACGAAGCCATCGACGCCACTGCGTTGCCAGCGCCGCGCCGGCATCAGGCCCTGCGCCGCGTGGCCCAACGTTACGCGCGGGCCTTGCGCATCGGCTTCAATGACTTGCAGGACGCCTTGACCATTGCCAGCGGTGAGGCACGCAAACCCGGACTCACCAAGTTCAACGACGAACTGGACGTCGACGGCGTCCCACAGGGCTCGGCCGCCTGAGGCGGCGCCCGCGTAGGCTGGACGGGCAGAGGAGGGTGACGAGCCTTACCCCCGGCACTGGTCACAACGGTTGACATCAACGCCCCGTCTCGCGAAAAGCGATACACGTCGATCACTTGAGTCGATCAGCTCGTAGGTTGCCTTTCTGAACAAAGTTGTGAGCACACCTTGGCCAGCGGATAGCTCGCTCTCGTCATTGGCGCAGTAGTAGGCCGTGCTCCAGATCTGTCCGGACGTGAGGATGCCGATCAGGCCCGTCGCGGTCGTGTAGTGGAACAGCGCGTCATCGCGACTGTCCAATGAATACGACGGCAGAGTGTGGGAGGGAAAGTCACTCACGGTGGAGGTGGGATGGTGTGTCCTGTGAGGCCCAACGAATGAAAGGGACTTCCCCGTCCCGAACTAGCCGCGAAGCGGAAACCGGCATTGAAGTGCCACGATGGGAAGTGCGAACTCTCATCAACTCACTCGGAAGGGGAAGTTATGGCCATTCTGACCGTTGGAATTGATCTCGCCAAGAATGTCTTCGCGCTGTACGGCGTGAACGAAGCCCGAGTTGCAGCAACCGCGCGTCGCGCGCACCAAGCTGCACGCACTGGTGACCGGCTTCACGATTCATGAAGCTGGGCCGCCAGAAAGCCGGCACTCGTCAGCGACTCCTCCCGCCCTGCATTCCGGCACTTCGACACCCGGCCAAAGTGCACCTTGGCGATCTCTTGGGCAGCCGCCCAGACCGAGTCCGAGAGCAGGATCTGGTCTTGTGACGATGCCGGTGGCAACAGCGCATCGCAGGAGCAACATGGCATTGACGTGGCGGGCTGCTGCAGGCCCGTAACCGGTTTTAAGCGAGCTTCGGGTCAGACTGGCGCCGAATGGGATCCATTCCAAGGAATCGAAGACCGAGTCTGCGAAGACAAGAAATCGTTGCCGTGCCGATGCCTGCCAAGCAGTGCGAGCCGAGCATCCAATTGGCGCGCTACTCGATCTGCAGCTCCGCTAGCGTCAGCATTGCCGAAGTTATGTTGCGAAATTTGCGGCATCAGATTCCCCGTCAGGGACAATGCCACCTGACTAATAGGAATCGATCTGCATATGGCAAGAATATTTGACGTCGGCGCTTCAGTGCTCTATCGCGCAGGTCATATCGGCGCTCATTTCATGACGCGACAGGCTTGGCGCCAGTTTGGTGCAGCGAGTTTGCGCTACCGCACGTCGAGATCGCGGATTGCTTTCAGGGCGCTGCAGCTTTACTTGGCGGGTCGTTTCATTCCGTCGGAATCTCTGATCAAGGAACTGGTTGACCCGGTCGTGCCGCTGCGTGAGCATGAGAAGCATCTGAGTGAGGAACACCTTCACGGGTTACAGAACGCCATCAATTCGCCAAACGCCGCAATGTGTCGGGACAAACTAGTGTTCCACACATATTGCGCTTATCACGGACTTCCTGTAACCCAGCTCCTGGGCGTAGTCTCATCCAGAGGCTCCAGAACCCGAAGCGGCAAGCCCATAGTTTCAGAGCAAGACTGGGTCGAGTTCATTCAGAGTCGCTTACCCTCAACTTTCATCGCAAAGCCCAGGACTGGCAACAAGGGCCGAGACGTGCTGTTGATGGGGGTAGGGACGGATCCAGCGCCCAGCAAATTTCAGTCCTTGACCAGAGCGCTACAGGACCTTGGCCAATACGAGGACTACCTGCTGGAAGCGCGAATCGACATGCATCCGGAGATTGTCCGTTTGACCGGATCATCCGCTGCGTCATGCATCAGGGTGGTAACCGTGATCGACGAAAGCGGCATCCCCAAGATCCTTGGCGCCTACCATCGGTTGATCGTCGGGAACTCGCTCACGGACAACCTGGGTGAGTTTCGCTCTGGAAACATCCTTGGCAGCCCCGACCTGGAAACGGGGGTGTTCAAGTCAGCGTGGATGGCAAATGCCGACAAGGTTGGACTGCGACCGCAATTGAAGCATCCCACGACCAACGTTGACATCGTCGGCTTTCAGATCCCGTTGTGGAGTGCTGTTCGGAACGCAGTCTGCTCTGCTGCGACAGCGTTTCTTCCGATACGCACAATTGGCTGGGATGTTGCGATTTCGCCAGATGGGCCGATCCTCGTGGAGGCTAATGAGCGATACCAATATGCAGCATCGGACGGTTCCGCCCCGCAAATGCGAACTGCGCTAAGAAACTCCCTCCGTCGAAAGAGCTGAGCCAGTTGGGAGAGGATTGCATAGTGCTCGGGCAAGAATGGTTGCCCAAAACTGTCACGCAGCGGGAGACGGTATTGCCGCTCGATGGTTCATGGGGGGGTGATAGCCCGTTATGGGATCGCAACATGGCATGGACGTGGAAGCCCGCCGTGATGGAATCCAAGGCCCCCGGAGCAATTTGCCTTGTCCAGGCGGGTGGTCCTGTTGGTGGAAGTGTGCCCACAGTGCCGGCCGCTATCCGGGCTGGCAAGAGATGGACTCTTGGCTGTAGGACTCGGTCTGCGGCCGAATATGAGAGATGCTGCGAATGGTGGGCATCGTTATGACGCTATCGCAAGATCGGACGCGCTCAATACGCGAATCCAAGCTCGAATTCGGCTGACGTTTCATGCCGTGACTTGCGGATCAAGGAGGACCCGGTGAAGAGGTTTGCTGTCTTGGGGCAGTGGGTGTAGGCATGACGTATCTGTGTGCTTTTGCGCCCAACTCCGCGCGTGCGCGCGTATCGCGCTCTAAAATCGGCGACACCGCTTGTGAAGACCGCCAATGATCAGCCCTCAGGTCAGGTCCGAGTAGATCCGCTGCAGGGCGGCGAGGGCAGGGTAGCGGATGGCCTCCACGACGGCACGCAAGGTCGCACGGCTGAAGTGGGTGTAGGTCCGCACGCCTTCGCTCCCCTTCTTGCCATGCCCGGTAATGACGTCCAGTACTGCCGCGTCAAGTCCCGAGTCCGCCATCGTGCTCCGAGCGGTGTGGCGCATGGAATGGAAGTCAGGGAGGATCTCGGTGCTGTCCTCGGCTCTGCGGAAGCGGCCCCACCAATTGGAGAAGTGGATCCCCGGCTTGGTCGGGTGCAGCCGCAGCTTGGGCCAGAGTGAGTCGGCACCGGACTTCCTCAAGTCTTCGATGTACGAGCCAAGACCGAGTCTGATCAATTCCGAGTGGACTGGAATCGTTCGCCGCCGCTGCGTGGTCTTGAGGCCCTGACCTTCGCCGGTGTCGGTGATACGCAGCCAGAGCCCGTCCCCGCGTTCGTCCACCACGTCGGCCAACTTGATCTGGGCCAGTTCGGACACCGTGGCGCCCGAGTACAGACTCATCAGCGGCATCCAGTACGCGGCAAGTCCGCCGGATTGCCAGCCCTTCGGTGCATCCATTGACCGGAAGAGCGGAAGTCCAGCCATCGCGTCGAAGTGGCGGGCCGACCATCTGGCGCGAGGGGTCTCGGTCTGGTACTCGATTGCGATCCCACGCCAGCAATGCCGCGGTGTCCATTCCAGTTCTTGGTGAGCGAAGCGCAGCAGGCCGCAGACGTTCACCAGGTAGCCATGCACGGTCTTGCTGGCGTACTCCCCGGCCCGGGACTTGTCTAGCAGCCAAGCCTTGAACTCATGGCCCTGCGCTCTGGTGATCTCCTGGATCGGCGGGCACGTCGGACCGGCCCATCTCTCGTACAAGGACAGCGCCCTGGCGCAGGACCGCTTGGCATCGATGCCGCCCTCACTCATTGCAGCCCACTTGTCGTAGACGTCACGCAACGTCCTGTGAACGTGGACAGTTGTCGAGGAAGCAGGGCGGACAAAGCCTTCTGGGAGGTCGGCCTCATGTGAAGTGACCTGGGCCGCTGCCGCTCTGGACGCAGCCGGTACGGCTGGCGGCCGGGGATCGCATCGCCAATGGTGGCGGACCGAGTCCAGCTGTCCGTGCTCGAAAGCAGATAGAAGCGCCGCACGCTGAAGCAAGGCCAGCCTGGAGGCCTGCCGTCGGTCGCGGGTATTGAGGGAACGGACGACCTTGGTGCGCCCATCAAGACTGAGTCTGAGGTCCATCGGGACCATTACCCGCAGCCACCAAACGCCCCCGCGCTGGAACAGTCCAGGAAGTCTTTGCATCGCCCGCATCCCGCATGTGAGTCCACAAAAGTGACACACACATGTGACACAGACCAGCCGTCTGGAGCCCCCGAACCGGCCGCAGACCCGCGCCAATGCTGGGTCCCCGGTGAAATAGGGTGACGAGCCTTACCCCCGGCACTGGTCACAACGGTTGGGGCTGCTTCGTTCCCGACCTGACCCGGTTGGCCGCGCTTCCATGCGGGGAGGCCCGTCACTACGCATTGTAGGTGACGCCCCGTTGAGGGCTCAGCGCAATTGCAGGTCGCCGGCGGCGAAGCGCAGGCCCAGCGGTTCGATCAGCAGCTCCTTGTCGCCGGCTTCGACCACCCCGGCCAGGGTGGCGCCAACGCCTTGGGCCACGGCGATTTCCAGCGTGCGCTGCGCCTGCGCGGCCGGGACGAAGAGCGCAAATCCCGCGCCCATATTCAGCGTACCGTAGGCCTCGTGGTCGTCCAGCTGCGCATGACGTTGTATGAAGCCCAGGACCGGTGGCACCGTGGGCAGCGTGTGCACGCGGTAACGCAATGCCTTGGGGTGGCGCAGCAGCTTGCGCCAGCCGTGCCCCGTGATGTTGGAGGCGTAGTGGGTGGTGATGCCGGCATGGTGCAGCGCCTCGGTCACCGGTGAATACAGCAGCGTCGGTGCGAGCAGCGCCTCGCCATAGCCCAGCCCCGGCTGAACCGGCGTCAGGTAGCCCTGCGGCAGCCGCTCCACCAGCTTGCGCGCCAGGCTCAGGCCGTTGGCATGGATGCCGCTGGACTCGAGCAGCACGATGGCATCGCCGGGCCCCAGTTTCTCGCCCAGCGACAGCCGCTGCTTCGGATTGACCAGCCCGGTGCACGAGGCCGCCAGATCGATGCGCCCGGCCTCGACGATGCCGGCCAGCGCCGGCGTTTCGCCGCCACCCCAGGCCACCTGGCAGCGCTCGCAGGCGCGCTTCCAGCCGGCGACCAGCGCCTGTGCGCGCGTCGCGTCGCCGAACCATTCGGAACCACCGGCCGCCCAGTAGGCCTGCACCACCAGCGGCGTGGCGCCGACGGTGATCAGGTCGTTGATGGCCATCGCGATGGTGTCCTGCGCAATGGCGTCGTAGTGGCTGCGTCCGGTGAGCCGCGCCATCTCGTCGGCGACCAGCGCCTTCGAGCCCAGGCATTCGACGATGCTGGCCAGATAGAACGGCCCGATGTCCACCACGTAGGCCGACTCGCCGCGCGAGGCCTGCACCTCGGAGAAGCCATGCGCCTGCAGGTGGCCGGCGGTGGCTGCGGCAGCGCGCTGCGCGGCCACCTTCAGCGGATCGATCAGGTCGTAGTCGACGCCGGCCTGGCGGTAGCTGAGCGGGGTGTTCATGCGAGCCCATTATCCGGCAGCGACCCCACGGTCCCGCCCCAGGGGCGCCCGTAGAATGAAGCGCATGTCCTATGTCGTGCTCGCCCGCAAGTACCGGCCTCGCACCTTCGATCAGATGGTGGGCCAGGAGCATGTGGTACGGGCCCTGAGCAACGCGCTGCAGCAGCAGCGGCTGCATCATGCCTACCTGTTTACCGGCACGCGCGGCATCGGCAAGACCACGGTGTCGCGCATCCTGGCAAAGAGCCTCAACTGCACCGGGCCTGACGGCCGCGGCGGCATCACTGCCGCGCCCTGCGGCGTGTGCGGCGCGTGTGTCGAGATCGACGAAGACCGCTACATGGACTATGTCGAGCTGGATGCGGCCTCCAACCGCGGCATCGAAGAGGCACGCGACCTGCTCGAGCGTGCCGCCTACAAGCCCGGCATCGGCCGCTTCAAGGTGTTCATGATCGACGAGGCGCACCAGCTCACCAAGGACGCGTTCAGCGCATTGCTGAAGACGCTGGAGGAGCCGCCCGAGTACCTCAAGTTCGTGCTCGCCACCACCGACCCGGAGAAGATGCTGCCCACGGTGCTGAGCCGCTGCCTGCAGTTCAACCTGCGGCCGATGGCGCCCGAGGTGGTGCAGCAGCACTTGCAGCAGGTGCTGCAGGCCGAGGGCGTGGCCAGCGACGCGGCCTCGCTGCGGCTGCTGTCGCGTGCGGCGCGCGGCTCGATGCGCGATGCGCTGTCGCTCACCGACCAGGCCATCGCCTACGGCAGCGGCCGGCTCGAAGAAGCCGGCGTGCGTGCCATGCTCGGCGCAGTGGATCAGGGCCATGCGGCCGCGTTGGTCGAGGCACTGGCGCGGCGCGACGGATCGGCCTTGCTGGCGCGCCTGGACACCCTGCGCGCACTGGGCCTGTCGGCCGATGGCACGCTGGAGAGCATGGCCGTGCTGCTGCAGCACATGGCGGTCGAGCAAGCCGTGCCAGGCACGCTGGACGCGGACGACCTGGACTTGGCCGACGCGGTGCGCCTGGCCTCGGCCATGCCGGCCGACGAGACGCAGCTGCTCTACAGCATCGTGCTGCAGGGGCGCGGCGAGCTGAGCCTGATGTCCGACGAATACAGCGCGCTGACGATGGTGCTGCTGCGCATGCTGGCCTTTGCACCGCCGGCGGCCGGCGTGTCTGCGCCGGCGGCGCGGCCGCGCGTGGCCACCACGCCGCCCGCTTTGGCCGCTTTGGCCAAGGCCGCAGCGCCCGCAGCGCCGACTCTGCGTCGCGCTCCGGCGCAAGACCTGGAACCGCCGCCGTGGATCGACGTGCCGCCGCCGGAAGACGAAGCGCCGGCTCCCGCCGGCAGCGCCGCGCTGCGCGCACCGGCACCGCCGGCCCTGGCCGTGCCGGCCGCGCCGCCGCAGGCCGCCGTGGCCTTCGTCGCCTCGCCGCTGGGCGAACGCTGGGCCGAATTGGTCGGCCGCCTCGTGCAGGCCGGAAGCGTGGCCGCGCTGGTGCGCGAGCTGGCTTCGCAGGCGGGACTCGACCGCATCGACGGCAGCACCCAGCCGCCGACCTGGCACCTGCTGGTCGAGCGCGATTCGCTGCGTACAGACGCACTGCGCGACAAGCTGTGCCAGGCGCTGAGCGTCGAGTTGGGACAGCCGCTGCAACTGGTGTTGCATGCCCAGGTGCCGCAGGATTCGCCCTCGCGACGCGATGCCGCCGAGCGCGAGCGCCGCCAGCGTCTGGCCGAAGCGGCCATCCGCAGCGACCCGCTGGTCGTCGACCTGATGGCGCAGTTCAGCACCGCGCGCATCGTGCCCGGCTCGATCAAGCCCATCTGACCCAAGAGGAAACCTCAACATGATGAAGAACCAGTTGGCCGGCCTGATGAAGCAGGCGCAGGCAATGCAGGAGAACATGAAACGCGCCCAGGAAGAGCTGGCGTCGATCGAGGTCGAAGGCCAGTCCGGTGCCGGGTTGGTCAAGGTGGTGATGACCTGCAAGCACGACGTGCGTCGTGTGGCCATCGACCCCAGCCTGCTCGCCGACGACAAGGACATGCTCGAGGACCTGGTGGCCGCGGCCTTCAACGACGCGGTGCGACGCGCCGAGTCGGTGAGTCAGGAAAAGATGGGCGCGCTGACCGCAGGCATGCCCATGCCGCCGGGAATGAAGTTCCCCTTCTAGCGCAGCGGCGCCGAGTGGCCGAAACCCGCCTCGATGCGCTGATCGACGCCCTGCGCCGGCTGCCCGGCGTGGGCCAGAAGTCGGCGCAGCGCATGGCCTACCACCTGCTGCAGAACGACCGTGGCGGCGCCGCCCGGCTGGCCACGGCGCTGCAGCAGGCTCTGGTGCAGATGAATCATTGCCAGCGCTGCCACACCTTCACAGAACACACCCTCTGCGCCACCTGCGAGGACGGCTCGCGCGACGAGCGGCTGCTGTGCGTCGTCGAAACCCCGGCCGACCAGGCGGCACTGGAACGCAGCGGCGGCTATCGCGGCCTGTACTTCGTGCTGATGGGCCGGTTGAGCCCGCTGGACGGCATTGGCGTCAATGACATTGGCGTGCTGCCGCTGCTCGAACGTGCGGCCGACGGCGTGGTCGAGGAGGTGATCCTGGCCACCGGCTTCAGCGCCGAGGGCGAGGCGACGGCGCATGCCTTGGGCGAAGCGATGCGCTCGCGCGGTCTGAAGGTCACTCGCCTGGCGCGCGGCGTGCCAGCGGGCAGCGAACTGGAATACGTGGACCTCAGCACCATCGCTCACGCACTGGTGGACCGGCGCTGAGGCCGGCGGTTGCACTACAGCTTGGAGTTGGGTTTCGAAGCCGCGACCTTGGCGGTGGGCTTGGCCGCTGGCTTCGTTGCTGCGGCACGCCTGGTCGCAGGCTGTGGCGCCGACGACCGCGCTGCGGCCACACCCGCCGAGGCCTTGCCGCTCCTGGCCGGCACCGGCTTCATGACGACGATGGTCTGGCCGGGCTTGAAGCGTGCATCGGCATCCACGTCGTTCCATTGCGCTACCTGCGCCGCACTGACACGGTAGCGCCGGGCCACTGCTGCCACTGAGTCGCCGCCCTTGCCGGCCTTGAAGGCCACGCGCTTGCCGGGCGGCCGGTCAGGGGCCAGAAGCATCTTTGCATTGTCGGCCACCTGCTCGGAGACGTCGGCCGTCTTGTGAGGGCTGCGCGGTACCAGCAGGGTGGAGCCAATCTTGACCAGCATGCTTGGCGGGATGCGGTTCACCGCGCGCAGTTCCGATTCGCTCATGCCCACCTGCCTGGCCACGTCGGCGGGCTTCAGCGTGGCCGGCGAGACCCAGGCCGTCCAGGTGGCCAGCGGTGCGCGGTGCGATTGCAGATTGCGCACGAACAGGGTGGCGTTGTTATAGGGCAGCAGCACCTGGGGCGTGCCCGCCGCCAGGATCACCGGCTTGTTCATCTGCGGGTTCAACTGCTGGAACTCATCAAGCGAAACGCCGGCCAGGCGGGCCGCGACATCAACGTCAATGTCCTTGGTGATGGGCACCGTCAGGAAATAGGGGTGGTTCTCAAGCACCGGCAGGGCGATCGAGAAGGCCTGCGGCGCCATGACGATGTTCTTCACCGCCTGCAGCTTGGGCACGTAGTTGCGCGTCTCGTCGGGCATGCGCAGGTTCTCGTAGGTCGGCGGCAACCCGGCCTTGAGGTTGCGATCCACGGCCCGCTGCACGTTGCCCTGGCCCCAGTTGTAGGCTGCCAGTGCGAGTTGCCAGTCGCCGAACTGGCGCTGCAGCATCTGCAGGTAGTCCAGCGCCGCACGCGTGGATGCGAGCACGTCGCGCCGATCGTCGCGGAACAGGTTTTGCTTCAGGTCGAAATCCCTGCCGGTGGCGGGCATGAACTGCCACATGCCGGAGGCGCGCGCCACCGACATGGCCTGCGGGTTGAAGGCGCTTTCGATGAAGGGCAACAACGCCAGTTCCGTGGGCATGCCGCGCTTTTCGATCTCCTCGACCACGTAGAACAGGTAGCGGCCGCCGCGTTCGGTCATGCGTTGCACGTAGTCGGGGCGCGAGGCGTACCACTGCTGCCATTTGATGACCAGAGCGTTGTCCAGGTCGGGCATCGCGAAGCCTGCGCGCACGCGCACCCACAGGTCGGTACGCACGCTCGTGTCGTCGGCGTCGATGATCACGGACGGCCGCAGCGGGTCGATCGCGAACAAGTAGGGCTGGCCTTCGTCCGGCAGCGTGTCGGTCGCTGGCGTGCTGGGCGGCGCGACTTCGGCCTTGGCCAGGCCTTGCGCTGTCGCGGGTGCGGCAATGACCTCGACCTGGTCCTGTGGCGCCGGGCCGGGCGGCGTGGCGCAGCCGGCGAATGCCGTGGCGAACATCACGCTGTACAGCCAGAACAGGCCGCGAGGCGGGGCCTTGCCGGCGAGGCTCATCGAACCAATGGTCGCGCGCGGGCGACGGCAGTACAGGCAGGAAGGTCACGCGCAGGGTAGCCCACTAGAATTGCAGCCACTGGCAGCTGGCGTGGATGGAGCCGGCTGGTGCCGGCCTTCGCGGCCTGCAGCGGCACGTCATCCACCGGAGCAAACAGGTCGTGCCGAACGGCACGACGGGACATCCGCAAGTCGTGGTGTCTGAACGCGTGAGAGGCTGTCGTCGTCATGGTTCTCAAGGAATCAATTATAGAGTTGGCAGCCTG